>SDBT01002987.1_pt1 | contig 29462 bp, 27 predicted proteins | sample 2277101 | NCBI WGS metagenome assembly SDBT01 (sample SAMN10404973, study PRJNA504765) | marine sediment metagenome | isolation source: marine sediment core GS10_PC15, 103 cmbsf | place: Arctic Ocean: Southern Knipovich Ridge | collected 2010
ATGCTTACAACACACCGGAATATGCACCGCCTTCAAACACCAAACCGCCTTCAGACACCTACATCATGAATAATTCATTCATCGTCGAACAGCGACTGGCGTTAGCCGGATATCGGTTAGCACAAATGCTGGATGGGCTATTTAGTACGGTGACAGCCTAGGCCTGCGTGTAGAACGAGAAAGGGAGAAAGGTCGTGCGGCACTCGGCTAGCTGAATTAATGAGTGCTCTTAAGAACTAACCTATGAGTCTTCACTTCACACAAGTTCATCCCTTGTGTGAAGTGAAGACTTGATCCCAGCCAGGCTTTTTCAATCAACTGCACACAGTAGCATGAATTGAGATGCTGCTTTGTTTCGAGGACACTACCACCTCCCAATGAACTTGCGTTTAACCTGATCTTTTGACATTCTGCACCCATGCCCCGGTAGCTCAGCTGGATAGAGCGATCCCCTCCTAAGGGATAGGTCGTAGGTTCGACTCCTGCTCGGGGCGCTTATTTGAGGTGGCGCATTAGGGTAAAGCTGCCATGAAGGTATCTGCAAAATATTCTACCCATGATTCTTCGAGTAAGGGATGGGTATAGCTAAAGGTGCAAAATAGTTCGTGGTTGACGATTGCAACACATAATAAGATCACAAAGTCCCCTGCTTTGCGTGATGGGCAAGCGTATAAAAATCTGATTTTATGTTCGAAGTCTGAATTAACGACGTTAATGTGCCCTGCATTGGTAATGCCGAAACCTAAATTAAACTGTGAGGTTCGCTGTTGCAACAATTCTTGAATGAAATCAGGTTCGAATTTTAATGAAAGAAAATGTTTATGTTTGATGTTGCTTCTAAACTGTTTTCGAAAATCAACTGCTAATGACTCTATACTCTGATTGGGAATGACATGGTGATAGCTTGTAATAATAGAAACATAGCAACCCAGAAAGTCATTGATAGATTGATGCTGACAGTAACGTCTTAAATTTACGGGTGTTTGTAACGCGACGTAAATTCCTCGGTCCCTTAAGGCTTGTGCTGTTTGCAACATTGCAGCACTAAGCACACTTTGCAAAAAGAGCTTCTTGCTCTGGCAAAAATGCAATAGTTGATTTAGATTTTCAGATTTTAGTGTCCGTAAAACCAAGTTGGTTTTACGTTGTTGAAGCGGTGCGTCATTTATATAAGCCCATGGAGTCAATGCTGCTTGTTGAGCCTTAGGGAAAAATTCTGCAGATGTTTTTAAAGCAGTAATGAGCTTATCTACAGGAGGACTGAGTCTTAATGAGGGTACGGTTCCAACATGATTGTTTTTGACCTTGGTATAAAACATTAGGAGATCTTGTAAAAAAACCCCCATGGATATGCCGTCGGCAATTGTATGACTGAGCGATATAATTATTTCAGTATTATGATCATGGCAATCACTGGGCAACAAAATATTGATACGCCATAAATATTTTTCAGTATTAAGAGGTTGATCCAATGCTTGTCTAATAACTAATTTCCATTGCTCAGGAGAATCTTTCTCAGTAAAGCTAATAGGGATATCTTCAAATTTCGCCACACAATTAAAATACATCTGTGTGATTTCATTTTGATGGACAGCGCGTAGTATAGGATGACGTTGATATAATAATTGTAAGGCTTGCTTCAAGATTTTTTGATCCAAGCTTCCAGTTAGGCTGACAACACCAACTATCAAACCATGCCCATAAGCGCGGTCATGCAGCAATGCATGTAGACTTTCCCAACTTCCAAGTTTTCTGCGTTGAAACATAAGTGAATCTTATAAAGATACTTGAATGATGTTGACTCGCCTGTAGAAAGATTATTTCAACTTATGTTAAATAATCTCGCGCTAAGATTTCCGCAATTTGGACTGCATTCAAGGCGGCACCTTTACGGATGTTATCGCTGACTACCCAGAGGTTTAAACCATTTGGATGGGAGATGTCTTCACGAATTCGGCCAACAAAGACGCTATCTTTACCCGAGGCATCTTCTACGGGGGTTGGATATTCATTGCGATCTAACACATCTATAACTTTTACGCCGGGAGCTTGAGTCAGTAAACGTCGGGCTTCCGAAGCAGTAATTTTAGTGTCGGTTTCAATATGGATTGCTTCACTGTGGCCATAAAAAACGGGTACACGAACTGCAGTCGGGTTAACTTGAACATTTGGATCATCTAATAATTTTTGTGTTTCCCAAACCATTTTCATTTCTTCGCGGGTGTAACCATTATCTTGTGGCGCATCAATTTGCGGTATAACATTAAATGCAATTTGGGCTGTGAAAACTTTTTTGTTCACCGGTTTTGTATTCAGCAATGCCGCCGTTTGGGCAACCAATTCATTTAAAGCACTACGCCCTGCTCCCGATACGGCTTGGTATGTTGCAACATTAATACGAGCAATTCCGACGGCATCATAAATTGGTTTTAAGGCAACCACCATTTGTATCGTTGAGCAGTTCGGGTTCGCAATAATATTCTTAGATGTATAGTCAGCAATTTTTTCAGGATTGACTTCCGGCACAACCAAAGGAATATCATCATCATTGCGAAAATGCGAAGTATTATCAATGACGACTGCACCTGCCGCCGCGGCAATTGGGGCAAACTCTGCTGATACATCGCCACCTGCTGAAAATAAGGCAATGTCAGTCTCCGAAAAATCAAATTCAGCCAAGTCTTGAACTGCAATGGCTTTACCCTGAAAACTCACAGTTTTATCAACAGAGCGGCTGCTAGCCAACGCAGCTAATTTCGCAACTGGAAATTCTCTTTGCTCGAGGATCGATAACATCGCCTCGCCCACAGCACCGGTGGCACCTACAACCGCAACATTAAATTCTGACTTCATCGCTCGTCCTCGTGGGGTGTCAAGTCTTGCCATTGGACACCAAGGGTTTTAATTAATGCTGACAGCTTATCCATGTGGTGTCCAATGTCAAGACTTGACACCCGTTTTGCTATCCGTCACGCTACCTTCTCCTCCCAAGCATTAAGGTCTTAACTATGAAATATTTCAGGAATATGGCAAAACCAAATCAAATTAAACGTTGGCTTGAGCATGCTAGCGAACTTGAACAACAGAACAAAACAGACGAAGCCATTACAATTTATGCTAAATTAGTTATAGCCAACCCAAATTCAAATAACATGGCGATCGGACGCTTGCGCCGACGTGATGATGTGCGGCAGCGTGTGAAAGCTATAATGCTTGATATTGATGAGAAACGCGAGTTAGCTAAACCTTTAACTGGCGACCTAGCTGTAAGCTATAAAAAGCGGATCATGGTTCAATTTCTAAAACTTTGGACGGCAACTGATTTAAAAGAGCTGCCAAACCAGGGTGTCGTTGATGACATTGCAAGTCTATATGATCAAGTATGTGAAAAATTAACAACCGTCCATCAAACTGGGCATAAGCTAGATCACACAAGTTTTCGTTTCTCATCTTACCTCGATACAATGAAAACCATCAGCCAAGCTTTGATTAAAAGTGCTCATCTGTTTCAACCCACCTCCCAAAAATTTTATGGTCTTACTAAAGGTTCTGATCCCGTTAATTATACTGACGGTGAACTTCAACACATTTTCAGTCAATTTTTGGGCGGAATACATATCTTCTTTAACCCCATCGCACAAATCCAGTTGCGTGGTTGGACAATAACTACCTTAGCTGCTGCGCGTGTACTGAATGACCTTTATCAACCTCTCTTAGCACACCGCCAACAAAGCGTTACCGTTAAAACAGGTGTTACTGGGATTAATGCATCTATTGCTGCAGTTTTACGACAATCCTTACACCCACAACCACTTCGAGCTTTCACGCTGCAGACACATGATGCGCTTGACGAGCAAGAATTAGCAAGACTTAACAAGCTAGAACATCACATACCGCCACCATCAATTCTTGATCCACGACACCAACAGTTATTAGCAGAAGGAAAATTTGAAGAGGTAGTAAAAGAATTAACATCAATCTCACAACTACAAGCTGTACACAAATTTTGTATTGCAAGAAGTACCGCTTTGTTTCATTACGTGGTTTGGTGGCAGTCACATCTTGCCGAAGTTGCCGACGCAGCACCTGCTGCTGCCGCACCTGCCGCCGCAGCAGCGATCTGTTCGCGTTAACGCAAAGCAGTGTGAAGACTTAATAAGTCTTGCGCTGTAATCATAAATACACCCTCCCCGCCCGCTTCAAAGTCTAACCAGACGAATGGAGCGTGCGGGTATTTTTTCATTAATGCAGCTTGGCTATTGCCGACTTCAACGATTAACACACCGTGCTCGGTTAAGTGATCGGCGGCGTCTCGTAAGATCCTTTCGACAATCTCCAAACCATCTTGGCCCGCTGCTAAGGCTAGATCAGGCTCGTGACAAAACTCAGCTGGACGCTTAGCCATGTCTCGTGCATCGACATAGGGTGGATTACTGATGATAAGGTCATAGCGTTTTTGATCGAGTTGTGCGAATAAATCTGATTGGTGCAAATGGACGCGTTCAGTGAGTTGATACTCGTTAACATTACGATTGGCAACCTCAAGTGCAGGTTCGCTGATGTCGACGGCGTCAACCTGTGCTTGTGGATACTGCAGCGCCATGGCGATTGCGATGCATGCACTGCCGGTGCAAAGGTCACAAATTTTGTTAACGTTTTCAGGCTTGATCCACAACTCAAGTCCCTGCTGGATCAATTCCGCTAACGGCGAACGTGGAATAATAACGCGTTCATCCACGTAAAATGGCAGACCCATGAAATAAGCTCGCCGGGTTAAATACGGCACCGGAATACGTTGTTCGATACGTTGTTGCAGTAAATCTTTAATTTTATCGCGTTGTGCTTTGGTCAATTCTAACGAGGCATACTCTCGAGGGCAATCAGGCGGCAGATCACACACTGCAGTGATAATAGCTAAGGCCTCATCCCAGGCATTATCAGTGCCGTGTCCATAATATAGATCTGATTGCTCAAGCTGCTGAGCTACCCACTGTGCAAAGGCTTCTAGAGTTAGCAATTCGCTTGATCCTTTTGGTGTCAAGTCTTGACATTGGACACCATGATTTTAGATAATCATGCAAGCTTAAATTAACGGTGTCCAATGTCAAGACTTGACACCAAATGGATGACAATGTCCGATAAAGATGATTTAACACCTGAAGAAAGAGCTGAATTCGATCGCGCCATGCGCGGGGTTAAGCCGCTGAATTCAACTAACAAGCGCCCTACTGCTGCTAAGCCAACAACTCAGCCACGCGTTGTGAAGCCGCGCGCACCGATCATTGACAGCAGCCCGGTGTATTACAATGCTAAAGCCAGTTCTGCTGAAGAAAAGCTATGGTACGCGCGCACTGGTGTGCACCAAAATACCTTGAGACGATTGAAGCGCGGACAACTAAGCATTGGCGCTGAATTGGATTTGCATGGCCTAACTGCAGATGAAGCCATAGCAGAGTCTAGCAAGTTTCTGTCGCAATGCCGCCAACAAGACATTCGCTGTGTGTGCATCATTCATGGTAAAGGTTTACAGTCTACCAATTCACAAGCTGTGCTTAAATCTCACCTTAACGGCTACCTTCGTGTTCACACTGATGTGCTTGCCTTTTCATCCGCACCGCCAGCACAAGGTGGCACTGGAGCATTATTAGTATTGCTCAAAGCGCGGGATTAGAAATTTCCCATGATCAAAGGTGAAATTATACACATAATTTATCCTTTGTAAGAGATAGAATTGATTTTTCCTGCTACCCATCGTATTTGAAGATGAAAGTGATATGAGGGTTAGGTATAATCACTCAAACTTGACTAACCGGAGATAAATTATCATGGCTTTACTTGCTGGAAAACGCGCGTTGATTGTTGGCTTAGCTAGCAACCGTTCTATTGCTCATGGCATTGCGGATGCCTTTCATCGTGAAGGGGCAGAGTTGGCCTTCACCTACCAAAATGAGAAGCTTAAGTCACGAGTTGAGACCATGGCTGCGGATTGGAAATCTGACATTACCTTTCCGTGCGATGTCAGTAGTGATGAAGAAATTGAAGCGGTATTTACCGAATTGGCTAAGCGTTGGGATGGCTTGGATATTATTATTCACTCCGTTGCATTTGCACCAGCGGACCAATTAGAAGGTTCTTATATAGATTGTGTAACGCGTGAAGGCTTTCGTATTGCGCATGATATTAGTAGTTATAGTTTTGCGGCACTGGGTAAAGCGGGTCGACAATTGATGGAAGGTCGCAATGGCTCGTTGTTAACGATGAGTTACTTTGGGGCTGAGAAAGCTGTGGCGAATTACAATGTGATGGGCATAGCAAAAGCGAGCTTAGAAGCCAATGTACGTTACATGGCGCAGAGCTTTGGTCCTGAAGGCATTCGGGTTAATAGTATTTCTGCTGGACCGATTAGGACATTGGCGGCTGCGGGGATCAAAGATTTTCGTAAGCTGTTAGCGTTTAATGAATCCGTTGCCCCTTTACGTAAGAATGTAACCACAGAAGATGTTGGCAATACGGCAGCGTTTTTATGTTCTGATTATGCAGCGGGGATCACCGGGGAAATTGTTCATGTTGACGCGGGGTTTCATGCAGTAGGGATCACGGCGACGTCATTGTAATTCATTTTTAGATCGCAGAGCCCAGGACGGAAGACCTGGGTTAGGCAAACCATTTTTTAGGTTAGAAAGATCAATCCAGCTTTTGTAATGAAAAATGATAGGGTTTTTCGATTTTAATACTTGCTTTGGCAATTAAGCCTTCTACAAAATATCCAAATTCTAAGTTGCCAAAACTATTCTGGATTTGGCGTGCTAAACCTTGTTTTTGTTCTTTAGGTATCGCTTTGGTTTGTGCAGGGTGAACGTGAGAAACGCGGACTACGGCGTAGCCATCGGGGAGTTTCACGCTAGCCACCGGTAAATCTTGTTGCGGTTTCGGAGTAGCTAAGTCAAAGGCTTTTAAGATAATCAACATATCAAGTTGTTTTGATTGACGAGTCACTTTAGGGGCGGCTTGCCAGTTTAAACGGTTTTGCTGCAAGAGTTCATTACGTTTCTGTGGTTTAGCCTGCGTTATTTTCTGGGCTAACACTTCAGCTTTTTTGGCAGTTTTAAGATCAAGTAACGCTTGCTTCACCTGCGCTTTAACCTCGGACAGTGGTTTGACTTTATCAGGGATGTGCTGTTTTACGCGCAATACAATTTCAGCGTCAGCGCTAATTTGCAGTACGTCACTGTTATTACCATGTGTTAGTACGTCGGGCGAAAACGCGGCGATTAAAACGCGGCGATTACTGGCGATACCCGATGACGTTCCTTTTCGAGTCAATAGCTTGGTGCTTTTAATATCAAGCTTTAAGGTTTTTGCTGCATCAACCAAAGAATTAGGGTTAGAGAAAGTTAAATCGGCCAGTTTCTCATGCATATTCGCAAAAGCTTTTTGAGCTCGATCTTGGGCGATAGTTTTTTGAATCGCTGATTGCACTTTGGCAAGCGGTGTTTGCTTACTGGTATTGAGCTCGACTAGCTTAACAATTTCATAACCGAGTTTGGTGCGAAACGGTTTAGTGATTTGACCAGGTTTAGTAAGTGACTCAACGCTTTGGGTAAAATCAGGATCTAACGTTGCTAAGGTAAACCAGCCTAGTTTACCGCCGTTACTTCCGGAGATGACATCATCAGAATATTGCTTAGCCAGTTTTGCAAACGGTGTAGACTGCGTTTTTTGGTAAATAGAATCCGCTTTAGCCTGCGCTTCTTTGGCGGCTTTATCATTTGCTTGAGGCGCCAACTTCACCAAGATATGTGACAAATGGTATTTGCTGGGTGTTTTGTAGTTATTCAAATGTGTTTGGTAATACTGTTTTATTTCCTCGTCAGTGACTTTTTGTTTTGCGAGTAAATCTTTTAAAGATAAACGCAAATATTCAATGCTAATTTTTTCAGGTGTTGAATATTGTTTTGGATGTTTTTTATAATAATCTTGAATAGCCTGTCGACTCAATTTAACTTGATCAGCAAAGGCCTTATTGGGAATTAACACGTATTGGATATCACGTGTCTGATGTATTAAATGCAAAGCCTGATCTAAATCATTCGGCAAAGTAAATGCTGTGCTCAAAATTCCGGCGCGGACTTGTGACTGTAATAAGTCTTGTTTCAGCCGGACCATAAATGCTGCCGGTGTGTAATTTGTTGAATTAAGGACTTGCGAAAAACGCGCATGTGAAAATTCCCCATTAACTTGAAATGCTGGGATCTGCACTAATGCGGTATCGACTTGCTGTTCGGAAATATTATAGCCTTGCTGGTGAATGCCCTGCTGCAAGACAGCAGAAATAATCAATCGGTCTAGCGCTTGTTGTTTTAAACTTTTGGTCACTTCAGGGGTAACAATAAAGCTGCTGCCCTTTTGCATTTGTTGCTGACGTTTGAGACGTTGATAGGCGATTTCCAGTTCGCGATCATTAATCTTGGTACCGTTTACCTTAGCAATAGTTTTTCCAGCACTACCACCTCCTAAATAGCCTTGTAAGCCAAATAAGGTGAGTGTTCCACCGACTAAAATGATGATTGTCCAGGTGATCCACCCAGCAAATTTTTCGCGTATGTCTGTCAGCATGATTTATAGGGTGTCAAGTCTTGACATTGGACACCAATTCTCCGTATGTAAGTAAATCTAAACTCTTAATCTTGGTGTCCAATGTCAAGACTTGACACCACCCATATGGCGGAGCGGACGGGATTCGAACCCGCGACCTCCGGCGTGACAGGCCAGCATTCTAACCAGCTGAACTACCGCTCCGTATTAACCTGGTGGGTGCTGAGGGGATCGAACCCCCGACCCTCGCCTTGTAAGGGCGATGCTCTACCAGCTGAGCTAAGCACCCATTCATACGCTGCGCGCGACGTGAAGTCGCGCTTGCGCTTAAGGGGGAGAGCTGCGCTTCTCCCCCTTAAGAATCCCCCATCGCTGTTTGGCGAAGTGGGGGGTCTTACTTAAAGTAGGAGAGCTGTGCTCTCCGCTTTAAGGGCCCCGCGTCGCTGTTTGGCGAAGTGGGGGGTCTTACTTAAAGTAGGAGAGCTGCGCTTCTCCCCCTTAAGAATCCCCCATCGCTGTTTGGCGAAGCGGGGGGTCTTACTTAAAGTAGGAGAGCTGTGCTCTCCGCTTTAAGGGTCCCGCGTCGCTGTTTGGCGAAGTGGGGGGTCTTACTTAAAGGAGGGGAGCTGGGCTCTCTCCTTTAAGGGTCCCGCGTTGCTGTTTAGGCGAAGTGGGGACGCATTTTTTATGCGGTATTGTTATTGGTTTTTGACTCGGTCTTTTAATGCTTTGGCCGGTTTGAAGCCTACTGACTTGGTGGCGGCAATTTGAATGGTTTCGCCGGTTCTTGGGTGGCGGCCTGTTCGTGCTGCGCGGTGGCGTACTTGCCAGGCACCGAAACCATTAATGTTAACGGGTTCACCAGTAGATAGTTCATCGATGATTGCATCAAAAACTTCGTTTACGGTCTCTGTCATTTCAACTTTACTTTTGCCATTTTTTTGTGACAAAGCATCAATTAGGTCATTTTTAGTCATTAGTATCCCCTATTAAAGTTATTGCTTCCCTTCGACGCCTTCAGACATCATTTTGAAGGCTGCTTTTATACATTTGTGCGGATCCTGTGTCAAGCAATATTTCGCTAAATAATGCGGATCTACACGCTTTTACCCTAAACATGAATGCACAAGCATCCACACTAAGAATTTGTTTTATTCATCAATGGTGCCGTTCACTACCAGCTGACTTTTTAGTTTTACCTTTTGGTGGTCGGCTGGAACGACTTGAACTGGGTTTTTTAAGCGGTTCCGGCATATTTTGTAGTGCGATAGCGAACACCTCATCAATCCATTTAACTGGGTGTATCGTTAAACCCTTAGTTATATTATCTGGGATTTCAACTAAATCCCGCTCATTTTCGCTGGGGATGATAACATGTTTAATGCCACCACGAGCCGCAGCGAGTAATTTTTCTTTTAAACCCCCTATCGGTAATACTTCGCCGCGTAGGGTGATTTCACCCGTCATAGCAACATTTGCATGAACGGAGATATTTGTTAATACCGAAACAAGTACAGTGCACATCCCTACCCCTGCACTGGGACCATCTTTAGGCGTTGCACCTTCTGGTACATGGACGTGTAAATCTGTTTTTTCATAAAAATCCGGATCAATTCCTAATGACTCAGCGCGGGTGCGCACGACGGTTAATGCCGCTTGAATTGACTCTTGCATAACATCACCTAACTGCCCCGTATACGTCGATTTACCCTTACCCGGGACCATTGAAGCTTCAATTGTCAGTAATTCACCGCCATATTGCGTCCAGGCTAAACCAGTCACTTGGCCAACTTGATCGTGCTTACCGGCTAAGCCGTAACGGAAACGCTTAACACCGAGATATTTTTCAATATTTTTCTGAGTGATTTGTAACTTCTTCGCCTTGGTTTTAGATTTGGTTTGTACTAAGTCTTTAACAACTTTACGACAGATTTTAGAAATTTCTCGTTCTAAGTTCCGCACGCCTGCTTCACGCGTATAATAGCGAATAATATCTTGAATAGCGCTTTGCGAAATATGTAACTCAGAGTCTTTCAAACCATTACGGGTAAGTTGTTTAGTCATAAGATGTTGCTTCGCAATCTCGACTTTTTCATCTTCGGTATAACCAGGCAGACGGATAACTTCCATTCGGTCTAACAAGGCAGCGGGAATTTCTAATGAATTAGCTGTAGAGATAAACATAACGTCACTCAAGTCATAATCAACTTCTAAGTAATGATCACTAAAGGTATTGTTTTGTTCTGGATCCAATACTTCAAGCAATGCAGAAGCGGGATCACCACGAAAGTCCATCGACATTTTATCGACTTCATCAAGCATAATAAGGGGGTTTTTAACGCCAACTTTAGCAAGTTTTTGAATAATTTTACCCGGTAACGCGCCGATGTAGGTTCGGCGATGCCCGCGTATTTCAGCTTCGTCACGCACACCACCTAAAGCGATGCGGATAAATTGACGCCCGGTTGCATTAGCGATGGATTGTCCTAGTGACGTTTTACCAACACCCGGCGGTCCTACCAAACACAATATAGCGCCTTTGATTTTTTTAACACGTTTTTGCACGGCCAAGTATTCAATAATACGCTCTTTTACTTTTTCTAAACCGTAGTGGTCTGCATCGAGCTTCGCTTCAGCTTTGCTTAAATCGTAATGGATCTTAGAGCGCTTTTTCCATGGCACGGACAACATCCAATCAAGATAATTGCGGAGCACAGTTGCCTCAGCTGACATCGGTGACATCATTTTTAATTTATTGTATTCGGATAAAGCTTTTTCTTTAGCCTCATTGGGCATACCTGCTTGTTCAATTTTATGGGCCAACTGCTCCAAATCATTTGGTTCTTCACCCATCTCGCCTAATTCTTTTTGAATTGCTTTGATCTGCTCATTCAAATAATATTCACGTTGGCTTTTTTCCATTTGGCGTTTAACACGACCACGAATACGTTTTTCAACTTGCAGCAAGTCTATTTCAGATTCAAGAAAAGACATTAAACGTTCGATACGTTGATTGAGATCAATTAATTCTAAAATTTCTTGCTTCTCTTCAATTTTCAGTGACAAATGTGCGGCAATAGTATCTGTCAAGCGACCGGGCTCTTCAATACTTGACAATGAAGAAAATATTTCCGGTGGAATTTTTTTATTAAGCTTAATGTATTGATCAAATTGTGACAGCAGAGAACGCGATAAAATATCCGTTTCACGGCTATCTTCATCCGGTTCTTCAAGTTGCTCAACCTCAGCTGAAATGAATTCATCTTGAGTTTCATAGCGAATGACTTTGCAACGCTTAACTCCTTCAACTAAAACTTTCACTGTACCATCTGGTAATTTCAATAATTGCAAAACGGTTGACAAGGTACCAAGTTGATATAGGTCATCTACGGTAGGACTGTCTTCAGCAGCATTTTTTTGAGCGACCAACAAGATTTGCTTATCACTGACCATTGCGGACTCTAATGCTTTAATTGAAAGATCGCGACCCACAAACAATGGTATGACCATATGCGGGTATACGACGACATCACGTAGTGGCAATACCGGCAAAGATTCAGATATTTCTGAAGGATGTATTAATGATTTAGGATCATTCATTGTGATTCCTTAAAATATTGTTGACTCATTCCTTTGATTTTTTAATCTTCGGTTTAGCCTTCACAGTGTCTCGCTTTTTTTCGTAAATTAGGATGGGGTCAGACCCACCTTCAATACAGTTTTTATCAATGACGACTTTCGATAAACCTTCGATGGAAGGCAATTCATACATGGTATTAAGTAAAACACGTTCTATTATAGAACGTAATCCACGTGCACCTGTTTTGCGTTTCATTGACTTTTTGGCAATAGCTGCAAGTGCTTCTTTTCTGAAATCGAGTTCAACATTTTCCATATCAAAAATCTTTATGAACTGCTTGGTTAATGCATTTTTAGGCTCAGAGAGGATCCGAATTAAAGCTGTTTTATCGAGTTCTTCTAAGCTAGCCAATACCGGCAAACGACCAACGAATTCAGGGATCAAACCAAACTTAATTAAGTCTTCTGGCTCCACCATAGATAGAGTTTGGCTAATAGTCTTTTTGCTATCTTTACTGTGAACGGTGGCGGCAAAACCGATACTTGAACGTTCAGAGCGATCTCGAATAATTTTATCAAGTCCGGAAAAGGCACCACCGCAAATAAATAAAATATTCGCAGTATTCACTTGCAGAAACTCTTGCTGCGGATGTTTGCGCCCACCTTGAGGCGGAACAGAAGCAATAGTGCCTTCAATTAGCTTGAGCAACGCCTGTTGGACACCCTCCCCTGATACATCACGAGTAATTGAAGGATTATCTGACTTACGGGAGATTTTATCGATTTCATCAATGTAGACAATACCATTTTGAGCTTTATCAACATCGTAGTCAGATTTTTGCAATAACTTTTGAATGATGTTCTCAACGTCTTCACCTACATAACCTGCTTCGGTCAAGGTAGTAGCGTCAGCAATTGTGAATGGAACTTGTAACATTCTAGCCAGAGTTTCAGCCAAAAGAGTTTTACCACTACCTGTAGGTCCGACTAGTAAGATATTACTTTTACCGAGTTCAACGTCATTACTACGACCAACATCTTGCAAACGTTTATAATGATTATAAACGGCCACTGATAAAACTTTTTTTGCATGCGTTTGCCCAATGACATATTCTTCGAGGAATTCAGCAATTTCACGCGGTTTGGGAAGCTTCTCATCACCCAATTCAGCAGGTATCTCTTGCACTTCTTCACGAATAATATCGTTACACAGCTCTACGCATTCATCGCATACAAAAACCGATGGACCGGCGATAAGTTTACGAACTTCATGCTGGCTTTTACCGCAAAATGAGCAATATAAAACTTTGTCACCATTGTCATTACCGTTGCCATTCTCATCTTGACTCATAGTTTATCCTCATCAAAATACTACGGGTATATATGGGCTCATTCTTTATCATTTTCAAGGGATTGCCGGGCTTCCATGACATTATCAATCAGTCCGTACTTAACCGCTTCATAGGCACTCATGAAGTTATCTCGGTCGGTATCCTGCATGATTTGCTTCTTGGTTTTGCCTGTATGTTTACTCAAAATATCATTTAAACGTTCACGAACTAACAAAGTTTCTTTAGCGTGAATTTCAATGTCTGTCGCCTGGCCTTGATAGCCACCTACGGGTTGGTGGATCATCACGCGAGAATGTGGCAAGCAAAAACGTTTGCCATCAGCACCTGCTGCCAATAACAAAGCGGCTGCACTCGCAGCTTGGCCAATGCATAATGTGCTAACGTCAGGTTTGATAAATTCCATGGTATCGTAAATGGCTAAGCCTGAAGTCACCACACCACCGGGAGAATTGATATAAAGGTGAATATCTTTATCGGGGTTTTCTGACTCAAGATACAATAGCTGTGCGACAATCAAATTAGCCATTTGATCTTGGACTTCGCCCACCAGAAAAATAATCCGTTCTTTTAACAAACGTGAGTAAATATCATATGAACGTTCACCACGTGGCGTGTGTTCAATGACGATTGGCACTAAACCACCCACGTTAGTTATCTCACCGTTTCGCATTACGTTTTGATAGTTCATCATATTCTCCTTAGTCGTGATAATTTTTAATTATTCTTCCGTGTCATCTTGTTCTTTAAAATTTTTGAGTTCTTCAAATGATAAGGTCTGTGGCGATGTTTTAACTTGCTCCAACAGTAATTTTACCAACTCATCTTCTACAACGCTGGATTCAACTTCAGCAAACATTTGACGATTACTAGAAAATTGACTGAGGAAAGCTTGTTGATCATCATAATGGCGTGCCATTTCCATCACTTTTTGATTCACCGCTTCTTCCTTGGCTTTAATCTCATGCTTATCAACTAAAGCACGCACAATTAAACCCAGCTTAACGCGCTTATCGGCTTCAGGTTTGAAAATTTCGGTCGGTAGATTTGGCAACTGAGTTTTAACATCACCAAGTTGCTTGGTATAATAGTGTTTCATATGCTCGACTTCTTGCTCAACCATAGACTTCGGTAATTCAAACTCGTTAAGTTCACTTAATTTCTTGAATAGACGTTCCTTATTAATTGAGTTAACGCGATGTTCTAAATCACGTTCCAAACTGTGTTTGATCTCTTCATGTAATTTTTCTAAACCACCTTCGTTAATATTAAATTTTTCAGCCAAAGCATCATTTAATTCAGGTAATACCGCTTGCTCAACTTTGTGGACTGTAATTGCAAATCGCGCCGCTTTCCCGGCCACGTCTTTGCCGTGATAATCTTCAGGGAAAGTCAGGTTGATTTCTGTGCTCCCGCTTGCTTTTATGCCATAAATGCCTTCATCAAAACCGGGGATCATTTGGCCTTTGCCTAATTCATAGCTAAAGCCTTTTGCCGTACCGCCAGAAAATGTTTCGTCGTTAATGAAGCCTTCAAAATCAATTTCGACTTTATCCCCCGCTTTACAGGCTCTTTCGATAAGTTGCCAATCAGCATGCTGTTCACGTAATTGTTCAATGGTGGCATCGATATCGGCATCAGTCACTTCTGAAGCAATGGTGTCGACTTTCACACCCTCTAAACCTTTTACCTCGAATGTCGGTAAAACTTCGAAAGATGCGATATATTCTAACGGTTGCCCGGCTAAAATGGGTTTTGGCATTATGCTTGGAAGAGCTGCGGGTTCTAATTTTTCTTGCTCAAGAGCGGCAGGAAGCGTTTCTTTCATTAAATCAGCGGCGACTTCGTGTAATAGATCTTTACCATAACGTTGTAAAATAATGGACTTTGGCACTTTACCTTGACGAAAACCGGCTAGTTTCACAGTTTTTTGTAATTCTTTAACGCGTTTATCTACCGCAGCTTGCACTTTGTCAGCTGCAACAATAATTTTAAGCTCGCGCGCTAAACCTTCGTTCTTTTCTAACGAAACCTGAATCGGTTCCATAATGACTTCTCCCATCGTTTCCCCCTATGGTGCACCCGTGGTGTCAAGTCTTGACATTGGACACCCGTTCTATGCAAATAAAATACGTTAACTTCTCAGCGCTGGTGTCCAGTGTCAAGACTTGACACCATACACCATGCGAAAGGAGAGACTCGAACTCTCACGGGTTACCCCACTGGAACCTAAATCCAGCGCGTCTACCAATTCCGCCACTTTCGCACCAAAGTTTCGATTATACCGTAATTAACGGGGGAATACAGCATTTGTGGTGTCAAGACTTGACACTATGCACGCAAAAGAGATATGTACGCTTCCCAACACTGGTGTCCAATGTCAAGACTTGACACCACGCATGAGCGGAAATAGGATCACGTCGCGGATTGAGGCTGAATCAGTGAATAGCATGACCAAGCGGTCAATGCCGATACCCTCGCCTGCGGTTGGAGGCAGGCCGTATTCTAAGGCGGTAATGTAATCTTCATCATAAGGCATAGCCTCTATATCACCGGCATCTTTTTCACGGACTTGTTGCTTGAAGCGTTCGGCTTGATCATGCGGATCATTTAATTCTGAAAAGCCATTGGCAATTTCACGGCCGGCGATGATCAGTTCGAAGCGATCTGTCACAAAAGGGTTTTGATCATTGCGACGCGCTAAAGGCGATACTTCTGCAGGATATTGTGTAATGAAAGTAGGCTCTATGAGTTTTGACTCAACCGTTTTTTCATAAATTTCCAGTTGAATTTTTCCAAGCCCGTCACTATCTTTCAAGGAAACTTCTAATTTTTCTGCATACGCGCGTGCTTGATCGGCATCATCAATTGCTGCTGGAGTTAATTCAGGATTAAATTGTAAAATCGCATCACGCATTGTCAAGCGATGAAAAGGTTTTCCAAAATCAAACGTTTTTTCTTGATAGGTAATTTGCTGTGTACCGAGAACTTCTTGCGCCAGAAATTTAAAAAGATTTTCGGTGAAATTCATCATGTCTTGATACGTTGCATACGCTTCATAAAACTCCAGCATGGTAAATTCCGGGTTATGTTGCGTGGACATGCCCTCATTACGGAAATTACGATTTACTTCATATACTTTTTCAAACCCACCCACGACTAAACGCTTTAAATACAATTCAGGCGCGATCCGTAAGTATAAATCCATATCCAAAGTATTATGATGGGTAACGAACGGTCGTGCAGCAGCACCACCTGGCAAGGGTTGCATCATGGGTGTTTCAACTTCCATGAAACCTTTAGTCGTCATGTATTCACGAAGTTTATAGAGTAGTTTCGATCGGATCGAAAATGTTTTTCTGGCTTGCTCATTGGCAATTAAGTCAACGTAACGGCGTCGGTAACGCGTTTCCAAATCAGTTAAACCGTGGAATTTATCGGGTAAGGGTCGCAGTGACTTAGTCAATAAGTTTAATTCAGTAACATGTACCGATAACTCGCCAGTATTAGTTTTAAAAAGATAACCTTTAGCACCGACGATATCGCCCAAGTCCCATTGTTTAAAGCCTTGATAAACGCCTTCAGGTAAATCATCACGGCGAATATACAATTGCAGGCGACCTGACATATCTTGAATATGCACAAAACTAGCTTTACCCATGATACGTCGCAACATGATGCGCCCAGCAATACTCACTTCATGGTGCGCGGCTTTCAATTCCTCTTGAGTTTCATCATTGTGATGTTCGATAATACTGGCGGTTAATTGCTGACGCACAAAACCATTTGGATAAGACCACGCGTGCTCACGCAATTGTGCCAACTTTTTCTGGCGCTGTGCGATAATTTCATTTTCATCAATTTCAACACTAGGATCTAATGTGGGTTCGGACATGTTGGACTTTCCTATTCCTGGCTTTTTAAACTGGCTTCGATAAATTGATCTAAATCACCATCTAACACTGCTTGAGTATTACCTGTTTCAACACCGGTGCGTAGATCTTTAATGCGTGATTGATCCAACACGTAGGAGCGAATTTGATTACCCCATCCAATATCAGACTTGCTTTCTTCAATGGCCTGTTGCTGCTGCATTTGTTGTTGCTGGGCAAGCTCATATAATTTAGCACGTAATTGTTTCATCGCCTGCGCTTTATTTTTATGTTGGGATCGATCATTCTGGCATTGTACTACAATGTTAGTCGGTTTGTGAGTAATTCTCACTGCCGAATCGGTTCTATTGACATGCTGTCCACCTGCACCGCTGGCTCGGTAAGTGTCGATGCGTAGATCACTAGGGTCGATTTCCACCTCAAGATCATCGTCCAGCTCAGGTGAAACAAACACAGCTGCAAATGAGGTGTGACGGCGATTACCCGAATCGAAAGGCGATTTGCGAACCAGGCGGTGCACACCACTTTCAGTGCGCAACCACCCGAAGGCGTAATCACCCGTAACTTTTACGGTCGCACTTTTAATACCAGCGACCTCTCCTGCAGAGCATTCAATAAGCTCTGCTTTGAAGTTGTGTTTCTCAATCCAGCGCAAATACATACGTAATAACATTTCAGCCCAATCTTGCGCCTCCGTACCTCCAGAGCCCGATTGGATATCTAAGTAGGCGTTGTGCGGATCCATTTCACCACTGAACATGCGTTGGAATTCTAAGCTCGCGACTTCTTGCTCAATTTGAAGTAATTCATCGGCAATCGTTTCAATGCTGGCGGTGTCATTCTCAGCTTGCGCCATCTCTAATAAAGCTTCAGCGTCTTCAAGTGCTTGAGTATGCCTTACCAACGTTACAACGACCCCTTCAAGCAACGCTTTTTCTTTACCTAAAGCCTGTGCTTTTTCAGGATTTTGCCAAAGGTCAGGTTGCTCTAACGTTAAATTAACTTCTTGTAATCGTTCTTCCTTACCTGCAAAGTCAAAGATACCCCCTCAGCGCTTGATTACGCTTCTTGAGGTCGGAAAGACGATTGATGATTTGATTGATTTCTACCATGTGTATACCCGTATCAAAGTGGTTTACGGGTATAGATTATACCGAAATTCTCCTAAGCGTGCTAATATGGATTCATTATGGCAACAACTTGGCAACTCCCCCCGACTCAACTAGACCTTGCACGTGGCAAAATTGATTGTTGGTTTGCCTGTGCCGATCAACCGCCCGAATTCGTTAAGGCATGTAAGGAGCTATTAAACGCTGTAGAGCGAAAACGCGCTGAACGATTTTATTTTACTAAACACCAGCGCCGGTTTGCTGTTGCGCGAGGAACTTTACGCCGTATTCTTAGTTTGTATTTAGAGATCCCAGCGGGTGACATTGAGTTTGATTATAGTGATCACGGTAAACCCAGTATTAGCGAACAACAAAATCCCAAACACGTTAGTTTTAATTTATCGCATTCAGGGGAATGGATTTTATTGGGCGTCACTCAGCACGATGCTCTGGGTGTGGACATTGAACAACGCAGCGATCGCTGTACGCTTGATATTGCGAAACGATTTTTTGCTCCCGCTGAAGTTGAGCAATTATGTGAGTTACCCCCGAATCAACAACAAGGTGAATTTTTTCATATCTGGACGCAAAAAGAAGCTTTCATTAAAGCTGTAGGGGAAGGTTTATCTTATCCATTAGATAAATTTGAAGTCAGTGTAAATTGCCCTGCAGGTTTACATGTGTTGGCAAGACAACCAGAAGCCGTCAGCCAATGGCAACTTCGCAACATCGACACTTTGACCGGCGTCGATGCCGCACTGGCGATCAAACATCCGATCACAACACTAAACTATTTTGCAAACAGTCAAGATCTGTCAAAGCTATAACGCCCACCACCAAATACCATAACATATAAGAACCCACCTAAAATCGTCAGGTTCTTTAAGAAATGGATCATTTGAGTTTGCGAAGCATCACCACTGATAGCCCAGAAATCATGAAAAAAGTACGACACTGGAATAATAAATAGAAAAAGCATCAGACCCGCAAACCGCGTTTTATAGCCGAGCAACAGCATCAAACCACCACCTAACTCCATGATGATACCAATAACCAGTAATATTTCACTATACGGAATTTGTCGTGAAGCCATATCTGCTGCCACGGAAGCAAACCCAGAAATTTTACTGGTGCCAGCCATGATAAAAATTAACGACATGAACACTCTAGCCATTAATAACATCAGATCTTGCGCGCGCGTATTATCATTCATGAGATACTCTCCTTTTATAAGTTCTCACTAGAGAGTATAGCAAATAAGGGAAAACCCCCGGTGATACCGGGGCTTTCTTATGCGGGTTTACGTAATGTGTAAACGCTTAGCGAGCCAATCGGCGCGTCAGGTCCAATGGAAGTAATATCTTTTAATTCAAAACCGACTTTTGTAATTTGCTCACGCAGTTCGCGGTCGCAGATTTTATAATCTGAAAAAGAATTTAGGGGTTCAGTTTTAGGTATCGTATTGCTATAGAAGGTGTCAAGCCGATCAATTAAGCTCTGAGCCAAGGTTTTAGCAATATCTAAATTACGGTAGTTTGCAGCTTCAGCAATCGCCTTTACGTCATTTAATACCATATCAATTTGTTCGGCAGAGTGCTTATCATCGCCATGACGTTGTTTAAGGATATCATCCAGTAACACTCTTGTTTCACCAAAAGCTAAATCTTGATGCTGTTCCTTTAAGGCATGGGAAATAATATGCGCGTACCAAATCACTAATTTAATTTCACGCTCTTGCTCGCTAGAATAATTGGGAACAAACTCATCCCCCAGAATATAATACCCGCCCGGCAATAGCTGTTGATAAATGCGTTGTAAATACTGACATTGCTCAGGGTTCTTTCGCATTAAGTGGTGCACACCCATGCTATAGAATATGTGTACGGGTTGAGAATGTTGATAAGTTTCAATATCTGCCTTCAAGAGGTTTTCAGCTAAGCTTGGGAATTTTTGCGCGGCATAATTAACATAACGCTCGTTGTGATCGATGGCTGTTAATTCAATATTTTCAATTTCAATAATCAACGGCAGTAAGCGCCCTGGCCCACAACCCAACTCCACAACTTGGTTAATCTTATTGGGAAAACGCAATTGACTCACCAACGCTGTCATTGTCAAATCCGCTTCGTGAACATAAAGATGATGTTCACTGATGAGTTGATTATAAGATTCGGGATCTGAGTGTCTGATATCATCCATGGTAGCTTCCTCCCCATTGGGCTCTGGCTAAATTGACGACAGCACTGTAAATGCCATCACAGTCTTCAATCTAAGCAAAAAACCCAAGGAAATCAAGCCAGAATAACTAATTTAACTATAGGACATTAACTTCTAGCATAAACCCTAATAACAGTAGAATTGTTATCCTTAAATCCGCAGTTAAACGCACTTCCTGTCGCACCATCTTGATTTATCTAGCTATATGAAAAATTACTCTTCACCGAATAGGTGACTTCATAATTTTTCATTACGCTATCTAAATCAATCTGTTACACCAGATAAGCACGTTTAACTGCGGATTCAAGGATTATAGATAATCAGGGAGCGATTTTAGCAAATCACCCGTACTAAACTTAGTGTAATCTTTTGCTATGTGGGTCAATAGTAAGTCTTTTACATGGTCAGATAAGGCTTTATTGAGTAAACCGTGAAAATGCGGCGGAGCTGCGATGACTAATTCATTATAGTGATTTTGTTTGCGGCCTGATTCCAAATGTTCAGCAAGTTCTTTAGCAAAATTTTCAGCTTCTAGTTCTTTCGGCTCCGCTGATTCCACATAGGTCCCATGACCTGAATGCCCTAATTTATCAGACGCTAAATCTGCGCCTTTTAAGCGACTTTGAGGGTGACCAAAGCTATCAAGCTTATCTAAGTTAGCGCTACCATTAAATAAAGTCGCCTTAGGCGCGGTATAAAGATAAGCCTCACTGGCATTAGCAACTAGGATCCATAAAGTTGTTGTCATCATTTTCTCCTTAATTGGCGTAAACCCATGTCTATAAACTTATGCCGGCTGGGCATCATCAGCGGCAATCATACGTTTTAGAATAGGCACTAATAAAAAGCTTATCACCGCTAAGATTAAACATAACTGGGTGAATACTGTAAATGCATGCCCGTAAATTTTTAATGAAGCGGTAGCAGACAAATGTGCCGGTACCTCAGCAATATTCGCTAAGCTGCCACCTACTGCGAAAGCTGCTGCCTGGGCAAAGAACCAAACACCCATCATCATACCGACTAAATTTGGTGGTGATAATACGGTAATCATCGATAAACCAATTGGCGATAACAACAATTCCCCGATCGTTTGCAGTAAATAGCTACTCGCAAGCCACCATGCAGAAGTCATGCCCTGCAGACCATGGTAACGGCTGGCAATAGCTAATACCAGAAACCCTGCCACCATAAACAACACGCCCAGAGCAAACTTCATAGGAATAGAAGGATTTAATTTTTTATGGCTCAGCTTCACCCATAATGAACTCAATACAGGGCTTAACGCGATAATATAGAATGGGTTAAAGAACTGCGTCATTTCCGTGGTAATTTTAACGCCTAACATGTGCTTATCCATGTTGCGATCTGCAAACAGCATCAAGGACGTAAATGTTTGGTTATACAACGCCCAAAAACCTATTGAGATACAGATCAGAATTAAGCTGGCGATCATTTTTTTACGCTGCGCAGGTGCTTCACGTAGAATAAAACCAAAGGTAACTAACAAAATAATCACCGTAGCAATTTCAATAAGATGATCAGTTGTCTCTGGATATTTAAAAATTAACGTTCCCAGCGCTATATCCGCAGCAATACCCAGATAAAGGAAAGAATGAAATATAAAGCTTTGTTTCCTACCCTGCAATATCACACTGCCAGCTGGCACTGCACCGTGTTCACCCAAGGATTTTTTCCCCAATAAAAACGTTATCAAGCCAATCGTCATACCGATTGCGGCTAATAAGAAACCTGCATGCCAACCAAAACTAACGACAATAGCACCGGCAATCAGCGGTGGAATTAATGAGCCAATGTTGATGCCCATATAAAAAATGGTAAATCCGCCATCGCGGCGTGGATCATCCTCACCATAAAGTGTGCCGACAATACTTGACACATTCGGTTTAAATAATCCGTTTGCAACAATTAAAGTACTTAACCCTAGAAAAAACATCTGCTCATTAGGCACAGCAGTAAGGAAGTAGGCAACTGTCAACAATATTCCACCGAGTATGATGGCACGTTGAAAACCAATGTACCGATCAGCAATATAACCCCCAATAGCGGGCGTTAAATAGAGTAAACCATTTAGGGCTGCATAGATGACATTAGCTTTATGATCGGCATAACCTAAACTTTTTGTTAAATAAAGAATAAATATGGTTTGTAAAGTATAAAAACCAAAACGCTCCCACAATTCAGTAAAAAACAGCAGTGAAAGCTGTTTGGGTTGCTTGTCTGGATATGACGCAATATTGCTTGGCACGGTTCCCTCTCAACTAGTCATACAGGTAACCGTTAAATCTAATCGCCGCTGAAGCAGATGTCAAATACAATCTAATCTGTCAGTTCGGATTGTTGATATTGCAATGAGAGTTTAATCAACTCGGCAAAGCTTTTAGCATTCAATTTTTGCCGCAAGTTATTACGGTGATATTCAACCGTTTTGATGCTGATAGATAATTTCTTAGCAATGTTTTTATTAGCAAGACCGTCGGTTATCAAGGCCAATATAGTACGTTCCTTATCGCTTAAAGTAGAAAATTTTGACTGGAGTGTCAGTTGTTGTTGGTACTGATGAAGGTGTTTTTGATGGCTCTGAATAGCTCGCTTGATGTTGTCAATTAAATTTGCTTCGTCAAGTGGTTTAGTTAAGACACTAAAGGCCCCATTTTGCATGGCTTGCACGACACTCTCGAGATTGGGTTGTTCGGCAATAAAAATGATGGGTAAAGTTATCAGTTTGAGCTTCAAAAGCTTTTGTAGCATCATCCCAGAAATTTCAGACATACTTAATGCGGGCAACAATAAAAGTTTAGAATCCATTTTATCGAAGGCTTCCAAAAAAGCATGAGCAGAAAGATACGACATCGTTTTAACCCCTAGCGGTACTAACAATGAAGTTAAATATTCACACGTACTTTCGTCATTATTAATGATGACAATTGTGTAATCCAATAAGTTTGTTTCAGTATCCATTATTTATATCCATATTTTAGTGCTGTAAAATCTGACGCGATTATACAATAAATTGTATTTAATTAAAGTGTTGTACGTCATTAATTTTATTTCTTTTAGATATTCTAGGGTGATTATGAATAGTGTTAGGGATGATGCTAGGAAACCCCCCACCTACGCTAAGGCTTCGGTGGGCAGGCCCACCGGAATGGCGAAGTGCGTATGTGGGCGCGCGTGCGCACCGAAGCCTTGGCGTAGGTGCGGAGAGGGTGGGATTCGAACCCACGTGGGGTGTGAACCCCCGACCGATTTCGAGTCGGTGCCGTTATGACCGCTTCGATACCTCTCCATAATGACTATTATTTAATGGGGATCCCCATCCGCTTTGCCACGATTTGATATGACTCGATCACGTTTCCTAAATCTTGACGGAAGCGATCTTTATCAAGTTTTTCTTTCGTGTTTACATCCCAGATCCGGCAACCATCTGGAGTGATTTCATCGCCAAGCAAGATGTTGCCTTTATAACGACCAAACTCTAGTTTGAAATCAACGAGTCGTAAATCGGCTTTGGCAAACAAAGGAGTTAATATCGCGTTTACTTTTTCTGTGAGAGATTGCATGGTGGCTAATTCATCACGGGTAGCCCAACCTAAACTCATAGCGTAGGATTGGTTAACCAACGGATCACCTAACTCGTCACTTTTATAACTTAATTCAAAGGTCGAAGGTTTGAGTTGCGTGCCCTCCTCCACAGCTAAGCGTCGACAAAAACTACCGGCGGCGTAATTGCGAGCGATGCATTCTAAAGGAATAATCTCTAGCGGTCGAACCGTGGAAGAAGTTGCCGATTGTATTGATTCGAAATGTGTAGCAATACCCTTTTCACTTAACAGCTCCATAATGTAAGCATTGAATTGATTATTGACGCGACCTTTATTATTTAACTCGGCGTGTTTAGCAGCATTAAATGCAGTGGCATCATCGCGAAATTCCATTAACAGTAAATCAGGATCGTCGGTTCGATAAATTGATTTAGATTTACCTCGATAAAGCAATTCGCCGGCTTGCATTAATTTGCCTTTTTAGCGGTAGCGTCCACGGCAGCTAATTGACTACCTGGCGGCGACATCGACACTCCCACATCCCCCATCACCGGCGGAATATTATATCGCGTAATGAATTGACTACGACTCAAGGGAGGTGGCACAACTAAGCTTGGACGATTCACACTTTTAGTATAGTCCGTTTCATGCGGAAAATATTTTTCCTCGACTGGCAACATCCATTTACATGAAGCAAGAACCAGTAAAAGAAAACCGGCAAAGACCATTTTATAAACTGTAACCATATCTCGACTCATCAACTAGTAGATTATGACTTGGCTGCTAACCCAGCTTGTCCCATTGCTTCGCGTAAACGAGCATGATACTCATCAGCAAGCGGGGTCAATGGTAACCGAAGTTGATTGTCAATGAAACCCAATTGATGTAACACCCATTTAACAGGGATGGGATTCGCCTCAACAAACAAATCACGATGCAATGCGTTAAGTCGCTGGTCAATTTCGCAAGCGTGTTCTAAATTCCCAGCGAGTGCGGCCTCTGCTAATGCGGCCATAGGTCCTGGTGCCACGTTAGCCGTTACGGAGATAACCCCTTTAGCGCCGTACGACATTAACATTCGAGCTGTTAAATCATCACCACTGTAAACATCGATAGCATCACCGCAGAGTTCTTTAATTGCTAGTAAACGGTTAACGCTACCCGTAGCTTCTTTAACCCCAACAATATTGGGAATAGCCGCTAACTCAGCAATGGTTTCAGGTAACAAATCACAGGCTGTCCGGCTTGGAACATTATATAAAATAACCGGGATTGCCACGGCCTGTGCGATTTGCTGATAATGCGCGATTAAACCATTTTGTGATGGCTTGATATACGCTGGCGTCATGATCAAACTCGCATCTGCGCCCGCTTCAATAGCGGCATGGGTCAGCTCAATGGCCTTATCCGTAGCGGTGGCATAAGTGCCTGCAATCACGGGGCAGCGCTCTTTGGCTTGCTCAACCACAAAGCGGATCACCTTACCTTGTTGCGATGGGGGTAGCGTTCCGGCTTCACCCGTGGTGCCCATTGGAACAAGGGCATGGGTACCTTCACTGATATGCCAATCGATTAAGGTAGCCAGGGCGTCAAAATCGACTGTTTCCTGGTCTTTCAAAGGGGTAACCAGTGCTACCATGCTGCCGTGAAACATTAAGATCTCCTTAAATATGCGATAGTGTACGTAGATTGGATGGTACTCAAGGCAGGAAGATAGCGCAAGTTTAGGGGATACAAATCAAGTTTGAATATTTATGCTACACTTAATGTGAATCAGTTAAATGAAGGAGTTCTTATGAAAAGAACATGTTTATCGATACTATTGCTGTTAGCGGTAGTCGCAACGAGTGCTTCAAACTGCACTAGAGAAGAACAAATTAGAGCAGGAACCACACTTGCGGGTGCTGGTCTAGGTGCTGCGGTCGCTGGCAATCCGTGGCTGGGTGCTGGAATTGGTGGCGGCGTCGGCTACGGTGTTGGCTACCTATTAACTCGCCCTTAGATAACTTATACACGGCAAAAAGCCGAAAACCACTTTGTTTCGTGTATACTCGACTAATCGTAATCATTAGCAAGGAGTGTGTTATGCCATTAGTCGCGTTAAATAAATCGGTTCCTCACTTTAAGGCTGCTACCACCAGTGATCAGCAGTTCGAGTTAAAAAAAGCGCGTGGTAGTAATGTTGTTATTTATTTTTACCCTAAAGATAGCACCCCAGGTTGCACCCTAGAAAGCAAGGCCTTTCGTGATCACTATGCTGAGTTTCAACAACATGAAACCATTATTTTAGGGGTTTCGAAAGACACGCTAACATCACACGAAAAATTTAAAACCAAACACTGTTTTCCGTTCGAACTTCTTGTAGATGAAGATAGCGCTGTCTGTGAATTATTTGATGTCATTAAAGAAAAATCCATGTTCGGTAAAAAGTATATGGGCATTGAACGCAGCACATTTTTAATTGATAAAAACGGTGTGTTAAAACAACAATGGCGAAAAGTTAAAGTCAAAGGACACGTTCGCGAAGTGTTGGCAGCCGTTAAAGCCCTGGGTTAGTAGCCGCTTTTCGCGGCCATGCATTGATAATCGCTTTGACGATAGTGGCCAATGGAATGGCGAAAAACACACCCCAAAAACCGAACCAAGCGCCAAACACCATAATGGAAACGATGATGGCGACGGGATGCAAATTGACAGCTTCAGCTAATAGCAACGGCTCTAATACGTAACCCGCTAATACAGTAATAACACCGTAAACAATCGCCAGATATGCCAATTTGGCAGTCCAACCCCATTGCAACAAACCCACTAGCAATACGGGAATGGTTACCACCACCGCACCAATATAAGGAACGACGACAGAAACCCCTGACAACACGGCTAACAAAAATGCATACTGTAAACCCAAAATCGCATAAGCGATATAAGAAACAATACTCACAATAACAATTTCTAACACCCGACCTTGAATGTACTTACCAAATTGCATATTGATATCTTCCCAAACACGCGTAATCAATTGACGTTTTCGAGGTAAAAATTGGCTGAACCATATGTTAATGTCTTCTTTATCCGCCAAGAAAAAATAAGCTAAAAACGGCACCAGAACAAAATAAAGCACCAATGAAATCAAACTCGGAATAGTGGATAGCGAATACGATAAAAGCATTTGTCCAACTTTACCTAAACTCGCTTTAAAGAAAGTGACAATGTGCTGGACTTGCTGCGGTGATATAAAGCGACTGATTTTTTCAGGTAAATGATTAACAATTTGTTGCGCTTGACTTAGCATCTCAGGCAAGTCACCTACGAAGCTAGCAACTTCTCTCCATAAAGGTGGCAGCAATGTTAAGATAATAAAGATAACTAAAGCGATAAAGCTGATAAAAACAACTAACACAGCCAGATAATGCGGAACCTTAATACGTTCAAGTTGGCGTACTAAACCCATTAGCAAATAGGCAATCACAACCGACGTAATAACAGGTTTTAAAATCAAACCCATCGTCATAAAAAATACCAAGATGACCACAATGAATATAAACAATTGCGTAGCCTGGTGATCCGCAAAAAAATTATTGTACCAATCCTTTAGTACTTCAAACATAAATGTGACCTATTGAATTTGACTAAGCAAAGTAACCATTTCAACTGCTGCATTCACTGCATCAACACCCATGTGACCCTTAGCCCCACCGACACGGGCTGTTGCTTGCTCGCGTGTAAAAGTGGTTAATACACCGAAGATCACGGGAATGTTATAGCTAAGCGAAACATGCTGGCATCCTTGACTGACTTGTTGACTGACATAATCAAAATGAGCTGTTTCTCCACGAATAACAGCACCGAAAGTAATGATGACTTGATAACATTTAGTCTGTGCAAGTCGTTGCACCGTAATAGGTATTTCTACCGCACCTGGGACCCATAGACTGGTTACTTGCGAGTGGGAAAAGCCCAGCTCAGTCAAACGTTGTTGTGCACCGGTTAACAGAGGATCAGTGATATCTTGATTAAAACGACTGCTAACGATCGCGACGGGAAAGGTTTCAGTTTTGTCATTGCCATTCGATCGCGGCATTGGAATATCCTTATAGTTCTGCTAACAAGTGGCCCATCTTATCACGTTTTGTCTTCAAGTAGGCGGTGTTCTCTTGGGTTGGGATCATTTCAATGGGTTCGCGGCTAATGATCTCTAGACCATAACCGTTGATACCATAAATTTTACGTGGGTTGTTGGTCAATAGACGCATTTTATTAATCCCAAGATGACGTAAAATTTGTGAGCCGATGCCATAATCTCGATGATCCGCGGCAAATCCTAATTTTTGATTGGCTTCAACGGTATCTAAACCTTGATCTTGCAAAGCATAGGCTTTGATTTTATTGGTCAAACCAATGCCTCGCCCTTCTTGATTCATATATAACAATACCCCACCCTCCTTGGAAATTTGTTGCAATGCAGATTGCAATTGCCAACCGCAATCACAACGTGCTGATCCAAACACATCACCGGTTAAACACTCCGAATGCACACGCACAAGACACGGTTTGTTTGGATCAATTTCTCCTTTGATTAAGGCTATGTGTTCAATGCCGTCTATTTGACTACTATATACTTTTACAGTGAATTCACCCAACTCAGAAATAGGCAATCGCGCCTGCGCAATCACTTTCACTAAACACTCGTGTTGCATGCGATAAGCAATTAAATCATTAATGGATAGCATCAGTAGTTGATGCTTCTGACAAAATTCTTCCAAGTCAGGGATCCGCGCCATACTGCCATCATCATTCATGATTTCGCAGATCACGGCGGCGGGTGATAACCCTGCCAGCCTCGCCAAATCCACACTGCCTTCAGTATGTCCTGAACGATTAAGCACCCCACCCTGTTTGGCGCGCAGTGGAAATACATGTCCGGGCATAACCACATCCTCTGGAGTGCTATTAGGATCACAGGCAACTTTAATGGTGTGCGCGCGATCGTTGGCAGAGATGCCAGTCGTTACACCTCTGGCAGCTTCAATCGTGACTGTGAATGCAGTCTCATAACGCGTTTTAGTGTATTGCTGCACCATCATTGGAACATTCAAGCGATCCAGTTGTTCACCTTCCATGGGTAGACAAATCATGCAACGCGCATGGGTGCTC
>SDBT01002988.1_pt1 | contig 29455 bp, 29 predicted proteins | sample 2277101 | NCBI WGS metagenome assembly SDBT01 (sample SAMN10404973, study PRJNA504765) | marine sediment metagenome | isolation source: marine sediment core GS10_PC15, 103 cmbsf | place: Arctic Ocean: Southern Knipovich Ridge | collected 2010
AGAACTATTTTCCCTGCCAGCCATGAGAAGTTGATGGCAATAAGCATTATTACGAATTTGGGCAAAGTCTTTTTAAGGTCGGTATTCCCGCCTTCTTCACCGCCGAAAATATGGCGTAGGGCTAAAAACAGCAGTACCAGTACGAATATTATATTCACAATATTCCGGCTTACCACCCAGATGCTATGCAGCATCTCACCCATTTTTCCTCCAAAAATATAATCATTGGTTAAAAAGTTTCCGATATTGGATGTGAAAAAGTGGATGAGCGGGTTGAAAAGCAGGTTTACATAGCTGGATGCTTTTGCCACTGTTTTCAGCATTTCCTGAAAATTAGGTGGCTGTTGCGGTTTTTCCTTTTCACCTTCGTCATCACCACCCCCTGAAGAATCTGAATCAGTTGATTTGGTGCCACCGACATCTTCGCCCTCTTCTCCCCAGCCTTCAAATCCATGTTCATCTCCTGGAGCATCTGGATCAGTTAATTTGGTGCCACCGACATCTTGGCTTTCCTCCCAACTTTCAAAATCATCTGCAGCCTGTGCAAATGTTTTGGGGGTGAAATAATCAGCGAATCCGGGTGTTTCAACCTCCTGAGGTTCGTCTGTTGGGCGCGATTGGGAAATCGCGCCTTCAGCGTAACCGGACGTTTCCGCCGTATTTTGGGAAATTGGCTGAATGCTGAGGTTGAAAATCCCGATAAACAGTGTTGTCAGAAGTATTCCTTTGATGAATTTGCTGATTGGTTTCATATTTAGGCGATAAGGTAAGCAATTATTCCTCCGGCCAGCCCGCTGCCCAATGTGGGCATTAATATTTTGGCAGTATGTTTCACTGCGCTCTCGGCTGCCTTGGCAGGCGCTGATTTAGCAGCTTCTGATGGAACTCGTTCATCCTGAGCCAGGCGGGGTTCAACCTGCTGGCCTTGCTGGTCTACGCGGTTGACCTGTTTTTGCCTGTCTCTGGTGGTTTGTTCGGATTGTGGACCGGATGGTTGTTCGGATTGTGGACCGGGTTGTGGACCGGGTTGTGGACCGGGTTGTGGTCCGGATTGTGGTCCGGATTGTGGGGCGGATTGTGGGGCGGATTGTGGGGCGGATTGTGGACCGGGTTGTGGACCGGGTTGTGGACCGGGTTGTGGACCGGATTGTGGTCCGGGTTGTGGTCCGGATTGTGGAGCATTCATTGGGGCAAGGTCTTTTCCCTGGTCCTGTCCGGCCATTTGCTTGTACTGAGATAGTAGGTCACCGCCTTTGTTTTTCATCGGCTCATCCACCATGTTAGGATTTAGGATTAAAGATTAAGGATTAAAGTTGTAAAAATCAGATATCAGAAATCAGAAATATTAGGCCCAGGATTCGCAGTTTGGCCTTAGATCAATGCGTACATTAGGCCTTGAGGCCATAAACTTCTTGTAAAACATGTAGCGCATGCGGCCATTACCTTTATCCGGTAATTGCTTCAGAATTTTGTCATCACTTATTACGCTTGCCAGCATCTCTTTTGTCAGTTCCGGCTTATCTAAGTTTTTTTTGCGAGCATTTTTTCGGGCATTATCAAGCAATCTCTGTATTGCCTTGGCACTGTTGTTTTCGGAAATATGTTCCATTGCGGCAAATTCTTCTTTCCTGTTAATAAATTTTATGAGGTTGCGGCGCCCGACTTTTTTGGCTAATGACTTCAGCTTTGAATGTTCGGGTTTTCTTCCTAAAGCTCCGTCCTCCACTTTTTTAATACCAAGCCATGCGAACACTGACCCAAATAAGATAGGATTTTTAATAACATCAGGTGTGAATAGTTTTTTCTGCTTACGTGCCTGCATTAGATTTGCGAAAACAGTAAGTGCTATCAATACTTTACCTGCGCCTATAGCCAAATCACGGCCATTAAACCCTCCGCGTGATGCCGCAGATACATAATTGGTTGAATGGAGTTTATTTACATGGCGGAATTTCATTTTTTTTATGATATCCCTGGGCGCTACAGTATCCGGTTCTGTATCAGCCAGAGCTTCTGCGAGTCTTTTTTCTTTATACGCAGGGGATTTATCAAGGTTTCCGATTATCCATTCCGCTTCTTCGGCCAGTGTTATCATGGCGAGCAAGCGGGCTATTTTGTCGTGCTCTTTTGGATTACCCGGATCATCTCTGCTTGAAAGTTGTTTCGGCAGGGATTTTTTATATTCTTTATTATATATTTTTTTGTAATATTTGTTGATATTCTGAATTGCCTTAAAGAGGTCATTTTGCCTCGCAGGGTCGTTTAATATATCCTCGCGTTTTTCGCGTTTCGCTCTCATAAACTCCACCACAGCGTAATTATCTTTATTTTCTTTTTCCTCCGGAGCAGTAATTCCGCCCATGAGCAGCTTCCTTTCATAGCGTACCAGCTCATGCATTGATTCCGGGCGTATATTATCCAGTCTTAATATGTCCACACGCCCGCCATTTACAGCTTTATTGAAATCCTTAACCGCTTCTATTGTTACCTTAACTCCTGTCTTAGCCCGTTTTTCCATAATATCTTCAAATTCATTTGCCGCATCATCAAAATCTGTGATCTCTTTTTTACCTGTCATTTTCTGAACTTCTTCTATAAAAGCAGCTTCAGAACCGTTATTCATAGCATCTCTTACAATTTGCAGAGTCATTATTTTAGTTGCCTCCACCCAGTTATCCCGGCTGAAAATTTCTTTATATTCTTCCTTGCCTGCAATTTCCTCAGCGCTTTTCCCGCTATTTACTTCCCGCATAATATCCACATATTTCTTTGATTCATTCTCCAGTTTTTCAAGCTCCGTCAGATTGATAAACTCGTCTTCATTAGCATATCTTGTATATCGTTCATTTAATTGATCACTTAGAGAATTGAGCTCCTGCTTAAGCCATTCAGGGTCCCTTGCGACCTCCTGTTCAAAAATATATGCGAGCTGATTATCCAGATATTTTTTCATCCCGTTTTTAAATCTGCCAGTCAGAGTTGAGTATTTGTCAAATTCTCTTTCGGTTAAACGCTGTTTCTGCCATTCCAGGTTGAAATATTGCTTATTCATAGCTTCCAAATACTCGCTGAACATGGTCTTGGTTTTATTCTGGAATTCCACATATTCACGGTACTCCGTAGCGTATGTAGGCCAGGATAGAATAGGAATACCTGCCTCTAAAAGTCTGCCGAAAATCGGCATTTTATGTGCCGGGGTTGTTTTTTCCGCTTTAGGAGTTGCTTTTTCAAATTCAGGCTTGGCTTGAGCAAGTTTTTCTAAGCCTTTTATTGCATTGTCTACAAGTTCACGCTCTTCCTCTGCCTGTGAGCTTTTTGGCTTTACCTCCGTTTTTCCCGGGGCTGTTTCCGATTCTGCATTTTTCGCAACTTCAGCTCCTTTAGCAAAGAAGATGAAGGTGGGTTTTAAGTCCCGGTGATATGGATTTATTGGGAACATATTTTATAAACGGAGCATGCGGGTTAATATATCGCTCATACCTTCCTCTTCACCTTCGACTTCAGGAACTTCCCCTGAAAGCGCTTTGCGTACTGTTACTGGGTTTTGCTGATCAAGCTGTATCACTATTTTTCTGAAACTCTTTCCCCCAATTCTCAGGTTCAGGGTGTGCACGTAAGGCGGGTTATATACAAGCCAGAAAGCATTTATGGTGTTGTACGGGTAAAACGTATCACCGGCAAAAATGCCAAGTTGGGTTATTTTAATATCAATAATCTTTGGTTCCTGCCTGTGTGTAAGGTAATACACGCCGGCCAGTACAATAAACACAATGGCCATGGTGGCGGAATCGGTGTACAGGGCATACGCAATAAGGGCCAGAATAATAGTGCCTGCCACCAAAAACCATGTTTTAGTCTTAGGGTGGCTTATGAATTCAGGAGCTTTCCAGACCAGAAGGGCTTTGTTGTGGTGCGAACCCGGATGGGTATGCATGATCACAAGGCCTTTTGGATTTGTGATGTCTTCTTCGGTAGGCATGTTTGTTTTTTTATTCGTTTCACGTAAATTAATCTATATATTATAGCAAATTTCAGAGAGAAAAGCAAGTCTTAGCCATATAAAAAAACCCTCCCGTCAGATCGTGAGATCGTCGGGGAGGAAAGAACTTGCTTGCTGGAGATTAGCGGGGAGGTAGGCTCTTGGATGACCCACTAGGAGAGCTTCTTCACTCCGCAGAACTTGAACTTGTTGTCCGGATCTTTGGGGTTGTTTTTTCCCTTGGACCAGACCATTTCTATGATGCTGCACTTGTTGGCAGGCGGGCAGGTGATCGCCTTGTCTTCATCCATCTTTCCGTCGACGGTCAGATTGATCTCGTTGAGAGGGATGAGTACCCACTCCATGTCTTTGCCGTATTTGGCGAACGAAGCAAAAGTGGAGGAGTTCGCAAGGCAATAGACATCGTCCTGTGAGACCATATCACCAGTAAGGGGTCGTTTTTCGTACTGCAGATTGATATACAGGACGTTGATCTGTTTGTCTTGGTCGGCTCTTACTTCTACGACATGACCGTATATGTTGGCCAGGACGGGATCCTGTGCACTCAGGTCAATGGTGAGCAGGGCCTCGTAGCCGCGTGCCAAAATGGCTTCCATCTTGTTTTCGGAGTCCTCGGTGAGAACTTCAATGGTAATCGCACTCTTTTCCTCTGTCGGAAGGAGGCAGTATAGAACGACGAAGATTACGACAGCCAACACACTAACCAAAATAATAGCCTTTTTCATGTATCTTCTCCCTTTCCCAGGTTTGTTTGATGTTAGTAATCGAAAACACCAAATCCAAGATAATTTTTGGACTTAATGCTTCCGACTACCAAGGCATCAATTTTTAGCAAGCAAGTTGTAAATGAGCATAAACATAAGAAGTTTCCTTTACGAAATTTGATATTTCATATGGTGATTTTCATCATGTTTTATAGCTTATAAATATTACCATATTTTTATAAATTTGTCAATACTAATACGGGACTTTTTTCTCAGGGGTTTTCCCTCTAAAATCTTGGAATTTTTATGATTTTGTGCATTAATTAAAAGGTAACTTAAAAAGATGCTCGACAAACTACTCAAAATCAAAGAAGAATATGAACAGGTCAATAAAGACCTGAGCGATCCGAATAATGCCAATAATCCGGATGTGTTTAGGAAACTGGGGCAAAAAGAGGCTCATCTTCGCCCTGTGGTGGAGTTGATCGGACAATATGAAAGCGCTTTAAAGACTATTGATGATTCCGAGGTGCTTTTAAAGACTGAAAAAGATGAAGAACTGCTGATATTGGCTAAGGAGGATTTATCGCAGGCAAAAGAACAGAAAGAAAGTCTGGAAGAAGAGCTTAAAGTGGCATTACTTCCTGCAGATCCGAATGATGAAAAGAATGTGATTATGGAAATTCGCGCAGGGACAGGAGGGGAAGAAGCAGCTCTTTTTGCTGCTGAGCTGTCCCGTATGTATATGCGGTACGCGGAGGCAGAAGGATTTAAAACCGAGCTAATCGATAAAAATGAGGCGGATTCAGGAGGTATTAAAGAAATCGTATTTAAAATCGATGGCCATGGGGCTTATTCCAAGCTGAAATATGAAAGTGGTGCGCATCGTGTTCAGAGGGTTCCGGCCACAGAAAGTCAGGGGCGTCTGCATACCTCCGCGGTGACGGTGGCGGTTTTGCCGGAAGCGGAGGAGGTTGATATTGAGATTAAAGATGAAGATCTGCGCATTGATGTGTACAGGTCAAGCGGTCATGGCGGACAGAGCGTAAATACCACTGATTCAGCGGTTCGCATTACCCATATTCCTACTAATTTGGTGGTTACATGTCAGGATGAAAAATCTCAGCTTAAAAACAAGCTGAAAGCTATGTCTGTTCTGCGAGCTCGTTTGTATCAGCTGGAGGAGGAGCGCCTGGCAAAGGAAAGAGGGGATATGAGGTCCGGCATGGTTGGGTCTGGTGATCGTAGTGAAAAGATACGGACCTACAATTTTCCACAGGACCGCGTTACCGATCACCGCATTCATCAGAATTGGAGTAATTTACCTGGAATTATGGATGGGGATATTAATGATATTATCGAAAAAATAACAATTGAAGATCAGGCGAAAAAATTAGCGGAATTTGAGAGCTGAACTTCAATGACCAATGACCAATTCCCAATGACCAATTTTGGTTGGTTTTTGTTGTATAATTTTTTTGTTCATGTATAAAATATTTATTCAGCTTTTTTTCATCAGTTTTTGTTGCCTTGTTATTTCGTTACATCGTTATTTCGTTATGACGTTGCATTTTAGAGTGAAATTTGGTATAATATAGGGATTAAATTGAAACTAATTTCTGAATGGCGAATAACCAAGACGACAATCAGGTTCCCAGCGAAAACAGCAATCCGCTCTATCATTTTTCAAAAAGAATACTTTTTTTGAGCCTGCTTTTCTTACTCATTTTTTCTGCATGGTATGCGCTTATTGTTTTTAATCAGACAGCGGTTGATTATAAAAAGGTTGCACCTGAACTTATTTTTGCAAGTAATCAGGAAGTACTGCTTAAAACCCCTTTTGATAAAGATTTTTTCTCTGCGAAACCAAATCAGGCGCTTTTGGCAGGCACGCAGATAAAAACCGGAGATCAGAGCTTTGCTGAAATCCAGCTTGAAGGTAATGTAGTGCGTTTAGATGAAAATACTGAAATCAGGCTTCTGGAGAATAATTTTCATCATTCTGATATTCCGCGACTTGTTTTTTACTTATCTTCCGGCAGTGTATGGATCAATGCTTTTGATTCCATTATTATTCATACACCGAAGGCTCAGGCGCAGTTTGCTCATTCTGTCGGTGTTTATACGTATCCAGATCCCCTTAACAGGCTAATGTCCATTGTCGGCTATATCGACCTTTCTCTTTTAGACGATGATGGAGATCAGCTTTCTGAGTTTATAATTCCTTTAAAGAGTCAGGTCACATTCGCAAATTCCCAGATCATTCCTGAATACTCACGCCTGGAATATTCAAAGCTCAGAAAGGAGCTTAAAATGGGTCCGATTTCTAAGAGCATACTGGAAGATGCATGGGTAAAACGCAACACAGAGGATGATGCACTTATGTTTCTGGCGGAAAACCATTATATTTTTTCTGCCGGTGATTACAAAACTAAGAATTTTTACCATGCCCTGAGGGAAAAACTCACGCTCATTCCTCACCGGCAGCGTATGGAGCGTTTTAACCGCGCGAAAATAAAATTAAAATATTTACTGGGAGGCATACATGCAAATGACCTTGCTGAAGAAGCAGAAGTACTGCTCGGTGAATTTGATGAATTGGTGGAGGAATTTCAGGGTGATCCTATTATGCGGGATCTGATCGAACGTCAGTTTTATGCAATACGGAATGTCCGCATAGATACTCCAGCTTACGCTGTTAAAGAGAATTTAAGAGCACATCTGTTTTCCAATGAAAAACCTGAATTTTTAAGAACTTATTTAACTGATCTGGACTTTTTGATGCGTGTTGGGGAGTTTGAGCAGGTAGAGGAAGCTTCAGAGGCCTGGCTTAAATACTGGAAACCCAATGTAAGAAAGACAAATAGTTATGAATTCAATCATCAGGCCAGGATTTATCACAACATCCTGCTTGCCAATTCAGACCAGGTGACAGTAAGCCTCCTTGCCATTTTGGATAAAGTAGGAGATTTCCGCCTGGAATTGGCTGAAAATTCTGAAGAAACGCTTTTTGAAATAGCCTTGGAGCGCCTGGAGATGAGTAAGTATTTAGTGGCTCATTATCGTTATATCGATGCGAGAAACTATCTTCAGACCAGTTATGAAGGACTTAACCTGACTGAAAAAGGAACTTCTGCTGCGGCCCGCGAGATATTCTTAAAAGATGCCAATCTGCTGGCAGACCGTATTGAATTTGCACAAAAGATTTTGCGCGGTGCCGCCAGGCCAATAGATCAAGCGGATTTTTTAACCTACCTGTCTACCCAGGAGCGCGACAGGGATCTTGAAGAGCGGTTTATTGCTTTTCTGAAAGAGTCGGAAGTTCATGAGGAGGCAGCGGTTTATCCAAAGCTTGATGAGGTTTCACAGCGTTTTACCTTAGCCCGGATTGTAGTGATTGATGAGGATATTGAAACCGACCCTGTTTTCCCTTTTGAATTTGATGTAAAAAACGCACGCTTGCTTGACCGTGCGCCGGATGGATCTTCCATAACTTTTTCCGCGCGTTACGATTACACCACTAATGCCGTTTACGACATCACCCTTAATGAAGCTCCGGTTAAAGGCAGTTATTCTTTAGATGATTTTGTAAATATTGCAAAATCCGGCAGAGTGGTTGCCGAAACTCCAACGACACCGGAAGAGGCTATTTCTAATATTGTGGATTTCTTAAACTTAACAGAAAGCGAAGAGGCTGAACGTTCTCAGATTATAGCACAGGATCTTGCTGTACAGCTTGTTGTAAATGAACTTGAGGGTTACAGCATAATCGTTTCGAATGTCAGGATGGTACAGGTCTTAGACCCTGTTACATTAGATGAATTCAAAGTTATTGATGCGATTATTGAAGACTCTGAGGCCGGTCGCATAGCTAATGTCAGTTTTGATTATAATTCCATTACCAAAACCCTTTCAAATATCAAATTGTTAAATCTGCCTATCGACCTTTCTTCTTATCGGCTTCAGGCGGATGAGTTTATCCTGGTTATTTTCAAGGCTTTGTACAGCCAAGAGGAGAAGGCAGAAAACATCACCGATACGCTTAGCCGTTTTTCCAGACAGGATTTATTGATTGAAGAAAATGACATCATCATAAGTGCAGATCAGAACATAGTTACGTTCAAGGATGCGATGATGAAAAATATGCCGATCAAATTTTCCGGCTTATATGATCGCAGATCAAATATTTTCTTAAGCGCGGAACATCCATTGCTTACCGCTCAGAATGTAGGGATTGATGAGTATCTTGAAGATATTGCTGTATTATTTGTAATTGATTACTTAAAGAATAGGGGCATAACGGTGAGTGAGGATAATATAGTCACTGTATTGCCGGCTGACAATGTGGCTATTACAGATTATATCCGTGGGGTAAAAATATTTAATTTCACTCTTGATCTGACCACTAACCGCCTGAGGGACATTTCTATTCAGGGTACTGATGCGTACGTGGCTTCTATGACATTCCAGGAGTTCAGCTTAGTTGAAGGCGGTGAAGCGCCAATAGAAGAGGAGGAAGAGGAAGTTGCTGAAGAGGAAGAAGGGGCTGAGGTGCCAGCCGAAGAAGAGGAAGAGGAGGAAATATCTTCTGAAGAGGCGGAAGAAGTGCCGCCTGAGGAGCCTGAGGCACCATAAACATTTCGCATTTCTGATTTCGCATTTCTCATTTCTCCGGAGAAGTCCGAAACTTTCCGGAATCTTTGGACTGATTTCGCATTTATCAGCAAAATATAAGCTGTCAATCTAAATTAAGAAAAGACGTAAATTTCACCCTTGCGGACTCAGCTTATCTGCTATAAACTAAACAGGCATTTTTTTTGATAAATAAACTAAAATTAATATGCCTGATAATAATCAAAGTTATTCAGCTGATCAGATTCAAGTTCTGGAAGGTTTAGACCCTGTGCGCAAACGTCCGGGGATGTATATCGGTACAACCGATGTTCGCGGTCTCCATCATTTAATATGGGAGGTTGTAGATAACTCCATCGATGAAGCCATGCTTGGTGTTTGCGACAAGATTATGGTCGTTATTAATGAAGACGGGAGTATGACTGTGGCTGATAATGGTCGCGGGATTCCTGTGGACAAACACAAGGCTACTGGCCTGTCTGCCCTGGAAACGGTTCTTACCACATTGCATGCCGGCGGTAAGTTTGGAGGAGACGACTCCGGTTATAAGGTATCCGGCGGGCTGCATGGTGTAGGTGTTTCTGTTGTAAACGCGCTTTCCGAAAAATTGTTGGTAGAAGTACGCCGTGATGGCAAGGTCTACCGTCAGGAATACAAAAGAGGAGAGCCGCAAGGAGAAATCAAGGAAGTAGGAGAAACCAAATCCAACGGAACCTCCATCACGTTCTGGCCGGACAAAAAGGTTTTTGAAACAACTGTTTTTGATGCTGAGACTATTCTTACACGTTTGCGTCAGCAGGCATATCTTACCAAAGGTGTAACAATTTCGTTTGAAGATAAGCGTAAAGATATAGAGGCATATGAAGGAAAGCTTCCGAAAGGCAGTACATTTAAATATCGTTTTTATTTTGAAGGCGGTGTTTGTTCGTATGTTGATCACCTCAATCATAATAAAGAGCCGATTATACAGACGATTTATATGGAGAAAGAAACTCCTGAGGCTATTATTGAGATTGCTTTACAATATTCACAGTCTTATAACGAAAATATAATCACTTTCGCAAATAATATTCATACCATGGAAGGCGGTATGCATTTGACTGGTTTTCGTTCTGCTCTGACCCGTTCTATAAATGCATATGCAAGAAGTAAGGGGTTTTTGAAAGAAAAGGACATTAACATGACCACAGAAGATGTGCGTGAAGGCTTAACTGCAGTAATATCAGTAAAACTTGCTGATCCGCAGTTTGAAGGTCAAACCAAATCCAAATTGGGTAATCCGGAAGTAAGGACTGCTGTTGAAACTGTATTTAATGAAAAATTAAGTGAATATTTAGAAGAGAATCCAAATGAAGCAAAAGCTATTATCGCCAAAAATATGCTGGCGACGCGCGCTCGTTTGGCTTCCCGGGCGGCTCGCGACACAGTTCTTAGAAAAGGCGCTTTGGAAGGAGCCACACTTCCCGGAAAACTGGCAGACTGCAGTTCGCGTGATCCTGCTGATAGTGAACTTTACATTGTGGAGGGAGATAGCGCCGGAGGTTCCGCCAAACAAGGCCGTGACCGCTATTTTCAGGCCATTCTGCCGCTTCGCGGTAAGATTCTGAATGTGGAGCAGGCGCGTTTGGATAGGATGCTTAATAACAACGAAATCAAATCCCTGATCATTGCGATGGGAACTGGGATAGGTGAGACTTTTGACATAAGTAAGGCCCGTTACCACCGCATTGTTATTATGACAGATGCGGATGTGGATGGCGCGCATATCAGAACACTTTTGCTGACACTCTTTTACCGTTATTTCAAACCTCTTATCGAGGCCGGATATATTTATATTGCCCAGCCTCCGCTTTTTAAGATAGGAAAAGGGAAAGAAATGCATTATGCATATACAGATGATGAGAAGACTTCCATACTTTCCAAAATGGGCGTGAAAGATACTGAGGAGGAGGAAGAGGAGGAAGAGGCGGAAGAGGGATCAGAAGAAACTACTCAGGCTAAAGTTAAGAAGTCCAGAGTTTCCATCCAGCGGTATAAAGGTCTTGGTGAAATGAACCCTGAACAGCTGTGGGAAACCACCATGGACCCGAATAGACGCACTATGCTTCAGGTAACTATTGAAGATGCAGAAAAGGCAGATTCTATCTTCGATACTCTTATGGGCGCAGAAGTTCTTCCTCGCCGCAAATTCATCCAGACGCATGCCAAACAGGTAAAAAATCTTGATATCTAATTATTTAAAATAAGTGACTCGTGCCTAGTGACTCGTGACTCGCGAGACACGAAGCACGATACACGAGACACGAATTATGAAAAAGCAATTTAAATTCATCAAATATACCAAACTCTGGTTTACTATTTCCCTCATCGTCATTTTTATCGGAATAGGAGCTATGGTGTATAACAAAAGTACTACAGGTCATTTCATTAAATTAGGCATTGATTTTACAGGCGGCACTTTAATGGAGCTTAAGTTTGATGAAACTGGGGACGATCAGGTGGGTAACCTTCGTGAAGCCATCGATTCAGCAGCCCCCAATACTGTCAGCCAGATAACTGTGACAGATCAGAATACCTATATTATTCATGGAAAAGACATTTCTGCGGAGGAATATGATTCTGTTACTTCTTCTATAGCGAAAAAGCTGGGTGATTATGATGAGATTCGGTTTACAACAATTGGTCCGAAGATCGGGGAGACTATGAAACGCAAGGCTACAACTGCTTTAGTTATTGCTCTTATAGCAATTGTGTTTTATATAGCTTATGCGTTCCGCCGGGTACCCAAGCGGGTTAGTCCGTGGCGTTTTGGCATGTGTGCAATTATTGCCTTGGTTCACGATATTCTGATTGTACTTGGTATGTTTGCGATTATGGGCTTTGAAGTTGATGCATTCTTCATTACCGCGCTTCTCACTATCATGGGTTTTTCTGTGCACGATACTATTGTTGTGTTCGACCGTATTCGGGAAAACTTAAAATCTCAGGGTCGCGACGACACATTCGGCGATGTAGCGGATATGAGTCTTAACCAGACCCTTTCCCGCTCCATCAACACTTCAATTTCCACACTCTTTACACTTGTTGCCCTTTATTTTCTTGGGGCCGAGTCGCTTAAGATCTTCATTTTTGCTCTGATTATCGGCATTGTTGTAGGAACTTATTCTTCTATTTTTATTGCCAGTCCTGTCCTTACCATTTGGCAGGAACGAAAACGCTTACGCTAAACTTCTGACCTACCTGCACCAATGGCGCCACTTTGTGGCTGATAGGCAGGTCTCAGATTTCTGATTGCGGTTGCCACAGGTAACCGCAGGCGGGATTCGCGAATCCCGCTTTCAGATGGTTTTTCTGAGTAACCACAAAATCATGGCCTTCTGCATATGCATACGGTTTTCCGCCTGGTCGAATATGACGGCATTCGGATGATCTACTGCATCACGGCTGATCTCATAACCTATATGACATGGCATGCAGTGCATTATTTTACAGTCGGGCGCGTATTCTTCAATTAGTTTCACATTTACCTGATACGGCATAAATTTTGCCTTCCTTTCTTCATAAACTTTTTGGAATTCAGGTTTTATTTTGCCGTTTTCAAAATATTCCATATCCATCCATGTATCGGTATGTACATAATCCGCATCTTTCATGGCTTCAGCCAGATCGGTTGTGCGTACCACATTGCCGGTTTCCTCTGCTATTTTATTAAGTTCCGCGTCTACACTTGGTTCGTTGATCTCCGGCGCTACAATGTAAACTTTTATGCCGAGCTTGGCACAGGCTAGCATTAGAGTGTTTGAAACATTATTCTCAATGCCCAGCCATACGATTTTTTTCACGTTTTCAATGCCATTGCTGTGTTCTGCCATGGTCAGGATATCGGAAAGTGCCTGAGCTGGGTGGTATTTTTCACTGCACGCGTCGATAACAGGGATTTTATCAAAACTGGCAGCTTTCAAAACATCATCCGCACTTTTGGCACGGAACATAAGAACTACTCCATACCGCATCACTGCCTGTATCTCATCTCCAAAATCCGTAAGGGCAAACTGAGAGGTTCGGGAATCTAGAAAAATCGCATGACCTCCAAGTTCTGTCATACCAGCTTCGAATGATAAACGAGTTCGTGTACTGGTTTTCTGGAACAGCATAACGAGTGTCTGATCTGGGAGTACATTTGTAAGTTCGCCCGAATTCCGTTTGGCTTTAAGCTTTAAAGCCATTTCGAGCATTTCTAAAATATCTTCCTTTGATTGTTCTTTTAGAGAAATGAGATGTCGCATTGTTTAGGATTTATTATTTATTAAATGGTGCCCGCGAAGGGATATTCTCACGTGCTCGTCCCGAGTATTCGGGACTGCGCGGTCGAGCTTCGCAATATTCGCTTACGACCTATCGGTCTACGCTCATTTGCTCAGGCGAACCCAAGGGTTCTCATCCTCTTCGACACTATATTTCCCAGAACCTGCACCTTTGGTACAGAACCTGAGAAATGGTGCCCGCGAAGGGATTCGAACCCCCGACACCCGGTTCCGAAGACCGGTGCTCTAATCCACTGAGCTACACGGGCACACCAAAAAGATATTATCAGAGTTTATTACTCCCGTCATGTTCATTTTTTCCTCGACAAAGCTATTCAATTGTTTTAGAATTACCTCCTTTAAAGAAGTATTATGAAAACCCCCTCCAAACAACCTCAGACCATACATGAAAAATTAAGAGGTCAGCGCAACCGTATGGCAGAGCAAATTGAATCGATTGGCGATCAGATTAAAGAAGCTCAGGCTATTTCCGTAAGACATCAGGAAGCTGTCCGCGATGAACTTCATGAAAAAAAAGAGCTTCTTATCCAGCAGCTAAAAGAAAAGAGGAGACTCATTATTCTTTCCAGACGCCGGCTTGTCGGCCAATTAAAAAAGCTGACGCAGAGAGACGTTGTTCAAAACCAGCGTCGTCGGCAGGATGTTAGGAAAGATTTCTTTTTTGCCAGTAAAAAGGATTATTGGGATCGGGTGCCGGCTTCCAGATTTAAAGTATTTCAGGAAATGCATGCTGCACCCCGTTATTGGACTGTGCCCAAGCGAGAAGGAGCGTGGGGCGGAGTGGATGCACATCAGCTTCCATTGCTGCATACAGTTGTGGATCCGTCTCGGGTTTCTGCACATTTTCTGGACCATTTTGATATTCCGGAAAAGTCTTTGCTTGATGGACAAAATGATCCTGTACAGGCACATATAACGGCACAGGATAGTGTTGATGAATTAAAAGGTTTTTATCAGGAGCATGTTCAGCCTTTATCGGATTTTGGGTATGAATCAAAAAATCCTAATTTCAGGATTTTGGTGGTAGGGGATCATAGCCCGGAGCATGATGGTGAGATCATTCATCCGCGCCGGAAATCTAAGCGATCTACGCTCAAAGAGCCCGCTATATTCGGCGATGCTTATTCATTAGCCCGAAAGACTGGTCATATGGGTAAGGGTTATGAGCAGGAAAGGGGTCAGCTTACAAAAGCCTTGCAGGCAGTTAATGCAATTCATGCGAAGCTGAACACTCTTCGTGCCGACGATTCTCCTGAAGAAAAGTCTGAAAAACGGCAGGAGGCAGAACGTTCTTTAAAGCAAAAACCAGAACTTAGTGGAGTGCGGGATGGGGATAAGGTGGAAGCACGCGAAGTACTGGAGGCAATTGATTTAACAGATAGCCGCGGACAGGTCAATCCAGCCGCAAACATGGCGAAGTTGGTAAAAGTGCGTGAACATTTAGGGGGGCGCAAAAAATCCGTTAGCCGTATAACTGATATTACAGATAAAGATAGAGAGCAGTTGGAAAATACCATTGCACATTCCGAAGCCAGTCTTTCGCAATACGGGGAAGCCTGCAAGAATTTTCATGATGGGGATAGTTTTGTCTACAGGAATGAAAGAGGTGGTCGTGTACCGATATTGCGCCCTGATCTCGCTCTTCCAATGCTCAAATTACGCCCTTTTCGCTTTTATGCTTCAAAATTATTAGAAGTCGATACAGTAACGTATAAAGCGGGCCAAGAAGGTAGATACGAAGATCAAAGACAGGAATATATAAAAGGCCATGTGGTCTGTCAGGTGTTTAAAGTGCAGAAAGCTTTTGAAGATTGTCTGGCGGAAATATCGCTGAAAAAAGGATTTACCCAACAGCAACTTGTCCAAAAAGCCCGTGAATTATACAAGACAGCCAAAGATAATCAGGTAGAAGGTTATGAAGCGGTTTTTGAGGATTTAATGGGGGTTATCAACGAAATCGGACAATATTTAAAAGATAATCCGGATGGCCTTAATCGGGAAACCCTTCGCCTGGCCCTTAAGGAATATCTGAAAAGTGTAGATTTTCAGGCTGTTTTAGAGGGGGCGGTTTAGTTTTTTGGAGAAGGGGATAGGTAAAATACTTTACAAAGTATTATTTTTGTTGTATAATATAAACATCAATAAAAAATAACCTAAAATAAAAATGGCTGAAACATATAAATATTACCCTCATGGTGACAAGGATTTTACTGGTCCTCAGCGACATGATGTTCAAGTTATAAAAAGGGAAGGATCTGCATGGAGCTATCTCGGTTCTGAGACTGGTTCAAGAATTCCTGAGGATGAAATGACTAAGATTCGCAAAAATGTTGAAGCTGGATTTGGGAAACTTGTAAAATTCAACCCAGTCGGCCAGATCATTGAAGGCGGAAGGGTTGATTTGATGGAATGGACAGAGAAATTGGAAGGCGGAAATCGCTAACATTTAAATTTTTTCTCACACACCGTTTTCACATTCCCGCGCACATTCATATCCACTATGATGTGCGCTTTTTTTGGTTTTACGGCTGCTAAGAAGTCAGCGAATATCACTTCGGTTACCGCTTCATGGAAGATTTTTAAATTCCGGAACGCGTTGATATAGAGTTTGAAGGATTTTAGCTCCAGACAGACTTTATCCGGTACATAGCGTATTTGTACGGTGCCGAAATCCGGAAAGTCGGAAAACGGGCAGATGGCAGTAAATTCCGGAGTGGAAATATCTACCCATTGTTCACCTGGTGTCAGACTTTCAAACTTAAATACCTCCAAAGGTGTAAGTGCTTTGCGGATTTTGGCTAAATCCGTTTTCTTATAATCTTTACCTTCTTTGTAGAGTTTTTGAGTCATGGTTTTTTGGTGGGCGCGATTGTATAATCGCGCTTTCAGTGATAGGGGATGGGATCTTCTAATCCTGCTTCTTTAAACCCCTTTAATCTGAGTTTGCAGGCCGGACATTTGCCACAAGCAGGCACACTGCCTTCATAGCAGGTATGAGTGTACTTAAGTAGGTTCAGTTTGCCAAGTTTTTGCATGAATCTAACGCTTTCCGCTTTCGTCAGGTTCATAAGCGGAGTGTGGATTTTAAATGGGAAATCCATAGCTAGCTGTAGAGTTTTCTGCATGGATTTTATAAAATCATCCCTGCAGTCCGGATAACCGCTGTAATCCGTTTGGCAAACGCCGGTTACAAGATCTTTAATTCCTTTTTGCTTGGCGTAAATGGCGGCAACTGTTAAAAACATCTGATTTCTCCCATCTACAAATGTTGAAGGCAGGCCTTTGCCGGTTTTGATCTTTATCGATTTATCCGTTAGCGCGTTTTTTGTAAGTTCTTTAATAACCGGCAGTTTGATGGTTTTATGGGGCAGTTTTAGCTTTTTAGCGATCCGTTTTGCGGCAAGTAATTCTGCTTTATGGCGCTGGCCGTAATCAAAACTAATTACTTCCACTTTTTTAAACTTTTTAAGCGCCCACACCAAACACGTAGTACTATCTTGTCCTCCTGAGTGTAAAACTATTGCGTTTTTATTCATGACTATGAATGGTGATTTGTGCGGTCACCTGTGGTGACCGCAGGCGCGGATATATATCCGCGCTTTCAGATATTTTTATTTAATATTCATTATTATATGCAATCGGGGTGAAAAGTTATAACCTTCTTTTTTGCAAATCTCAACGAGCCATTTAGATCGGTCGAGTATGGTTTTACGACTGATTCCTTCCGGCATCAGATAAACATGGTCTTTTGGGATTTTGTATTTCCGTATAAAAACATTGATTTCTTTTAAATCCTCTCCTTTCTGTACAATAAATTTGTACAAGACTTTTTTATTGGCTGGTTTCACTCTAAGAGAATATTGGGGATTGCCTGAATTTTTGAGTTTTGGTGAGCAATTAATTTGTTCAATAAGTCTGGAAATTTTAATTGGAAGGCTTCCGTTGGTTTCTATTTCAGCGGTATAGCCTTTTAGTTTGCTTAGCAGTGCCTTTAGCTTGTCCTGTTGCAGTAAAGGTTCACCTCCTGTTATCACCAGATGTTTACAGGGGTGTTTTTTTATCTTTTGTATGACCTGGCTGATTGTCATTTCTTTTCCTTTATTCCAGGCATATTTTGTATCACACCATTTGCATTTCAGATTACAGCCGCTAAGACGCAAAAAAACCGCCGGTTTGCCGGCATTTGGGCCTTCACCCTGAACACTATAAAAAATTTCACTGATTATCATTTGTGTCTCGTGTTTCGTGTTTCGTGTCTCGCGAGTCACGAGTCACTAGGCACGAGTCACGATTAGCTATTTATTCCTCTCAGTATAATCTGTCACAAAAATCGAGATGATATTGGCCATTGGTACGGCAATGATCATTCCAACCAGTCCAAGACCTATACCTCCGCCTATATTGTAACCGATTGTTGCACCTGCCATAAGCGCGAAGATCACAACAACAGGATTTAAGCCAACAGATCTTCCGACAATCAGAGGCACCATTATATTCCCCTCCAGGAATTGCATAACAGCATATGCCGGTATAAGCCACAGAACAAGAACAGGATCCTGATTTAGTGCGATAAGCGCGGCTGAGGAGAAGGTGATAAGCGGGCCTAGGTATGGGATGAATTCGGCTAAAGCGGATACCATTGCAAGGGTTAGGGCGTAGTTAATGCCTATAATTGAGAATACGATAAATGTAACAAGCCCCATAGCGAGAGCCAGCAATACCTGTCCGCGAATCCATTCACCGATTTTTGTACTTACTTCTTTGGTTTTTTGTGAAATATAACCTGAATACTTGTGTGGAAAGAGTGAATGGAAGAAGTTACTTGTATTTTCTTTATTCACTACCATAAAAAAGGTGATGATCAAGACCAGAAGCAGATTAAAAATTCCATTAAACACTGTAAATATCGCTCCGATTGCATTGCCTGCAAAACTTGTAAGCTTTGATCCTACTTCTTTAAGACTTGTTGTAAGGCCATTTAATATTTGAGTTTGATCTACATTCTGCCAGATCTGGTTGGCGACAGGTTGGATCCTTCTCATAAACCAGGAGTCCATTTCTTCACCAGATACGATGTTCTGAACCATATCACGAGCTGAAAGCGCTAAACTGCTGACCTGTTCGGCAATAATCGGAACAAGTGAGGTGAAAATAAGGGTGATGACCCCGAGTACTATAAAATACACAATAAAAATCCCAAGTCCGCGTGGTATATGATAATGCTGGAATTTATCCACAGCAGGATTAAAGGTTGCGGCAAGAAATAAAGCCACTAAAAAGATAATGATAATACTTTTTACGTAGAAAAGCAGATATGCAAAGCCAATAACTCCTAAAATCGCAACAGTGGCTTTTATTACGGAGTCAATTGATAACGTAACCCGCATCTCTTTTCTCGGACCTTCGACTTCATGCAGTAATTTTTTCTCTTCTTTTTCAAGCTTCCTTTCCTTTAGCGACAGGGATTGCAGCTTTTTTTTGAGATCATTGATCTTTTTCTGGGATTTTTTAAAGAATGTTTTTGTTGAGAAAGCCATGCGAATAGATTTAAGATTAAAGATTAAGGATTAAAGATCAGAAATTACAATCGGTTATTCGGTGGCGAAACGGAGGACAAGGTCGATTATAATCCAGGCCATCAAAGAGACTGCCAGGCCGATCAGGGCATAGGTGATAGTTTTTTTTGCTGCGTCTTTGTCTTCATCACGCCCGATAACATATTTGTATCCGCCTATCATCACAAAAATCACAGCCAGAGTGCCGGCCAGGCCTACAAGGGTTTGGGTGATGAATTTTATGTAACAGGGAATATTCCATAAATGCATCTCTCCTGTCCGTATCATGTCTGCCAGCCCTATACATTTACCGCCACTGCCTCCAATATCCACATCTTCAGCCGGAAGAAGTGTCGGGGGCTGGAATTCCTGAGCGAAAACGATATCACTTCCAAAAATTAGCCCCAATATGGCGGCTGCAGGAATGATATAAAGAAGAATTTTAATAGTTTTTTTCATTTTTTTGTTTTTATCGGTTTCATGGTAGCAAATCTTCACCTTGTAGGCAATCCATTAATCCGTTAAAATTACGGAGAAATAAAGCTGTAAACAGTAAGTCTAAATAAATGCGTTACTCAAAACTTTTCAGTAAAACCAGCAAAACGGTTCCGCACGACGCGGACAGTGCGAACGCTAAGTTTTTGGTGCAGGGCGGTTTTATTCATCAAGAGGCGGCAGGAGTGTATAGCTATCTTCCGTTGGGATTAAAAGTCCTCCGGAATATTGAACAAATCATCCGCGAGGAGATGGAAGAAGTTGGCGGTCAGGAAATCAGCATGTCTGTGCTTCACCCTAAGCAAAACTGGGTCACGACCGACCGTTGGGATTCTATGGATGTGCTTTTCAGGCTGAAAGGAGCGGGCGATAAGGAATACGCCCTCGGTCCTACGCACGAAGAGATTGTCACTCCTCTCGTGCGGGATTATGTTTTTTCTTATAAAGATCTGCCCACCGCGGTTTTTCAAATACAAACCAAATTCCGGAATGAACCGCGCGCCAGATCCGGAGTTTTGCGCGGCCGTGAGTTCAGCATGAAAGATCTTTATTCATTCCATGTATCTCAGGAAGATCTGGACCGTTATTACGATGAGGTGAAGGCATCTTATTTTAAGATATTTGAACGCCTTGGTTTCGATCCGAAGGTCACTTATATCACTTATGCGTCCGGCGGAGCTTTCAGTAAATATTCACATGAATATCAAATACTTTCCGATGTGGGTGAAGATCATGTTTATGCTTGTGAAAAATGCCGGGTGGCTGTGAACCGCGAGATTCTGGATGATCAGAATACTTGTCCTGAATGCGGAAATAAGGATTTGACGGAGAAAAAGGGGATTGAGGTGGGTAATATTTTTAAACTCGGTACTAAATTTTCAGATTCATTTAAATTTAAGTGTACGGATAAGCAGGGCAAGATGCAGCCTGTTATAATGGGCTGTTATGGAATAGGTCCGTCACGTATCATGGGCTCACTCGTTGAGATCTTCAGTGATGAAAACGGTATTATGTGGCCTAAGTCCGTTACGCCTTATCAGGTTCATATGATAGGCTTAGGTAATGATGAAAATGTGACGAAGGAAGCTGAAAAGCTATACAACGATCTTAAAAAAGCCGGCATCACTGTTCTTTTTGATGACCGTGACGAACGTGCAGGTGCCAAATTCAAGGATGCGGATTTAATTGGCATTCCGCTGCGCCTTGTGGTATCATCTCGCACCCTTGAAAAAGGAGGAGTTGAGTGGAAGGAAAGAGATCAATCTGATGCGAAAGAGGTGAAATTGGGGGAGGTCTTAGCTAAAGTGAAAGAGTTTTATTCATAAACTCTAAATCCTAAGCACTAAATCCTAAACTATTAATTATTAAACTCTAAATTAAACATTGTTATTAAAATCCTAAGCACTAAATTTAAACAATCGTAAATCTTAAGCTAAATATATGAGAACCTATTATGACCTTGAACCAAGAACATTAAATTTTGCCAAGAAAATCAGAAGCTTCATCAGTAGAATACCTAAATCAATATCAACTATTGAAGATGGAAAACAATTAATAAGATCTTCTGGTTCTGTAGGGGCAAACTATATTGAGGCTAATGAAGCAATTAGTAAAAAAGACTTTATCCATCGCATTAAAATCTGTCGAAAAGAAGCAAAAGAGAGTCAATATTGGTTAAAATTAATTATTCTTTCACCAAGTCTAAAAGAAGAGGCAGATCAGTTATTACAAGAATCTATCGAATTAACAAAAATTTTCGGATCAATGATAGAAAAATTTAAAATTTCAAATAAAGATTAAAAGTTTTAGGATTTAGAATTTAGTGCTTAGAATTTAAATTAAAGATATGAAGGGAATAATCCTCGCTGGCGGTTCGGGAACGCGGTTACATCCGATAACTAAAGTCACCAGCAAACAATTACTGCCGGTTTATAATCAGCCCATGATCTATTTTCCGCTCCAGACGCTTCTGGATGCCGGGATCCGCGATATTCTTATTATTGTTGCACCTGATCATAGCGGTGATTTTGTAAACCTTCTTGGTTCCGGCAAGCAGTTCGGCGCACGGTTTGCTTACGAGGTGCAGGATAAGCCTGAGGGTTTAGCACAAGCATTCCTTATTGCCGAGGATTTTATCAGAAAGGATGATGTGGCAATGATTCTTGGTGATAATATTTTCACTCATGATTTCTCATCCGCAGTAAAAACTTTCAAAAAAGGCGCCAAGATATTTGTTAAACGAGTTAGTGATGCCAAGCGTTTCGGTGTAGTGGAATTTGATGACTCTGGAAAAGTTATCAGCATTGAAGAAAAACCTAAAGCTCCTAAGAGCAATTATGCGCAGGCTGGTTTTTATATTTTTGATAAGAACGTCTGTAAATATGCCAATGAATTAAAGCCGTCAAAACGCGGTGAACTGGAAATTGTTGACCTTGATAATGTTTATCTTAAAAAAGGTTTGCTTTCTGCAGAGCTTATCACTGGTGAATGGATTGACGCGGGCACTTTTGAAAGCCTATATAAAGCCGCTACTATTGTTCGCGAAAACGATCTCGGAATCAATCTGGATGTGCCTCCAAAAGTTCAGGTTAAAATCAAGAAGATCAAAAAACCTTTGGTGATGTAGATTAGTATTCTGTCAGCTTTCCTTCTTTTCCTGTACAGATGCCGTATTCGGATTGAAGTTCAACAGTATTTTTGGTGTAGTCGTAATCAAAATACTGATCTGTTCGGCATCCGTCTTTTACCTCTGTGCCTTGTAACTGAATCACCGGCCCCGTTCGTTTGCCGAATTCTTCTACTGTAGCCAGGCATCCGCGCCCTTTATCATCCAGATCTGCTTTTTTAAGAGATGAGTTAGATAAATTGAATCGGTAAACTTCACTGCCCTGGCATTCGGTTTTCGGAATTAAGAAAGCAAGTACCTGTCCAGCCTCTGAAAAGCAGGCGCTTGTGGCATCTGAAAGGCTGAGTCTTTTGTTTTTAGCTGCGTTCCTTAAATCCGGGTACCAATTTTCATAAATAAAAGTGGAAAGATGGGCGCATCGGTTAAAAGGAGCTTCCGCGATTACTTCGGAAACATCCTCTGCTGTTTCTGACACCTCCTCCTTCACCAATGACACCGCTTCCGTTTCTTTTTCCGAGGTGGTCAGCCGGGTTTCAAGGATATCTATCTTATTTTTCAGAGCATTCTCAGCGGTATTTCCTGATGCATTTAGCCAAAAATAAATTCCGGTACCCACCATAAAAGCAGTGACCACTATAGTCAGTAAAATCACACCCATGGTTTCCGGATACTGGGTGCAGCGGATAGTGGTTTGTTTTTTTCGTTTTGCCATACTAATTTATGTTAATAAATAGCGAGGGCTAATCGATTATTCTTTATCCCGGCATTCAGCAAAATAAGTCCCATCAGTATAACATCCAAATGCTCCTTCCGGACAAGGTTTATATACACTAAGGCATTCCTGATTCAGCTTGCACTTTTCTTCGTTTAGATTTTTACATCCGAAACAGCCGGTTAGCAGAGTGATGCTAATGATTATGACAATAAGATAAAGGATTTTTTTCATAATTTTATTTGTTATTAGTCTTCCAGGCAGTCTGCAATCATATCTTCCGGGAAGTTATAAGACCTTACAAGTGAACAAGAAATAGTGCCTTGACCGTCAATAACGATTTCCCATTCTCCACTTACTTTGGCTGCTAAAAAATATCCGCTATTGCCTATTCCGCCGGCAGGTAAAAAGGTAACGTTGCCCCGCACATGGTCGTCGGTTTCCTGATCCATCCTTATTTCGACCTGATCTATTGTTTTTTCGTGTTTTTCCGCCAATGCCTGGCGAATCAGATCTTCTTTTGATGCGGTAGGTTCCGGCGGAGCTTCTTCTGTTTCTTCAGGAGGTGTCTCTACAACGTCGCCTGTCTGTCCGTCGTCAGGTGTGGATGGTTCTGTTGTATTGGTTTCCTCTCCAATAGGAGTATCCGGTTTGTCCGTATCGAATGTTAAGGACATATTGCATCCTGCCAGAAAGCCGATGCTTATAATTGTAATGATAATGGAAATTATTTTTTTCATTGGAAAGGGAATTAATTATTTGCATTCTACCACAGGCATAGGAGCGGAAGGAACCCCATGTTTCACCCACTCACCATCCCGGCATATCCAATCATCCTCCGATCCGCCGATAACAAAGCGGAGGAATAAGGTTGTGAAAATGATGATAACTAGAATGAGGAGGAGTTTTTTCATGAATGAGAGGATTTGGATGAGTGAACGTTAAGAATAAAATTATTCAAAATGACTTGTATTCTTCCAGCTTCTTATCAAGTTCATCGCAATCATATGCAAGTTTTACTAGTAGACATGCTTCTAGTGGATGTGAACTTGGTCCGTCATCTCTAATATCAAAGAGTCTACGATTGTAGCTTTCATCCAAATTACTATATTCAACATATAAACAAGAGTTTGCCTTTGGGCTGTAGAAAATTTGCTCTAAAGAAGTTTCGCCAAATGGAGAATCTTTACTTTTTAATTTTGCTTCAATTTCATCTTTGTACTTAAGGCAATCCTGGTTTTTTTTGAAGATAAATTCTTTTTGGCTTATTTCATCTGATGATTGTGATGAATTTTCTTGTGGTTGTTGAGTAGATATTTTTGTCCCACAGCCAGTGAGAGTAAATATAAAAAGGGCAAGGATAATAGTTTTTTTCATTGTTAATTTATTAAGAATAATTTTATTTAGTGAGCGAATCTTAAACTGTTAAATGAAAATTGTTATTTATTAATTATTTTCTTAATAACTTAATATCATTTTTAATCTTATTTAATTCTTTAATAATTAAATTATCTTCTTGTAATTCTATTTTTAAATTAAATATATCTTCCATTTTTTTTAATAATTCTAAAGTTTCTAAACCTAATTTTTCAATTTGCTCTTTAGGTCTAATTGGCACAATATCAGTTACATTTTTTTTATTTTTTGGGTTAATTATTCTTATAAGATTTACAATAAACGGATACTGGACATTTATATGTTTATACTCACTTGATGGTAAAACTAGCCTACATAAATTCAACGTTTCAGTATGAGCATCTTGAAAATCAATTTTCTTTTTTAAAGAATTTTTAATTTCTAATTTAACCTTTTTAATTCTTTTTAAGAATTTTTGTGCATTATATTTATTAATAGTATTCATAGTTTAAGTTTATTTCCACTAATTAGTGTTTATACTCATTTTTTTGATGGTATTCCTTCCTCGGATTCCTCTTAAACATATGTGCCCAGCGATATTTAACCGCATCCTTAAAGTGCTGGCGGAGGATCCATGTCTTGAAGAATTCTTTGACTCCTCCGCGGCTGCAGCGCACGCCGTCTGCGTGGACTTGGATTTCAGGGTAATAGATGACTTTGTAGCCGGCTTTCCAGCATTTCCAGCAATAATCCGGGTCGGACATAAAGATGAAATAGCGTTTATCCAGCCCACCCAGTTTATTCCACAATTTCCGCCTGGTAATCCAGAAGCTGGACTGCAGCCAGTCGACAGGCTGTATTAGGTTGTAATTTAAATCACGGCATTCATCGTGCGCTACGAGATTGCGTATGATAGGTAATTTCCGGAGCTTGGTGCGTCTGGCGATCTGGAGAGTGAGTTTTGGGAAGCGACGTACGGTCATGGCAATGCTCCCATCACCGTCATTTATCTGCTTGGGTCCAAGCACGCCGACTTCTGGGTGTTTTTCCATATAATCCACCAGTTTTTGCAGGGTATTTGAATCTTTCCAGACAATATCCGGATTTACAATAAGTATGTAATCGCCTTTGGCACGCCTTACTCCGCGATTATTACCCTGTACATAGCCGATGTTTGTTTCATTTATAAAGACCTTCACGTTCGGGTATCTGCGCAGTGGATTGAGTTTTTTGGCATTTAACGGGTTGGCGGAATTATCCACTACGATGATTTCGTACGGAAAATCAGTTTTTTGTTCCAAAATACTCTCCACATTTTCGCATACGCGGCGGGATTTGAGGTAGTCGAGGATGATGATGCTTGCTTTTACTTTCATGTATTCGTGTTTCGTGTTTCGTGTTTCGTGTTTCGTGTTTTGTGTTTCGCGATTCACGAATCACTAGACACGAATCACTACTTCATCAGTTTCTCAATCCTACTGGCAGCGATGCGGAATTTAATGGAATCACGTTTGTCGGCTAGTTCATCTTTACACTCATTTATAAGTTCGAGCTGTTTTAAAAGTTCAGGTTCTTTAAATCGGCAGTATGTTTTGGCCAGGCTGTTTTTAAGTGCAGTTTTAATCCGTACGCCTGCGGAAAATTCGGGGATATAATTTTTATAAAGCACGGCTTGCTGGCCGAAGAAGGAGTTTTCGCGCACAAAATCTGATTTTCCCTTTCGGCCTTTCAGGATTTTTATGAGATGGATAGGGGATTTGTGGAAATTACCGGCAAGGCGGTCGTGGTGGACGGATACATCTGAAATAAACAGGCTTCGGTGTCCGGCCCACTGCAAACGGTATGCCAGATCTACATCGTTTTTGTAGTGGAGCAGGGAATCGTAATATTCCGGCACACTGGCATCGTTTTTATAAGCAATATCATCGAGCGCGTTTTTACGGAATATGCTAAGAGCTCCTGACGGACCGAAAATGTCACGCATTTTGTTATACTGGCCTTTATCTTCTTCATCCTGACCAATATCATAAAAATGATGAGATCTTGTTATCCCGATCCCGCAGCTGTCGATTACATTGGTCTTTAGCTGATTGGCAAAATCCCATTTTAAAAGTTTACATGTGGCGGAACCGTAATGCCGGTTTTGCGGCTGTTCCAAAGTTTCTATAACTTTGCTGACAAAATCCGGCGGGTAATCCATATCCACACTGGCCGCTATATAGTATTGGCCGTTCATTCGGCGTATAAGGCGATTGTGGCCGCCACTGTGCCACAGGTTTGGTCCGCGCTCTATTTTTACTGCCTGAAATACGTCTGGCAGATTGTGCTGAATGTATTCAATGGCTTCACCTTGCGGACTCTGATCCCGCATCACGAATTCTATATTCGGATAATCCTGGTTTAACAAACCCTCCAGGCACTGCCTTAAATACTCCTCGTTTTTATAAAGGACAAGTCCGATGGTGACGAGCGGGAAATGATTCATTATTTATCAAGTCTTAAGTCCTAAGTCTTAAGTTTTAAGCCCTTGATTTTTTTATCTTACGGCTTAGGACTTACAGCTTAAGACTTATCTGGCTTTGTTGATATAAGTTTATCATATATTATGGCTCTACATTATACTTATTTTTATGAGGAAACCCAAGTGTAAATATTTCGGCACATGTGGTGGGTGCGCTACACAGCACCTTACTTACGAAACCCAGCTTGAGAATAAGAAAAAACGCCTGATTCAGGAGGTAGATTTTACTGATATTCAGATTTTTTCCGGTGAAGAGTGGAATTATCGGAATCGAATGGATATGACTTTTACGTATGAAGGAATTGGTTTTCGGGAGAAGGGGAAATGGTGGAAGTTACTCCCGGTTTCTGAGTGCGTAATATCTAATATTCGATTAAATGAATTGAATAAAGAGGTTTGTGATTTTTTTGGTCCGGATTTTGATGCCTTTAATGTTAAAAGTCATGAGGGAACTTATAAATACGCGGTTATCCGTACTCCGCAAAACGATTCTTCAGTTTCTATTGTTTTAAATAAACAGTCACCAACACTTGATGATGCGATCAAAAAGGTTAAGGAATTCAGTAAAAAAACCACCGCAAACAATGTGCTGATCACATACTGCAAAGCCAAAAGCAGTCAGAGCGTTGGGGAGGAATTCGAAGTAGTGAAGGGGAGTGATATGCTGGAGGAAACTATTTGCAATAAAAAACTTAGATATTCCGCTCAGGGATTTTTTCAGAACAATTCTGTAATGGCGGAGAAGATGCATCTTTACGTTCATGAGAAACTCGTTGCTTATAATTTATCGGCCAATGTTTCTTGTAACTCGAAGCTCGAATCGGTCCAGCCTCGAGATACGAAGACCGAGAGACCGCATTTATTGGATTTATATGGGGGTGTGGGTGCATTTGGAATAGTTAACGCTGATTTATTTCACAAAGTTACATCAGTTGAAAGTTTTGAGGGATGTACTGTTGCTGCTAAGGCGAATATCGAATTAAATGATATTAAAAACATGGAGGCAATATGTATGGACGCGAAACGTTTAAAGCAAGTTAATCTCCCCGAAAAAGACCTATATGTAATTACAGATCCTCCGCGTAGCGGAATGAGCGAAGAAACCATCATACAGCTCCGCAAGCTTAATCCCGAGGTGATTATCTATATTTCCTGCAACGTGGAACAATTAGGAAAAGATTTGCCGAAATTCAAAGATTACAAAATCAAATCCGCTGCGATCTTCGATTTATTCCCACAAACCAATCATATGGAAAGTGTGATTGAACTGGCTAAGAAAAATGGTTAGTGTGACAATTTTTCTTTTTCTAGATTTTTGCCCATTTCAATGCATTGAATCATAGTATTGGAGTACGGGAATCCAAACCGAGCAACAATTTCCCTTTTGGCAGCCTCACAATTACTTAATGCGGATATCTCAGGCAGGTCGTATATTACTTTTAATGTGCTTTCGATTTCTTCCCATGTCGCTTCTTTAGAAATTCTGATTCCAGCCACTTGATTTAAATGTTTAATAAAGACCATCCTGATGTGAAATTCATGTTTTCTGAAGTACTCCGGCATCATCAATTTTTTTATTGCATTTCTGTCGCTTGCCACCTTTTTATCAGAAGGCTCTTCAATTTCATACGCCTCAGAAGGCTCTTCAATTTCATACGCCGTTGATTCTCCATCTATCTTTTTCATTATGTCCTTTATTAATTCATTGTATATTTTATTATATTTTTTTAATTATGTCAATGAAAATTCCAAAAAACCTTGCGCTCTTAGGACACCTCTGATAAAATCTCAAGGCATTTAATTATCTTAGTCTTATTTCTGATTCGCTTATCCTGCCTCCGTTCAGTCGGAGATACAAGAGCGGAAGTGACGGAATAAGGTGTTAACCCCAAGGATTATGACAGATATTTCTCTACAAGAGATGATCAAGCATGCTGTGCACTTTGGCCATCCTACCCATAAATGGAACCCTAAAATGAAGATTTACCTATATGGTAAGCGTCACGGGGTTCATATTTTTGATTTAAAGAAAACCGCCAGCGCACTTGTAAAGGCACTGGATTTTCTTGCAAATGCTAAACGTGCAAATAAAACAATTCTGTTTGTCGGCACTAAACAGCAAAGCCATCTTCTGCTTCAGGACCTTCACAAGGCCACCAGAATGCCTATTGTGACCGATAAATGGATTCCAGGACTTCTGACCAACTTTAAAACAATCAAGAAGCGTATCGATTATTTTAAGGAGCTTAAAGATGAAGATCGGAAAGGCGGATTTGATAAATACACCAAGAAAGAGCAAGTCAAACTAAGAAAAAAGATACAGGATCTGTCTGCTTCGCTTTCCGGCGTGGAAGGCATGGGGGAAACTCCAGATATATTATTTGTTGTTGATGTTGTTCGTGATGTTATTGCTGTACGGGAAGCACGCCGTTTGAAAATTCCAGTAGTGGCAATTCTTGACAGCAACGGTGATGTCTTTGGGCCTCATGGGTGCTTTTGCTTTGCTCAGGACGCTCTCGATGCGGGCGG
>SDBT01002989.1_pt1 | contig 29434 bp, 43 predicted proteins | sample 2277101 | NCBI WGS metagenome assembly SDBT01 (sample SAMN10404973, study PRJNA504765) | marine sediment metagenome | isolation source: marine sediment core GS10_PC15, 103 cmbsf | place: Arctic Ocean: Southern Knipovich Ridge | collected 2010
CAATAAAGGCGTGCCCATTCTCTGCGGCAGCGCCCTGCGGAATAAAGGCGTACAGTCGCTCCTCGATGCCATCGTCAGTTACCTCCCCTCCCCTCTTGACATGCCACCGGTGCTGGCAGTCGATACCGGTTCAGAAGCCGAGGTTACCCGCCCGGTCAGCGACGAAGCCCCGCTTTCCGCCCTTGCTTTCAAAGTTGTTACCGACCCGTTTGTGGGCAGGCTTGTCTACCTCAGGGTTTACTCCGGCATCATGAAAGCAGGAGGCGTGGTTCTGAACTCAACATCGGGCAAGCGGGAACGTATCGGTCGGCTCCTTCTCATGCATGCCAACCGCCGCGAGGAGGTGGATGAGGCTGATACCGGAACCATCGCCGCTACCCTTGGATTGAAGAACACCTTCACCGGTGACACCCTCTGCGATATTTCCCAGCCGGTGCTGCTGGAATCAATACGATTCCCCGAGCCGGTTGTCTCCATTTCCATTGAGCCCAAGACCAGGGCCGACCAGGATAAAATGAGCAACGCCCTGCAGAAGCTGACCGAAGAGGACCCCACTTTTAAAGTTACCTATAACGAGGAAACGGGACAGACCATCATCTCCGGCATGGGCGAACTTCACCTTGAGGTCATCGTCAACCGCCTGATAAGCGAATTCGGCGTCGGCGCCAAAGTAGGCAAACCAAGGGTCGCCTACAAGGAGACGATTACCGTACCGATACAGGTTGAGGGCCGATTTGTGCGGCAGACGGGAGGGCACGGCCAGTACGGTCACATATGGCTGGAACTCGAGCCCATGAGTCGGAGCGGTGGTTTTCAGTTTATTAATTCCCTCAAGGGTGGCGTTATCCCCAGGCAATACATCTCTCCCGTTGAGGCAGGCATAAAGGAAGCAATGGAGACCGGCGTCCTCGCCGGCTATCCCGTGGTCGATATTAAAGCCACCATCTATGATGGCAGTTACCACGACGTTGACTCCTCCGAGCTTGCTTTCAAAATGGCCGGCTCTCTGGCACTGAGAAACGGGGTCAGAAAAGCCAAGCCGGTTCTCCTTGAGCCTATAATGAAGCTGGAAATTGTCGCGCCGGAGCAGTTCCTGGGCGATATAATCGGCGACATCAATGCCAAGCGGGGACACGTTGAGCATATCGACGCTCAGGGTGATGTGTACGTTATTCAATGCCTGATACCGCTGGCCGAGACCTTCGGCTATGCCACCAGGTTGAGGTCACTCACTCAGGGCAGAGCAACACACTCGCTTGAATATTATAAATACAGGGAATTACCGGCCGAACTAACGGAAGAAATAACTGCACAGGCAGTGGGGAGATGATATGCCTAAACAGAAAATCCGCATCAAGCTAAAAGGATTTGACTACCGGATAATTGACCAGTCGGCAGCTCAGATAGTCGATGCCGTGGAGCGTACCGGTGCGGTGGTGGTTGGGCCGGTGCCTTTGCCCACACATATCAAGAAATACAGTGTAATCCGCTCCCCGTTTATTGATAAAGATTCACAGGAGCAATTTGAGGTACGTACGCACAAGCGCATCATTGACATTGTTGAGACCACTTCAAAGACGATTGATGCTTTAACCAAACTGAACATACCTTCCGGAGTGGAGATAGATATCAAGTTATAGAAGAGTGAAAAAAGATGGCGCAGGGAATTATCGGTAAAAAATTGGGCATGTCCCAGGTGTTCCGTGACAATGGCACTCTCTCCGCAGTAACCGCCATTGAGGCCGGGCCGTGCACCATTACCCGGGTGAAAACGTCGGAAAAAGACGGTTATAACGCCGTTCAACTCGGCTTTGGTGAGGCCAAACGACTCAACTCATCGCAGCGCGGACACCTCAAGGAACTTGGCCATTTCAAATATCTCCGTGAATTCAGGCTGGATGATATCAAGGACATTGAAGAGGGACAGAAGATTGACGTCAGCCTTTTTAAGTCGGGTGACCTGGTTGATATCACCGGTCTATCCAAGGGCAAAGGCTTTGCCGGCGTGGTCAAAAAGTATGGCTTTGCCGGCGGGCCCAAAACGCATGGTCAGTCTGACCGACACCGCGCGCGGGGTTCAATTGGCGCCGGCACCTCGCCTGGCCGTGTTTTTAGAGGACTGCGTATGGCTGGCCACATGGGTGACCAGCGCGTGACGGCGCGCAACCTTGAGGTGTTTGAAGCCGACCCGGAACGCAATCTCCTGTTGATAAAGGGAGCCGTACCGGGTGCCAAGAACGGCCTTTTACTTATCAAGAAGGCAAGGAGGGGGAAGTAAGGAAGTGCAGGTCCCAGTCTACGGTCTCACCGGCGAAGTAATTGACCAGATTGAAATCAGCGACCAGGTCTTTGCCGTGCCTTTCAACGAAGGCGTGGTACATCAGGTGATGGTCGGGCAGCTGGCGAACGCCCGTCAGGGCACCGCCTCGACCAAGACCAGAAGCGAGGTCGCCGGGAGCGGCCGGAAGCTGTTCCGCCAGAAAGGCACCGGCATGGCACGGGCGGGGCGTCGCCGGTCACCAACACGCCGGGGGGGAGGCATTATTTTCGGGCCGAGGCCGCGGGACTATCGCCAGGACACACCAAAGAAGATGCGCCGTCTGGCTCTGAAATGTGTGCTCTCGTCCAAGGTGAAGGATGAAGAGTTGAAAGTAGTACAGGAACTGAAGCTTGAACCGAAGACGAAATATATGGTGCAGATTCTCAATGCCCTCGGGGCAGACTCCTCGGCACTGGTGGTAACGGCCGGACCAGAGGAGCATGTGATAAAAGCCGCGCGCAATATAGAGGGAATCAAGACAATGCCGGCAAATCTGCTCAATGTACTTGACATCCTCTCGCACAAGGTGCTATTGATGACAGTGTCCGCGGTACGCCGTGTAGAAGAGCTCTGGGGAGAAAAAGCGGTGGAAGAGGTTAAGGATGCATCTGTTTGATGTCTTGCAACGTCCGTTGATAACGGAGAAAAATACCATACTAAAGGTGCAGAATAAATATGCGTTTGAAGTGGCCAAAGAGGCGAACAAGCCTCAGGTAAAGCAGGCCGTGGAAAAAGCGTTTCGAGTTAAAGTGATTAACGTGCATATTATCAATGTCACCGGGAAGACCAGAAGGGTAGGCAGACGCCTGTACTCCATACCACCCTGGAAAAAAGCGATTGTTACCTTAAGACCCGAGGACAAAATAGAATTCTTTGAAGGTGTTTAGAACGGAAAAAGGGGGATATTAAGTGGCCATCAAGGTATTCCGTCCAACCTCGCCTGGCAGGCGGGGAATGAGCGGCCCGACATTTGAAGAGATAACCAAGGATAAGCCGGAGAAATCGCTGCTCGTGCCGTTGAAGAAGCGGGGTGGGCGCAACAATCAGGGAAGAATAACCGTCCGCCACCGGGGTGGTGGCGCGAAACGGAAACTCCGCGTGATTGACTTCAAACGCGATAAAACCGGTGTGCCGGGCCGAGTGGCGGCGATTGAGTATGACCCGAACCGCTCCGCCCGAATTGCACTCATTTTTTATGCTGACGGCGACAAGCGGTATATCCTCGCCCCGGTTGGGCTGAACATCGATGATACAGTCATGTCCGGTCCGGATGCCGAAGTAAGGCCAGGCAACGCGCTGCCATTGAATTCCATCCCAAGCGGTACCTCCCTTCATAATATTGAGATGGAGAGGGGAAAGGGAGGGCAGATGGTACGGAGCGCCGGCACGGCGGCGCAGCTGATGGTCAAGGAAGGTGAGTACGCCCTGTTGCGCATGCCTTCCGGTGAAATGCGACGCGTCCGTGGCGAGTGCATGGCGACTATCGGACAGGTAGGTAATGTTGACCACCAGAGTATTGAGCTTGGAAAAGCGGGGCGGAAACGGTTGATGGGCTGGCGTCCCACAGTGAGGGGTTCGGCAATGTCGCCGCGAGACCACCCTCACGGTGGCGGCGAAGGCAGAAGCCCCATAGGAATGCCCGGGCCGAAGACGCCATGGGGTAAACCGGCGCTCGGCTACCGCACCCGCAAACCAAAAGCTTCCGATAAGTTAATTGTAAAACGAAGAAGTGGTAAGTAGAGGTAACAATGTCAAGGTCGGTAAAAAAGGGACCATATATCGATGCCAAGTTGATGAAGAAGGTTGAGGCCGTCATCAAGTCAGGCCAGAAAGCGGTCATCAAAACCTGGTCACGCTCATCCACCATCCTGCCACAGATGGTAGGTCTAACCGTCGGCGTGCACGACGGCCGCAGGCACGTGCCCATCTTCATCACCGAGAACATGGTAGGACACAAGCTTGGCGAGTTCGCCCTGACCCGGACTTTCCGTGGTCACGTCTCCAGGTCAGAAAGAGCAAGCCAGGTAAGAAAACGATAGGCTATTACGGGTAAGATATCAAATGCAGGTACGAGCTTTTACCAAGGACACGGGAATATCGGCGCGCAAGGTGCGGCCGTTGATTGATATGGTGCGGGGCAAGACGGTTGATGAAGCACTGATATTGCTCAGGTTTGCGTCATCGCCAAATGCCAGGTTGGTGGCAAAGACAGTGAAGTCTGCAGCCGCCAGCGCGGAGAATAACTACCAGTTGACACCGTCGGATTTGAAGATTATCAGTATCTACGCCAATGAAGCACCAAGGATGAAACGGTTCCATCCCCGGTCGCGCGGTCGAATCAGCCCCATACGGAAGGATTCCAGTCACATAACGGTTATCGTTGCCGATGAGGAGGCATAATTGGGTCGTAAGGTTCATCCCATAGGCTTTAGACTTGGTGTCATACAGGACTGGCAGGCTAAATGGTACGCCGATAAGCATTACGCCGAGTCGCTGCAGGAAGACCTGAAGCTGCGGCGAGCGATCCAGTCCAAGTATGCGGACGCCTCAATCTCCCTCGTGGAGATTGCCCGGCAGGCAAAGGATGTGGCGGTCACCATCTACACCGCCCGCCCCGGCATCGTCATCGGGCGGGGTGGACAGCGCGTTGATGAACTGAGCGCTTACCTGGAAAAACTCGTCGGCAAGAAGGTTCGCCTGAATATCCAGGAAATCCGCCAGCCAGAACTGGATGCCACGCTCGTTGCGCGAACGATTGCCGAGCAGATTCAGCGCCGCATCGCCTACCGTAGAGCGATGAAACAGGCGATTTTCCGCACCATGCAGGCTGGCGCCAAGGGGATAAGAGTCAGCTGCTCCGGTCGACTAGGTGATTCCGAAATCGCACGACGCCAGATAATGCACGATGGGCGGGTTCCCTTACATACATTGCGTGCGGACATTGACTACGGGTTTATCGAAGCACACACCACCTTTGGCAGAATCGGCATCAAAGTATGGATTTTCAAAGGGGAGGTCCTTCCTGAGCCAAAAGAACTGGCCATAGAGGGAGCGCCCGCAGAAATGGCGGTTGAAGCCGAAGCCGTTGCTGAGCCATCCACTGAAGTCAAACCGGAAGCGGAGATGGCTGAACCCGTTGCCGAGATGACCTCTGAAGCCATTGAGGAAGCCGCGCCTGAGGCGGCCCCTGTTGAAGCGGAGGCTGAAACAGTCGCTGAGGCAGTTACTGGAGAAAAAGCGGAAGAGGTGCCGGCCAAACCATCCCGAAGGCGAAAAGCGGCCGCACCAGCAGAGGAAAAACCGGCTGAGGCCGTGGCTGTGGAGACGATTGAAGCGACTGCGGAAGAGAAACCGGCGGCAAAACGAAGGACCAGAGCCGCGAAGCCTGCCAAAACAGAGGAGGCCACATCGGCAGAAACCGCCGAGGCGGTTGCCGAAGAGAAGGTTGAGGAAAAACCTGTAAAAGCGACCGCTAAAAGAAGTCGGAAAGCGAAATCAACCAGCGAGGCCGTCGCCGAGGCAGAATCTTCCAGCGTAACCGAAGACGAGGAGAAAGATGCTACAGCCGAAACGGGTTAAATATCGCAAATCCCACAAGGGACACCGCCGGGGGAGTGCCCATACAGGTAACACCACGCTCTTCGGTGATTACGGCCTGCAGGCACTGGAGTCGGCCTGGATGACCTCGGAACAGATTGAGGCTGCGCGGCGCGCCATTACCCGTTATATCCGCCGTGGTGGCAAAGTATGGATACGCGTCTTTCCGGATAAGCCGGTCACCAAGAAGCCGGCGGAGACCCGTATGGGCAGTGGCAAGGGCAGCCCTGACCACTGGGTAGCCGTGGTTAAACCCGGGAGAATGCTGTTTGAACTGGCGGGCGTGGGAGAAAAGACCGCCAAAGAGGCGATACGCCTGGCCTCGCACAAGATCTCGTTTGCTACAAGATTCGTGGTCCGGGAGACAAGTGCTACCCTTTAGTGATGACGTTATAAAGGAACTGGCCAATGGTTAGAATTAATGAATTCAGGGCACTGAGTACGGAAGACCTGAAAAAACAAATAGAAGAATCAAAGCAGGAATTGCTTAACCTGCGTTTTCGGCTGTCAACGAGGCAGCTGGTGAACCATCGTGAGCTGCCGATGGTGAAGAAGCGGATTGCCCGCATTAAAACCATATTGAAAGAAAGAGAACTGGGGATAAGGTAGCGTTATGGAAAAGAAGCGTAAAAGCAGAATTGGACGCGTGGTTAACAACCGTATGGATAAGACGGTGGTGGTTGCCGTCAACACATCCAAACGCTTTCCGAAGTACCGAAAGACCATTACATGGGTTACCAAATACAAAGCTCATGATGAAAAAAATGAGTGCCGGATAGGAGATATGGTCAGGCTCGTGGAAACCCGGCCGCTCTCCCGGCACAAGCACTGGCGTGTCGCCGAGATAATCACCAAAGGAGAGGTCGCCGAGGTTCAACCGCAGGATATATCGTAACCATCAGGATTTAAGACCATGATTCAGTCATACACCAGATTGAGAGCCGCAGACAACACGGGAGCCCGGGAAATCATGTGCATCAACGTGCTCGGTGGCACGAGGAGGCGGTACGCCCGGGTAGGCGATATTATTGTCGCCTCGGTGAAAAAAGCCATTCCGGGTGCCACCACGAAAAAAGGCGAAGTGGTGCGGGCGGTGATAGTACGTACCGCCCAGCCCTACCGGCGTCCTGATGGCTCATACATCAGGTTCGACGAAAACGCTGCGGTAATCCTGACCGATAAAAACAATCCCCGGGGCACCCGAATTTTCGGCCCGGTGGCCCGGGAACTCAGGGATAAGGAATTCACCAAGATAATTTCTCTGGCGCCGGAAGTACTCTGAAGGTAAACGATGATGAAGATAAGGAAGAATGATACAGTACAGGTAATGGCCGGTAAGGATAGAGGGAAAAGAGGCAAGGTGCGTTTTGCCTATCCCAAAAAAAATCGGGTGCTCGTGGAAGGTATCAACTTCATCAAGAAGCACTCCCGGGCACGGGGGCAGGTCAAGCAGGCAGGTATCATTGACCTGGAGGCACCGATTGATGTCTCAGATGTCATGTTACTGTGTGAAAAATGCAATCGCCCTACCCGCGTGGGCTTCACCTTCCTCGAGGATGGAAAAAAGGTAAGAATCTGCCGCAAGTGTAAAGAGGTTATTGACTAGATGTCGCGGTTGAAGGATAAGTACCGGAAAGAAGTGATATCCGCCCTGATGGAGCGATACGGATATAAAAATGTAATGGAAGTACCGCGCCTGATTAAAGTGGTGCTTAATATCGGCCTCGGAGAGGCGATACAGAATGCCAAAGCCCTGGAGTCGGCTGAGGCTGACCTGTCCGCCATCTCCGGACAGCATCCTGTAATCACCCGCGCCAGGAGGTCAATTGCGAACTTCAAGCTGCGGGCAGGCATGCCCATCGGTATGAAGGTAACCCTTCGTGGCGAACGGATGTATAACTTCCTTGACCGGCTGATGAACGCGGTTCTGCCCCGGGTCCGGGAGTTTTCCGGGGTTCCGCCAAACGCCTTTGACGGACGGGGCAATTATACCCTTGGCCTCAAAGAACAAATCGTATTTCCGGAAATAGACTACGATAAGATAGAGAAGCTGCGCGGCATGGAAATAGCAGTCGCCACCACGGCAAAGACGGATGAGGAAGGCCGGCATCTTCTCGAGCTGCTCGGCATGCCTTTTGCCAAGGACGGAACGGAGTAGGAATGGCAAAGAAATCAAAAATCGCAAAAGCGAGTAGACCGGGTAAATTCACCGTACAGCAGCGCAACCGCTGCCATCTGTGCGGACGGCCACGTGCTTATATCCGCCAGTTTGGTCTGTGCCGAATCTGTTTCCGTCAGCTAGCGCTGGCCGGTCAGCTCCCGGGAGTAAGGAAATCTAGCTGGTAGAAAAACCGAGAGGATAATATGTCTGTTACTGACCCAATTGCCGATATGTTAACCAGAATACGTAACGCCGTGATGGCCAAACATGAGCAGGTGCTGGTGCCATCGTCACGGCTGAAACTCTCTATCGCCCGCATTCTGAAGGAAGAGGGCTTCATCAACGACTATGAGGTAGTCCGGGGAAAGCCGCAGCGGGTGATTAAAATTCAATTGAAATACTATGACCATAATAAGCCCGCAATCAGTGGCATAAAGCGGGTGAGTAAACCCGGGCTGAGAGTCTATGCCGGGGGTAAAGAAATACCCCGTGTCTTTAGCGGACTTGGCATTACCATTGTCTCCACTTCCAAAGGTGTTAAAACCGGGAACCAGGCGTGGCGCCAGGGAATCGGGGGGGAGCTGCTTTGCTCTATATGGTAATCAGAAAACGGGGTGACATCGCATGTCAAGAGTAGGACGGATGCCAATAGCCATACCCTCGGGGGTAACGGTAACGATTGATGAAAACCGGGTCAAAGTGACCGGCCCGAAAGGCGAACTCAGCCGCGCCATCAATCCGGAGCTTTCCATTACCCAGGAGGATAACACACTCACTGTGGCACGGCCCAGTGACGACCGGGAACCCCGTTCACAGCACGGACTGGCACGGAGCCTTATCAATAATATGGTAACCGGCGTGAGCAGCGGCTTTGAAAAACAGCTGGATATCGTCGGGGTGGGTTATCGGGCAGAGAAAGTCGGGGAGAAGCTGGTTTTCCGTGTTGGTTATTCACATCTCGTGGAAGTTGAGCCGCTGCCGGGAATCACCCTGTCCATGGAAGGTAACAACCGTATCAGGGTTGCCGGAATCGACAGGGAAGCGGTCGGTGAGATGGCGGCCAGAATTCGCAAAATTCGTCCTCCTGATGCCTATAAAGGCAAGGGAATCAGATATGCCGGAGAAATAGTCCACCTTAAGCCGGGTAAGGCCGGCAAGGTTGTCGGAAAGAAGTAGCCATGGCCAAAACGACGCCGAGAATAGCACGACACAAGCGCCACAAAAGGGTGAGGATGCAAATACAGGGCACACCGGGCAAGCCCCGACTGTGCGTATTCCGTAGCCTGAACCATATTTACGTACAGGTTATTGATGATACCAAAGGGAATACGCTGGTTGCCGCCTCAACTCTCGACCCGGAAACCAGAGCTCAGCTGGATGGCAAAACGAAAGCAGGCCAGGCGGAACTGGTTGGCACCGCCATTGCCAAGAAAGCTTTAAGCCGGGGCATCAAAGAGGTTGCCTTCGACCGTGGTGGATATAAGTACCACGGGCGGATTAAAACCCTGGCTGAGGCAGCCCGGCAAGGTGGTTTGAAATTTTAAAGGAATTATAGAAATGGCCGAAAAACTTATTCAAACGATTAGCAGACTGGACACTACTGACCTGGTCTTGAATGACCGTCTTATGTATATTAACCGGGTGGCCAAGGTGATGAAGGGGGGCAAACGCCTCAGGTTCAGCGCACTGGTGGTCACCGGCGACGGTAACGGTCATGTTGGGCTGGGAATCGGCAAAGCCAATGAGGTACCCGCAGCGATAAGCAAGGGCGGCGCTTCGGCGAGGAAGAACCTTATCAAGGTGCTCATGGAAGGGGGCACTATACCGCATGAAATTATCGCTGAGTACGGTGCTGCCAAGGTGATGCTCAAACCAGCCGCTCCGGGCACCGGTGTGATTGCCGGCGGCAGCGTACGTGCCGTGCTCGAGGCCTGCGGCATTAAAGACATTTTGACCAAGTCCCTGGGCAGCGATAATCATGTCAACGTGGCCAAGGCAACGATACGTGGTCTCAATCAGCTCAGGATCCCGAAAGATGAAGTTGCCCGACGCAAGGCAACGGTCGCTAAAGAGGAGGCGGAATCGAGTGGCTAAACTGCGTGTTACCCTGGTGAAAAGCAGTATCGGCTATAATGAATCTCAGCGACGTACGCTGGTTACGCTCGGTTTTCACCGGCTCAACCAGAGCGTCGTCCATGAGGATTCTATGTCCCTGCGGGGTATGATAAATAAGGTAAGACATCTCGTCAAGGTGGAGGAAGCAAGTGAGGCAAGATAACATCGCACCGCCACCGGGTTCCAGGAGAGCGCGAAAGAGGGTGGGGCGTGGTAACGCCAGTGGCCACGGCACCTATGCCGGACGTGGACTGAACGGGCAAAAGTCCCGCAGTGGCAACAAGATGCGCCCGGGCTTCGAAGGCGGGCAGCTGCCACTTATCAAACGCCTGCCCCGGAAGCGCGGCTTCGTCAACATTTTCCGCAAAGAGTACAGCACCGTTAATCTGGATAAGCTGAATATTTTTGAAGAAGGCAGCGAGATTACCCCTGAAAAGCTGCATGCTGCCGGTCTGGTGAAGACCTTAAAGCACCCGGTGAAAATCCTGGCCAATGGTGAGGTCAGTCACGCCGTTACCGTGAAGGCAAACAGGTTTTCCGCAGCCGCGAAAGCCAAGATAGAGGCTGCCGGAGGCAAAGCCGAGGAGGTAGAGTATGCGGCCCAGACCAAGTAGGCCGCGCCTGCTCCAGGCAATGCTGGATGCTTTCAGCCTGCCGGACCTGAGGCGCCGCATCCTTATCACCGTCGGCATTCTGGTCATCTTCCGCTTTATCGCCCACGTGCCCCTCCCCGGCGTGGACCAGAGCGCCCTGCAGTCGCTGTTTGAACGCAATGCCCTGCTCGGTATGCTGGACATGTTCAGCGGTGGCGCCATGCGACGGCTCAGCGTGGCGGCGATGGGCGTTTATCCGTACATTACCGCCTCGATTATCATGATGCTTCTGGTGCCGGTAATCCCCCGCCTCAATGCCCTTTCCCGCGAGGGAGAATCCGGCAGAAATAAGATAAATCTCATCACCCACTGGATGGTGGTACCGCTGGCCTCAGTACAGGGCTACGGACAGCTCGTCTTCCTGCAGCGCGAGGGAGTGCTCTCCAGCACCGCTCCCCTGCCCATGGTGTCGATGGTGCTGTCTATGGTGGCCGGTACCATATTCCTGGTATGGCTCGGTGAGCTGATTACGGAATACGGCATTGGCAACGGTATATCAATCATTATTTTTGGCGGCATTGTGGCACAGCTGCCGGAAATGATCGGCCAGGGCTTCCTGGCCAAGGAGAACTTTCTCGGTCTGTCGGCCTATGTGATTATCGCGGTTATCACCATTATGATTATCGTCATCTTCACCGAGGCGCACCGCCGCATTCCGGTGCAGTACGCCAAGAGCGTTTTCCGCAGTGGACGCATGTACCGTCAGTCCGGGACGACGCACATTCCCCTCCGGGTGAACGCGGCTGGCATGATACCCCTCATCTTTGCCATGTCAATCGTCCTCTTCCCGGGCATCGTTGCCAGCTACTTTTCCAACCCGGCCGAGCCGAATTTCGCTAACTGGGTTATGGGATTATTCAACCCGAATGCTGCCCTGCCCCTGGGGCTGTTCTACTGGGGTCTTTACTTCGTCATGGCGGTGGCCTTCGCCTTCTTTTACACCATGGTGATTTACCAGCAGCAGGACCTGCCGGGAGTCCTGCAACGTCAGGGAGGATTTATACCCGGCATCCGACCGGGGAAAAATACTCAGAGCTACCTTAACGGTGTCATCAACCGCATCACCTGGGGCGGGGCTCTTTTCCTTGCCTGCATTGCGGTCATGCCTTTCGCTGCCCGGCAGATAACCGATGTCCAGGTCATACAGCTCTCCAGCCTGGGGCTGCTCATTATGGTGGGCGTGGTGCTGGACACCATGAAACAACTTGAAGCACAGCTCGTGATGCGACGCTACGAGGGTTTTATACGATGATACATAGGGAGAATAATGGAAGGAAGTGCCCAAGAGATGGCGCTGAGAACCTAGCCGATGAGGCTTATCAAAGTAGGTATAAAGTTGTATAATATAATTTTTATGGGAGCACCCGGGGCCGGCAAGGGAACGCAGGCCTCGATGGTTGCCCGGAAATTAAATCTGGTTCATATCTCGTCCGGCGACCTGTTCCGGCAGGCGCTGGAGCAGGGAACGGAGCTGGGAAAGCAGGCGAAAGCCTATATGGAAAGAGGGATACTGGTTCCCGACGAGATAACCATACAGATGGTCATGGAACGGTTATCCGCTCCTGACTGCGATAACGGGGTAATTCTGGATGGTTTTCCCCGCAACTTGCCGCAGGTGGAAGCGCTGGACAGCGCCCTGGGCGAGCAGGGCAAAGCAATTGATAAAGTTATTTATATTAAGGTATCAGAAGAGGAACTTATCAGGAGGCTGAGCGGCCGCTGGCTCTGCCGACAATGCCAGGCGGTATACAACATGGTCAACTCCCCGCCCGGAGTGGCGGGAAAATGCGATAATTGCGGGGGCGAACTTTACCAGCGCCCCGATGATAAACCGAAAACGGTAAAGAAGCGACTTAACGTATATTTTGCCGAGACGGCACCACTTATAGATTATTACCGCCGTCAGGACAAGCTACTGGAAATTGAAGGAGAAGGCAGCGTGGAAGAGGTGTCACAAAGAATCGTGGCCGCCCTTCCCGAGGAGAAACTGGTCACTCGATGACGATTATTATCAAAACTGAAGATGAAATCGCGGCCATGCGCCAGGCCGGCAGAATAGCCGCGGTGATACTAAAAAAAATAATGGAGCAAATCAGACCGGGAATGGAAACGAAAGAGCTGGATACCATAGCTGAGAAAGAGCTGAAAAACCACGGGGCTAAATCATCATTCAAGGGCTATCGTGGCTTTCCGGCCAACCTCTGCGTTTCCATAAATGACGAAATAGTGCACGGCATTCCGGGAAAACGGGTGCTGCGTGAGGGTGACATTGTTTCCTTGGATTTCGGAGCCATTTGTAATGGTTTTCAGGGTGATGCGGCATTGACCGTTGGCGTAGGCGGAATAAGCCGGAAAGCGGAAGCGCTCATTGAGACGACAAAAGGTGCCCTGGAAGCCGGCATCAGTGCCGCCCGAGCTGGAGCCAAACTGGGAGAAGTTTCCCATGCCATACAGGACTACGCCGAATCGCGAGGATATTCTGTAGTCCGGGAATACACGGGTCATGGTATTGGCCGCGACATGCATGAAGAGCCGCAAATACCCAATTTCGGCCTGCCCGATTCGGGGCCGGTATTGAAAAAGGGAATGACCCTTGCCCTCGAGCCGATGGTGAATGCAGGCGACTGGCGTACCCGTGTTGGTGACGACCAGTGGACGGTCTTTACAGCTGATGGCAGCCTTTCGGCACATTGCGAGCATACCATTGCCATTACTGACGGCGAACCGGAGGTTCTTACCAGAGAAAAATATGCCTAAGAAAGAGACGATTGAGGTTGAAGGAACGGTATTGGAAGCGTTACCGAATGCGATGTTTCGCGTTGAGCTGGCGAATGGACACGTTGTGCTGGCCCATATCTCCGGCAAGATACGGATGCACTACATCCGGGTCCTGCCCGGGGACAAGGTGCTGGTGGAGCTTTCTCCATACGACCTCAATCGTGGCAGGATAGTATACCGATTCAAGTGAGTCGAAGGATTTGACAATGAAAGTAAAAGCATCAGTGAAAGTACGATGTGAAAAATGCAAGGTGGTGAAACGGCACGGCGTGGTCAGGGTCATCTGTTCCAACCCAAAGCACAAACAGCGCCAGGGGTAAGCCAAGGTAAGGAGATAGCAGAATGGCACGAATTGCTGGAGTTGACATACCGAGAGATAAGCACACCTGGGTATCTCTGCAGTATATTTACGGTATTGGTCCTCATCTGAGCCGCCGGATTCTGGCCCAGACCAACATCAACCCGGACACCAAGGTGAGCGAACTTACCGAAGATGAGGTAAATCGCCTCCGCGAGGTTATCGACAAGCAATACAGGGTAGAGGGCGAACTCAGGCGCGAGGTTCAGATGAACGTCAAGCGCCTCATTGAAATCGGCAGCTACCGTGGCAGCCGGCATCGTCATAACCTGCCGGCGAGAGGGCAGCGCACCCGAACCAATGCCCGCGCCCGACGTGGTGAACGCAAGACGGTAGCCGGCAGAGGTCAGCGACGGGGCATGGCTAAGAAATAAGTAAGACAAGGAGTCTTTTATGGCACAGAAGAAGCGAGCGAAGACAAGACGACGGGAACGGAAGAATATTCCAGCAGGGAAAGCCTTTATTCAGTCTACCTTTAACAATACTATTATTACTCTCACCGACCCCGAGGGCAATGTCATTGCCTGGGGCAGTTCCGGCACCGCCGGTTTCAAAGGCTCCCGCAAGGGTACTCCCTACGCCGCTCAGATGGCAGCTCGTGAGGCGGTACGCAAGGCAATGATGCACGGCCTGCGCCAGGTCGAGGTCTACGTGAAGGGACCGGGCAGCGGTCGTGAGGCAGCCATTCGCTCGCTGCAAAGTTCTGGACTGTACATTACGGGCATTAAAGATGTTACCCCCATCCCCCATAATGGCTGTCGCCCGCCAAAAAGACGAAGAGTGTAGAAGAGAGGGAAAATGGCAAGATACGTTGGTGCAGTATGTCGGATGTGCCGCCGCAGCGGCGTAAAGCTCTTCCTGAAGGGCGACCGGTGCTTTACACCCAAGTGCAGTATTGAGAAGCGGCCGAGGCCCCCGGGACAGCAGTCCCGCCGCCGGCGGCAGAGAATATCCGACCGCGGCATGCAGCTCCGTGAGAAACAGAAGGCCCGCTACAGCTACGGCATGCTGGAGAGACAGTTCCGGAGGACCTTTACCGAAGCGGAAAGACAGGCAGGTGTTACCGGCGATAACCTGCTCATTCTGCTGGAGAGGCGACTGGACAACATCGTCTATCGCCTCGGCTTCTCTGACTCACGTAACCAGGCGCGCCAGCTGGTCCGCCACGGACATATTACGCTCAACGAGCGCCGGACCGATATCCCTTCGGCACTGGTCAAGGATGGAGATACGATTAGCTGGCGGAAAGAAAGTACCAAATCGGAATATTATAAACAGCTTGCGCAGACCATTGAAGCCAAGACAGTGCCGGAATGGTTGAGTCTGGATAAGAAAAACCTGGTGGGGCAGGTGGTTTCTCTGCCTACACCGGAAGACATAGAGGCCACGTTTGACGGCAAGACAATCGTGGAACACTACTCGCGATAAAGAACAAGGAGGTAGAGACTTTTGTCTCGTCTAATAATACCGAAAATCGATTGTATAGAGAGTGAGGACAACTTCGGCCGGTTCACCGCCGAGCCGCTGGAACGCGGTTTTGGTGTTACGCTCGGTAATGCCATGCGCCGTGTATTGCTGGGTTACCTCCCCGGTGCGGCAGTGACGCAGGTCAGGATCGAAGGTATCAGGCATGAATTCACCGCCATTCCTCACGCCAAGGAAGATGTCACCGAATTCTTACTCAACGTCAAGGCAATACGGATAAAGCCGCTTTCCGGCCAGCCCGGTAAATTGGTCCTCGATGTACAGGGTGAGGGCCAGATTTGTGCTGCGGATATCAAGCCATCAACCGACTTTGAAATCACCAATCCGGAAATTAATCTTATCACGCTTGATTCTCCGGAAGCCAAGCTCTATATTGAGTTTGATATCGAACTGGGCGAGGGTTATCGGACCGCTGAGTCGAATGATAGCATGCCGGTGGGGACAATTCCCGTTGATGCCATCTTCTCTCCGATACGCAAGGTCAATTTCACCATCGAGTCGGTTCACGCCGGGCGTGAGACCAGCCACGAGCGACTGATTCTGGAAGTGTGGACCGATAGTACGATAACTCCAGTTGACGCCATCAGCCGTGCTGCCAGCATACTGGTCGAGCAGCTCAGCCCATTTGTTGAGTACGTCAAGGTATCTCAGATGAAAGCCGAAGAGCAGCTTATCCGTCTCTCCATACCCGATGAGAAATACAATATGCCCGTGGAACAGCTGGACCTCTCGGTGCGGACGATGAACTGCCTCAGGCGCGGCGGCATCGCCACGGTTGGTGAACTTATCAGTAAAAAAGCCAAGGATTTACTCCAGCTGCGCAACTTCGGCCAGAAATCATATCACGAAATAGAGGATAAACTGAAGGAATTAGGATTGTCGTTGGCGCCACAGGTTGACGCAAAAGAAGAAACGCCGCCAGAAGACGCATCACCAGAAGAGACAGACACGACCATAGACATGTCAGAAGAAAGCGAGCCGCAATCCGGAGAAGCAGAAGATGAGGCATAACGTAGCGGGAAGAAAATTAGGCAGGACGACCAGTCACCGTAAAGCATTGTACCGCAATCTCGTGACCGACCTGCTGAGATACGAGAAAATCGTTACTACCGAGCCCAAGGCGAAGGAAGTACGCAGCCTCGCTGAAAAAATGGTCACTCTTGGCAAGAAAGGTGGTCTGAGTGCATTTCGGCAGGCCCTGTCATTTATTTATGACAAGAATGTGGCGGACAAGGTTTTTTCCGAGCTGGCCACAAGATACGCCGAGCGACCCGGCGGTTACACTCGCATTGTGAAGCTTGGTCCCAGATTGGGAGACGGTGCACCCATGGTGCAGCTTTCACTGGTCGAGTAACCACCGTCATTATTACAGCAAAAAGAGGTTGTCAGCTTGGCAGAGCATACCAAGATGGTACTGATTATGGAATACGACGGCACAAATTACTACGGCTTTCAACTGCAGGCCAGTCAGCCCACCGTTCAGGGCGAGATTGAGTCGGCATTATCGAAGCTGACCGGAGAAAGAGTTCGTGTGCTGGCGGCCAGTCGCACCGACACCGGCGTTCACGCCCAGGAGCAAGTGGTGAGCTTACGCACCACCTCATCGCTGCCGGAACACGCGTTTATCGGCGGCTTGAATCACTACCTGCCCAACGATATTGCAGTGAGGGACGCTTTCCGGGTCAATGATGTATTCAACGTCCGTCGTAATGCGGTAAGTCGAGAATACCATTACATTATATTGAATCGAACCGCCCGCTCCCCTATCCGGCACCACTTTGCCCACCATGTTCCGGGTAAACTGGATATAGCGGCGATGAATAAAGCCTGTCAGTGCCTCATCGGTGAGCATGATTTCGCCTCATTTGCCACGGCTCTGGAAAGCCGGATAAAGAGCACGGTGCGCCGTGTCCATCAGGCCGAGGTAATAAAGGATGGCGACCTGATTTCTTTTCGCATAATCGCCAATTCTTTTCTGCCCCACCAGGTACGGAACACCGTCGGTGCGCTCATCAGGGTGGGCCTGGGAAAGATGACAGCCGATGAATTTCGTAGTATATTAGAAGCGAGGACGCCCGGGCTGGCAGGCCCAACTGCGCCTGCCCACGGGCTATGCCTGATGCGAGTGAATTATCCACATTCCTGGGAGGAACTGCGCAATTGAAAACCTACAGCACCAAAATAAAGGACATTGAGCGAAAATGGCACGTGATTGATGCTTCAGATAGAATACTGGGCAAGCTGGCCACGGAAGCAGCTACTCTGCTCATGGGCAAACACAAGCCCATTTTCAGCCCCAACCTTGATACCGGCGACCATGTTATCGTAATCAATGCCGAAAAAGTACGGGTCACGGGCAATAAGCTGAAGCAAAAGCATTACTACCGGCATTCCGGCTATCCCGGAGGATTCAAGAGCATATCCCTGGAAAAAATGATGCAAGATAACCCAACGCGGGTCGTTGAGCACGCCGTCAGGGGTATGCTGCCACATACACGATTGGGTACGCAGATGCGGAAGAAACTCAGGGTCTATACTGGCGAGTCACACCCGCATCTCGCGCAGGTAACCCAATCATCAGGCACCAAGCCAAAGACAGAAGAACAGAGGGTAAGCTAAATGGCAGCAAAACAATCCTATTTTCACGGTACCGGACGGAGAAAGACATCTGTAGCTCAGGTAAGGATTATGCCCGGCAACGGCGCCATAATCATCAATGGTGTGCCCTATGAAGAGTTGTTCCCCAGTCTGGAACACCGCCGCGCGATACTGCAGCCTCTTCTGGTCACGGAAAGCCTGGGCAAATACAACGCCATGATCAAGGTGAACGGCGGCGGCATTACCGGCCAGAGCGGCGCCATCTCACTCGGTATTGCCCGCGCTCTTGTGGAGGCGGACGGGAGCCTCAAACCCCTACTGCGACAGAATGGTCTGCTGACCCGCGATCCGCGGATAAAGGAAAGAAAGAAACCCGGGCTCAGGCGGGCGCGCAAAGCACCTCAGTACACCAAGCGATAAGCAGTAACAATCATTATTATGAAAAAAGAGAGGGGCTTCCGCCCCTCTCTTTTAATTATTCAGGTAACTCTTCCTCTGAAGGAATATCAAAAAATCGGTTTTTCACACTGATTTTACCTGCTTTTGCCATATTATATATCGCCATTGTAATCCCTGTAGCAGCAAGCAAACTAAGCATGAAGGCTAACCAGTTCATTCTTATTGGGCTGAATACAACCAGCAGAACCATTATTGCAATTACTATGTAAACCATCGCAGTTGTTATGTAGGCAGCCTTTCGATATTTCTTTTTTACATTCTCCATTGGGTCTCTTTCCCTTTCTTCCTTAAAGTATCTCTTTAAATAGCTAAAGAAAGGTTCCTCTGGCTTCCTTTTTGTCACAATATCAGTATGTTTTCGTGGTACTCCGAAAATCATCATTACTTGCCCAAGTACACCTATAAGGAATCCAAAAAATACCATGACAATGATATTACCTATACCTTCAAACATTTTACTGCGTTCCTGACTCTCCTATTTCATTGGCGACACGAATTATTAAGCGGATTAAAGGCCACGACATAATTGCCATGAATGTGGCGACAAGGGAAGTCAAGTAAGATGGAAGCATCTCGCTAAAATCAACAGAACTCAGCATAGCCGTGCTGGCCCAATGTCCTCCTACCCAACAAAATGGTAGGGAGAATAATAATCCGATAATTATTTGTAGTTTTCTAGCAGGTATCTGTTTGGTTTTCCTCATGATTCTCAACGCTTCATTTATTTGCGCCATTGTTACCAGTGTTATTAAACCCGTGACTACTGCTATTAAAATGCCGAGCGGTACACCGATGAGAATCATCTACTTGAACCTTACCTTGCCATAAACTAATACTTTATTCTGCTATTCATTTATCTAGTCTGTGTCACAATGTGCATTTATTATTATACACCTGCATATATATTTTTCAATAGCATATGAACACATTTATTTACTTGCCAACATTTTTACTAACGAACTTCTGAGTACGTAAAAATGCAGAAATGTGCGAGAAGATATAACACGATTCTAAACTCTAGATACAACAGCATCTAGAGTTATTAGTCTTCATTCGGTGGGACAATACGCCTGTATCTATTTATGCGCCGGTAAGCCTGTGAAGCAGGCTACAGCTTCTACCTAACTCCGGCCAGTTTCTTCCCTGCCTCAAGCAGCTTTTCCACCCTGGCGTCAGAGCTGCTCTCCGCGTAGATACGGAGCACCGGTTCCGTGCCGGAAAACCTTATCAGCAGCCAGCTGTTATCCGCCAGGATATAGCGGAAGCCATCGGCGGTGTCTATTTTGTCAACTTTTACTCCCTCAATTGAGTCCGGTGGATTATCACGTACTTGGTTGATAATTGTCTGGCGTTCCGCTTCCGGAAACTCGGCATCTATACGCTGGTAATAGTGCGGTCCGACCTTGTCGTAGAGAAAAGCCAGAAGCTCCGATGGCGTTTCCCCTGTCCTGACCATGAAATCCAGAAAGTAGAGGCTCGCCAATATGCCGTCACGCTCAGCAACGTGGCCGCGGAAACCGTAGCCACCGCTTTCCTCACCACCAATCAGCGCGTTTTCGGCGTTCATTATCGGGGCCACATACTTGAAGCCCACCATCGTCTCAAATACCGGTACGCTGTACAGCTCGCCCAACCGGTCAATCATGCTGGAGCTGGTCAATGTTTTCACCAAAGGCCCCCTCTCCCCACGTGCCTCCAGAAGATAGAGGCAGAGCATGGCGAAAGTCTGTAGTTGGGTGATGAAGTTACCATTCTCATCGATTATGCCCACGCGGTCGGCATCGCCATCTGTCGCCAGGCCAATGCTTGCCCCCTGCTCCCTGACCAGCACCGATAACCTCTTCAGGTTGAGGGCAATCGGTTCGGGGCGCACCATGCCTGGAAAAAGCGGGTTTCGCTCACCGTTTATCTCGGTTACCCTGGTGTCGCCACCCTGCAGCATACTTTTCAAATAACCTATACCGGCACCGTACATGGAATCAATTATTATGTTAAATCCTGCCTTCCGTATTGCAGCCAGGTCGACAAGCTTCGCCACCTGTTCGTGATAAACCGGTGCCAGGTCAATGTGTTCCACCAGCCCCTGCCCTACCGCCTCTTCCAGTGGCATCTGTTCTGGCGATCCTTCAGCCAGTGTCTGGTGGATTGCTTTTACTATTTCAGCGGTAATATCATCCGGTGCACTGGCCCCGTGCTGGTCTTTATATTTAAAACCGTTCCAGCTGCCGGGATTGTGACTGGCAGTGATAATGATGGCACCGGCTGCTTCCCTGGCCAGAACACCGTAACTGACCACGGGCGTTGGCGTTGCCCTGTTACACAGGTAGGTCTTGACTCCGCTCGCGGCGGTCACCTCAGCAGCGGCAGCGGCGAAGTCCTCGGAAGCAAAACGGGTATCATAGCCAATAATCAACCCCTGTTTGGTCATCCCCACCTGTTTCAGGTAGTCAGCGACCCCCTGCGCGCAGACCCGCACATTGTCAAAGGTAAAATCCCTGGCGATTATGCCCCGCCAGCCATCGGTACCGAATTTAATGACGTTTTTCATCAGCACCCCCTTCACTGGGTAACAGGTCACGGAAATAGTAGGAGTCCCTGGTGATGGTCCTGCCCAGGGCGAACGGGATACTCTGCCTGAATATCGGCCCATCGAAGACGAAGGAGTGGAACTCACCGTTTTCCCCACCGGGGTCAACCCCGGGCGGCAGTTCAGAGAGTAAATGTTCATCAAGCACCCTGCCAAGAAAGCTCTCGGGCATTAATTTGGTGTTGACACAGGTTAGCACCGCTTTGAAACCGAGAGAGATAAACGTCTGCGTAAGCTCAGATGTATCACGGCCCCATATTGGCAGAATGGGCGTCATCCCCAGTTTAGCCAGGTTCTTTTCCCGGTACTCCTTGATCCACTCCAGGAAGATATCGCCGAAAACCACATGATTTATACCGTCTGATTTCACCTGGCTGAGAATATCCATCAACCGGGACTCATATTCCTCTTCCGTGCAGTCCTTGGGTAGCGTTATCTTTATCAGGGGTAGCCCCAGCGCTTTCGCCTGCTGTTCCAGCAAGGTACGGCGCACGCCGTGCATGCTCACGCGGTCGTAATGCTCATTTATCGAGGTGAGCAAAGACACGACCTGATAGTTGCCGTTTCGCTGAATCTCATAAAGGCTGAGGGCGCTGTCTTTACCCCCGCTCCAGGATACAATGACCTTTTCCATCATAGACAAACGGGTGCCATTAAATATATCTGCCAATCGATTTGGCAATCGCTTTCAATTCTGTCATCAGCCGGGTGAAGTCGGATATGGTCAGCGATTGCAGGCCGTCCACCAGCGCTTCCTTGGGATTGGGGTGGACTTCAATAAGGATTCCATCGGCCCCGGCCGCTACCGCTGCCTTGGCGATTGCCGGCACCAGCGAGTAGTGCCCCGCTGCATGGCTCGGGTCGACAATCAACGGCAGGTGGCTGAACTTCTTTACCACCGGCACAGAGGAGATATCCAGCGAAAAGCGGACACTGTCCTCGAATGTCCTGATGCCGCGCTCGCAGAGAATGACCTGGTTATTTCCCTCGGCCAGCAGATAATCGGCGGCGGTCAGCCATTCGGTGATGGTGCTGGAAAAGCCGCGTTTGAGCAGGACCGGGCGTTTGCTCTTCCCTACCTCAGTCAGCAGAGCGAAATTCTGCATGTTGCGGGCACCAACCTGAAGAATATCCGCCGACTTGATTACCAGTTCAACGTCGTGCGGGTCAACGACTTCAGTTATTACCGGTATGTTGAAGGTCTTTCTCACTTTGGCCAGCAGTTCCAACCCCGCCTCCTCCAAGCCCTGAAAGCTGAACGGCGAGGAACGCGGTTTATAGGCTCCACCACGCAGCACCGCTGCTCCTGTTTTTTTCACTGCCTTGGCCACTTCTACAAGTTGCTCTTCATTCTCCACCGCACAGGGGCCGGCCATGACCGCGACATGCTTCCCGCCGATTTCCACCTTGCCCACGCTTACCACACTGTCCTCACCCTTGAACTCGCGGGAAGCCAGCTTGTACGGCTTCATGATACGGGTGACGCTTTCCACACCGGGAAGTACGGCAAAAGTATCCGAAGGCACCTGTCCGGTATTGCTGCCCAGGATGGCGATGACTATCTTGTCCGTGCCCAGATTCAACTGCACCTGAAAGCCGAGCGACTTGGCGCGCTGTACCACGCCGTCAACCTGCTGGACATCGATGCCCCGCTGCATTTCAACTATCATTTCTCTTCAACCAACATTATTTTATCAGGTAACCCTCTCTCTTTATCCCCCTCCCTTGTGATAGGGAAGGGGGAAGGCTATAAAAGAGGGGCTTCGCCCCCCTTGGACACCCCTGCTACTTCCCCAACGCCTCTTTTCTTAAGATTTCCGCCTTGTCCGTCTTCTCCCAGGGGAGGTCAATGTCGTCCCGGCCAAAGTGCCCGTAGCAGGCGGTCTGGCGGTAAATGGGGCGGCGCAGGTTTAAGTATCGAATAATGGCGCCCGGCCGCAGATCAAAATGCTTGTTTATCAGCCCGAGGAGCACCTCATTGCTGACTTTGCCCGTGCCGAAGGTCTCGATGGAAATGGAGAGCGGGTGGGCAACGCCGATGACGTAGGAGACCTGAATTTCCAGCCGCTCCGCCAGCCCCGCTGCCACCAGGTTCTTGGCCACGTAGCGCGCAGCATACGCCGCCGAACGGTCAACCTTGGTCGGGTCCTTGCCGGAAAAGGCACCGCCGCCGTGCCGGGCAATGCCGCCGTAGGTATCGACCAGTATCTTCCGGCCGGTAAAGCCGGTGTCAGATACCGGCCCGCCAATGACAAACCGGCCGGTGGCATTGACGTAGTACTGCGTTTCCTTATCCAGAAATGACGGCGGGATGACTTTTTTGATAACGTGCTCAATAATATCCTGTTGAATTTTATCGTGGGACGGGTCGGGGTCGTGCTGGGCACCGATGACCACATTGGTCACCCGAACTGACTTCCCGTTACTATACTCCACGGTAACCTGCGACTTGCCATCGGGTCGGAGGTACGGCAATGTCCCTTTCCTCCTGACCTCGGCCAGTCGACGGCACAGCTTGTGCGACAGGGAAATCGGCAGCGGCATCAGCTCCGGCGTCTCGTTGCAGGCGAAGCCGACCATCATTCCCTGGTCGCCGGCCCCGATTTCGTCCATTTCGGTGGCTGATTTCTCGGTTTTGGCTTCCAGCGACTTATCCACACCCAGCGCTATGTCCGCCGACTGCTCGTTGATGCAAACCATCACGCCGCATGACTGGAAATCAAATCCGTATTCAGGGTAGACATACCCGATATCTCGAACCACCTGCCGCACTATCTGCGGGACCTCCACGTAGCAGTCGGTGGTTATCTCCCCCATGACAATGACCAGACCGTTGGTCACCGCTGTTTCACATGCTACCCTGCCATACGGGTCTTGCTTCATTATAGCGTCCAGTATGGCATCCGATATCTGGTCGCAAATTTTGTCCGGGTGTCCTTCGGTAACTGACTCGGATGTCATCAGGTAATTAGATGAGCTCGCAAAACTGCTGGTCATTCTGGCCTCCATTTTAGTAACTTCAAATTCTAGGTTCCCTCTTCCCAGCTCGCCAGGTATTTCCTCTGTTCCTCGGTCAGGTTGTCAATCTCAACACCCATCGCGGTGAGTTTCAACCGGGCAACCTGCCGGTCAATATCCTCTGGCACGGGGTGGACGCTGGCCTCCAGCTTGCCATCATTCTTGGCCAGATATTCAAGGCACAGCGCCTGGTTGGCAAAGCTCATGTCCATGACACTGGCCGGATGGCCTTCCGCCGCAGCCAGGTTTATCAGCCTCCCCTCCCCCAATAAGTACAGGCTGCGTCCATCCTTCAGCGAATACTCATCGACGAAGTCACGTATTTTCCGCGTGCGTTTGGCCATGCTCTGGAGGACCGGTATATTGATTTCCACATTGAAATGCCCGCTGTTGGCCAGAATGGCGCCGTCCTTCATGGCCTCAAAATGCACCCGGTCAATGACGTTCTTGTCGCCCGTAGTGGTGACGAAAATGTCACCAACTCTAGCTGCCTCCTTAAGGGGCATGACCTGGAATCCGTCCATCACCGCCTCCAGCGCCCGCACTGGCTCTACTTCAACGATGATGACATGAGCACCCAGGCCCTTGGCTCGCATGGCCACGCCATGGCCGCACCACCCGTAGCCGCAGACGACCACCTTTTTCCCCGCCCACAAAATATTGGTAGCACGGGTGATACCATCGATGGTGCTCTGCCCGGTCCCGTAGCGATTGTCAAAGAGGTACTTGGTCTGCGCATCGTTTATCGCGATGATAGGGTACTTTAGTTTCCCTGCCCTGGCCATACTGCGCAGCCGGACCACGCCGGTAGTCGTCTCCTCGGTCCCGCCAATGACGTTATCCATCATCTCCTGTCTTTTGGTATGCAGCGTGGTCACCAGGTCGGCACCATCGTCCACGGTCAGTTGAGGTTTATGGTCTATGGCGATATTGATATGCTTATAATACGTCGTCTCGTCCTCACCCTTGATGGCATTGGTCGGAATATCATACTCTACCAGCGCAGCGGCAGCGTCATCCTGCGTGCTCAGGGGATTGGAGGCGCAGAGAATCAGGTCGGCACCTCCCGCCTTCAATGTCAGTGCCAGGTTGGCCGTTTCGGTGGTGACGTGGAGACAGGCTGAAATCCGCAGTCCTTTCAGCGGCTTTTCTTTGGCAAACCGCTCCCGTATCAGCCCCACCACCGGCATCTCCCGAAAGGCCCATTCTATGCGCTGTCGGCCCGCCTCGGCCAGCGATTTGTCCTTTATGTCAAAGTTATGTAAAGCCATTGTGCTCCTTTGTCAAAATCGACGCCATATTGAATAATGATACAAGGGATTCAGCTTTTATTCAAGAAAATCTCCCCTATTTTATAGCTACCATTATGCGATATAATATTAGTGGTACGGAAAGTAAAAATGAAACGATTCGAGCTTATCGAGCACACGGCTGACATGGGGCTGGTCGCCTACGGGCATGACCTGGCGGAGGCGTTTGCCAACGCTGCCTACGGTCTTTTCTCGATTATAGCTGACCTCAGCAGGGTACAGGAAAGGGAGTCCTGTCAGGTAGAGCTTAAAGAAGAAGACGCGGAAACTCTGCTCTTCGAGTGGCTCAACTATTTACTCTACATATTTGACGTCGAGATGCTGCTGCTGAAGAGGTTTGATATCGAACGTTTTGATGGTTCTGTCCTGACGGCAATCTGCTACGGTGAAAAGTACGACCCTTCCCGCCATCGCTTGAAGACGGGTGTGAAGTCGGCTACCTATCACATGCTGAAGGTCGACCGGGAGAAGAATCAGGTACAGGTTATCTTGGACGTGTAGGAGGTGACAGGATGGCACCGTGGAATGGACCGCTGGAAAAAATCGATGACTATCGCTGGCGAATACCGAAAAGCTACAAGCAGGGCATGCGTGTGCCCGGCATCATCTACGCTGACGCCGATATGATGAAGCAAATCCGGGGGGAGCAGGCCTTGGAGCAGGTGGCCAACGTCGCCTTCCTGCCCGGCATTGTGGACTACTCGTTGGCCATGCCCGATATCCACTGGGGCTACGGCTTTCCCATCGGCGGAGTGGCGGCAATGAGGGTGGATGACGGCGTGGTTTCACCGGGAGGCGTTGGCTTTGACATCAACTGCGGTGTTCGACTTCTGCGCACCAATTTAATGAAGGACGAAGTCTGCCCAAAAATAAAACCGCTTATGGACGCCCTGTATAATAGTGTCCCCTCGGGTGTCGGCTCCAAGGGTAAAATCAGGCTGAGGGGCGGGGAGATAAATGATGTTTTGAGAAAAGGCTCTCGCTGGGCGGTGGAACACGGGTACGGTCGACCGGAAGACCTGGAGAGCACCGAGGAAAACGGCGAGATGGCCGGGGCCGACCCATCAAAGGTCAGCGGGCGTGCCAAAGAGCGCGGCACTCCACAGCTGGGCACCCTGGGCTCGGGCAACCACTTCCTTGAGGTGGCGCTGGTCGACAAGATTTACGAGCCGGACATTGCCAGGGCCATGGGCATCAACGAGGTCGACCAGGTGGTGCTTTACGTTCACTGCGGCTCGCGCGGTCTGGGCCACCAGGTGGCTGATGACTACATCAAGGAGATGGTCAGGGCAATGACCAGGTATGGCATCGACCTCCCCGACCGCCAGCTGGCCTGCAGCCCGGTCAAATCCCCGGAGGGCCAGGCATATCTGGCCGCGATGCGCTGCGCCGCCAACTACGCCTGGGCCAACCGACAATGCATCACCCACTGGGTGAGAGAGTCGTTCTGCCGCGTGCTGGGAATAAAAGAAGCCGATGCCGGCCTGGAGCTTATCTACGACGTTGCTCACAATATCGCCAAGATAGAAGAATATCAGGTCAACGGCCAGAAGCAGAAGCTCTGTGTTCACCGCAAGGGCGCTACGCGGGCCTTTCCCGCCGGCCACCCTGACGTACCGGGAAAATACGCACATATCGGTCAACCGGTACTCATTCCCGGGGACATGGGGCGGTTTTCCTACGTGCTGGTCGGGACGGAGCAGGCGATGACGGAGACCTTTGGCTCCACCTGCCACGGTGCCGGCAGATTACAGAGCCGGTCGGCCGCCAAAAGGCGTCAAAGCGGAAGAGATGTACTTGAGTCGCTGCAAGCCCGGGGCATAACAGTACGAGCCGGCAGTCTCTCCGGACTTGCCGAGGAAGCTCCCGAAGCCTACAAAGACGTTTCCTCGGTGGTGGGTGTCGCCCACAACGCCGGTATCTCGAAAATCGTGGCCAGAACTAGGCCAATCGGAGTCATAAAGGGCTAGAGATAGCGAGGTTAACCTATCCCCACCCGTTCTTTGACCAGGGCCAGGGTCCTTTCGGCGATGGGTCGGACCTTATCTGCCCCCTCGGCCAGCAGACGGTCAATATGTGCCGGGTCGGCGGTCAGCTCACGATAGCGGGTCTGCACCACACTGAGACCTTCAACCACCACCTCAGCCAGTTCCCGCTTTAAGTCCACGTAGCCCTTGCCTTCAAACCGCGACTCAATCTCTTCCCTGCCCTGCCCGGTGAACTGCTCGTAGATGACGAGCAGACTATTTATACCGGGACGGTTTTCGTCAAAGCGTATCTCGCGCAGGGAGTCGGTGGTCGCCCGCATGATTTTATTTCGCATATCATCCGGGGAATCGAGCAGGTTGATGGCACGCCCGGGTTGCTCTTCGCTCTTGCTCATCTTCTGCGCCGGGTCGTCGAGGCCCATGATGCGGGCGCCCGTCTCGGCGATGACTGCCTTCGGAACGGTAAACGTCTCGCCGTAGATGGAGTTGAAGCGCTGGGCCGCATTCCGCGCCAGCTCAACGTGCTGTTTCTGGTCCTCCCCCACCGGCACCTCGTCCGTATTGTAGAGCAGGATGTCGGCCGCCATCAGCGCCGGGTAGTCGAAGAGCGCGGTACTGACCTCCTCCCTCTGCTTCTGCGATTTTTCCTTGAACTGGGTCATGCGCCGCATCCAGCCCATCGGGATATAACAGTTGAGTATCCAGGTCAGCTCGCTGTGCTCGTGAACGTGGGACTGGACAAAGACACTGGCTATCTGGGGGTCAATTCCGGAGGCAATAAGCAGCCCCGCCACCTCCCGTATCTTTGCCTTTAGCACTTTGGGGTCTTGAGGAAGAGTGATGGCGTGAAGGTCGACGACGCAGAAAATGCTGTCATACTCGTGCTGTATCTTCAGCCAGTGCTGGATGGCACCGAGGTAGTTGCCGATATGCAGGTCACCGGTTGGCTGGATGCCGGAAAAGACGCGCTTTTTCATAACGATAACTTACTCCTCATATAGAACTTGAGTCATTTTCTACGCTTCTAATTTTACGCTGTGTCGGTTGCTTTCTTCAAGGCCGCCCGTGCCAGCAGCCTGGTCGAGTCCAGCACCGGCAGCGGTGAGCTTTCCTGCGTCACGATTAAAGGTATCTCGGTGCAGCCCAGTACCACAGCATCACAGCCACAGTCTTTCAGCCAGCTTATTACTCCGGTGAAATAAGCGCGCGATTCATCGGTGAAGATTCCAGCCACCAACTCGTCAAGGATAATCGAGTTTATGCGCTCGCGGTCCTCTTTTTCCGGAATCATATGCCCGATGCCGGCAGCGTCAAGCTTCTCCCGGTAGACCGGCCCTTCCATCAGACAGCTCGTGCCCAGTATGCCAAGTTTCCTATAATTATGACGCTTCGCCTCTTCCACCACCACCCCGGCGATGTGCAGCCAGGGAATCGGCGATTTATCAATGAATAGCTCAAAAGCCTGGTGGCACGTATTATCCGGGCAGATGGCGAATTCCGCGCCCGCCCCGGCCACCTTCTTCACGGAAGCAAGCATGAGGTCGGCAACACTCTTCCAGTCATCAGCCTCAATGTACCGCATATAGTCGGCAAGGGAAAAGGTATGCATGGTGACCTCGGGGTGGTCGTATTTACCCAATAATGCCGGTGCCTCGGTGCAGATGGTGCGATAGCAGAGCGCCGCTCCCTCCGCGCTGCAGGCGACAATGCCAATGTGCTTGTTCATACTGTTCTCCTCTCGCTGATAGTAGCCATTCAGTTCAGGACGCTTTTCCGCTATTATACCACTCTTATAGATGGGTTTTGATTTCATTATACCCTGTGATAAGATGGAAGCACTCACCAAGTTCCAATTCAGCGACTCTGGAGACCGGCATGTACGATTTCAAGGACAAGGTGGCATTGATTACGGGGGCGGCACGCAAGCGTGGCATGGGCCACGCCACAGCGATACGTCTGGCCAGGTGCGGCGCCGACGTGGTGGTGAACGGGCGCTACCGTCCGCCG
>SDBT01002990.1_pt1 | contig 29414 bp, 35 predicted proteins | sample 2277101 | NCBI WGS metagenome assembly SDBT01 (sample SAMN10404973, study PRJNA504765) | marine sediment metagenome | isolation source: marine sediment core GS10_PC15, 103 cmbsf | place: Arctic Ocean: Southern Knipovich Ridge | collected 2010
TCCTCAAAGACTCCCTCCTGTAGCTTTCTTGAGACAAGCGCAACTACACCTAGTCCAAGTTTAGATAACAGTCCAAGGGCTATCCCAAAGTTCCCCGAGGTGGCTTCGATTATTGTCTGACCACTTTTAAGCTTCCCTGTAACAATGGCGTCATGGATTATGTGGACCGCAGGCCTGACTTTAATCGAGCCTGTTAGCAAGTTAGAATCGAACTTGCCGAAAACTTTCAGATCTGCATCGGCAAGATTCAGGTTGTACACGTTTTTTGCACATTCTTTCAAATCTTCAGTAATATCAATCAGCGGCGTTGCGTTGACAACCTTTACTTCGCCCTGTTTCTCTTCCAGATGAGGAACCTTACTCCACATGTCTTGTTTAAAGTGCTCAAGCAGAACGTTGTCAATGTTACTTCCTTTAGTTACTTCCAATAATCTTTCTCCTCTGCATTATCATCCGCTTTAAGATCATATAAAATATCTGATAGGCTCCATCAGGCACGCTTCATTTTTTGCTTAATTTAGAACTTTTTTATGGATTTACCATCAACATTAAAAGTATTAATCATAACAGTATTTTGTTGGGAAGATTCTTTGCCTGTGAGAACTGTGGTAAAGTTGTTGATAGACGAAAAAAATCAGAACACCAATGCACAATGAAAATTAACCATCGTTGATGAGACTCCTTTTTACACCCTAGTAACTAATTCAAACAAGTCCTAGTTTTCAAATAAAAGTAACTTGGCATTAGACTCGTCTAATACCCTGTGTAACTGTTTTCTCCAGTCGTAAAATCCATCGGGAGTTTCAGGATAATTGTAATAATGTTTTGTTAACCATTTGTTTTGCTGACTAGTAAATTTGAGACCTTCAGCGAGTTTTTTGTTAAGGACTCCTCTAATGATCATTCCTAACTTTCCAAGACCCCCAAAGTCAGGATGCTCTCCTTTTGCTATTGCTTCAACATCAAGATTTCCCAAAAAGTGTTTTATTCCATAATCGATCTGATCATTTGAAAGTGTTTGAATTAACCTTCTGAAAACTTCAAGACCTGCGGTTTTGTATCCATATTCGTTAATGAATTCTTTATTGTATTTCCACAACCCTTTTTCTGTTACATCTCCTGATTGTATCGCATCAACTGCACATTTTCCAATTATTGTTCCAGCAATTAGCGCAGGACCAATTCCGCCAGCATCAAGCGGTTTTGGCATCCATGCAGAATCGCCAACTAACATGTAGCCATTTGCTACCATACAATCATTTTGTCTTCTAACAGAAACTTGGAAATTACCAGTTACATTGTCTTTGTCCTCCGGATCCATTGAAAGTTTTGGATTTTTTATTGCCCTATTTCTTTTAACATATTCATTAATTAATGAAGAAACATTATCGTTTTTACCCAGTCTTTTGTTTCTTTTTTCTAAAAGAGTTTTTTCAATACCTAATCCAATGTTTACTTTGTTATCCCCTTTTGGAAAAACCCAAGCATAGCCACCAGGAGCAATATCTTGATCTAAATGAATAATACAATAATCAGGATCAAATTCGGACAAATCATCTTCCCCTTTTTCAAAATACATAATGTGTCTTCCAGTAGATTCAACATCTTTCCGATCTATCTTTCTCTCAATTTTATCTGTGTTTTTGATTTGATTTCTTAACATTGAGGTAACGCCAGTTGCATCAACTACAAGCTTGGCTGTTTTTTTGTAGGGCTGTTTGTTTTTGTTATCAATTCCTTGAATTCCAATTACTTGACCATCATCATAAAGAAGACCGGTTAGATTCACTTCAAAATCAAAATCAATTCCCATTTTTCTTGCTCGTTCATTTTGACACTCTGGAAGTTTTATTCTATTAAGCATGTAGCCATCACCATCAAAAGGAATTGAAGTTTCTCTATTGGGTGAAAATGCCATTACTCCCTTTACTTTGTGTTCAATTTCTGGTTCAGTCCATGAAACTTTGATGTGTTCTGTCATATAATCAACAGCTTCTTTGCTAACCGCATCGCCACATACCCATCCTGAGATACTTTTTCGACCTGGCAAATGACTGGGATTACGATCAATTACCAGAACTGAAAGCCCCTGATTTGAATAATATGCAACAGATTGAGCCACAACAGTTCCTGCTAGTCCACCACCTGCTACAATAACATCGTAGTCTGGCACAATCAATCCCCCCAACAATTGATATTTAAAATCATCCTGTAATTTAGGTCAAAAATTTTGGTCCTGATCGTCTCTGCGCCTTTAAAGCATTTTATACAGGCTGAAGATGTTATATCTCCTTGTTCCCAATTAACAATTATAGCCATTTCTAATAAAATTTAGTTGGCTAATTTCAAAAGTGTGGAATAAATTTTTGTAGAATCTGTTTTTTTATAAATCGGCGTGAAGATTTTCACTTTAACAGGATCTTTCTCTCTCAATTCAAGTTGCCGAAGAATTAGTTTTTGTTTGTTTAATCGTAAATGAAAGGCAGAATTATGAATTCGTTCCTCTAAACTTTGAAGCAGTTCTTGGCGTTGTTCATTTGTCAAATTAGAGACAAGATTATCTACAAATTTTTTTGCATCCTTTTTTGTTAGTTTTACTTGAAGAGTAGTTATTGCGTTATCAAAATGACCTTTAAGATTTTGAATAAAAAATTTTTCTCGTTTAATTTCAAATAACTCATCAAAAATATTGAAAAATTTTGTAATATCCTCAGTTGCGTGAACTATCACATCAATAGTCACTTGAATTTTGTCTTCCATGAGCAATATAATAAAGAAGTTCTGAAATTTATTTAGGCTTGAAGAAGGGCAATCTCTTTTTCTGCAGTTCTGACAAGTTTAACCTTCTCAAATCCCACATGCCTAATCCTAATCAGTTTTTTAGTAGCTGCCATTATATCAGAATTTATCTTTCCATAACAGGTAGCCTGAACAAACTGCTCAATGGTCATTTGTGGAATGGTCTTATCGATAATGTCTTTTGCTATAAGTCTAAGAGCATGTTTCCTAGATGTATTGAGTTGTCTATGAGTTAGTATAATTAACTTTAATCTGAAAATGAAACCATCTTTTGTTTTTGCATCTACTATGAAATTGATCTTGGATGAACCACGTCTAACAACACTCCTCAAAAACTCTTTTGCGTATTCATATTTTTTGAAAATTGTAGTCGCACTATTACCTTGAATTTTATTTATTTGGAAGAAGATCTTGTATTGATGTTGTGATTGATCGCCCTTGAGAATATCATGTAGAGTGACTTCAACAACTCTACCAACTGCATTTTCATCATCCGTAATTGGTATATATGCTAATTGGACATTGTTAAACGAGTCTGGAGCAAGAACAGTAATCCATCTCTTTTCTCTCCACTTATCCTTGACTCTTGTTTTTCTCCGTGCCAATTAATAACGACCTTTGAATCCAAAATATAAGAGTATGTGATTAGATTATGGGTTTTCCAATATAGCTTTGTAACACTTTTGGAATATCAATGTGCCCATCCCTAGTTTGAAAATTTTCCATTATTGAAACTAAAACCCTTGTGGTAGCAACTAAAGTACTATTAAGGGTGTGAAGATATTGTGTTTCTTCATTTGTTTTATCTCTAAATCTGATTTTGAGTCTTCTTGCTTGAAAATCTAGACAATTAGAACAAGATACAATCTCTCTGTAGGCATTTTGACCTGCCATCCAAGCTTCAATGTCGTATGTTTTAGCAGAAATTTTTGCCATGTCGCCACTTGAAAGAAGCATCACTTTGTGAGGAATCTCAAGTTTTTGATAAAATTCCTCAGCTATTTGGATCATCTTTTCATGTTCATTCCAAGATTCTTCAGGTCTTGAAAAAACAAATTGCTCGACCTTTTCAAACTGGTGTACTCTAAAAATTCCTTTTTGATCCTTTCCATGTGCTCCGGCCTCTTTTCTAAAACAAGGACTAACACCGGCATATCTTATTGGTAAATGCTTTCCTTCAATTATTTCTCCAGAATGCATTGCTGCAATTGCATGTTCTGAAGTTCCAATGAGGTATAGGCCTTCACCTTTAATTTCATAAATTACATCTTCAAAATCTTCTGCAATTATCGCACCTTCCATAGATTTTTGATTAATGAGGTATGGTGGTTGTACAAGAGAATAATTTTTTTCGGCAAGAAAGTCAAGTGCGAAATTTATCAGAGCCTGATTTAGTCTGACCAATTCATTTCTAAGATAATAAAATCGTGCTCCAGAAACTTTTGCTGCACGCTCTAAATCAACTAAATCTAAATTGTCAGATAGATCAACATGATCTTGAATCTGAAAATCAAATTTTGGAACATTCCCCCATTTTCTTATTTCCTTATTTGCAGCTTCGTCAAGACCTCTTGGAACAGTTTCATGTATTAAATTAGGAATTGAATTTACCAGACGAGCATATTCTTCTTCTATATCTTTTTGTTTCAATTCCAAATCTGTTAACATCTGTCCATCAACTTGTAATTCTTCAACCAATTTTTTAGCTTCATCTTTCTTTCCAGATTTTAGAAGGCTTGAAACTTGGATAGACATTTCATTTCGTTTTTTTCTAAGATTGTCAACTTTTACAATAAACTCTCTTCTTTGTTTTTCTGCTGAAAATAATTTTTCCAGCTCAAAATCTACTCCTCTTTCTTTTAACATCTGACGAATTTTGCCAGGTTCATTTCTAAGAATTTTCGGATCTAACATCAGTCAATCACTTTCAAAACAACCTGCACATGTTCTAAAACCTCATCAACCGTAGCAATCAATTTTTTCATATCTCCCTGACTCTGAAAATTAAAAACAACCTTGTTATCAAAATTTTCTAGTTCTAAAGTCAAGTTTTCTGGAAAATTAACATTGTCAGGTTCAAGAGCTTTTCTTACAGTCTCAGCCTTTTTTTCAGAAATATTTTCAAGAGTTACTTGAACTTTGCACGTTAATGACATTGGCTTCTAAATAGTCCAAGAACTCATCCAATTTGTCTTTAGTTATTCTAGCACCAGCAGCAGCATTATGTCCTCCACCAACCCCATCAAATTTTTCTGCCCCTCGTCTCATCAATTCACTTAAATTCACATCAGAGTTGCATCCTGCTGATTTTCTTGATGAAAACTTTATAGTTCCCTCGTCACCGTTTGTTCTCAATATAACAATTTTTCCAGAATTTTTGGGCGAACCTGCAATGAGGGAAGAAATCGTTCCTGTCATAGTTTCTGGGATCACTCCTTCTCCATTTACCATAACACAATTTTTTCTATCTGAAATTCTCCATCTCTCATTTCCTAAAATGTTCATGTAATCTCTGATCATTTTTCTATATTTTGAAAGAATACTTTCTCCTTCTTGAAGCATTTTATTTCTGTCTCCCATACAAATTCCAATTCCAACTCCTGCTTTACCGATCCGTCCACAAGAGTTTAGCAAAGTGGCAAAATCACGCCCATCTCGCAAAAAACTCCTTTCATCCTCTCTTGGAAATGAATATGTGTATCCAATCAACTCCTGCATTATTTCAGTGGAATTTTTTCCCGATGTGTACCTTGTTAGTGCTTCAATGAGGATACGTTTTTCATCTTCACTCAGTTCGGCTGGAACTCTCCATCTTCCTCCATCCTTCAGTTTAATGCCAGCCGAATTTATCAACGAAAGGCAGGCATCTCTATTCCAAGTAAGTCCTTCAATGAATGGTTGTGAGGTAAATGCAAGAGAATCTGGAATTGGTCTTGTCTCACGCCCTACAAGCAGCAAATCTAAATCCATTTCAAGTAATCCTTCTTCTTTTGCTGTTTTTGCAATTTCATAATTTTTTCCTGTAAAGGATTTTTTTTCACCCTGATCCTGTCTGTCACCAAGTGCCGAAACTACAGCTATTGATGAAAGGTCTACGTTTTTATCATCAAGAGAAATTGCGGCCAAATAAGCCATTCCACCTGCAGAAATTTCTTTACCTCCATCAAATCCATACTTCCATGCATTAATCACCCGTTCATTATCATGCTCTTCTTCTGAAATTTCATGATGATCTAATACAAACCAGTTATCGCCAAGGTTATCATCTAAAGTTTTTGCAAATCCTCCTCCAAGATCGGTTATGATGTTTAAGTCTCTAGCATTTTTTTGAAGATTGGAAATTACAGATCTGTTCAGTTCTTTTACTGTTCTTACTGTGCATTTTGCACCTGCCCTAATTAGGGCTTTAGTAACAATGCTGCCAGAGCTTAAACCATCACAATCAATATGAGTTAGAACAAAAATAGATTTGTTTGATTTTATATAATCAAAAATTTTATCATGAAAATAGGAAAGTGATTGATCTAGATTCTTTTCCATCACTCTAGGTTAGCGACAACGGATTTATATTTCCAGTTTTTGTCGAGTTGGCCAGTTTTTTTGTAATATACATCCAGTCTGTGAACTTTGGCTTCTACAAGCTCAAGAGATCTGACATTTCGGTAATCCTTCTTGTTGGACTTTAGATGTTTTTGTAAACGAATAGCCTTTTTTACAATGTTGTCTAAATCTTCGGGAATTTCTGGTTTTAGCTTGTTTTCCTCTAAAATCTGAATGATTGTCTTTTTTATAATTGGCTTTACAAGTGGAATTGCATGTTGATCGCGAAGCTTAATTCCGATCTGACTTGGGGGGATTTCCTCTTTTGCATATTTTACTACAAGCTCTTCGATTTGCTTTGGATTTTGGGAAATCCATGGAGCACTTGTAGTAATAGGTCTTATCGAATGAGATTTTCCATGTCTATGGGTATGTATACGTCCCATGTTCTGCGTGGCTTGAGAACGAAATTAAACGTTTCTTGATCCTATGGAAAATCAAATTTGGGAATAAAAAGAAAAGTTAAATATCTTCGGGAGATTCATTTGAACAGGTAAACAATATGAATAAAACAATATTATTGGGAAGCATAATCGCCGGAATTATAATGAGTTATGGAATGACGGGAGTTGCATTTGCCCAATACGCGGGATCTGTCACGTCTGAACCAGCTACACTTGAAGAAACCCTTGAACTTGCAAAAATAAGAGTAGCACTTGTTAAAGAATTCCCCGGAACCGGGTCAGGTACACCATATCTTGATGCAACTGGTATACTTGGTTCCACGGCAATTGCTGCAGCAGTCTTTGGTGGTATTGCTGGGGCCTTGTTCTTCAAAGGAAGGTCAGGCAAATACGCTGCACAGGGAAGAGGCTAAGCAAAAGACCACACGCTTATTTTATTAGGATTATCTACATAGCCTAATCTTACCATTTTTTAGAATCGCAGAAATGTATATATCTCACAAACATCGTTTTCATAATCAATGATTCCTATCTTTGGTATATTCCTCAGCATCCTCACATCTGTAACAGGTCAGTTAGGGCCAAACTATGACCCATTATTTTTCGATGTAATGACATACATCTTTGGCACGATTATGTTTACTGTATTCCTATTGGCACTTATCTCTTTTTGGTTACGTGTTCATGGATGGTCATACAAAGACACTCGTGAGAAATGGGTTGATGAATTAGACAGACACTTTGAGAAAGAAGGCATTGGTCTAATCCCAGACAACGGAAAATACTGGTAAACTCTTTCCTCTTTTTATTATGTTATTTAGAAATAGTATTTGCTATTGTTTAGTCTAAATATTATACATCTGGCGGCATAAAGTCCGAATCCTTTGATTCATCATATTCCTTTGAAATAAATTCAGCTCGATAATGGGATCCGTCCTTTAATGGGTGTTTAATAAAATGCTCAGATTCAATACCATCTACGAAAATTTTTGATTTTGATTCATCCATATCTCTTAAGGGAAATTCAAAAATCCATAAAAAGTGACCAATTTCAAAACCTGGATCTTCTTTCCATTCGACGAAAACAGTTCCATCATTACTAAGGGTGTATATTGCTCTCTGACATCCCCCTTCCATAAAACCGACGTTGGTAGGAATGTCAGCTTTCAGATCATCTACATACAATTCAACTGTAAATGAAATTTTATAATTTGTTTCAATGTCATTAATACATGCACTTCGGGGTTGGGCTTGAAGGAAGGGGTTTATAGAAAAAACAGTAATCAATACTGCGATAATTCCCACAACTCCAGTAAGAACCAGGAATCTCAGAGTTTTTTTTCTTTTGTAAGGATCTCCCATTCCAGGCCAAAACATGACATCTCTCGATTAGAATTCCTTAAAGTCGTTTCTATGACTATTCATCCATTATTTCCAAAGTGTCAAACTGATCTTGATGATCAGCTATAAAGTATGTTATTTCATCTGAGTCAATTTCTACCCATTCAGATTCACCTTGGTAGGGAAGATAATCTTCAATGAAAATGTCTCCAGGTCCCGTAAATCTGACAATCATACGCTTTTTTTTTTGGGTGAAAACCCATACGAAAGTTTTAGGACTTTGCCCCTTCTTTCATTTTGTACATTAATCTTGCATTCTTCATTGCCAAATTTGGCTCTTCCAAAAAAGTAGCTCTGATTGATTTCAAAACTAAGAATCTTGAAACTAATAACCATGTACATTTAGTTTTCCTACCACATAAAATTTTAATTCTTAAAATATGAGAATCATAAACTAATGTGACTTAAACTGGGAATTCCAAAAAATGAAAAGGAAGATTGGGAAATTAAATTACTTGCCAGGGTCGAGTCGCAAAGGTGATTACGTATCCGACACCAATTATGATTGATTGGTATGCGATATTTGTATATGGAATTGGTTTGAGAATGTATTCGCCATCAACAACAACTGTTTGACCCGGTCCAAGTCCTGGACCAACATTAGCAACATTAAGCTGAGTATGTACATGATATACTCCTGGCTCTAGCGCCTTCGCAGAGATTGAATAAGTTAATACACTATTGCCTGGGATATCAATAACATTTCCTGGGGGGTCTCTAGCTAGAATCTCCCATCTGTTACCTGCATTGGTTGATTCTGAGAAGAGCGAAATCCACCCTCTCAAATTTCTCTCTACAAGACTGACCAATTTTCCCTCTACGGTAAGAACTTCACCTGTTTCTAGAGATTGCCTGTTGAATGTTTCATCCTCAATTCTTATGAAACGACTCTGTAGTTGTGCTTGAACACCGTGTGCCTCTGCAGTTGGAAGTATATACTCTACCCAATTGAATCCAAGTGTTCCAATTGCTATAATGACTCCTAGCCCAATTATCACAAGTTTTTTACCAATCATTGCTATCCCTTTAATTAAACAAAAAGGTGATATCCATCGTTATATGTTTTACCTTACCGCCTAGTACGTAATTTGATCTCATTGATTAACATTGATGATTAACATTGAAACACTATTTTAGAATGATTAATTTTATAATTATTTTCAAAGCATTTTATGAAAAAACACTCAATTAAAGATTAAAATTTTATAAAATTTATAGTAAATCCAACACTCTTTAAACTCTTACTTTATATTCGAAAAAACAAACAATACAACTATGGCACAGATGCCCGCATTAGTACCAAAAGAAGTCGAGATTCAACGACTAAAGAAAATCTGGCTTATGATTATTGCTTTGGGATCCATTGCAGCATCAGTCGAAGTAGACAACTTCGTTGACGGCTCTCTGCATCAAACATCTATCAGAGATAGTGCATTTACACCAGCACATTGGTGGCTGTACAGTCACTTTGTGGCTCTGCCATTGGGCTGGGGTATGATCGCAATCTATGATCGAAAGGTACCAATTCTTAGAGGTCCAAACAACTCGATGAACACCGGCTTGAAGATGACCATCCTAGGTTACCTTGCTACAATGTTCACAATTGGAATCAATGAGATGTGGCACTTCTGGTTTGTAGAGGAAATCTTTGCAGTACCAAACCATTGGATGTTCAACATGGGTGTAGTTGTAGCCTTTATAGGCGCTCTAGCATATGTCGTAAGAATATATGCAAGACTGGTTGAACTTGGCGCAGAAACACCAGGTGAGAATCCATACATCGCTGAAATGTACAAGATGGCCTTAGAAGGCAAATTGTACAGCAGATCCATCCCATAGGCAAAAGTGTAAAAGCACTTTTTTTATTTTTTTTTATATAAAAAAGATAGATAATACTAGGCCATTCAGATAAGAAAGATTTTTAAAGATTCTGATGGGTATTAACCCAAATGACTCTTCCGAAAGGATTTGGTGCTGGCGGAGCTGGCGGAGTAGGTAGTGCTGATGTTGAAAGAATGATTGGCCGTCGTGTAGAACACATGGGGGGTCTTATTACGTTATCATACATTGCGGCATGGCTTGCTACTTTTGGCGGTACAGCAGCAGGATATTTCTATTATCCATGGGCTTATCCAACCAATAGCGGTCACTATGCCTTTATTGTACTGACGATTATAGAGTCAATTGGATACCTATTTTGTATGAAAGTAACGCAGGAAGGCTCTAGAGTGAGAACTGATGGTCTAATTGGTGGAACTATGGGAGCTGTTGCTGTATTAACCGTCCTGATATCCATATTCGTTGGGTTCTAGAAAAAAACCCCTTTTGGTATTTTTTAGATTTTTCATTTTAGAAGCAAAAATATAATATTCGATCATGATATTTTACTAAAATTTTTATATACTGCCCCCATATTCAACACATCAATGGTCTGGCTTAGACGATGTACTCACTACTTGTTCATTATAGTAGTTGCGGTAAACGGAACTCTGCTTACAATTAATGCTGGTGACTATATTTTCTACACGGATTGGGCTTGGACTTCGTTTGTAATATTTTCCATATCACAAACATTGATGCTTACGGTAGGAGCAGTGTATTATCTGACATTTACTGGCGTTCCGGGAACAGCAACGTATTATGCATTAATCATTACTGTGTATACATGGATTGCAAAAGGTGCATGGTTTTCACTCGGATATCCATATGACTTTATCGTTACACCAGTATGGTTGCCATCAGCAATGTTGCTTGATCTGGCATATTGGGCTACAAAGAGAAACAAGCACTCACTAATTCTGTTTGGCGGAGTATTGGTAGGTATGTCGCTACCATTGTTTAACATGGTAAATCTGTTAACAGTTGCAGACCCACTAGAAACGGCATTCAAATATCCACGACCAACATTGCCGCCATATATGACACCCATAGAACCGCAGGTCGGAAAATTCTATAATAGCCCGGTTGCGCTGGGTGCGGGTGCTGGTGCAGTATTGTCCGTTACGATGGCAGCGCTAGGATGTAAGCTAACGACGTGGACGTATAGATGGATGGCCGCATGGTCAAAGTGGGACTAAAACCCTAAACCTTTCCTTTTCATTTTATTAGATTTTCTTAGAAGACTATGCAATTCTAAATGCCATAGAAATAGAATATACAGATTGGAGAAATCATTAGCATTACGAAATTTGTATTTAACCTATTCTGAATTTGATAAAAAAATATTGTGTATATGTTACAATCTCTCTCACACCTTTTCTCAATAGAGCACAGCTAGATCATGGTGAGTGAAGCAACAATATCGTCAGATCTCGACATCTGTACCAAAACCCTTTGTAAAATGGGCTGGTGGAAAAAGACAATTAATTCCAATTTTAAGTAAACACATTCCAAAAAATTTTGGTTCATATTTTGAACCATTTTTGGGAGGGGGGGCAATACTGTTTCATATGGTAACAGAAAGTCCAAAACAAAATTGCATTGTTTCTGATTTGAATTCTGATCTAGTTTTAGCATATATCACAATCCGAGACAAAGTTGATGAACTAATCTCTTCTCTAAAAAACCACTCAAAAAATTATTTCAAAAATTCAAAATCTTACTATTACACAGTCCGAGATTCTGAACCAAGAAGCCAGGTGGAAAAAACATCCAGACTAATTTTTCTAAATAGAACCTGCTTTAATGGATTATACCGTGTAAACAGCAAAGGAAAATTCAATGTACCTCTTGGGCGTTATACCAATCCCAATATTGTAAATGAAGAAAATCTCATTTCAGTAAATAGAGTTTTGAAATCCAAAAACATCCAAATCTCTTGTAGAGATTTCTCAGCAATTTTGGATGATACCAGAAAAAATGATTTTGTCTATTTTGATCCACCATATCAACCAGTAAGCTCTACTGCAAATTTCACAAGTTATACAAATCGTAATTTCACTTACGAAGATCTTAAACGTCTTTCAGAGATTTGCACAAAATTAGATTCAAAAGGTTGTAAATTTTTGCTATCTAATTCCAACTCCAAAGAGGTATTGGAATTTTTTTCAAAAAATTCTTGGAAAATTTATGAGATAGAAGCTAACAGGGCAATCAATTCTGATTCAAAAAAGCGAACAGGTCACTCTGAACTTTTGATAAAAAATTACTAAAAGCTTCGAGCGGGAATTGGACCCGCGACCTTTACCTTACCAAGGTAACGCTCTACCAGGCTGAGCTATCGAAGCACGGTAATTCGGTTGCGGAAAATCCTTATAATTCTTGATTAATTTCTGAAAAAAACTCAACTGTTAAATTTCCAACGTCTTTTAGCTACGGGCGAGGAGGAGTAGTCAAGCCTGGCCAAAGAAAACTAATTTGTTTTTGGACACGCGGGACTTAAGATCATAATAATGGGTGATCCCGTCTCTTAGGGGTTCGTGGGTTCAAATCCCACCTCCTCCACCTGTCTATTTTGGATGTTTTATTCCTCTTGCGTTCAAAACTTCGTAAACATCAGGCAATGAAAATACAAAACCGACATGGACACAATCCTTTTCTTCACAGAGTTGACAGAAAAACTCTCCCCTTTGTATGGCAACCTCTGCAATTCTGTTTTTGATATTATCTTTGAGAATCACTCTATCACCATCGACTGAAATCTTTTCAAGCTTTGGAGCATATCTCGCAAAGGTTTTGTCCTTTTGCATCATCTCCTCTAGCATGTATGTGATGTATCCTGAAAAGCTGTTGACGCCTTTCATCACAAGTTCATTCTTGTTCTTTTGGTATACATCGTGGAATTTGTCGTAAACAGTTTCTGAAACTGTGATTGATTTGAAACCTTCTTTCGGCAAGTTACTTTCCTCTTACCGTACTTTGCAGTACCTCAACTATATAATGATTGTTGTTCATCGTTAGAACACAAATAGTAATTGTGAATTATACTTAATACAATACAATAATTGTAGAGCATTATGGCTAGAGGATATCAAACTGAGGAAATAAAACAAAAATTACTAGATGTTCTTAATGATGCAAAAATAGGATTGTCAGGTGTTGAGATTGCTGCAAAACTAGATGTAAACAGAATTACAATTACAAAATATCTTAACATTTTTGTAGCGGAAGGTCTGATAAGACAAAAAAGTGTAGGAAATGTAAATCTCTGGTTTCTTGAGGAAGGAACCGAACAATTTCAATTTCCAAATGACTATTTCAGAGTTAAAAAAAAATTCATAGAATTTTTGACAGATGGCTCAGAAAAACAAGTTTACAATTTGATAAGAAATTGTCTTCATTCTGAGGCCAACACTCAAAAAATTATGACAGAAATCATTTTTCCGGCAACAGATTCAATTCAAAAACTGTACAAGGATGGCAAAATTGGTAACTCTGAAGAAAAACTTCTTAGTAAAATAATTTCGAATTCAATTCAGATACTGAATCTAATATCTGTTGAGGAAAACCCAAAAAAGAATGTAATTGTTCTGGCAGCCGATTCTAAAAGTACTCTATATTCTGAAGCTATGTCTACGGCATTTCATTCTGATGGGTGGAAGGTTTCATCTTTAGGTGATATGTCTTCAGCAATTGATGTTTTGTTTGATTTAGATTTGCAAAAACTTCTTGGTAAGGTTTGGAAGCAAAAAACTGGAATTATGATAATTGTAATATTTTCTGACACTGAGGAAGGTTTGAATTTCTTCGCAGAAGCAGTAAATTCTGTTAAGGAACACTTTGGAAAAAAACTATTTCTTGCGTTATGTGGCAAAGTAGGAAAAAAAACAGGAATTAAGGCCGACTTGATTTCAGAAAAACCTGAGGATGTCATTCAATGGTCAACTACAACTTTTGAAAGTTTAGAATCTAAAAATTAGTGGGCCGAATGAGATTCGAACTCATGACCTTTCGATGTCTGAATATGTTTATCAGTCGAACGCTCCAGCCAAGCTGAGCTACCGGCCCTCCAAAAATTTCTTTGAAGCAGTCATTTAAGTTTAATTTTTCTTCCACTTTATGGAACAACCAATTGAGGGATCAAAATCCTTTTCAATTTTTTCACCTGCAAGCAGTTTTTCGATGTTGAAAACCATAGTTTTTTCAGTTGCAGTATCTTCAGGGTTCATTGCGTTGTCTATTCTACCGTGGAAAACCAGTTTCCTTTCTTTATCAAAAAGGAATGGATCAGGTGTGCAAATTGCACCATATTTTTTTGCAATTTCCTGAGAGTCATCAACAAGATAATCGAACTTGATTCCTTTCTCCATTGCCACTTTTTTCATATTTTCAAAACTATCATCAGGATAGTTTGTGGGATCATTGCTGTTTATCCCAACAAGAGCAACTCTGTCTTTGAATTTTTCATGAATTTCTTTTATTGCCTCTACTTTTGCTTTTACATAAGGACAATGATTGCAGGTGAAAATAACTAGCAAAGCATCAAAGTCCTTGTATGTGTTTAATGAGTGCTTTTTGTCATCAATTCCAATTAAATCAAAATCGGGTGCTTGATCGCCTGCTTTTAGTTTAATTTGAGATTCTAGTAAAACCATAAACAAAGTCACAAAAAAGTAAATAAAATCTTTGTCAAGACAACAATTAAAATCAACACGGAATTTATCGATCCGTGGGCTGATAGTTTAGACTGGTAGAATACCCGCCTTGCACGCGGGGGGTCAGGGGTTCAAATCCCCTTCAGTCCATTAAACATTTTTTTAAATTGGTTCTATTTTGAACTTCAAAAGGCAAGATGGATTTAAATAGGATAACTTTGGGTGAAAAAAACATGGCAACAGCAGCAGACGGATGGCCTGTATGGATTCCTCTAATTGTAGGTTTAGCTCCAGGACTAGTATACTGGATCGTAATCACTGGTATGAAAAGACGAAGATAAATTAACTTAAAAACAACTTTTTCTTATTTTCTCATAATAGATTCTATTAGGTTAAACCTTGTAACCTACATTGTTGACTTTATGATATATCGCACAAAATTAATCATGTGGAACAATTTCCAGTATATGAAAAAGATTATACTTGTAGCATCTATCGTGTTTCTTTTATTTCCACTTAGTTTTGGCTTTTCTCAATTGTCTGATAAACCGTCAACCTTGGGAATTATTCTTACAAGTTTTAGCCCTTATCATTTCAAAGATGAAAACGGTTATACAGTTATTATCGGTGAGGTTGAAAACACGAAAAATTTTCCAGTAACGGCTGTAAAAATTCTGGCATTATTTTATGATGAATCAAGTAACCAACCTCTTGAGGCTCAAATAGGTACTACTATCGTTGATGTTATTCCGCCTTTAGGAAAGGTACCCTATATGATAAAGTCACGCAATCCAGATGCTTCAATTACAAACGTCTCAGTGAAACTTCAAGGTTTTAATTCTGCACCCCCAAAAAATGAAGAACTTGTAATAGAATCTGAAATTTCTGAATTTGGTGAGCAAATCAAAATTGCAGGCAGTATAACTAATAATGCTTCTAAAGAAGCATCCCAAACAAAAATCCATCTTTTGTTTTATGATGTTTTTCTACCACCTAGAATAATTTGGATCTCAACAATAGAACTGGAAGAAGCCATAGAGAGCGATTTTAGTGTAGATTTTGAATTTAATGAAAAATTTGATCCGCGTTCATTAGGTTACAAGATTTTTGCAGAATCAGATAACTCATATTCAAACATACATAATGTTGAGATTACCCGACCTGATGTACTTACAAAACTTGTAACAATCAGCGATGTTTCAATAAATGATGATGAAGGAAACAAACTATTGGATATTTCTAAAGATTCTAACATAAACATACAAAGCCAAATTTGGTTGCAGTTTGCAACTGATCAAGAAACTTTAGAGCAACCCTACGTCTACTATGTACAAATTAAAAAATCAGTTGAGATGGATGGTAAAAAACTAACATTTGTGGAATTCGTTGGAACTTACGAAGGAACTTTTCAAACGGCAAGTGCACAAATTCCAACAATTCCATGGACTACATCAGAACCTGGATTTTATTATATCGAAACATTCGTATGGGATCCTAACGCCGTCCCATTAGCATCACTAGGCCCAATTATGCCATTCGTGGTTATTTAGAAAATTTATTTTCAAAGAATGCAAAAACAAAATAATGACAAAATTTGATCTAATTGCAACAGGCGGTACATTTGACATTATTCATAAAGGACACATAGAATTACTCAAAAAGGCATTTGAGATCTCATCAAATGTTATCATTGGATTAACGAGTGATGAATTAGCAGAAAAAAAAGGGAAAAAAATTACAAATGATTACTCTGCCCGACTTTCATCTTTAATTTCAGTAATTGAACAAAAATTTCCTGGCTCTACTTTTAGAATAAGCAAGCTTGAAAATGATTTTGGCCCTGCAGTTTTGGAGGAAGGCGTTCAAGCAATGGTTGTGAGTGAAGAAAAAAGTTTTCAAGGCGAAATTCTCAACAAACTTCGAGCTGAAAAAAATCTCCCTAGTATCAAAATAGTTGTTGTTCCTATGGTTCTGGCTGAGGATGGAAAAATTATTTCAACAACTAGAATCAGAAATTCAGAAATAGATTACGAAGGAAACTTGCCTTCAATTGACAAGTAGCTATTCTATGTTTGAGTAAGTGGACTAAAACAAATTATCGTCATTTGTTCGTATGCCCATAATTAACCACATGATGAATCAAATAAACAATGATGTTACTAATCTCCAAAAAGGACTACATCCTGAAAATCTTTCATATTGGTATGCAAAAATAATCAAAGAAACAAAAGAGATGGCCCCTCCTTGGCTCCAAAACAAAATTAAGGCAAAACAAGATCCAATCCTTCGTATGAAATTTAATCTTGATATTTCAAAACGTGCAGTTAGATACTTTATGATAGCAGTAGAACAAAATTTAGATCAAATGCCATATTCAACAAAGTTGTATTTTCTTAAAGTGCAAGAAATAATGGAAACAGAAGTGGACAAGTCCTTGGTGTAAATTTATTCTTTAATAATTTCAACGTCTTCTTCAAATATAGCAATTCCAACAATCTTGTGTATTTTTTCAAACACAGACTGAAGAAAATCAGTAAAAACTTCTACAGAATGATTATCCCTGAGAATTACACTGTGAGCAGATTTGTCTTTAAGTGATACAATAACTTCATTTTCAACAACATTCAAAATTTCGGTGATAAATATCTCATTGCTGTCTTTGAGGTAAATTAAACTGGCAAGTTTTTTTGCTTCGTATTTATCTCTACAAGAAATTCTAACTTTCATGAATCTTTGAATAGGAATTTGTCAATTTGTTCTCGTGCTTTTTCACGTTTTTTTTGATGATCTTTGAGGAAATCATTAATTTTTTCAATCAAAATTGCTTTTAGCTCACTAGTCATCATTTTTCCAGATTTGTAATCATCATAAATTTTCTTTAATGCAATATCATCAGGTTCAAAGAATATTTTCAGATATTGATAAGATACATCAATGTCAGGATTTCCACCCAATTTTCTGTGTTGAGCTACATCTGGTTGACCACCTGAAAATGCATACTTGTTGATTTTCTTTTTTACCACTTCAGGAGTATCTGTGGTGTAAATTGTAGTATTTTCTTCAGACGCTGACATTTTTCCTCCAGTACCTTCCAAACTAGGAATCATAATATTATGAATTAGGGCTGGCTTTGGTTTTCCAATTCTTGGTGCAACATCTCTTGTTAGTCTAAAATGAGGATCTTGATCCACACCAAGAGGAATTAGAACCGGTTTATCTTCAATAAAGCACGGAGCTGACTGGAGTGATGTATAGAAAATCATTCCAATGTTGGTATCATTTGTAAAACCAAAGACAGCCTTAGTATTTGAAAAATTGATTTTTTTTGCAACTTCTGCAGCAATTGGATATAGCATCTGAATGTTCTCAGTATCAATTATTATTTTCGTGTTTTTAGGCTTGAATCCTAATGCAATGAAATCAAGCGCGTTTTCAAATGCGAATTTTTTTGTCTCTTCAAGTTTCAAGTTTTGTTTTGAAAAGAATTTTTCATCATCTGTTAATTGAAAATACATATTCACATCAAATTTGTCTTGGAGCCATTTTGCAAAGACCCATGGAATTAGGTGACCAATATGAGTATGGCCAGACGGCCCACGCCCTGTGTATAAGAAAAACTTTTTTCCTTTTTCATACCCGTCTAAAATTTTATTCATATCTCTATGGGAAAAGAAGATTTGTCTTCTTAACATGAAATGATCGTCTCCAGCAATTTTCTTAATTCTTTCTGAAAGCTGATCTGAAATTTTTTGTGTTCCAAATCGTTTAATCAGTTTATCATAATCAATTTCACCTTGCACATGCCAAGGCGTTACAATAAAATCATCAGACGCCATTCATGATTGACTTAGGTTAAGGTTTAAAAAGTCTTTTTCGAAATCACAACAGATGTCAAAAGTTTTTCATGAAATTGAAAAAAAAATTATCTTACTCTTAGATGAAAACCCAAAACTGACACCAGAAAAAATTGGAACATCAACTGGATTAACTCCTGATCAAGTAAGGCGGGGAATTGAATGGCTAAAATTTAAAAAATTAATTGATGTTGAAGAAAAAAATTACTTCTTTGTTAGTCTTGGTGAAAATGGTAAAAAGGCACTAAAAACAAATTTTCCGGAAAAAAAAGTTTGGTATGAATGTAGATCTGAACCCCAAACTACCGATTACCTAACTCAGAAACTAGGTGGGGACTGTAATCCAGGAATCGCATATGCCCGACAAAATCAATGGGTTCAAGTTGGTGCAGCTACACATCCTGATAGTAATCAAAATTTTCCCACTGTTGTTACTTCTATAATGACCTATTCAGATGAAATTAAATCTGAAGATGAGCAACTTGTAGAATTAATTGGAACCGCAAAAATTTCTTTTGACAAACTATCAAAAAAACAACAAGAACTTGCTAAAATATTAGAGAAAAAAAGACCGGATTATATTGTTGAAGAAATTGAAAAATCTCAAATAATTTCATTATCTGAAAAAGGAAAATCAATTTCTGAAACCGTGAAAATCTCTGAAGATGTTGTAGTAAAAGCTATAGATGTTGAAGCTGATGTTCCAAAAGCTTTTGTTGCAAAAACTCATCCCCTAAAAGACATAATTAATGAAATCAGAGAAATTTTTGTTACATTAGGTTTTACTGAAATTCTAGGAAAACTAGCTCAGCCATGCTTCTGGAATTTTGATGCTTTGTTTACTCCTCAAGATCACCCTGCAAGAGAATTACAAGATACATTTTATCTTGATGGAGTAAACTCAAAAAAAATTGCTACACCTAAACAGATTCAACAAGTAGCTAAAGTACACAAGAATAGCTGGCGATACTTATGGAGTATAAATGAAGCAAGACAGATGGTTTTAAGAACACATACTACTTGTGATACAATAAAATTCCTAGCTGATCACAAACCTGACGAAGCAAGAGTTTTTTCACTAGGAAGAGTTTTTAGAAATGAAAAAGTAAGTTACAAACATCTAGTTGAATTTAATCAAGTTGAAGGAATTGTTGTTGGAAAAAATACAACTTTGAGAGACTTGATGGGGATTCAAAGGGAGTTTTTCCATAGGATGGGTATAAACAAAATAAAATTTTGGCCTACATATTTCCCTTACACTGAACCTTCCTTGCAATCAATGGTATACAATGAAAGATTAGATAAGTGGGTAGAATTATTTGGAATGGGAATTTTTAGACCTGAGGTTACAAAACCTCTTGGAATTACAAAACCTGTTCTTGCATGGGGTGGAGGAATAGAACGAATTGCAATGTTAAAATATGGACTAGATGATGTTCGTGAATTTTACAATAATAACTTGAAATGGTTAAGGAGTGTAACAAAATGCCAGTAATTGCACTTGAACTTCCAAGATTGCAAAAGCTAGTTGGAACAATTAATCAAAAAAAAATTGTTGAAACGCTTCCGTTTCTTGGCTTGGATATAGAATCTCAAGAAAATGATGTTATTCGTGTAGAATACAGCCCTAATCGTCCTGACTTCTCGACAGATTTTGGAATTACCTTGGGTTTGCTAGGAATACTAGGGAAAAAAAAAGGAATACCAAAACTAAAAATCAAAAATGTAAGTGATTATCAAATCATAGTTGATTCATCTGTAAGTAAGGTGAGGCCATTTGTAACAGGAATTGTTGCACGATATGGAAAAATTGATGAAAAAGTTTTACAACAAGTCATTGTAATGCAAGAAGATCTTCATTTTGGAATAGGCAGACGTCGTAAAAAATCTTCTATTGGCATTCATGATTTGGACACAATTTCTTTTCCATTGACTTATACAACAACTTCAAGAAACCACAAATTTATCCCACTTCATTCATCCGAAGAAAACTCCATTGCTGAAATTCTAAAAAATACTGAAGCAGGACAAGAGTATGGACATATTTTAGGAAAATCAACTAAAGTTCCAATTATAATCGATTCCATGGGGAAAACTGTTTCATTTCCACCAATTATTAATTCATCAATGACTACAGTAACAACAAAAACAAAAAATCTACTTGTTGAAGTTACGGGGACTGATAAAAATAGTGTTGAAGACATGTTAGCTGTTGTCGCTACAATACTTCAAAGTGCAGGATTTGAGCTTTGTACTGTAAAGATTTCAGGTGCAAAAAATTCAACCCCCCAATTCAAAAAAAGAAAAATCATTCTTAGCCAAAATTTAGTAAACACAATGTTGGGTTTGAGTCTTTCACCAAAAAAAATTGTTAACGCCTTAAAAAAATCCAGACTTGATGCAACTACAAAAAATAAAAATATTATCTGTACAGTTCCAAGATATCGATTTGATATATTTGGTCCAATGGATCTAGTTGAAGAAGTTGCCTTGGGTTATGGAATTGAAAATCTAGAATCAACCTTATCCCCCTCTCAAACCCTAGGGCAAAAAAACCATGATAACAATATCTTGAACGACCTTAGTCAAACAATGGTTGGTCTTGGCTACATGGAAGCTCTTAATTCAAGTCTGACAGGTAAACGAATACTTTATGATCTAACTAATCGTGATTCCTCAAACATCATATATGTAAAGAATTCTAAGAGTCAAGAACACACCATTCTTCGTGACTCGATTCTACCTGGATTAATAAATAATCTTTCAAACAACATTCACGAACTTTATCCACAAAAACTATTTGAAATTGGAACTGTTTTTTTAAAAGGAAATCCAATTAAAGAAGAATTTCATTTAGCTTGTGTTAGTGCACATAACTATACCAATTTTTCAGAAATAAAATCAATTTTACAATCCACATTAAAAACAGGATTTAATATTGAATGTAAAACAAAAACCTCATCCTATCCAACTTTTGCTGAAGGAAGTACGGCTGAAATAGTTGTTAATGGAAAATCATATGGATTTATCGGTAAGATTGATTCCAGCGTTAAAGAGAATTTTAAGATTAGAGTTCCAATCGTTGGCTTCGAAGTAAAACTATCTGGATTAATATTTGACTAGGTGCACTTCATAATGCCCTTGAGCAAGCACATAGACGGATTAGAATGATGTCGATCGTAATGATTCCAATGATTTCTAATTCACCCAGATGTGCTACATTGGGCAGCCCCGGTTAAAGATCTCAGGGAGGAGAATGGCTATCACCAATGATCCTGTGCGAGTCAGAACCGGGGAACAACTCGTTTTTCAAAATAAATCTGATAAGGATTAAAAATACTAACTCATAATTGCAGATAACAATGGTAAATTACTGGCTGGCAAAACAGGAGCCAAAAAGTTATAATTTTGCTACATTGAAAAAAGAAGTGAAAACCGTTTGGGATGGGGTTCATAACAATTTAGCACTAAAACACATCAGTAATATGAAAAAAGGTGATTTGATTTTATTTTACCATTCCGGAGATGAAAAACAAGCAGTTGGAATAATGGAAGTTATTTCAAAACCATATTCAAATCCAAAAGAAAAAAATGAAAGATTTCTTGTATTTGATGTCAAATACAAAAAAGAACTAGCAAATCCTGTTACTTTGGCTGAAATGAAAAAACAAAAGAAATTCAAAAGTTGGGAATTATTGAGGATATCTAGATTATCTGTCATGCCTGTTCCACAAGAAATTTGGAACTCTATCATGAAGATGTCTGGAAAAATAAGCTTAGAATAATCGCTTTATTGATATATCCCATAGTATTATCAGAACTATGGCAACTGCTTACGTCCTAATAAATTGCGAACTAGGATCCGAAGAAGCAATCATACAACAGCTTAAAGGTCTTGAAGGTGTCAAAGAGGTTCACGGAACCTTTGGAGCGTATGACATTTTAGCAAAAATCGAATCTGATACCGTTGAAAAACTTAGAGAAACGATTACGTGGAAGATAAGAAAGATCGAAAAGATTCGATCAACATTAACTTTAATGGGAATTGAAGGCCAAACATAATCACCTCTTTTTCTGGCAATGTTACTTCATTTCATTTTTGTAATTAAAGAAAAAGATCTGGATAAAAGAAAAACCGAATACGAGTATGTAAAACAAATGGCTCAGTTCTATAAATCCTGGATAAAACAACACTTTTCAAAAGATTTTGAAATAAAAACCGATGAAATGATTACCTCTCCCAGAAGTATTTTTCAAAGACTAGATACACACACACTTTTTAAGGATCATCAAACTCGTGGAAAAGACATCTATCATTTTTACTTATGCCACTTCAGGCCAATTTGGACTGATTGTCCCTGTGAGGGATATCATGCTGAAAATTTTAGTATGGTTTGGTGGCAAGAACCTAAAAATAAGGATGATATTTTATTTTTAGCAGAAAATAACTGTACTATTGTTTCACATGAACTGTCACATGAATTACTTCGACAAATAAAATATAAAAATTTCATTGAAGATGTACATGACGTGTGGACTCAACATATCCATAATAATTTACCATTCGAGCAGTATGGAAAAATTTTTGAAAAGACTAGTGAAGAACCAATGTTTTTAACACTTGATATGTCAAGTTTTCAGTTATAGTAAGATCAATGAGTGAGCTGTTTTAGAAATGAATAAAGATTAACACTTTATAACTGAATAGATGTTATTCTCAAAATTTGCAGTTTTAAAATTTAATTTGTTTTCAGCATCTTTCTTTCTTGATTTGCTAAGTTCTTCAAGTTGTACTAATGCATCTCCTTTAAAACCAACAGAGGAACTGTAAATCGCGTCCGTTAACTGTGCTCCATGATCCCCTTTCTTTATATCATCTACAATTGAATAGAATTTTGTAGTTTCCTTCTGTGTTATAGGATTGCCCGTTGCTTTGTTAAAGGCAACTGCTATGTACATGCCGTTACTTTTAACAGCAACAGGTATCTTGTAGTTTTTTCCAGAAATGCCTGGAATTATTTCATTAATTAAAACCTCACATTTGTGATACATACTAGAAACATAAGCATAGAAACGATATTGTGCAAATTTTCCTGCTTCATCTTCTTCACAATCCACAAAGATTCTATGCAAAGCATTAAGGGCTTGAACGTTCATACTTTGTAACCGATCGTCAATTCGTCCTCTTTCATTTAAATCGGATTTACACTCTTTTGCCACTAGCTCAAGAATAAAGTCTGGCAAATTATAGTTCTTAAGTGCAGCAACGAAAGCGCCTGCTTGCGACATTCCAAATTTGGGAAAACCTTTGTTAGTCATTTTTAGTCAACACATCCACAAATTGAGATTTTATAATTCCCCCTAAACAACGGTTTAATTGATGGTTTTTCGCTTATAATTGTTAAGAAAAATTGTACGTTTTGGAAATGAAATTAGAAAAATTAATTTCGAACATCAGATAAAAACAGCTATGGAAATAGAAACTATGGCTGAAATGGTATCAAAGGTATACAAAAAATCTGCAGATAATGTCAAAAAATATAGAAAGATAATAAATAGACCTCTTACTCTTGCAGAAAAAATTCTTGTAGGTCACCTTGTTGAAATTGAAAACAAAAATCTTGATAATGATCAAAACTATGTTTTTCTTAGCCCAGACAGAGTTGCATTACAAGATGTTACAGGTCAAATGTCCATTCTTCAATTCATTCAAGCTGGCCTAAAACAAACAGCTATTCCTACTACTATCCATTGTGATCATCTGATTCGGGCAAAAGTAGAAGGAGAAATTGACACTAAGGTTTCTTTAAATGAAAATAGTGAAGTTTTCAAATTTTTAGAGTCATCAGCTAGCAAATATGGAATTGGTTTTTGGAAACCAGGAGCTGGTATTATTCACCAAGTGGTTTTGGAAAATTACGCATTTCCCGGTGGACTAATGATTGGAACTGATTCTCATACCCCAAATGCAGGTGGTCTTGGAATGATTGCAATTGGCGTTGGTGGTATTGAGGCAACAGAAACAATGGCTGGAATGCCTTGGGAAATACTGTATCCAAAACGTATTGGTGTTCATCTTATTGGGGAACTAAATGGTTGGACTGCTCCAAAAGATATCATATTACGCGTAGTAGGCGAGCTAACAGTATCTGGAGGAACTAATTCAATAATAGAATACTTTGGTACTGGAGCAAAAACAATTAGCTGTACTGGAAAAGCCACCATTACCAATATGGGTGCTGAAGTTGGAGCAACCTGTTCAATATTTCCTTATGATGAAAGGATGGAAATTTATCTTAGGTACACTAATCGTGAAGAAATTGCAAAACTTGCGAACAAGTACAAAGATTTACTCGCACCTGATCCTGAAATAGAACAAAACCCTGAAAATTATTTTGATAAAGTAATTGAGATAAATCTTTCCTCCCTTGAACCCCATATTGTTGGACCTCATACTCCAGATTTAGCTAGACCCATTTCACAACTATCATCTGATGTAAAAAACAATCACTATCTAGATGACATTTCAGTGGCTTTGATAGGAAGTTGTACAAATTCATCATATGAAGATATGTCTCGAGTTGCTGATCTTGCAGAACAAGCAAAAGCAAAAGGAATAAAGACAAAAATTCCATTGCTAGTCACGCCTGGCTCTGAACAAATTAGAGCAACAATTGAAAGAGATGGACAAATACAATCATTAGAAGACATTGGCGCAACAGTTCTAGCAAACGCATGTGGTCCTTGTATTGGACAATGGACTAGACCAGAGCTTAAAGAAGCTCAACCAAATACTATTGTGACATCATATAATAGAAATTTTCCAGGACGTAACGATGGTAGGCGAGAAACAATGAACTTTATTGGAAGCCCTGAAATGGTTATTGCATTAGCTCTTGGTGGTAATCTGTCCTTTAATCCTCTAATTCACACATTAACTGCCGCTGATGGTTCTAAATTCAAATTAGATCCTCCAAAGAAATCACCAGATATTCCAGAAAAAGGATTCAAAAGAGTAGAAGAGGTTTTTGTTGCACCATCAAAAAATCCAGAAAGTGTTAAGGTTATTATTGATAAAAATAGCAACAGATTGCAACTCCTTAAACCATTTCCTGCTTGGGATGAAAAAGATTTTGAAGAGCTACCAATTTTGATTAAAGCAAAAGGGAAGTGTACTACTGATCACATTTCTCCTGCTGGCGCATGGTTATCATACAGAGGCCATCTTGACAATCTTAGCGATAACTTGTTGCTTGGAGCTGTTAATGCATTTAATGATGAAGTTGGAAAAGGGAGAAACATTTTAACAAACAAAATTGAACCATGCCCGCAACTTGCAAGACAATACAAAGAAAAAGGAATTCGTTGGGTAATAATTGGCGATAATAACTACGGAGAAGGAAGTAGCAGGGAACACGCTGCTATGACTCCAAGATACTTAGGATGTGCGGCTGTGATCGTAAAGAGCATTGCTAGAATTCATGAAACAAATTTGAAAAAACAAGGAATACTTGCATTAACATTTGAAAATCCAAATGATTATGAAAAAATCAAAGAAAGTGACAGAATTAGCATATTAGGATTAAAAGATCTCAAACCTGCGACATCTCTGAAATGTATAATACAACATAATGATGGAACAAAAGAGGAAATTTCACTTCATCATTCTTATAACAAGTTTCAGATTGAGTGGTTCCGTGCTGGCTCTGCCCTTAACATTCTTCATTCAAAAGAAAATTAAATCCATTAAAAACGAAAACGTGGGGCCGGCCGGAATCGAACCGACGACCTACGGGTCACTACAGCTCCAAACTTACATCATTTTTTCATCAGTAGCTTTGTTTAACCTCTGGAGCCCTTAGCGGTGATCTATACATATACACTGTCGCCCTACCAGGCTAGGCTACGACCCCACAACAAATAAAAAAAATCGTAGAATTTTAAGTTATTTTTACCAAGATTTCTTTGTAAATATAAGCATGAAAATTGTAAAGTTTAGCCATGGTTAAACCAGCGATCATTATAATAGGAGCAATTCCAGTAATTTTCGCAATACTTATTGCAATACCATTAATCACAAAACCGGAAATTCCTTTTTCTGCCGTTAATCCAAACGATATAATTGAGTTTGAGTATACAAAACATCATCTCAAAAAAATCTCATTTGGTGTAACTGCGAGAGTTGAAGCTCAGAAAAGTGAAATTTTGGTTATTCAAAACAACGGAGACATTAGATACACTGTAACAGAAGAAGGAATTATGATGCCAGACAAATTTTCTAATCTTGATGAGGAAAAAATGAAAAAACTTACAGCACTAATTAAAGAAACAGGGTTTATGTCGATACCAAGTGAATCATTTCCAGTTCAAGATGGTGTAGAGGAATATCAAAAATCCTCACTCAAAGTAACCCTCAATAGAGAAGTAAAGCAAATTCACTGGCCTGAACAAAATGCTACTGAAAAATTTGTACCGCCAATAATAACCATTGTAGCATCTGAGCTTGATCAAATAATTGCACAATTAATAGAATAAATAGCATAGATTTGTCTACATTAATACCATTCATGGCCATTGCAGAACTTGCGGGGCAAGTTGGGCAGCAGCGTAAAGGAATTTTTAGAGTAATCGAGTTCACAATCACAACATTTTGAGTAGGTATCTGCAGATTTTATGAAAAATCTATGTTTTTCCTATCCTAAACATCTTTGTTCCACAGGTCGGGCAGATGCCTTTTGTTGCGGGCCTACCATTTTTCATTGTGATGGATTTTGGATCCTTCATTTCTCTTTTAGTTCTGCATTTGACACAATATCCTGTTGTCATCCTATCAATAATCAAAGGAGGTATTATTAGCAAAATACTGTAAAAATTATTTGCCCAAAAACGTTGAGATGACTAGCAAGATTTTAGCATAATAATCATCTTTTTCGACATTTAACGAAGTTGCTTTTCAATCCATGTTCTCATTGTAGCGGAGTAATCTCCCAAATCGATTTTTAAATTCTTCTAAAAGTTGGCTTTGTCTTTCTTTTGGATTATCCAAATACTCTCTCTGGCACTCAACAGTTTTTTGTTTGCAAATATCATCTTCAAAATTTGTATCAAGATATTTAGTGAATCTTTCTTGAAGATTATTGCTTTGGCCCATGTAAATTACCTCGTTTTTTTCTTGGTTAGAAAGCTACTCATCACACAACAATCCTAACACAATTTACAAATAAATAGTGAAACAATATTATGGGTTTTTCGGTGTTTAATGCGGATTTTTCAAAACCCCTAACAGAATAAATAGCCATGAGACGTGAGTTAGAATTGTGATTCCTCTTTCAGGCGATTTAAAAAATGCAAAGGGCATCATCAATGAAAATATTGAATCAAACTCCATTCTTCGTGGCACTTCAAATTTAAAACGTGGTTTTGCCCACATGCTAAAAAATGGAGTTGTAATGGATGTTACTGCTGTTGAACAGGCTCAGATAGCTGAAGATGCAGGAGCTGTCTCTGTAATGGTTTTAGACAAACTCCCCTCAGATGTCAGAAAGGCAGGTGGTGTAGCACGAACTGCAAGTATAAGAGTCATTCAAGAAATTATGGACTCTGTCACAATCCCAGTAATGGCGAAGTGTAGAATTGGACATGTTTACGAAGCAAAAGTGCTTGCACAAACTGATGTTGACATGATTGATGAATCAGAAGTTCTTACACCAGCTGATGAAAATCATCATATTTGGAAATGGGATTTCACGACCCCATTTGTTAATGGAGCCCGTTCCTTGGCAGAAGCATTACGTAGAATTGAAGAAGGGGCTGCAATGATCAGAACCAAAGGTGAACCAGGCACTGGAAATGTAGCAGAAGCAGTTACACATATCAAAAAGGTAAATGATGAACTTAGAACTATCAAATCAATTTATGATTCTGGTGATAATCAGGATCTTGTGAAAATTGCAAGAGACTTTCATGTTTCTTATGAACTTGTTAAAGAAACAGCAAAACTTGGAAGATTGCCAGTTGTTAATTTTGCTGCTGGTGGTATTGCTACACCTGCCGATGCAGCTTATTTGATGTCTTTAGGCTGTGATGGAATTTTTGTTGGTTCTGGAATTTTCAATGCAGATGATGCAAAAGAAAGAGCAAAGGCTGTGGTTCTGGCAACTACATTCTGGGAAGAACCTGACAAAGTAAAAGAAGCCCAGAAGATGATTGATGAAAGGCAATCGATGTTGGGATTGGATGTTGATACATTAGAGCTAAGAATGCAGGAACGCGGAAGCACAGCATGACAGAATTAAACATTGGAGTTTTATCCATTCAGGGAGATGTATCAGAGAATGTTAGTTATACACAAGATGCTCTAAAGGAATTTGGTGAGAAGGGAACAGTATCCACAGTCAAAACTCCAGAACAAATTGCAAAGGTTGATGGTCTTATAATTCCTGGAGGTGAAAGCACAATGATTGGACAACTATCGTTGGTAAACGGTTCATTAAAAACAATCAAGGAAAAAATTGAAGAGGGAATGCCAGTCTTAGGAATATGCGCTGGATTGATTTTACTTTCAAAAGATGCAAAAGATAGAGTAGTAGGAGAAACTGATCAACCATTATTGGATTTACTTGACGTGCAAGTTGAGAGAAATTCATTTGGAAGACAAAAAGATTCTTTTGAAACTGAGATTGCAATGGATTCAATTAACATACCAAAGTTTAATGGCATTTTCATACGTGCCCCATCAATCATTGAGGTCGGTGAAAAAGTTGAGATCATTTCAAAATTTAATGAAAAGATCGTTGCTGTAAAACAGGACAATATGTTGGGAA
>SDBT01002991.1_pt1 | contig 29414 bp, 23 predicted proteins | sample 2277101 | NCBI WGS metagenome assembly SDBT01 (sample SAMN10404973, study PRJNA504765) | marine sediment metagenome | isolation source: marine sediment core GS10_PC15, 103 cmbsf | place: Arctic Ocean: Southern Knipovich Ridge | collected 2010
GACACGCCTGCTGGCCTTCATTGAGTACTTCAATCGCACCCTGGCGAAGCCCTTCAAGTGGACCTATACCGGCAAGGCGCTAGCTGCCTAATGGTTGGTAAACTTGCGCCGCGATGCACTAGTCACCCACCAGTTTAACCAACACGCGGCGGCTGCGCGGCCCGTCGAACTCGGCCAGGTAAATCCCCTGCCAGGTGCCCAGCACCAGGCGGCCTTCTTCCACCAGGATGGTTTGGGAAGCTCCCATCAGGCTGGCTTTGATGTGAGCGGCGGAGTTGCCCTCGGCGTGACGGTAGTTGTCGCGCAGGGGCACGATCTTACCCAGCTCCATCAGCATATCCGCCCGCACGCTGGGGTCCCAATTCTCGTTGAGGGTCAGGCCAGCGGTGGTGTGCGGCACGAAGACGTGGCAGACGCCGCTTTGCATTCCCGTTTCCTTCACGGTTTGCTGCACTTCGGCTGTTATGTCCACCAGCTCTGCCGCCGACCTGGTGTCTATCTCCAGTTGAGCGATCATCTTTATCTCCTCCCAACACTACAACGGATTGAGAAAGGAACAGATTTCTTGCTCTCAATCCGTTATATTCCAAATCCGTTGTTGTCTTCCTGCAAGAGCACCAACGCGACCGCGCCCAGGAGAGCCACGTCGTCGCCGAGGGTGGCGGGCACAATGGGAGTGTTCTCCCAATAATAGCTGACCATAGCCCGTTGGCGCACCGTGGCCCGGATAGGCTCGAAGAGGAGGTCGCCGGCTTTGGTCACGCTGCCTCCGATGACGATCAGGCTGGGGTTGAAGATGTGCAGCAGGTTGACGATGCCGACGCCGATGTAGAACCCGGCCTGGCGGAAGAGCTCAATAGCTATGGAATCGCCCGCCTGGGCAGCCTGGTTGACCACCTTGGCGGTGATCTTATCCAGGTCGCCGCCGACCAGGTCGGCGATGGCCATCCCAATTCCGGTTTTGACGAACTCCCTGGCGCGGCGAGCGATGGCCGGGCCTGCAGCCAGAGCCTCCAGGCAGCCGATGTTGCCGCACTTGCAGCGGGGGCCATGAGCCTCGATAGTCTGATGGCCTACCTCTCCCGCCAGACCATGAGCTCCCAGCAGCAGCCTGTTATCAACGATGACGCCGCCGCCAATGCCGGTGCTGACAGTGATGTAGATCAGATCAGCGACGCCCTGGCCGGCCCCGAAGCGCTGCTCCGCCAAAGCGGCCAGGTTAGCGTCGTTGCCCACCACGACGGGCAAATCGAACTCCGCTTCCATGAGATCCTTCAGGGGGACATTCTTCCAGCCGGGCAGGTTGGGGGCGTCCCTGACGATCCCTCGCCAGGGATCCAAAGGCCCGGGCGCAGCGACGCCGACAGCGCTCACCTGACCGGTGTCGGCGGGCAACACCTGGCGGATGGACTCCTCGATGCGCTCCAGCACTGCCTCTAGCCCCTCGTCGGCCATAGTCGGCCGGCTCACCCGCTGGATGATTTCGCCCTGATCATCGGCCAGCGCGGCCCGAATCTGGGTACCGCCCAGGTCTACGCCAACGATCAGCTTTTCCACTGTAGCTCCTCCTCGTTCGATTGCGCCTCAAGTATACCACGATTTCGCGCCTTGCGCCAACTCGTTTGGTAACAGCAAAAAGCCACCCGTCGGAAACAGGGTGGCTTCGCTTTACGAAGTCGGCAACCTGTTGATGAAAACTCCTATCACAGCGTCTCCAGATAGCGATTGAGCTCCCAGTCGGTTACCTGGATGCGGTACTCGTCCCACTCCGCCTTTTTGGCCCGCACAAAAGCCTGATAGGCGTGCTCCCCTAGCGCCTGCTGCAAGACCTCATCTTTCTCCAGCTCATCAATGGCTTCTCTCAGAGTGCTCGGCAAGGTGGCGATGCCAAGCTCCCGCAATTTGGCATCGTCGAAATCATATACGTTTTCCTCTACCGGGGGAGGTGGTTCCAGCTCCCGTTCGATGCCATCCAGACCTGCCCACAGCATGGCGGCGAAGGCCAGGTAAGGGTTGCAGCTCGGGTCGGGGCAGCGCAGCTCCAGACGAGTGGCGTGCTCCCGGCCAGGTGAGTATCTGGGAATGCGGATCAGCGCGGAGCGGTTGACCTGCCCCCAGCAGACGTAGACCGGGGCCTCATAGCCGGGCGTCAGGCGCTTGTAGGAGTTGACAGTCGGCGATGCGATGGCGGACAAGGCTCTAGCATGCTTTATCTGGCCGGCCATGAAAGCATAGGCTGTCCTGGTGAGATTGTACTTATCGCTCAGGTCAAAGAAAGCGTTTTCACCATCGAGAGTATAGAGGCTCTGATTAGTGTGCATGCCCGAACCGTTGATGCCGAAGATGGGCTTGGGCATAAAGGTGGCATAGAGGCCAAAGGTCTGCGAGACAGCCTTGACGGTGTAGCGCAGAGTCATGACGTTGTCGGCGCTGGTCAAGGCATCGGCGTAGCGGATGTCAATCTCGTGCTGACCCGTCGCCACCTCGTGATGCGCCATCTCTACCTCCATACCCATGCTTTCTAAGGTCACGGCAATATCCCCCCGCACCTGAGAAGCCAGATCTCGGGGCGAGAAATCGAAATAACCGCCCACATCGTGGGGAACGGGCTTCATCTTGGGTTCGGCATCCATCTTGAACAAGAAGAACTCCAGCTCGGGACCTACGTTGTAAAGATAGCCCCTCTCCCTTGCCGCCCTGATGGCCCGTTTGAGGATGTAGCGCGGGTCGCCTTCAAAAGGCTCGCCATCGGGCCGATGGACATCGCAGATGATGCGAGCTACCTTCCTGGCCTGGGGTTCCCAGGGAAGAAGGCGATAGGTGTTGACATCGGGTATCAAAACCATATCGCTCTCGTAGATGCGAGCAAAACCCTCGACGGAGGAGCCGTCAAACCAGACCCCCTTCTCCATGACCTCCTCCAGCCGGCCCACGGGGATGGCGACGTTCTTGATGGTGCCCACGATGTCAGTAAACTGCAAACTGACGAACCTCACGTTATCGGCTTTTACCCTGTCCAGAACCTCCTGCTTATCTGAAAACATTTTGTCCTCCTTTCATAATTGTAATCTTAACTGCTCAGGCTACCCTTTGCCGCGATTGAAATCGCCTCTCCAGGGCTTTCAGCCGGGCGTCCACCTAGGCTTCGGCGCGAGCTCAGCCGAGCGGTGGACAGTCAGCTTTAGCTCTCCAGGCGCGGTTTCAACCGCCAGCCTGAGTAGTAACTTGTAATCTTAACCGAGAGAGGCCCCCTCAACGAAATGAGGCGGCCTCGGCTCATTGCTCTCTCGCGCGGCCAAAACCTGTCAGGTCTGGCTTTTTTCAAAGCTCACAGATCGGTATCGCGCCCCTCTTGTGCTGGGAGGCAGCCATCATGGCCCTCACGCGAGCCAATGCTTCCTGGTTGCACTCGCCGGTATCACCGGACTCGATGGCCACCAGGATACTATCCAACTCATCATAGCTGATCCCCATCTCCCCCTCGTCCGTCTGCCCCTCCCACAGGCCCGCGCTGGGGGGCTTGACGATGATCTCCGCCGGGATGCCCAGCTCGCGGGCTAACTCTCGCACCTGTTTTTTGAGCAGGCTCCCCAGGGGCAGGATGTCAGCGCCGCCATCGCCGTACTTCGTGAAGTAGCCGATAGCCAATTCACTCTTGTTCCCTGTCCCCACCACCAGATAATTACGGCTATTGGCGAAGTAGTACAACACGGTCATCCGCAGCCGAGCTTTCAGATTGCCCTCCGCCATTCTATCCCCAGGGGGCAGGGCCTCCAAAAGGCGGTCGAAGATTGGGGTCAAGTCCACGTATTCGGTCTCGATGCCGAATTTGGCGGCCACCAGTCGGGCGTGCTCCTCGCCAGTCGGGTCGTTGTGGCAAGGCATGAACACACCTAGCACCCCATTGCCCAGCCCCATCTTGGCCAGGACGGCCGTCACGGACGAATCAATCCCGCCGCTCATCCCCAACACCATGCCCTGGGCTCCCGCCTCCTCGACCCTTTCCCTGATCCAATTGCTGATCCGTTCAGCGGTTTTCATTTTCCCCAGCGGTTTACTGATCACTGGCTACCGATGCCTGATGGGCCAGGATGATCGCGTCTGCAACCTCTTTCATGGGCTTGCGGGTGTTCATACTCATCTTCTGGATCTTGCGGAAGGCCTCGGCCTCGGTTATGCCCTGCGTGTCCATCAAGATACCCTTGGCCCGATCAACCAGCTTTCTAGTCTCCAGAGCCAGCGTGAGGTCGCCAACTTCTTTCTCCAGGGCCCGGAACTCGGCAAAGCGGGCCACAGCCACTTCGATAGCCGGCGTCAGGTCAGACTCTCGGAAGGGCTTGACGATGTAGCCTACCACGCCCGCATCCTTGGCCCGCTCGATCAGCTCCTGTTGGCTATAGGCAGTGAGCAGCAGGACAGGGGAGATCCTCTCCTCGGTCAGGATCTTGGCCGCATCAATGCCATCCATGTCTGGCATCTTGATGTCCATAATCACCACATCGGGCCTCAGCTCCCGCGCCAAATTCACCGCGCTGCGTCCATCCCCCACCTCTCCGATGACGAGATAACCCAGGTTGGTCAACATCTCTCTGAGATCCATGCGGATAATAGATTCATCGTCGGCGATGATTACTCTCGTTCGCTCCACGCTTCTTCACCTCCCAGTGTTTGTTTGGGGAAGGTCACGATGGCCGACACCCCATCCCCTTCCCTCAGTTCGAATTGCCCTTTGAGATCGTCCTGGACCAAGTTTTGGACTATCTGCAAGCCCAGTGTGTCGGCTTGTTCCAGGCTGAAATCCTCTGGCAACCCCTGCCCGTCGTCCACCACAGTGATGACCACCCTATCACCATCGTCCCGGAGGTTGATTGAGATAGTACCGCCGGGCTTGCGTTCGTATCCATGCTCCACCGCGTTCTGCACAAGCTCGTTGATAATCAGGGCGCAGGTCGTCGCTTGTTGGGCGGGCAGATAGATGCCAGGTCCAGTTAAGGTCAAGTGAATCGGCTTATCCGGCTGCAGAATCCCCTGCCGTGTGTGGTTCACGACGCGCTGGCTCACATCTGTGATGTTGATGACCCCCGCTTCCTGCTGAGCGAAGAACTCGTGCACAACGGCCACACTGAGGACACGCGCCACACTATCGTCCAGAGCACGCCTGACCTCCTCCGACTCGCTGCGCCTAGCCTGCATACGTAACAAGGCAGCAACGACCTGCAGGTTGTTCTTCACCCGGTGATGAATCTCCTGGATCATGGTCGACTTGACCTTGAGCTCCTGTTCTTTGTGTCGCGCCTCGGTCTCATCGTGGACCGTTAACAGCACTCCCACCAGATGAGGCTTAAGCAAAGGCACGCCCAGAAAGCGGCGCAACCCTACCAGCCACCGCCCACGAGAGGTTAGAGGAATGGCCTTCTTGATCCAGACGCGATGTCCCTCCTGGATCTCCTCTTCGAGGCAACACTTCTCCTGAAGAGCCCTGACCACCAGGGCCTCGTCCTCTGTCTCCAGCTCGGAGGCGCGCTTTTCCAAGAGGCTATCCAGATAACCCAGTCTGCGATAGAGGCCGGTAGCGATGCCGCTGGCATATCGTATCCATCCCTCGCCATCCACGACCATGATACCATCGTGCTCACCGAAAGGAGAAAGCTGCTCAGCGCCTTCGATCTCCCCGCGCAGCAGCATGTCCTGTAGTTGCCCCAAGGCCCGCTGGAAGACCTTACTGCGCCGACTATGCCGCTCGTGCTCGATAAGGTTGGTCTCGATGCTCAGAACCCCCAGCAGCTTCCCTTCCTCATTGCGGATGGGGCGAACCTCCTGCATCACCGGAGCACCATCGGGAATCAGCGCCCTGTTGCCGCGCAGCGAGCGCCCCTTGCCCAGGGCCTGGCAAACGAGAGGCTCCTCAGCCACCGTCATTGTCCATCCGACGACGAGCTCTGGCTGAATCGGAGCAATGGAGTGAGGTCGAGCCTGAGCCACCACCGCCGCATGGTTGGGCGAGACTGCGCAATAGATCAACAGGTCAGCGCGGCTAATATCGGCCACGATGGGCATGGAGTTTTCTATTCTTTGTAGAAATGCAATGTCCTCCTCGGTCAGGTCACCGCATTCGTAGACCACTTCGTCCATGGCTAGCTCGACTTTGAAGCTGAGAGAGTACAACGGATTTGGAAAGAAGCAGCTTGTTACTCATTACTCGTTGACTTGTTACTCATTCCCCAATACGAACAATGGCCGACAGCGTAGAGACAATCGGCCATTCAATTGCTTATGGCTAGTAGCCTATGGCTTATGGTCGGGGCGGCCGGATTTGAACCGGCGGCCACTTGAACCCCATTCAAGTGCGCTACCTGGCTGCGCTACGCCCCGTCAGAGTAATTATAACAGATAGCTATGAATTTGGCAAATCAGCACGCGGCAAACGACTCGAACCACGCCCGAAACTAGACACGGTTCTCCTCAGTCTCGGCTTCCAAACGATGCATCACCATCTGCCAAAGGTGTGTATACGGCTCCTTCGTGGTCTACCTTGCACCCTTTGAGTTACCCGAGTCAGCGGATATCTTCTTGTAGGCCACCAAGACTCTTGCCGTGTCTATCCCGTCCAGAAAACAATAGTAAAGGCGAGCAGTTGCTGCGCCACCTGCCTTCAGAGCGGCCAATCCACGAATGTGATCGCGGACATCGGTATCAATCTTGTCGACATGTTGGATAAAGTAGAGCTTGGCTGGCTCTTGGAAAAGCCTTTGGCCCTGGTCCCCTCGCTTCCCTAAACTGGCAATATGGAGTGGACCTCTCACCGAAGGACCTTTCAACAAGAATGCAGCAGAGGTGCGTTGCCCCTGGAACACCACCCTCGTAGTGAACAAATCGCTTCGCTCTCCTGACCAATCTTTTTGGTCAAACGGCTCGCCAATGATCTCTCTCAACATGCGCTTGATTTCAGCCTCTGGCAATTTGAGGGGAATCAAGTGACCCACTGTGTCCGCAGTAACCTCAGCCACCTTCTCAAAGGAGTCGACTTGCTCAACGGAGATTTCTTGAGATCGTAGACCTAATCCTTCGAGGCCCTCTTTCACAATATGAATGAACCCGTTTCGCACTGCATCTGTCTTGTCAGTGGAGAGAACTATTTTCTCCTCAGCCAACAAGAGTGTGGCCGCTTGTACATAGCGCTCGTGGGATATACTGAGGGTCTTGCAAAACCCTTCTACATCGATGTGTTCTTGTTGATAGCTATCTGGACAATCCAGCATCACGTTTCGAAGAGCGCGAAGCAGCTCGCGTGCCACAGATTCAACTCGCCCCAAATCGCGAGGATGCGGCTCAGACTCTTTTGTCACTTCAATCTTGAGCTCTCCGCCGGGATCAAACTTCCGTAGATCGATAATTCCATGAACCCTTGCAATTGCGTCTCTTACGATGGGTTCTAGAGGGGGATCATTTATAACTTCGACGCGACCAAAGTATCTCCCTGCAGCCAATGCATCCTCGCTCACAGAATATCTCACACTGAACACAGGCCGCGCTGCTCTATTTGCCTTGATGGCTAAGACAACTCCGCCCGCGTCGGAGCGCTTGCGCTGAACAGAGATTGTGTAATTGTGGTACTTCTCTTCTATAATGGGAAAGGACACTTTGCTAGCCTCCATTCTCTCGATCCGTTCATCGAGCAGCACACTCTTGCAACTCTAGTTCATTCTTCTGGTGGTGTCGTTGCTCTTGCTACAGACTCTATCGCTCTAGCCAGTTCCAGCTTCTCCTGATCGCTTCTTGTGTGCCGCAGTCGCGTCTGCCACTTATTCAAAACATGCCGCCGCATTTCCTGCATGCCTCCCTCAATCACAAGAGACTTTGTCTCGCTCTTTCCATCAAGCTGCTCAACTTCATGTTGCATTGTCAAGACATAGCCACCAGGTGCTTCCAGGAATCGAACCCACTCCATCAGTGTTGAGAAGGTAGCGGTCCGTAACTGAACACCACATCGGGCATTATACACGCTGTGCTCTGCGGGGACCCTGTAGGGAAATGGTTTTGCAATCCCAGCAACAAATAGCTGCACCGACGCTGTTTCGGGGTCAATGGTCAGACACCCCGAATCAAAGACAACAGACACGACTCTGAGAGTTAGCCTACCTTCCACTGGGCCGGAATTGCGAATATCAAGGTTGATCACAAACTTAAGCGGGGCAACTGGTATGGCATGATAGCCATCCGTGCTCAGAACATGACCTATTTGGCGAACGTTGATCCTAGCTCTTCTACGCCTTCCCTCCAGGATGGAACGCAGATCGAATCCTGTAATCTCAGCAAGCGCAGCAAGGAAAACAATGATCGTGAATACAACGCCAATGATCCCACGCCATTGATCGGGGAGCAGCGGGAACACAAATTGGATGACGAGTATTGCGACGACCACAATTATGACGAGAATGACAAACACTCTTATCATGGCACTGTCCCTTCAGTAGTTAGCCATAGCGGCCCACGGGTGACACGCCAACTACTCAAGCGCGATTGCTCAGCCAAGCGCACCGCTTCCTGAGGAGTGTAGGCTGCGTTGCAGCTGCCCAACGGTTCGTTCACGCGGCGTAATGCCGCTGGCACCACAACGTGAGTGACAAACCACAGCGCCCACACGAGAGCAAAGCTAGAAGTACGCTTCGTACCCCTCAATGCCCAACTCGTCCCGGATGGCGCGCAATTCATCCAGCAGGTTGGGATTGACGGGGATGCCCTGTTCCCGGCGCACTTGCTCCATCTCGTGCTCTTTTTCACCGGCCACGTAGATACGGTCTTCGCCGGGCGCTTTGCGCGAGGCCTGCAAATCGCGCATGATCTGCCCCGTGATACGCCGGAAGGTCTCCAGCGGCACGAAGTGCTCCACATCTATCGCCAGGAAGAAGTGTCCCAACATGTAGGGCCGACGTGAGCCATCCTGTGCAAACCCCAACAGGTCCTTCATAAACACGCCCCCCGCCAGCCCCGCTGACAGGATTTCGACCATCGTCGCCAGGCTGTACCCCTTGTAGCCAGCCATCAGTTCCCCCGCTCCGCCCAGTGGCAGCAGCGCGGCTGTGGCGTTGCCCAGGTCGCGGAGGATCTGCACCGGATCGGTGAGCGGGTTTCCCTCAGCATCAACGACCCAACCTTCGGGCACGGGCTTTTCAGCCCGGGCCAACACCTCAATCTTGCCGCGCTGCGTGATGGACGTGGCCACGTCCAGGCAAAACGGATAGGGCAGATCGGAGGGCGCGGCGAAGGCGATGGGATTTGTGCCCAGCATCGGTTCCGTGCCCAGGGTGGGCGCGATGGCCGGCCGGGCATTGGTCACGGCCAACCCAATCTGCCCCTCGCGGGCGGCCATCAGCGGGTAGTAGCCGGCAATGCCAAAGTGGGCGCCGTTGCGCACCGCCACCGCGCCCAGGCCGTACTGCTTGGCTTTGTCCATTGCCATGCGCATCGAGCGGTAAGCAATAACGTGGCCCATCCCGTGTTTGCCGTCAATCACAGCAGTCGTCTCGCTCTCCTTGACGATCTCGATTTCGGTGCGGACGAACTGGACACCAGCCTTGATGCGGTCGTAGTAATACTTGAGCCGCGCGATGCCGTGCGACTCGATGCCGCGCAGGTCGGAGGCTATCAACACGTCGGTGCAGATCCTCGCATCTTCCTGAGGCACGCCAAGTCCCTGGAACACGTCCATCATAAAGCTTTCCACAACGTTGACGGGAATGTACGTCTTCTCTGTCATTTCCTGGTTCCTCCACAAGTGTCGTCACTCACTGCACCCAGCCACCAGCCCGCTCCACCGCCCGCTTCCAGCCAGCGTAAGCTTCCTCCCGCCGGGCCTCGTCCCACTGGGGCTTGAAGACGCGATCAATGCTCCAGTTGGCCCGCAGGTCATCCAGGCCCTCCCAGAAGCCTGTGGCCAGCCCGGCGGCGTAGGCAGCGCCCAGGGCCGTGGTCTCGTCCACTGTGGGCCGCACCACCTCCACGCCCAGGATGTCGGCCTGAAGCTGCATCAGGTAGTCGTTCTTCACCGCCCCGCCGTCCACCCTGAGGGCCGCGAGTTCCACGCCGGAGTCCTTCTGCATGGCCCCCAGGACATCCTTGGTCTGGTAGCAGATGGACTCCAGGGTAGCGTGCACCAGGTGCTCCCGGCGGACGTAGCGGGTCAGGCCGACGATGACACCGCGGGCGTACATGTCCCAATAGGGCGCGAAGAGTCCGGAGAAAGCGGGCACGAAATAGATGCCGCCGGCATCCCCGACCTCCTCAGCAATCCGCTCCGTCTCCGCGGCATTCTCGATTATCTTCAGGTTGTCCCGCAGCCACTGAATGGCCGCGCCGGTGATGGCGATGGAACCTTCCAGGGCGTAGGTGGCCTGGCCCTCTTCCACGCCATAGGCCACGGTGGTCAGCAGCCCACTGGGCGAGGGGACGATCTCATTGCCGGTGTTCAGCAGCATGAAGCAGCCGGTGCCGTAGGTGTTCTTGGCCTCGCCCACGCCGTAGCAGGTCTGGCCCACCAGCGCGGCTTGCTGGTCGCCCAGGTCGCCGCACACGGGAACCTCCTCTCCCACCGGCCCGCCCTCGTGGGTCAGGCCATAGAATTCCCTGTCGCTGGACGGCCTGATCACCGGCAGCATTTGGCGTGGGATGCCCAGATAATCGAGGATCTCCTGGTCCCAGTCCAGGGTCCTGAGGTTCATGAGCATGGTGCGCGAGGCGTTGGTGTAGTCGGTGATGTGGGCCCCGCCGTCCGAGCCGCCGGTCAGCCACCAGATCGTCCAGGTGTCAATGTTGCCGAAGACGGCCTCACCCTTTTCAGCCTTCTCCCGCACGCCCTCGACGTTGTCCAGGATCCACTTGATCTTTGGCCCGGAGAAGTAGGTGGCGCTGACCAAGCCGGTGTTCTCCTTGATGTAGGGCTCGAAGCCGTCGTCAATCAGTTGCTGGCAGATGTCACGGGTGCGGGTACACTGCCAGACGATGGCGTTGTAGTAGGGCTGGCCCGTCCTGGGGTCCCAGACAATGGTCGTCTCCCGCTGGTTGGTGACCCCGATGCCCGCGATCTCCTCGGCCTTGACCCCACCCTTCTCCATAGCACCCCTGATCACTTGCTGGGTCTTCTCCCAGATCTCCAGCGGGTCGTGCTCCACCCAACCGGGCTGGGGGTAGATCTGTTGGTGCTCTTCATAGGCCGCGGAGACCGGCTGGCCCGTCTGGTCGAAGATCATGAACCTGGTTCCTGTGGTTCCCTGGTCTACTGCGGCTGCGTATCTCGTGACCATAATAATCCACACCTTTTCATTCTGTCAACTTTATTATGACAACGCCCGCCCCACAAATCGTGAGGCGGGCGTGTATCCGTCATTTTGGGGCTCGTGATTTTAGCATAAACAAAACCACTTGTCAAATGGAGATGTTGCTTGCGCAAGACATCGTTACCAGGTAAGAGGGATTGATTTCGATAGACTCAGTGTATCCAAAAACGCTCCAAGAGGATTGCGTGCAACCTGTGGTTGCCTTCCCCGCCCTTGGCTTGGATCTGGCGATCTAAGCCAAGCAAAATTGGATCTACTGAGACTAAGTACATCACGGCGCAAATCCTGGTTGGCCTGTGACTCATTGACTCGTTACTCACTTGAAAAAGGTGGTCAGGGGGACAGCATCGTCAGGATACCGTTCGCCGCGCGTTCGTCCTGGACGAAGTACAGGGTCAGCAGAGTAGGCCGGCAGTCTCTCCCCCGTGCCCTGGTCATACAGGCCAAGCACCAGACGGTATCGGCCTGGGGGCACTCCATCTAGCGACAGAGGGATCGTATCCTCGACCACCTCACCGCGCTCCCACCAGGTGGTGGGGTACGTCCAACGACGAGGCACGGCATCATCCTGGACGACGACGACTCCCGTTGCCACGTCAACGAGATGCACAAAGACCTTATACGAAATGTCCATTCTCTGCTGGGCCTGCCAGTAAAGAGTCAACGCGAGCGCGCTCTCCGGCGATTCAGCGGAGCGCTGCAGCTCATATCCTCGCAGAAGGATCACCTCTCCCCAGACCACTTGCAGCGGATGCGTCGGTCGTGGTTCGACGAAAACGCGAGGCAGCGTCTCTAACTGCAACAAACCCAGGGGGGCCGGACGCCCCATCATCGTTCCGGTAGCGCTATCCGCCAACGTCAACGTCAGCGTATACACCCCTGTCTCCAGAAAAGGACTCGCCTGCAGAGTGTAGGCCCCAAGCACTACCTCATTTGCATCCCAGTGGGACGTAGGCCAGGTCGGGAAGAGGGGTTCGCAGCGCGATTGGGCTACCTCGCCGGCGATGCTGGTCAGGTTCAGACATACGTCGTAATCCCGCTCAGGAGTAGCCGCGCTTCCCCATCGAGCATCCACCTGGACCAGGCCGGCCTGGGCGGTACTGGTAGGCGTGAAGGTGGCTTGGATGAGGCCGATGGCATCGGTCATCTCATAATCCAGGACGAAATCGCGTCCCAGACGCGGATCGGTGCGGTAGACGACCAAATCTGTATCCTCGTGATACGGCTCAAAGGTCAGCCAGTCCTGCCAGGCGGCCAGTTGCTCTGGGGCGACGAATTTCTTGTGGAGGATGATGTAGCGAATATCGGCTTCGGCCAGAAGGTGCAATTGATGGGACACGTCCATCAAACCTGGTTCCATTACTTCGGCTGAGCTCAGTACGAGGACGTCGACCTGGCGTAGCTCCTTCAGCAAGGGAACGCTGTCCAGGAAAGCGAAAGCCTCTCGGGGGAGACGGGCAACACGGCCCTCGACCAGTGGCTTGCCGTGAGTGATCTGGTAGAACATGTATCGTTTGTCGAAGTGCTGGAGCTGCATTGGCAAATCCAAGATGGCGAACTCACCGGGCTCCTGGGCCAGTTGACTGTACCAGGCAGGGGTAACGGCAGGCACAGTGGTGTAGGGGACAGGGCAATACTCGCCCAGAATCAACACTCCCGCTATGCCTACCAGGGCTACCGCTACGGCCGACTTGCGTCCGCCCCCCCTCAATCCCCCCCAACCTTGGGGGGGAAGGTGTCGGCGCAGCCCTTCGACAAGCTCAGGACGCAACAAAGCCGCCATACCCAGGGATACCAGCATCCCCACCGGAAGCCCCAGGAATATGTTGAAGCGATCCGGTTTGCGCAGAATGCGAACGAAAAACAGATCACCTACTAAACGGTAGGGCATCGGTGCCTGGGGGTAGAGCTGGCCGTTGACCCGAAGTTGGGGGCCGAGGGCCAGGGCAACGTACACCACCGCCATCAGCACCCAGAAACGAGCCCGCCGCCAGTTCTTCGCAGCGCCAACGACCGCCAGAACAATGGTAGTGTATCCAAGAAAAGCGACGTAGACCTTGTTGACGATGAAGTTCTCGTAAAGCTGGAAGGCCGCATCACCCCACAGGGGATGGTAACGGCTGGGCAGCACGTAGGCCAGCACATCGGTCTGCCCCCAGTCCTGCTCGTCAATGAAGATGTCGTCCGGATAGGTCCGGGTTAACTGAGCGATAACCGCAGGGGCCGCCAGGGGGGCCAGCAGTGCTCCTGCGACCAGCCCCGTCAGCATCAGCAACCCCAAAGTACGCCGGGTCCGACAGGATTTCTTGCTCAACAAGTAATAGAGCACATACAAGCCAACGACCACCCCTCCCATGATCAATAGTTGCCAGCGAGTCAATCCCGTCAAGGCCAGGAAGACGCCCGACAGCAACGCATCGCGCCTCCGCCCTTTCTCCAGAGTGCGGTGCAGGTACAGGAGCACCAGAGGGAGCCAGCAGACGACGACCAGGTTTGGGTGGTCGTAATGGGACAGAGTATAGGGCCAGAAACCGTAGACTAACCCGCCGATGAAGGCTGCTGGCGGCGAGCCCGTCAATTCGCGGGCCAGCAAGTACATCGTGAAACCATTCAGAGCGAGGAAGGCGATGAAAACCAGGTTATAGGCAGTCAATCCCCCTACCGCCGCCTGCAAAGGCAGCCAGACAGCGATGTTGAGCCAGGCAACGTTGTGATAGGCCAGCGACACACCCTGAGGGTGGAACAGAAGATCGGTATAAAACGGGCTATGCCCTTCCAAGAGCGATTGTTTCACCCACCAGAAAGTCCACTGATGAGTCCACAGGTCATCCCCGATTCCTGGCAGGTGCGTCCCCAGTCGAGCAGCAAGTGGCCAGGTCATCACCACCGTCAGCAAACCATAGGCGAGCAGGGCCAGGATGGTTCCCCGCTGTCGGCGGATACCGCTAAGAAAAACGCCACTTGAATGGTGCGTAACATCCTGCACTACCTACCTCCGCACAAAACGACTGAAGTCGTTACTACGACAAGAGCTTGCACCGTTTCCCCTCATCTTCCCAGCAAATAGATCACCCCACCCACCAGGCTGACCGCCAGCCTCAAACCCCGTGACAGCAGCGCCAGCGCCTGCGGGGCAGCGATCCCTGTCAAGCCGAAGAAGAAGACGTAGGCCCCTCAGCACCGTCACCACCTTCTTTCAATGCAACACCGTTGTCAAAAGCACAGCATCGTCAGGATACCGTTCGCCGTCGGCAGAGTAGGCCGGCAGTCGCTCCCTCGTACCCTGGTCATACAGGCCAAGCACCAGATGGTATCGGCCTGGGGGCAGTCCATTTAGCGAAAGAGAAATCGTATCCTCGACCACCTCACCGCGCTTCCACCAGTTGGTAGGATACGTCCAGCGGCGAGGCACGGCATCTTCTTGGACGACAATAGCTCCTGTGGTCGAGTCCACGAGGTGCACAAAGACCTTGTATGAAGCGTCCATTCTCCGCTGGGCCTGCCAGTCAAGCGTCAACTCCAGCAATTCGGTGGAGTATTGCAGCTCATATCCTCGCAGAAGGATCACGTCTCCCCAGACCACGTGCAGCGGATGCTTCGACGGTCGAGGGACCTCTGGGCCGGCAATCAGAATGTGTGCGTCAGGCAACAACGCCCCGTTCTGATCTGTCACGGAAAGTCTTTCCAGGGTAGATAGATCGTACATGCCCACTGCGATCTGATAGCTCCCCGGCGGCGCATCTGGCGCGATGGTCAACTCATATTCGTCCTGAACTCGCTCTCCCTCGCCCCACAGATACGTCGGATACATCCCGCCCTGGGGCTGGTTGTCCTGCTGGCTGTGCATCTGCCCCATCGGATTGAGTAGTTGCGTAAAGACGGTGTAGTCACCTGTCGGTTTGTGGACCGCTTCCCAGTATAGCGTGAGGTGGACGGTTTCTCCAGGCAGTGCCTGGGCTGGTCTCAGGTCGTAGCCTAGCAGACGGAAATCCTGGCCTACGTCCGCCTGGATGGAATGCGCGATGGTCGTATCATCAATCACCGGGCCGACTTTATAGACCCAAACGTAGGGCACGTCATCGAACGTGACAACTAGCTTGGGTTGTCGTAGTCGGTACGCCTCCCATAGGCTCTTCCACTTCCACGCATCCTTACCTCGAACCACCCAGTTCCTGGCAAAGACCAGATAATCCACTTTGCGGTAGCCGTCGTCGGTCATGGGCACGGTCTTGCCCTGGAAATACTGCGAGAAGAATCCTTCTATCTGGGCGCCCACTACCAACAAAGACGACTTGGGCAGTCCGTTCAGGTAGGCTGCGGCCTTGTCTAACCCTTCCCCTTGCTCCTGTCCGGCCACGATGCCCTTTCCCAGGATGGCCTTTGGCGAGCCAAAGATGCGATTGTAATGGGTGCCATAATATGGGTGACGCGGAATGGAGACGGCAAATTGGGCAGCGATGATTAGAAACAGCCCTAAGTTGAAAAGCCAGCGGCGACCGCGCGCCAGCCATTGGACAGTGTGGACGATTCCAACCCCAGCCACCACATCCACGAATTGGAAGGCGGGCAAATCGTAGCGAGCGGCCTTTTTTTGACCCAGCGTCATCTGCGCGGTGAAAAAGGCGACAAACGCGGCGGCCAGCAACAGCGCGAGGCGCCGACGGCGATCCAGTTTTCGGCCAAAGAGAGAACTCAGCCCCACGAAGAAGAACAGAAAGGCGATCTCGGTAGTTTTCAGCGATAGGTTGACCGGATAGAACAGAGGTCCTGGATCATCCAACGTCGTCTGCCCCATGAAGAGGAGAGGGTTGGGGTGGGGGCTGGCAGTGTATCGCCTGGTTTCGCTGTAGGTCAGATTCAGCGTATCGAGAGGGCGCACCCACATGGAGGGCCAGAGGAGAGAATAGGTCACGACCAGAGCCAGTGCCCAAAGCAAAACAGCAGCCGAAACCTCCCTGGCAGCTTTGAGGCCCCCGCGCCACCTGACTGCAGCGGGTTCTGCCTTACGCCCCGAATTGAGCAGTTCGCTTAGCTTCCAGGCTCCCAGGCAGAGCAGGAGATACGGGACGAGGAACAACGACGGGGTTTTGGATAGCAACGCCAAGCCAGCAAAGACGCCGGACAGCACCATGTAGTGCCAGCCGTTTTGCCTACCTTGCCCGATGTACATCAGCATCCACAGGGCTGATATCATGACAAAGACACTCATCAGAGTGTCTACGTGAAGGGTTTTGGAAATAAAGATATGAAAGGGATCGAGTGCCAGCAACAGGCTAGCCACGCTGGCAACCTGGCGGTCAAAGATCCGACTCAGCAAGAAATAGGCCAGGACGATGGCCAGCGAGATGACCAGCGTCAGCGGCAGCAATTCGACAGCCATTTGTTGATGCAGCAGTTGCTGGTCGAAATCAGGGATGAAAGCACTGCCCAACCTATTGGCTATCCCGGCCAACCACATTGTAGTGACACCAGGATGAGGTGCCAGCAACGTGGCACCCCAATCCCGCTTTGACACCGCCCGAATAAACTCGATGGCGCGAGGGTGCCAGAGCGTCGAGCGAGCCACAGGGTAAATGGCTCTGGGTAGGAAGGCCAATAGAAACAGGATGAGGGGAAACGAGATTTCTATCCCCCTGGCGATCACAGCCCGAAAGCGCTGGGGTATCTCAGCACCGTTGCCTTTCGTCGTCAACTGCACCAGGCCTCCCTATTGACAGATGATTGAAATCGCTGGCCAAAAGGCTTGCATCGCTTTGGCTCACTTTCCCAGCAAATAGATCACCCCACCCACCAGGCTGACCGCCAGCCTCACACCCCGTGACAGCAGCGCCAGCGCCAGTGCTTGCGGGGCAGCGATCCCTGCCAAGCCGAAGAAGAAGACGTAGGCCCCCTCTTGGATGCCGATGGCGTTCAGCGAGAGCGGCAGCGAGTTCGCCACGGCGATGAGGGAGAAGGCCATCATCAGCCAGATAAAGGGGATGGGCACGTGCAAGGCCAACGATTGCACGTACAGACCAAGCACGCTCCCGAACCGAAAGAGTAACGAGAAGGCCAGCACCACCAACAGCACGCGCCTGTGGCTGCGAAAAGCGTAGATCGAATCGTACAGCTTGCCCAGCTTGCTGATCAGAGTAGCCAACCACGGAACGGTCAAGCGATCAGCCCAGGAGCGCACCCGCCGCAGGTTGAACAGCAACAGCATCCCCAGGACGAAGACGACAAACGTCCCCAGCACGAGGAAGCCGATCCCTCCTGTCGACGCCAACTGCCAGTTGCTCAGCACCGCCGCCACCCCCATCAACAGCACGGCGAACAGCCCGCACAGCCGCTCCACCAGCACGGAGGAGGCAGCGTCCACCCTGCGGCCGGTGAGTTGGCCCAGGCGCAGCATGCGCACGCTATCGCCGCCCACGTTGCTGGGCAGGAAATTGTTGAAGAAGCTGCCCACCAGGTAAATGGAAAGAAGGCGCAGGAAAGGCTCCCGCGTCCCCTGGGTAACTAGCAGCGCGCGCCAGCGCAAGACCCGTGGCACCACGTTGAGCAGTTCGATGAGCAGCGCCACCCCGATGTACCCCACGCTGGCCTGGCTTATGATGTGTGTCAACTCCTGCCAGTCCACTTGCCAGAGCAGAAAGGCCAGCAACCCTAGTCCGAAGAGAGGCCGCAGCCAGCGCCAGGCTGCGGCTAATGTCCCCCCCTCTTTCATCCCCCCCGCAGGCGGGGGGGACAGAGGAGGGATGGTAACTTGCATCTTCTCTATCAACTCTGCCCCCTCACTCAAGATAGCCCAGGCTGCGCAGGCGGGCCTCAATCTCCGCCCGCTCCTCCGGCAGTAATTCGTGCTCCGGTCGACGATACGCCGTCGGCTCCCCCGCCTCGGCCTCTGTCTGTTGCAGGGGGGTGGCGCGGACGAACGCCGGCTCGAACATCTCCGTCAGCACGCGGCCATCCATATCGTCGGGCACAGGCAGCCCCATGCGGTAGAGAATCGTCGGGGCCAGATCAATGATCCGCGCGCCGTCCAGCTTTATCCCCTGCCGCACCGCCGGCCCGTGGGCCAGCAGGATGCCGTGCAGCCGGTGACAGCCGGAATCCCCCCGCACCTGCTCGGTCACGACCTGCGCATTGCTGGCGAACAGCGGGAAGGCGATGTAGCGAAAACCGTCCATGATCGGCAACAGGTCGGCCCCCCGCTCGGCGTATGGCCCCTGGTACACCTGCTCCTTGAAGATGATCTCATCCACCAGCGGACGGCGGAAAACCTCGCTACTGGATTGTGGATGCTCAAGCTCCCGCAGCGCGTCGGCGACCCGCTGGCGCACCGCCTCGTACTCCTCGGGCGGCACGCAGCCGTGTGGGTCGCGGCCGCGCAGGTTGATGAAGACCTGGCCCACGTGCCCCATGGCGTAAGCCTGCGTGCGCGACCAATCCACGGCGGAGAAGGACAGGAAGCGCCCCACGATGGCATTGCGTGCCCGCTTGCTGACCTTGACCACCACATCCTGCAGGCCCAGCTTCACCAGCAGAGCGTAGGCCGCGCTGGGCGTGATGCCGTGGCGGAAGAGCGCGTGGCGCAGGCGGGTCGCCACGTCCCGCTTCAAGTGCAGAAACCCTCGCTGCAGCAAGAAGTTGTTGAGATTCACCGTGCCGTGCAGCGGCCCGAAGCCGTGATCCGACATTACCAGCAGCACGTCGTCCGGGCCTATCTGCTCCCACAACTGGGCCAGGATGGCGTCCGCCTTCTGATAGAGCGTCAGCAGCGAACCACCCTGGCGCTGCACCGCCGCCGTTTCCACTTCCGAGTGTGGGTCGTAGCGAGGCCCCCCCTCGGTCCCCCCCAACCTGGGGGGGGAAGGGGGGTCATCAAACTTCCAGAGGGCGTGCTGGGCGGCATCGAGGGCCACGAAGTGCACCATGAAGAAGTCCCATTCGTAGTCCTGCATCAGGCGCAGCGCGTAGCGGGCCCGCTGCTCCATCAGCGCCAGCAGGTCGGCCACGAATGCCTCCTCGTCCCCATCGGTGTATTGCACAGCGGGGCTGATGCGATAGGGGCCTAACTCATCCTCGTAACGCCTCAGCAAATCGGGAGGATAGGCGATCTCCGCGTGTCTGGGAGACAGGATACCTGAGATCATGAAGCCGTTGACGGGGCGGGGCGGATAGGTCACGGGCACAGCGACCACCCCCACCCGCCGCCCCGCCTCCGACAGAAGCTGCCAAAGTGTTTTAGAGGCGATGTGGGAAGCGTTCACCATGTCGAAACCGCCAGGGCTATCGCCACGGCGGCTGCGGATGAAGTCGAACACCCCGTGCTTGCCTGGGTTCATGCCCGTCATGAAGGAGGGCCAGGCGGGGGAGGTGACTGGCGGCATGGTAGACCTGAGTTCGCCGTGAGCCCCCTCCTGCATCAGGCGAGCCAGAGCAGGCAGGTGGCCCGCGGCCGCCCAGGGGCGAATCAAATCAAAGGTGGCGCCGTCGAGACCAACTACGAGTACTCTCATAAATCAACACGCTCCAAAAGACGGTCACTGTTCAATTGAGAAAGACCGAAGCACCTTCCAAACAGGGTCGCTCTGATCGTAATCTAGCTCTCCGGGGTAGCCCTGGTGGATGTACTGCCAGAGGATTATGCCATCCACCCCCGCTTCGAAGGATCGCTGCATGAAATCCTCGATAATGGGCACCCTTTTCTCCAGGATTCCTGGGCGGAGAAGACGACCGTTCTTCTTATACGCCCGATGGTAGACCTCGGTGTAGAGCACGGGCAGGTTCAGTTCGTCGGCGATCCTCAGCTCCCGCTCGTACCAGACGTTGGTCCAGATGTGAACCGTCACGGCGTCAATTGAGGGGAAAGTGTGCATCTTGCGCCAGGCCACTTCCTCATGAGGCTGATACCCCCCGACCGAGATCATCCCCACGGCCACGGGCCGGCAGGGATCGAGCCTCTTTATCTCCTCAGAGGCCACCCTGGCCCATTCGACCAGCGAGTTGTAGCAAGACCGCTTCCCTCCTTCAGGGGCACAACTGGGCTCTCCCATCAACTGCCAAAGGGCCACCTCAGGATAATCTCTGAGCCTGGTCACCACGCTTCTCAGATGGGCCATGTACTCGTCCCTGTATCCCGAATGAAACCAGGCTTCGCTCTTGGTGGGGTAGTCCGCCGCCATGTAGCCCTCAAGGACGATGATGAACTTCAGGTCGTACTCGCCGCCCAGGCGGATCAACCGTTCCACTCGATCGAGCCCGCCATCCCGCGCATGCTTGGGAAAAACGGGGATGCGGATGGTATTTCCAGAACGAGACAAGAAGGAGAGTATTTCCTCCCATTCGCTCTCCGGGAACCACTCTTCGAGGATGTAGGCCACGTTCATGCCTATCAACCGAATCTCTCGACCGTTGAAAGTGAGCTTGTCGCCAGTCCTGACGACGCGATTGGCGCAAAGCGCTCTGGGTTTGGTAAACAGCGGCAGAAAGATCTTCTCCTCTTCGACCAGCTCAGCTTCCCCCACGAGCACCAGAGGAAAGATGAGCCTGCTCCCACCCTCGGTTTTATCTGCCCGTGTGACTGGATACCTCGCAGAGAGTTCGCTCTTGCTTTTGGGATCATACTGCTCGGAAGAGGAGACAGAGGAGACAGAAGTGGCCAAAGAGGGTAGAGGGTTTGGATTCGGCTTTTCGTGGGTTGGACTAGATAGGGCCAGAGCGCAGCCTATCATGACCACCAAAGCCAGGACTACTATCGCCGCGAATATCCAGATTCTACTCTTCATCTGCTAATCTCCCTTAGCCAGTACCGGGTGCATCGCGAAAAAGATGGCGATTGAAATCGCACCTGTGAGGGCACTCCGTGCCGGTCGACCACCTACGTGGTCGACCGGCGCATTCGCGCCCTCCAGAGGCGGTTTCAACCGCTATTCCGCTATTCTGCCACCCAGTACCGAACCCACAAAATCCCTCTGCCCTCTGGCGAAGTCCTGAGCACTCAAGGCTCTTTTGCCCGCCAACTGCACCTCGCCCAGAAGCAGCACCCCCTCCCCAGTGGCCACAGCCAGGCCCTCATCCAAAGCCATCACCTGTCCCGGCTCCCCCTCGCCCGCCCACTGGGGCAGCGCCTCGGCCCTGAGCACCTTGAGCAGCTTGCCTTGCCAATGTGTATAGATGCCAGGCCAGGAGCAATAGGCCCGGCAACTCCGGCAGATCTCGATGGCCGGCTGGGACCAATCTATCAGGCCATCCTCCTTGGCGATGATGCCGCAGTAGGTGGCCTGGTCATGATCCTGAGGCTGAGGCACAATCTCATTAGCCATGTCTTCGGCCGCCAGCCAGCGGGGCAGAGTGTCCATCATCAGATCAGCCCCCAACTGAGCTAGCCTGGCTCTCAGCGATTCCCTCGTATCCTGGGGAGATATGGGACAGGTGGCCTGGGACAAAATCGGGCCGGTATCCATCCCCTCATCCATGAGAATGATAGTGACTCCTGTCTCCTCGTCACCGGCCAGGATGGCGGCGGAGACCGGAGCCGCGCCCCGGCACCTGGGCAGGAGCGAAGCGTGGACGTTGAGGCACCCCCTGGGCGGGATGGCCAGCACCTCGGCCGGGAGTATCTGGCCGTAAGCTGCCACCACGATCACATCGGGCGCCAAGGCTCTAAGCTCGGCCACGACGTCGGGCTGGCGCAGGCTGAGCGGCTGCAGCACTGGCAAATCGTGAGCCAGAGCCACAACCTTCACGGGTGAGGCTTCCACCTTGCGGCCCCGTCTCGCCCGTCGGTCGGGCTGGGTGACCACTCCCACGATCTCGTATTGTCCGATCAATGCCTTCAACACGGGCACCGCGAAATCCGGCGTGCCCATGAAGATTAGCTTTTCCATAGTTCTCCCCCACAGTGATTGTATCACATTTTGGGCTACTGGGCAAGGCGGGGACGTGAAACGTAAAACGTGAAGACGTGAATCAACTATCACACCACGTTTCACGTTTCACGCATCACGAGAGCTTATTGCGATTTAGGGCAACATGTGGTAAAATCAGGCTCGAAGCCAAAGAAAGGAGTCAACAAAGTCAAATGTCTCTTTCAGAACTGGATCACACCAACAAGCGCGTCCTGATGTTCGGAGGAAAAGGAGGCGTGGGCAAGACAACCTGTTCTGCCACTACCGCCCTCCACTACGCCTCACTGGGCAGGAAAACGCTGATCATCTCCAGCGACCTCACCCCCTCCCTGTCAGACATCTTCGAGATGGAGGTAGGAGCGACGGAAAAGCCGGTGAAAGGCATGGACAACCTCTACGCGCTGGAGATATCGCCCGACGAGGTGATGAAGAGGTGGAAGGAGAAGTTTGGGCCGGAGGTGTACGAGGCCGCTTCTTCTCTGATAGATATGGAATACGACGAGATCATAGATTACGTCGCCATAGCGCCGGGAATCCAAGAGGAGTTCATGCTGGACTACATACTGGAGCGGGTCAAGGATGGGCGCTACGACCTCATCGTCTGGGACACGGCCCCGGCGGGGGACACCTTGCGCCTCCTGGACCTGCCGCACAAATTCCTCAAGCACCTGCGCATGGCTCCCAAGTTCTACTTCGAGGTTCGCGACACCTTCAAGCTGAAGAAAACTCCTTTTCTCGACCTGATAGATAGCTGGAAAGCCCTGGCCCAAGAGGTAACGGACTTCGTGAGGGATCCAGACAACACGGAGTTCATCCTGGTCACCATCCCCGAAGCCCTGGGCGTGTATCAGGCCAGGAGGCTGGTTGGGGAATTCGAGAGATACGGCCTGGATATCCACTACCTGATCATAAACAACGTCATCAAGAACCCCGACTGCGAATTCCACCATATCAGAAAGGAAATGCAAACTCCGTACATCAACCTGCTGGCCGACGAATACGGGCAGAGGATGGAGATCATCACCCTTCCCCTTTTCGCTCACGAGGTGAAGGGGGTGGACAGGCTGCGGGAGTTGAGGAAGGTTTTGTTTGCTTAGCAGAATCACTGAGGCACTGAAATACTGACCACACTGAAAGGGCTTCAGTGATCTCAGGGACTTCAGTGGGGTCAGTGGTTCAATGGACGCGCGCAGATTGACGGGCTGGTGTATGGGTTGACGGAGGAGGAGATTGGGGTGGTGGAAGGTTTGGACCACGAATGACACGAACTCGGAAGTGGAAACGGCAGGAGGCGAAAGGCGCGAAAGGGTTTCGTGTTTTTCGTGGTTTTTCGCTTGTTTCGTGATCCAAAGCACCGAATCACTGAGGCACTGAGGGCGCTGAAAGGGCTTCAGTGATCTCACGGGTATCAGTGAGGTCAGTGGTTCAAACGAGAGACGAATCTGAGAATGGAGGCATGGTCTAACTGATGAAGATCTTAGTCTTGGGCAGTGGTCTCATGGGACCGGCGGCAGCGTTCAACGCCGTGTCGGATCCTGAGGTATCACAGGTCGTGGTCTGCGATCTGAACCAACAACAACTGGATGCCTGCGCAAGCAAGCTGGCGGGGATGAAAGGGAGCGAGAAGCTATCTACCATCCTCCTTGACTTGCACGACCAGGCAGCGGCGGCCGAGTTGATGGCGGGCTTCGACGTCAGCATCGGCGCCCTTCCCAGGTCGGCCAGCGCGCTGGCCATCCGTGCAGCATCGCGGGCCAACATCCCCCACGTAGATCTGACCCGTCCCGACAGCAGCCAGTTGGCAGGACTCAGGCAGGAGGTGGAAGCCGCAGGGAATCTCGTCATCCTGGCCTGCGGCGTGGAGCCGGGTCTCACCGAGATCATGGCCCGTCACCTGGCCGAGAAGCTGGATCGGGTGGACGAACTGCACATCAAGTGTGGCGGCATTCCAGAAAAGCCAACCCCGCCGCTGGGCTACAAGATCGTCTTTGGCGGGCAGCAGTTGCCGCTGCGCGAGACCGATGGCCACGTCGTTGAGGATGGGCAACTCAAGCCGGTGGCTCGCTACTCTGGCGTGGAGACGGTCATCTTCCCTGGCGTGGGCGAATGTGAGGCCTGGCACGAGGGCTTTATGCCGTGGTTGCTGGATTTGGCCGTCCTGAAGCACCTGCAAGTTGGCACCCAGAAGACCGTTCGCTGGCCTGGCTACGCGGCCAAGGTGACGGTGCTCAAAGAGATGGGCTTGCTGAGCCAAGAGCCGGTGGACGTGGATGGGGTGCCAGTTGTGCCCAAAAAACTGCTCGACGCAGTGCTCTATTCCCGCGTCAGGCTGGAGGAGGGCGACAAGGACATCACCGTCTTTCGCGTGGAGGTGGTGGGAGAAAAGGCCGGACGCAGGCTAGGGCACAAGGCCGAAATGGTGGATCGCTGCGATGAGCAGTTGGGCTTTACGTCAATGGCCCGCACGACAGCTTTCACAGGCGCAATCGTGGCCCGTATGATCGCCCGCGGCGACCTGAAGGCTACGGGCATGGTGTCGCCAGAGCAGGTCATCACCGGCCCACTGTTCGATAGACTGATGAACGAGTTGGCAGCAGCCAACATCCGCTTTGACGTAACTGTTCAGCCATCGCCGGCGGAGCGTTAGAACGTATCCCTATGGGACGCAGATGAACGCTGATAAACGCTGATTTTTCGATCTTATCTGCGAGAATCTGCGGAAATCTGCGTCCGATCCTTTGATTTGGCGGAGTGGTTGAGTGTAGGCACGATTTGACATCATCACTATGCAGAGGGGCTATGAATGAAAACCATTAGATTAGGCAAAACCGGATTAGAGGTTTCCAGGATAGGATTTGGCGGCATTCCAATTATGCGCCTGGCCGAAGATGAGGCCATCAAGGTAGTGCAACGATGTCTCGACCTGGGTGTTACGTTCCTGGACACAGCCAATGGCTACGGGACCAGCGAGGAGCGAATTGGTAAGGCTATTGCCGGACGGCGAGAGCAGGTCGTCATCGCTACCAAGACAGGGGCGCGGGATAGAGCTACGGCTCAAGAACATCTGGAACTGAGCCTGAAACGCCTGGATACGGACTACATTGACCTCTGGCAATTCCACAACATCAGCACTTTTGAGGCGTATGAGCAGGCGCTCGGGCCCAATGGAGCGATGGAAGCGGCCCAGGAAGCCCTGAGAGCTGGCAAGATCAGACACATCGGCGTCACCAGCCATTCCATGGACGTCGCCCTGAAGGCAGTACCTTCCGGGCATTTCGAGACCATCCAATTCCCGTTCAACTTCGTCACCAATGAGGCGGCCACGGAATTGATCCCCTTGGCCCAGAAGCATGATGTCGGATTCATCGCCATGAAGCCCATGGCTGGCGGGCTGCTGGACAACGCGGTTCTCGCCATCAAGTATCTGCTGAAGTTCGACCACATCGTGCCAGACCCAGGGATCGAACGGATCGAGGAAATCGAAGAGATCGTGGGCATCGTCCAGGGGCCGTGGGAACTGACGTCCCAGGAGCAGCGAGAGATAGAGCGTATTCGCGCCCAGGTGGGCACTCGCTTCTGTCGGCGTTGCGGGTATTGCGAACCATGTCCCCAGGGTGTGTCTATTGTCACAATCATGGTCCTCCCCAGCTTCCGCAAGCGGCTTCCTGCTGAGCGGTTCTTCACGGGCTGGATTGCCCGGGCTGCGGAGAGCGCGGAGAATTGCATTGAGTGTGGCGAATGTGAAGAGAAATGCCCCTATCACCTGCCTATTCGAGAGATGATCGTCGAGAATATGGAGCTTTATGAAAGTGTCGTATCATAGTGGTTTCCCTCAACGAAGCCGCCGTCCGCGCCGAGACTCAGGCGGAGGCGGTCGCCCAGCGCGTCGCCGCCGATGTGCATGCGAAGCATGCCGTTCACAAGGGCATGGCGCTACTGGCGGAGATGGAGGCGGGGCGGTTGTAGGCGAGTGGGCTGCGCAGATTGACGCGCTGGGTTATGAGTTGTATAGGCTGACGGGGGAGAAGGTTGGTAGATAACGTGGCGTCTAAATGGGAGCTATTCGCCATGCTCTCAAAACTCTGAGGAGGGGTTGTATGCTTGCCGAATCTACTATGCAAAGACTAGCTTTCATACGCTACCTGTACAGTATTGCCGTTGAACAGTCTCAACAACCAGAGCCACTTGGAGCTGCGTCAATCCTCACATTTCATGACAGTATTGAACTCTTTCTGCAGTTGGCGTCTGAGCATCTGAACGTAGGTACCAAGCGTCCAGGGTTCATGAATTATTGGGATCTATTGGAACCGAAACTGCCAACCGGTGGCCTTGCACAGAGAGAATCAATGCGACGACTCAATAAGTCACGTGTTGCTTTGAAACACCACGGCACATTTCCCTCGAAATTGGATATTGAAGCATTCCGCGCCAGCGCGACTAACTTCTTCGAAGAAAACGCTCCTTTAGTCTTTGGTATTGAGTTCAGTTCAATATCAATGGTTAATCTTGTTAAGTGTGCTGAAGCGAGGTCGAGCTTGGAGGGAGCAAGCAAGTTGATCGAAGAAGGAAAGGCAGAAGATGCGCTTGATAAGATTGCCATCGCTTTTGCTCAACTGATTGACGATTACGAGAACAGGAAGCGGACGCGCTTTGGCCGTTCGCCCTTTTTCTTTGGAGAATCGTTGACCTTCGAAAGCAGCTTCTTTATGGGAATCCGAGACCACAAGTTTGCAGGATTTGTTGACAAGGTAAAAGATTCCCTCGAAGCTATGCAGAGCGCAATGAAGATTCTCAGTCTGGGCCTAGATTATCGGCGCTACGTCAAGTTCCGACTTCTCACTCCCTTCGTCACTAGGGTACTGAACGGCGATTATGCCCTTTCACGCAGTAGACGAGACGAGCCTCGATCAATTGAGGAATGCCATTTCTGCAATGACTTTGTAATTGAAAGCGCAATCCATCTTCAAGACTTCGACTTTGAGGTCGAGATGTAATCAGACTACGCAGCTTGACACATAACAGACATCTGGCGGATGGGCACGTATCGCTCTTGAAAGCTACCCGAAAGCATGAGCTACCTAACAGTGGACTCTGGTCGTTGAGATCGCTCATCGCCAGCCTTCGCTGTTGGGCGAAATTGCATTATGCGCCTGCCATCACCATCCCCGCCGCCAAAGAGCTCTACCAGCGGCAGGTCGAGGCCACAGATCGGCAGATTGACGCGCTGGTGTACGAGTTGCATGGAGCGTCGGGGGAGGAGATTAGCACAGTGGAGAGGCAGGGTTGAAGGACATACTAAGGTCGTTGATGTCATATACCCCGAAATAGGGAGTACATGCCAATTGGCACTACATGAAGTTGAGCGAAATCATGACTCGCTGATTTGGAGGATACGAAATGGGAGAACTCGGTAGGTTACTGCGCGAAGCGATGCCTGAGATCATCGGCGGTTTGGTAGTCGCTGCCATCCTTGCCCTTCTTGGACTGATATATTCTAAATTGCTTTCACGCTGGCGCTCTGCTCAACTCTCTCGGAAGCCTGCTGTGACGGTGTCTGAACCACCTGAGCCACGACCTGAGATGCCCAAGCCTACTCCGACCGTTGCACCTTCATACTTGCCCCCTAAGGCTTACCATCGCCTGATAGGGCGTTTCGACGAGTTGGACCAGGTAATGAGCGCCCTGCGCGATCCAAAACGCAAGCAGATGATCGCTATCGTCGGCCTGGGCGGGATCGGCAAGACCGCGCTGGCTCGCGAGGCGGTGGAACGCTGCTGGCAGGAAAAGCTCTTTGATCACATTGTTTGGACCAGCTACAAAACAGCACACTTTGTCGGCGAGGGCACAATCCAAACTGGGGGTTCTGCTTATAGCTTCGATGAGTTGCTGACCGACATTGGCCGTCAGTGCGACCGGGTAGACATTGCCCAGATGCCAGCGGACCAAAAGCTAGCGGAGGTCAAGTCCCTGTTGGCGAACAAGCGGGTGCTGGTCGTGATGGACAACCTGGAAACCGTTCCCGAAAGTGAAAACCTGGTGGCGAGTGTTTTCCAAATCCTGGGCCAGAGCAAGTTGCTCATCACCAGCCGCCACCGCGCCCGGCACGAACGAGTGTTTACCCTTGACCTGGGTGGCTTTCCCGAAGACGAAGGCGTGACGTTCCTGCGCGAGGAGAGCAGAGAACGCGGCATCGAGGTCGTTGCCCAGGCCGGGCGTGAAAGCCTGGTCGAGATCCACCAGGTCACCGGCGGCGCGCCCCTGGCGATGAAACTGGTCGTCGGCCAACTGAGCCGCCAGCCAATGGAGGCGGTACTCCATACGCTGAAACAAGCCTCGTTCACAGGCCAAGATTACGAATTCTATCGCTTTGTCTACCAACATTCGTGGGAGATGCTAGAAATGAACGCCCGCATGGCGCTGGTAGACATGTCCGTCTTTCCGCCCATCACCGGTGGCGCGATGGACGACGTGCAAGCGGTGAGCCAGGTAGAGCCGCCCGCCTTTTGGCCGGCGATGGACCAATTAGTCATGCTGTCATTGGTGGACAAGACCGGTCCAGCCGGTCGGGAGCGCTTTGCCCTTCATCCCCTGACCCACTATTTCATTCTGTGCGACATTACCCAGGAATGGAGCGAATCATGAGCGACAACGCTGCACGCTGGCAGGCATACCACCGCAACACAGCCGACCGACACGCTAGACGCTACCTGGCCTACGCCGAGGCGCACGGCCAGCCCACTGCCGCCGACTACGACGCCCTGGAAGCCGAGCGGCCCAACGTCCTGGCCGCCATGGACCGTGCCTACCGGGAGGAGCAGTGGGAGCAGGTGCGCGGCTTCATGCGGGCGCTTGACGAGTACCTGGACGTGCGTGGCTACTGGGGTGAGTATCGTGCCCGGCTGGATCAGGCCGTCCGCGCCGCCGAGACCGAGGGCCACCGGCGCAATGCTGCTGCTTTTGCCAGCCGCCTGGCCGAACTGATGCGGAAGACTGGCGATCTGGAGACCGCCCACCGGGAATACCAGCGCGTGCTGGACATCTTTGAGGAGCTGGGGAACCGGGCGGACATCGCCAGCACGCTGCACCAGTTGGGGGTGCTGGCCCAGGACACGGGGGAGTATGACGAGGCGCGGCGCTTGTACCGGCAAAGCCTGGCCATCAACGAGGAACTGGGGAACCGGGCGGTCAT
>SDBT01002992.1_pt1 | contig 29413 bp, 42 predicted proteins | sample 2277101 | NCBI WGS metagenome assembly SDBT01 (sample SAMN10404973, study PRJNA504765) | marine sediment metagenome | isolation source: marine sediment core GS10_PC15, 103 cmbsf | place: Arctic Ocean: Southern Knipovich Ridge | collected 2010
TACTGTCAAATCTTTGATTCGATGGCAGACTGCGGAGATCCAGTCATCGAACACTTCCAAGCCTCTCGTCGATTCAAGCGTAGTATAAATCAGAAGGGGGCTAACTAATGCTTTCATCTGTTATAGAATTACTTACGCTTCGTAAAACATCTGATACTGCTATTATTCTAGGTAGCGGTCAGAGTATTAACAGTATTACTGACGAACTGTGGAATAAGATAAATGAATGCGATACGTGGGCTGTAAATAACTGGATATACCATCCATTCGTAGTTCCACGGTTCTATATGATAGAAACCAAGTGGTACGCTTATGAATTGTTGAAACGTCGACTCGAAGAAAAAAGAGATTTATACAGAAATACTACGTTCTTATTTCCGTCTGGAAAGCACATAAGAATGAGAGACGGTAGATCACTACCTCTTAAGCATGTTCTTCCAAATGAATTGAAGTACTACGAATTACCATTAGTGTCTCGTGGAAAACGCAGTGATCTCGATTTATATAACACTAGTTACGAGTTCAATGCATATGGACTCCATAAAAGCTATGATATGTCAATGACTTCATTGATCGAGCTATTGTATCGATTAGACTATAAACGAGTAATCTTGTTTGGAGTTGATCTGTATAATAGCTTTTATTTTTGGTCGAGCGGTGAGGCTAAGTATGGAGAAGTTCACCACATATGGAACAAACAACATGAGCATAATGATCCAGCTCGAGCACATAATACTTCACGGATTAAGGAGTTCATTGTAGATTTTAATTCTCGTCACTTTATACCTAATAATAAACAAATATTCGTTGGCTACAAAGATACTACGTTGTATCCAGCGTTAGAATATATAAATCTGATGGAATTACAGCAATGATATGTAGTAATAATAAACCTATCTGGAACGATGCCTGGTACAAACAACTACGTAAACAGGCTAATTACGTTTTAAAGAATAGACATATAAAAAATCTAGATCCCGATGACTTAGTAAATGTAGCTTGGATACGGAGTGTGAGATATTTAGATCCGAGTGTAGAGATAATCATATATACAAAGCGTATTCGTTGCTTTATGTATGATTATCTAAATACTCGAGAAAAAAGCTTTGGAAGATCTTTACTTGATGATAACGAAATTACCTGCGAGCATCTTGACTTTACTGCTATTGAAAGTAATGAATTTATAGATTACTGTTTATCAAGTCTAAATGACTATGATCGTAGACTCATAAGAATGAGGTATATCGTAGGTTTAAGTCCAAAAGAAATCGGTATACTAGTATGTGAGTCTAGAGAGACTGTTTCTAGTAAAATACAAACTGCGTTAAGAAGAATTAGGGTCAGCTTAAATGAAAGTTCTAATACCGCATACACACAGCGACTCAAATCAGTTAAACGGTAAATCGTTGTTTTGTCATCGACTCGGTCAAGAACTTCTTCGTAGAGGGGTTGATGTTACAGATAATCGTCGTGATAAAACCGACATAGCTTTAAACGTAATTCGATTACAGAATACAAATGCTCGAATCAATGTTCTACGACTCAACGGCGTTTATCATAATTCAGCACAAGATTACGAAAAGAAGAACGCCAATATTAAGCTCTCGTTACAACGTGCTGATGCTGTGATTTATCAATCGTACCACGCAAAGAAATTATGTGATACCTTTATTGGAAAAGCCTACGTTCCATCAACTATAATATTTAATGGTGCTGATCCAGAGTATTATAAACAGTTCGAGCCGATTAAGTCTCTTAAAAATAACAAGGTAGTTCTCGCATTCGCAAAGTGGAGACCTCATAAGCGTCTACATGATATCATCGAATCATTCCTTTTAGCTGAAGTTGAAGATAGTATATTGTTAATCGCTGGTGATATTACGAAATCTGGAGTAAGCAGTGATCAGATCGACTTTTACAGCCCTTATTCTAATATTCACTTTCTTGGAAACTTGGATCAACAACAACTTGGATCTTATATAAAATCGGCTGATGTAACAATGCATCTATGTTGGTTTGATGCCTGCCCAAATAGCGTCGTAGAATCGTTGTGTGCCAATGTTCCTGTTATTACGAATAACGTTGGTGGCACACGCGAATTGTTACAGGAGACACGTTCTAGTGTCCTTGTATGTCACGTAGACGAACCGTATGATTATAAACCTGTAGACCTATATAACCCGCCTGCCATCGATAGGAACATAGTTGCGGATAAAATTCGGCAAGCGTTAGAGCATCTACCAAGAATCGACTCAACTAAACTACATATCAGTAGTACCGCAGATAAATATATCAAGTTCTTTGAAAACTTATTAAAATGAATAAGTCAACCAAGACAACACGGACTTGCGCTAAACGAACGATATGCGAAGTTCATCGACAGATGTACGATTTGTTGATTCTTGATCCAGCTGATCCGAAGATCATTGAACTGCTCAGTGAAGCGTTTGAGCTCGGCGTTGTACTCGTTAAGAAACTCGTTGAATATAAGTGCAGTTTACCTCACTGGGAAAAGAACCTTGATGAGATTGAAATACGTAGAATTCGTAAATTAAGGATCGATTTAGAAAAGAAGAACGGAGTATCGTTACGATGAGACCTGCTGTAAGTATAATAACTACACTGTATAATTATAAACATTTTCTTCCTGAGCTTGCGAAGTCAGTTGCTGATCAGACTTATACAGACTGGGAATGGATAATCGTAGATGATGCTAGTACTGATGATCCGAAAGAAATACTCGACGTTCTACGTGGGCATTCCAAGATTATAGTAATTACGCACGATGAGAATAAAGGTTATAGTGTAGCGAAGAATACAGCAATAAAAGCTTCAACCAGTGATTATCTCGTAATGATTGATGCAGACGATGTATTAACTCCTAACTCGCTTATGGATCGAGTTAAAGTTCTTGATGAGAATCCAGATAAGCTGTGGGTTCATGCTGACGCTTTGAATTATGAAGCAGATGGTGAGATTGCGACTACATATATTAAATGGAATGAAGTCAATCGTCGAAAGCTTTCCGAAAAGCATGATTTGACAAAATGGTATCACCATAGATTAGTTCATTCTCAAACTGTGATGGTACGACGAGAGTTTCATGAAATACTTGGACTGTACGACGAAACTTTACGTTTTTCTTCTGATAATGAGATGTTTCGACGAGCTATTATCTTTGAGTTTATTCCGTATTATCTTGAAACCCCTGTAGCGATTTACAGAGTACACCGAGATAGAATGTCTCGTAGCAAATTCAAACGAACTCGATTAGCTGCAGTTAAAGAGTATATAATAGAAATTGTTGATCGACGATTCAAAGAAGGAATAACGAGTAGTAACACTATATTGTTAGAGAAGCTATTAGAAAAAAGTCTGGAGAAGTCATGAAAGATGTAGTTGCGATTATCTCAGCACGTGGCGGAAGTAAGGGTTTAAAAAATAAGAATCTTTTATCAATAGACTCCTTACCGATGATTGTTTATACTATTACAGCAGCATTGATGTGTAAAAATATAGACGAAGTCTACGTAAGCAGCGAAAGCAGTAGAATACTATCTGTAGCTGAGTTATACGGTGCTCGTACTATTTTACGGCCTGATGAACTCGCTACAGATGAATCGTCTACAGAGGAAGTTATTACTCATGCTATTTCAAAGACAAATAGTAGGCATTACGTATTGATTCAACCAACTTCACCTATGTTACAAAGCGATGATCTGAGTGGTGGAATAATCAAATATTTTGATAAAGAATATGATACATTATTTTCGGCTGTATTAACAAGTGATATGTTAGTATGGGACGAAGATTCTATGTATCCGTTGAATTATGATCCGAAGAATCGTGGAATGCGACAAACTCGAAAGAGAAAACTTTTAATTGAGAATGGTGCATTTTATATTTTTTCAAGAAGTGGTTTTAAAAACCATAATTGTAGATTACACGGTAAAATCGGATATTACAAAATGCCTTATTGGAGATCCTTTCAAGTCGACTGTGTAAATGACTTAAAAGGAGTAAAGGCTTTAATGACTACGAAAGGAATATCATGAGTAAGGCAGTATTAGTTGCAGAAATAGGGATCAATCATAACGGCGATATGAACATAGTTCGAAGCCTTATTGAAGAAGCTGCAAACGCCGGATTTGACTACGTGAAGTTCCAGAAACGAGACGTCGATTCGTGCGTTCCTAAAGAACGTCGAAATGAGATGAAAGACACTCCGTGGGGTCGAATCACGTACCTTGATTATAAGAAACGCCTCGAAGATATCGACTACTGCAAAATCGGATGTATTTGTATAGATAATAAAATCGATTGGTTCGTATCTCCGTGGGATATTCCATCGATTGAATTTTTTGATTGTTTTAATATACCGTATATCAAAGTTGCATCTGCTGTAAATACTGACATTGAATTATTGAAAGTGATTCGAGCAACAAACGTTCCAGTGATTATGTCGACTGGGATGACTACTCATTTACAGTTTTGCGATGCATATAGAATAGTCGGTGAGAATACGGCTTATATTCTCGCGTGTACATCGACATATCCAACCCCAGATAATGAAATGAATATGAAGTTTATCGAAACTCTCAAAGATTCTTTTAAGCATATTTATGGTAGCAGAATCGGTTTCTCAAATCACAATCCAGGGATCATGTTTGCAGCGGCTTCGGTGTTATACGGGGCAAGAATGATCGAAGTTCATGTTACGTTAGATCGAGCAATGTTCGGATCTGATCAAGCCGCATCTATCGAACCTTCTGGAATGAGAAAATTAGTCAAGTATGTTCGAGCATTCGAAGAAGGAATGGGCGACGGTAATTGGAATGTCTACGATTCTGAGCAAGCAGTAATCAAGAATCTTCGTTGGAGAGATCTAATATGAATATCTTAAGTGTAAAAGACAAAACGATTCTCCTAACCGGTGCGGCTGGTTATCTAGGTTCTGCGATGGGAGCACACCTGATGGAGCAAGGTGCTAATGTTATCGGAATGAGCCGCAGTAAAAAAGTTCATGATTTAGGGTATTACAAAAGCTATAACTTTGATTTTAATGACGATATCTTAGAGTCAGTATTAAATGAGATTCTCGATATACGAGGCATGCCGGCTATTGATGCGCTTATTAATAATGCCTACGATCTTAGTGCTAATACTGGATTTGGACCGTTAAAAACTCAGTCCCATAGAACGACTTGGGATAACGCATTTAATAGCTTTTATTGGACTGTAAAAATAACCGACGCTTTACTCAAATCTGTAATAGATAATAATCTTAATAACGTCAGTATCATAAATATAAGTTCGATGTATTCTAAAATTGTACCAGATCCTAATCTTTATAATGATACTCTATTTAATAATCCAGTAACTTATGGACCAATGAAAGCAGCATTGAATTCATATACAAAACGAATTGCTGCTGTTTTTGGTAAGTACGGAGTTCGTTGTAACGCTGTACTACCAGGAGCATTCCCCAATGCCTTGGTGCAGGATGAGAAATTTCTACAACGACTCAGGGATAAATCAGTATTAGGCAGAACTGGCAAACCAGAAGAGCTCGTTGGAATTATTCAATATCTGACGTCCGACGCTTCGTCGTTCACTACAGGCCAAGAGTTTATTATCGATGGTGGGTGGACTATAATATGATAAACGGACTAGCTAATATAAATATAGAATTGACTTCACGCTGCAATAAAACCTGCCACATGTGTGGGAGACGACAACGAGACAAGCTTGTCGGAGATCAAGAATACGGCGACATGGAAATGAGCCTCGTTGAAGAGCTTTCTAGACAAATACCAAAGGGTATATCAGTCCAGCTTCATAACAATGGAGAACCCTTGCTATATCCATATTTCGGCACAGCGCTATATAGTTTCAGAAATCATGTAACAAATATTGTTACAAACGGCAAATTATTGATAAAGAAAAAGGATAAGATCGTAGGAAGAGGTCTTGATACCTTATCAGTCTCAATATTTGAAAACGATCCAGAACAAGAAGAGCAATACGAAATACTGAAAGAGTTTCTAGCTTGGAAGAGTGACAGAAAACCTTACGTAACAGCAAGACTTATTGGCGATGTTTGTGGAGATCGGTACGAAGCTTTAGGACTTAAATTAGTACGTAGAACAATGCATAAACTAGAAGGCAGTGTGTTCTATAAAAGACAAGTGGTTATCCCTGAAGTTGGATACTGTTGGGACATGTTTACTCGTTTAGCTGTAGATCGATTAGGTTTCGTTTATTGCTGTGTTCGATACAATCCAGACGGAGAACTAGTATTAGGGAATATTAATGATAATACGCTCGACGAGATCTGGAATTGTAAAAAGCGAACTGATATGATGGAAATGCATATAAGCGGTAAGCGCGAAGATATCCCTTTTTGCGGAGATAAATGCCATTATTACGGAGTTCCGATCGGAAGTGTAGTATGATACAGATAAATATAGGTGGAACAAAAGGTTGGAATAAAATTGACCCAAAAGTTCGAGCTAATTGGCTCGTTCTCGACAGCAGCAGAGATCCAGACATTAAATACGATTTAAACTCTAAAGAACTGATGCCATTTGAAGATAACTCTGTAGATAATTATTATACAAGTCATACTCTTGAGCACATTGATACTTTCATAGTACCTTTCGTAATGTCTGAGATTTATAGAACGCTTAAGCCGGGCGGTAAAATAAGAATTGTTGTACCGGACATTCGAGTTGGAATGCGGATGTATCTGAATTATAACGAACAACTCATGGATAAAAAGTACTGCACTAAAGATCCAAATCTCCCATCGACATATCTTGGACAGCTCATGGGCTGGTGGCAAGGATCAGATAGAGGGAAAAGCGAATGTTACTCAGGTCATAAAACAGCATATGATGATGATACGCTTCGATGGTACTTGAGCAAAGCTGGATTTAAGAATATCTTCAGTGCTCGATATGACATGTGTAGTCCGCAGTTTCAAGGATTGGACAAACTTCGATATGAAGGATGGAGCTTATTCGTAGAGGCGATAAAGAATGTATAAATTTATAGATTTAACGAAATCAAGTATTGATGTCGATGCAATCGCTACGATTCAAGTAAAACGAATTGTACGTATTAGTTCGAGCTGTAAAAAAACTGCCACAATAGTCCATGTTGGAGCTTTCGACGGTCAGGTGAGCCTAAATTTAGTTGAAATGCTCAAACCTCTTAAGACTTCTGTTATAGCTCTTGAGCCATGTATTCGAAACTTCAAGTTACTTAAAAAAGCTTTTGAGTCTAACTCTGAGCTTCACGCGTTACACTGTGCAGCCGGTGCTCGCGTTGAGTCTAGAAATATTTCTATAAAGCATGAGTCGACTGAAAAAAGAATTAAGGGTTCATCGCAGAGTAATAGCTTTTATTCAGAATTTGTAAATGATAAAGATTCAGGTGGATATGCGGAACATATAAACGTAGTTTCACTTCAAAATATTTTTAATGAGAATAATCTTAAAACAGTTGATCTACTTAGGATTAATTGTGAAGGTGGAGAGTATCATATCTTTAAGTCTGGAGTAGATTTAGGATTCTTAAAACAAGTTAATGTTATCGCTATCGCTATTCATGGTAAGTCAAAAGTATTTCTTACTGATGAGATGATTGAGCATAAGATTCATATAAACAATGTTTTAAGACATTCAGGATTCAAGCAAATGTATGGATTTAAGTTTGACGGAACAACAAATAAGATTCCGACTGGGCATGTTTGGCAAGTTTGGAGTAGAAAGTAATATGAGAGCTAAATACTGTATGGACTGCGGTGAAGTCATTCAAGCCTCTAAAACTGAATGTACTGAATGTAACTCAACTAGATTACACGAAGTACGTAGTCTCGTAGAAGGACTTTATAGTAAAATAGAAAAATTACATGGAAAAACTAAAATTATCAGAAAAGATGTATCTAATTTTTAAATAGTTGATATATTTTTAATTCAGTGGTTGACATTACGATCTATTTGTGTTATAATACGTCATTGATGGAAAAATAGCCATTAAACATGATATAAGGATAGATCAAATATGAATCAAACGCTCGATACAATTATAGAACGTTTCCTTGAGCCTCTAAATGATGAGACAAGAAATCTGTTAGCGCCTATTCGAGTAGTCAATGATTATATCGAGCTCTCCTGCGATGATACGGGAAAAAACTTTGTTGCTAAGACTTATGCTAAGCTAGGAGATCGAATAACATGGTCTTCTTATTCTACGACAAAACTTCTTCAACGAATACCTCAAAGAAAACAGCTAACCAGCGAATATGGTAATGCTACTACACTTTGGCAGCTTGCTGGTACAGATTTTACTGCATTAATTTTACACGCTGTCTGGCCTTTCGAACATCTTATCTTTGACGAAGAGGCACGAATACTTTTCAATTTTCTGTTAACGCGATTTCTGCGACAGACTCAATCAGCACAAATATACGCTGAATATAAAATGAACGGTATTATCCCTGAACCGCCAGTTGGATTTATAGATCATCCAGAATACCCGCTTATGTCATTTCAACGAGTTGCGACGTTTGCACAGATTCATATGGAGGGTGCTAATCTATGGATGGAGCAGGGTACGGGAAAAACACCAATTGTCATTTCTCGTATCAATTACGAATCGCACATAACTTATACGAAGCAAAAGCGTATGTACCGAGCGCTTATTGTTGTACCTAAAAATGTACGTACTGGTTGGCAGAAAAAGATAATGCAATTTGCTATTCGTCCAGGTAAAGTTACAATTTTATCTGGAGGACAATTAAATCGCATTAAGCTTATGGTTGATGCTTTTAAACCAGACGAAAAGTCAGAGTATACAATTGTAATATGCTCCTATGAAACTGTTCTTAAATCGTGGAACGCGATGAGATTAGTTGAATGGGACTTATGCGGATTAGACGAAGCACATATGATTAAGAGCGCTTCAACTAAACGATGGAAACAGATGGCTGAATTGCGAGAACGATGTGTTGCAAGAACTGGACTCACCGGAACTCCTTTTGCTAATACATTGTTCGATGTCTACACTCAATTAGAATGGTTAGGTGAAGGGCTTAGTGGATTTACGAATCCTAAAGCATTTAAAAGCTACTACGGAAAGTTTTTACCTAAAGATGCAGAAAGAAAATTTGATGTTTTAACTGGTTATCAAAATCTACCAATATTGCAAGAACGAATCGCACGTCTATGTTTTCAAGTTACTCGCAAAGAAGCATTACCTGAGTTGCCAGATAAAACATATGATGTTATTGATGTTATAATGACAGATCGTCAACGCGATTTCTATATGAAATTACGAGACCAATTGATAATCGAGATCGAAGCTGATTTGAATCGAGACTCAAATACACCGAAGCAACTAACAGCGAATCATATTTTAACTAAATTATTACGATTATCACAAATTACATCAGGTTATCTTAAATGGGACGCTCAACTCAACGACGAGGGTGATATCTTAAATGAAGAAGGTTTATTCGAAGAAATAACGCCTAATCCAAAAATCGAAGCGTTGATTGAGCTTATAAAGTCAACGGGATCAAAAGATAAAATCATAGTTTGGTGTAATTGGGTTCCAGCATTAAAAGCGATTAGTCGTAGAATGACTGAAGAAGGAATTAAGAACGTTTTATTTTACGGTGGAACGAGCGACAAAGATAGAAATGAAGCTGAACGAGCATACAATGAAGATGCTGACATGAAATGCTTTAATGGTAATCCAGCCGCTGGTGGTACAGGACTCGATTTATGGGGTCATATACCTACTTGGGTTGGAACTGATAAAGATCACGGTTGCGACACAAGATACGTTTGCTATTTTTCTCAGAATTGGTCGATGATTCATCGATCACAGAGCGAAGATCGAGCAATGAGACGTGGTACGAGAAAAAGCGTACAAGTACTTGACTTCATCTGTCCTGGTACTATAGATCAAGAAATCGCAGAACGAGTAATAAAGAAGCAGCTAAATGCTTTAGAATTGCAAGATGTAAGAGAAGTTATGCGACGAATCATAGCTACAATACCTATTAAAAACAATGAATAAGGAGCAGATTAAATGAGCGCTGATTATCGAAAACTCAATGATCGTACACTGAATAGCTCAAAGTATCATAAGAAAGACTGTACAAATGTACGCGCTAAGCTGAAAAAACAATATGAAAAAGAAATAAAGGAGCAGATTAAATGAACAATAACGAAAAACTGCTAACATTTATAGAAGCATACGGAAATGCTCGTGATACATTTGTTGAAATGTATCGAGAACTATCAATACTTCGAGACGATGCAAAAGCAAATAAATTCAGTGAAGAAGATCTCGTAAATCTATGTATCATATTGCGTGAAACATCTCGATTTATCGACGATTTACGAAAAGAGTATAACGGTGTGGAGTACTTGTTACAACAAATTTGTTGTGCTATTTATACACAAAAGCATATCAATGATGTACATGAAGCTCCTCCGATTAGAACTGGGCTCGTTACAGGTTCACCAACCGCGAAAATGTGTGCTAAGGTTCCTAAACTTAAGGATAATCCAGAAGCGTATTATAGCTTAATGGACCATTTCAAAATTCCACGTAACGTAGCCGAAATGGATATTCTCAGAACTCATTATCCTTCCCTTAAAGAGTATTTAACGAATCTTGCTACGAAGGGAGAACCTCTCCCAAAGGGTATCAGTCCGAATGATACATACGCAGTATATTCGGTTTTGCTTAGAACTCGATGCGATTTAGATGAAGTTGTATCAGAACTTGAAGATATTAAAGAAGAGTGTAGCACTGATAGTAATGAAGAAAGGAGAACGAAATGTTTGAAACACGTTGAGAAAGTGTGCAGTAAAATCGTTAGATAAACAAACAATGAAAACGAAAATGAAAGAATCAACAATGTCAAACAAAAAAGATACAAGCCTCGAAGTTAAGAATGTTCATGGAATCGAGCTTCCAGACTTCATGCAAAATGAAGAAGTTTTGGGTTTAGAGAACATCAATGAGTTTGTAGTTCCCCCAAGACTTAAGATCGTTCAAAAACAATCTGATGATAAGCTACTTGAGTTGTACAAGCCCGGAGACGTACTATTGACTCCATCCAACGTCACGGTAGCTTTGTTGGACCCAGAGACGAAGTCATGTACATTTAACTTTGTACCACTCTTTATGTATCCAGAATGGGCGACGTGGAATCCAATAGCTCTTAAAGGTCAAGAGCCTGCAATTCGTTATCGAACAACTGATCCAACAGATCTGATTGTAGCGAAAGCGAAAAGTAAAGAGCTTCGTGAGGAGCCGATTCCAGGCAGAACGGATGGTCTCAAAATGAGACACGTCGAGCATCTTAATTTTATTATTATGCTCATCGATCATGAGTTTGAAGGTACACCTGCTTTAGTTTCATTCAGTCGTGGAGAATGGGGATCAGGTAGCAAGCTATGCTCACTGATCAAGATGCGTAAAGCTCCGTTATACGGTTGCGTGTTTACAGCGAATATAGCATTCAGACCTGGATCTGGTAAAGGTACTTGGTACGGTATTGATTCATCAAATCCAGCGGATAGAGTACCGTGGGTTACTGGAGAGCAGTATAAGATTTTCAAAGAGCTACACCTCGAATTTGAAGATCATCACAAGAATTCAAGGTTGAAAGCATCTCTCGAAGATGAACCTACTGCTGTGGACCCAGCAGCAGTCATCGCTTCAGAAGAATTCTAAAATTTCATCACCCTCCTCCGAAGCTGAGCGGTACGCCTCTTTCCGTTGGTAATGCTGCCGCTTGGTTTTATTATACGCTCACACACCTATGATTATGAAAGAACAACTAAAAAATGTAAGTGTATTAGCTGAATTAGATCGAATGGGTCTAAAATACGAATCAGCTGGTGACTCAGAGATTAAGATACTCTGTCCATTTCATGAAGATACAACTCCAAGCTGTACTGTTAGTGTAGAAAAGAATCTCTTTAAATGTCAAACCGCCGCGTGTGCAAAGACAGGTGATACGCTCACGTTGCTGGCTAAAATCTTGAATACTACTAGACGTGTTGTTTGGGAAGATCTTTCTAAACGATACGGATTAGAAGAAATAAAAGTCATTGATCCATCAGCTGTTGAACGATGGCACAATGCTATTTGGGATGCACAGATACATCTCAGCGAATTGTACAAGCGCGGAATAACAGACGCTATAATTCGTAAATATCGTATTGGCTTCGATGGTAGTCGAGTTACGATACCGATATACAACGAGTCTGAGAATATTGTAAATGTTCGTTGTTATCTCCCCGGTGCTCCTGGTCCTCAAAAAATGAGAAATAAGCGTGGACACGGGAAGTTACGCTTGTATCCAGTAAGTCAGTTAAAATACGATACAATAGTCGTATGCGGCGGTGAGATGAAAGCTATTGCTACCGCAGAACGTATCAACAAATTCGGTATCGGAGCAATAACAGCAACTTCTGGTGAAGGTAATTGGGAGACATCATTCAGTGAACAGCTTAAAGGTAAGAAAGTCTATGTATGTCAAGATGTTGACAAACATGGGGAAATAGCAGCAGATAAGATATGTGCAAGGATAAAGAAATTTGTTTCATTTGTAGGAAGAATAGATTTACCACTCGATATTGATAAACATCCAAAAGGTGATATTAACGATTACTTCGGTATTGAGAAAAAGACAGGCAAAGATTTTGTCAGTTTACTTGAAAATACAGTCGAATGGGAGATAAAGAAGAATTTCGAAGTTGAAGAAAATTCACCTGTAATTGAATTGACGCTGGCGGATTCAACGAAGGCCGAATACACTGGTCGGCGTATACAAATCAAAGGCAACGTAGCGGCCATAGACACGGCTCCTTACGTTATACCTAAGACGGTGAAGGTAATATGTGATAGGGGTCAAGACGGGTGTAGCCAATGCCCTGTATTCATTGAGCCACCTGATCCTATTGATAATACGACTACCTTGACGTTACATCCTGAGTCACCAGCAATCGTTGAGATGGTTGCAGTATCAAAGACGTTTCAACGAGAAGCTTTAATCGCTGGTTTGAAGATGCCTACATGTAAAATCGTAGAATTTAGACCAATTGAGTTCTATAACATTGAAGATGTTAGATTATCGCCTCAGCTGGAGATTACATCTCGTGCTATAAACGACATATTACTACCAGCAATGGTCATCGGTCATGGACTCGAGACAAACGAGTCGTACGTCATGACTGGACGAATGTATCCACACCCGAAGACACAACAAGCTGTTTTATTAATAAGCGAAGTGTCAGCATCACAGGATACTTTATCAAATTATAAACCAGTACAGGAAGACCTCGAAGCATTGGAACTCTTCCAACCTCATAAATGGTCGCTTGAATCGTTAACAAAGAAGATCGCTGCAATTAACGAGGATATCTCTGCCAATGTGACTCATATCTACAAGAGATCTGATTTACATTTGATGATTGACTTAGCATATCATAGCGTTCTCTTCTTTAAGTTTGACGGTAAAATTACAAAGGGTTGGGTAGAAATTCTGATTACTGGTGACAGTTCGCAAGGTAAGTCAGAATCGATTTTACGACTCATGGATCATTACGATCTCGGGGAAAGAATTGAATGTAAAAATGCAACAGTCGCCGGTTTGCTAGGAGGTCTACAGCAACTTGGAAAACGTTGGTTTGTTACATGGGGAGTAATTCCGAAACATGATAAGCGAATCGTGTTTATGGAAGAAATCAAGGGAACAAGCACAGAGGTCATTGGTAAACTTACAGATATGAGATCATCAGGTATTGCAGAAATACCAAAAATCGAGAAAAGGAGAACCCATGCTCGTACAAGACTTGTCATGGTCAGTAATCCTAGGAGTGATCGGCCTCTATCTATGTATAATTTCGGAGTTGATGCGGTTAAAGAGCTTATCGGTAGTCCTGAAGACATTCGCAGATTCGATGCAATCTTGCTTGTATCGGCACAAGAAATAAAGGCTGAGACTCTTAATCAATTACTTCAATTTAGACCAAAGGTGAAACATGAGTACAAAAGCAAACAATGTCACGATCTTATCGTGTGGGCTTGGACCAGAACTGCGGACGAAGTCAAGTTTGAAACTGATGCCAAAACTACGATCCTTAAGCTTGCGACTGATTTATGCAACGAATTTACAGAATCAATTCCAATTGTTGATAGAGGGTCGATGCGTTTCAAACTCGCTAGGCTTGCAATCTCGCTCGCTTGTAGAACGTTTTCTCATGTCAATTACAATACAGTATTAGTGAGAAAGTGTCACGTTGAGTTTATTGTATTAATGTTACGTCGAATCTATTCAAGTTCTGTATTTGGATATAAGGATTTTTCGAAAGCGATGACTCTCCATGAGACCTTGTTGAGTCCAAAACTTGTTAAAACGAATATCCTACAAACACCATTTCCACAAGATCTTGTTAAGCAATTGTTGTATACCAACGAGATCGAGTTACGAGATATCTGTGATTGGTGCGGATGGGATAGAAATGAAGCAACACAGTTATTATCGTTATTCGTAAGAAAACATGCATTGACTCGAGAAAAACGAGGTTATCGTAAAACCTCACAGTTTATTAACTTTTTGAAACTGTTGGTTGGTTCAGACGAACTTAAAATCTTTGATCGACCAGCTCATATTGAGGAGTTCTAATTATGAAGTATAACACTATATATATTACATTAACTACGATATTTGTATTGCTTTCTGTCTGGTGGATTTATGCTATGATAAGTGTTAAATGAAGCATTTCAATCGGATGGAGGCAAGTGTTAAAAATTTTATCAAAGTAGTTGTAATCCCATCATAGATTACAACGATTCAGTGCTCTTTGTAAAACTTAATATGGTAGATGTTTGAGTATAAAAGCATAACCATAGGAACGTGAAGAAGTCTTCATGTTGCAACCCAAGCTTGTGCAACGCGAGCTTGAGCTTATCGATCTTTTGCATTCGCAACGTGAAAGAAACGTATGCTGCCCCATCTGATTTATTTTTGTATTTAACTTTTTATTTTATTAAAGGAGAGAATTATGCAAATCAAAATTGAGATTAACGAAAGCGAATTGAAAAGACTGATTATTAAGCATCTTGAAGATACTCTTGGTGAAGTATCATATGATCCAAACTGTTTAAAGATCCAAGTGAAGTCAGAACAGAATTATAAAAGTGAATGGGAGTGTGCCTCATTCAAAGCGACCTATGTAACTAATACAGTTTAAGGAGAACGATTATGGCGGTATCATTTAGAGTACACGAACGAGAAGTTTATGGTTTTATGAAGAAACAAAATTTTCCAATTAAACAAGATCTTACTGTTAAACCGGCTAATGATCTCGGTGCCAGCGAATCGATATTTCTTAGTAATATTGCAACACGGATGTACAGTTTAGCAAATGAATTAGATGTATACGCTGACACTCATTCTAATTCTACACGTACCGCTCGTGCACAGTTGATGACAGAAGAACTTGCAGAAACGATCGATGCACTGATTATGAGAAACGAAGAAAAGCTTCTCGACGGTTTATCGGATTTGCTATTCGTAACGCTGGGCACTGCGATTACATTTGATATGCCTATTGAAGAAGGACATCTTGAAGTAGTTCGCAGTAATCTTTCAAAGGCTGTACGAGATCCAGATAACAACGCTCGTATTCGAGATAAAGGTCCGAATTACGTAGCGCCAAACATGAAAAAAGTTTTAGAGACGTATAGGAGTAACAGCAAAAATGAGTAATCCAAGCGGTGTAGGTTGTCACTGCTTCGCGGGTGGCTTTACACAAGGGATGCGTAGAGTCTTGCCGGTCGTAGGACAATTAGAAATTCACAATTTTGGTAGACCCTCTGTTGAAGATAGAGGTATACCATTTATGAACTCAGATACATGGGAGCAGTGGAATGACTACAAATCAACGTGGGAAGGATGCTCGTTCTGCTACGGAAATCCAAGATGTACTGCGTTCTCAAGCTACAGCGCAGGGCATAGTAGCGAAGTTCGCGGTCCACGAGCGGGATGCGTACAAGACATCTGGGATCTTTGTAGATTTGGAGTCAAACAAGGTCTTGAGCTCATTACTTTTGAAAGCGTTCAACAAGCATATTCAGTTGGAAGAGTTACGCTTAATTGCTTAAAGGAAGAGCTCTTCGAGCCGAACAACTATCGAATAGCTCATGTATTTGTAAATACTTCAGCCGAAGGCAATGCACAGTGCAGACGTCGATATTTCATGGTAGCGTATAAGAGCGACAGAAATTTCAATATCTATCTACCGAAGTTGTCGAAGTATCGAACCACTGTTGCTGATGCTTTGAAACATCCTTATCTTTCTGATATGGTTTTGAATGAGCAACAAGCAACAGGTTTGAAGAACTACGGTACATACAACAAAGGTTCTTATAAACCACTGACTAAGGACGAAAAAGCTATTCTTCCGATGATGCTTCAAGGTGACAGCATTCAATTGATGTGTCAACGAGAGGAAGAGCGAGGCGAGAATCGACTCTTCAACGCGTCTGAAAAAATGCATGACATCTGGGTTAATCGTAAATCCGATGTTCCGTTCAGTCTACACTCTATTCGTCGAATCAAGAACAATTATACTTGTCCTACAATATGTTCTACTAGTGGGAATTTCATTCATCCTACTGAGAACAGACCATTGACTATCGGTGAGTTATCTATTCTAATGGGTTGGGACGCGATTCCAGTTGGCTGCGATCCGATTTCACAGATCGGTAAAGGTGTAGTTCCGTCCACCGGACAATGGCTCGGTGAACAGATCGAAGCTTATTTCAATAATGATTGGGGTAAAGAAGATTTCGAATCAGAGTGGGATACGAAGCTTAAGGTGTTTGTTGGAACTGATTACACCAAGTGTCAGTCCAAACCGCTTGAGAAGATGTTTAATATTACGTGGTATGTAGCCCCTCTTAAGGAGAGACAGCATGAATTCATATGACAGCATAGATTCACTATTCGTCAACGTCATACAAGACATAATGACGAATGGACATGAAACCGACAGTCGTAACGGTCCAGTAAAGGAGTGTCTTGGTGCACAGTTAATCTTAGAAAACATCGATCATCCGTTCTTGATGAATGAACGACGTAAGTTGTCTCCGTACTACGCATGTGCCGAGACATTGTGGTATTTAAGCTTTACTAATAGCATTGAAATGATTAAGACATACGCTCCTCAATATGAAAACTTTGCTGATGAAGACGGAACTACTGACGGAGCATATGGCTATCGAATGTGGCATAACTTAACTCGTTCTGGGGATCAAAGCTTTACTAAAAATCAGCTTGATTTAGTGATTGAAACACTTAAAAACAATCCAAATTCACGACAAGCGATTGTTACATTTTGGGAAGCAGATGACTTATACGCAGCTATTAATGCTTCAAGTAAGGACGTTCCGTGTACACTGTGCTTACAGTTCCTGATTCGAGATAACGAATTAGTTCTTATAACGACGATGCGTAGCAACGATATATGGCTAGGTATGCCTTATGATATATTTGCTTTTACGTGTATACAACGACTCGTCGGACAAGCACTTGGAGTCAAATGCGGTGCGTACATTCATCAAGCAGGGAGTCTACATCTTTACGAGAAACACTGGAAGTCTGCTCGCGAAGCGATGCATAATCCTTATTTCATTCATCACGGTAAGCCGATATGGCCGACAGAGAAATCCTGTGATTGGCGAGCCGAAGTCACTTCGTGTTTACATTATGAAGAATGGTCTCGTACTGGAGATTCAGCTGTAACATGTTTTAAGAATAGCGGTATAACCGAAATGATGTTTGATCTCTCATGTACTACGGCTCACAAATGGAAGGGTGGAACTCCTAAAGTTCTCGCATTTGATTTATTGAAAGGAATATCTCATGTTAATAATTGAAGGCAGCGATTTAGTTGGTAAGACTACGTTGATCAAAGAACTTTGTGCCGAAGCTACAAAACGTGGATTTCCGATGATTCCGCAGCACTTTGGATTGCTCGACGATTCGTGGGACTTTTACGGTGATTATCTTCCATACATAAACAAGCGTACAGTTATGGATCGATTCATTTTATCTGAAATAGTATACGGTGAAATGCTCCGAGAAGGTAGTCGTATTACGCCGCGTATACATCAACATTTGAACAGATACCGTATATCTGGTCCAGGTCCAGGTTATGATCTACACACTTCGATGACCGTAATAATCGCAGCAGAACCCAATTTCTTCAAAAAGCATGTTCGTCATCAGTTTGAATATCGTAACGAAGTGTTTAAAGAAGAGCAGATTTGTAAGGTCAACGATGCTTTTCTTGAAATAATAGATACTAATCGATTAGGTCAATTTCGAATTGAATACGATGTTGCTCGTGAAATTAAAACAGATCGAGCCTTTCCAAGTTCAGATCCAGACTTCGTATCAGAGACCATTGAAACGTACTTAAAATTACAAGGAGTATAGATTATGAATATCGTTAAACAGTCACATGAAATAATCTTTATAACACCTAATCCTCTGGAAGCAATTGAAGATGCTGCTCGAACTTGTTATCAATCTGAAGGTATGATTAAATCGAGATCTGACGTTGAGCTGACTAAGAAACTGATTAAACGTGGTCACGAAGCTGTGTTAGAATTTGCATCTATGTCTGTACGCTTCGTAACAGATCGAGGTGTAACTCATGAAAAAGTAAGACACCGTCTATGTTCCTTTGCTCAAGAAAGTACAAGGTATTGTAATTACGCTGGTAAAGCTATGGATTTTATCGAAACAGTGTGGTTTGGAGAAGATCCTGAGGGTGATAGATTGTGGGAACAGCATATGCTTGTTAGCGAAATAGTATATAATAAACTCATAACTAGAGGATGGACACCGCAAAAGGCGAGAACAGTTTTGCCCAATAGCTTAAAAACAGAAATTGTAGTGTCTACGAATCTACGCGAGTGGCGTCATATCTTCAAAATGAGATGTAGTGCTGCGGCTCATCCTCAAATGCGAGAATTAATGTTGCCTTTACTTCAAGAGGTTAGAACGCTTGTTCCTATTATTTTTGATGAAATTGAAGGAGTATAGCATGACTCGTAATCAACAAAAAATGTCTAAGTTTATGGATTTCTGTGAATCGTTGGCTGATCTTTCAACGTGTAAACGTAGTCAATGTGGGGCTATTATATTACCAGAAGACTTTACATCTGTAAGATCGATCGGATATAATGGTCCACCGAGAGGAGTTCACAACGATTCATGTACTGAAGTCGAAGGAAACTGCGGATGTGTTCATGCTGAGACTAACGCTGTAATTAAATTCGGGTTCATCGAAGATCGTAGACCTCATATCTTATATTCAACGACAGCTCCTTGTAAAATGTGTGCAAGTCTCATTTTGAATTGCCCTCCGATAGAAACAGTGATATACAGTGAAACGTATCGTAATCGTGACGGTATTATACTGTTGATAAATCACGGAGTTAAGGTTATGACAAAAGAAAGATGGTTAGCACTGTGATGAAAGGTTTATTATGTTAAAACAAATTGAAGATATGCCACATTTTATAACCGGTAGTTCTTTAGTGAAAGATCTTAAACCCAGCGATACTGATATCGTTGTACTTTTTAAAGATGAACTCGAATTAGTTAACTTCAGTCTAAACTTTAAATCCAATGACATGGGAAGTATAAACAATGATACTCGATTTTTATGTCTCAAAGACGGAAATATTGATTATATCTGTACTACTGATGTAGAACTTTTTTATAGATTTAAAGCGTTTAGTGGTGCACTTGATTTAATGCAGTTTAAACCAAAAGTAATGCGTATTGCTCTTTCTAAAGCATGTCTATATTGGAAGGGTTAGCTCGATGATAAACTACGACAACGGCGGTCGATTAGTACAAAGTCTCAATGAGCTGCCGAATTTAAAAAACGCTACGAATCTGTATGTCGACTTCGAGACTACGTCTTTTGATCCTAAAGTCAAGGCTCTCTTACCACATCAAGGTCATAAAATAGCTGGTATATGTATTACGGCTGACGAGCATAAAGGCGCTTGGTTCGTACCTATTAGATGTACATGGGCTCGATGGAATTTGCCATCTGAGCCTGTATTGCTATGGCTTAAAGACATAATAGAGTCATGCGAGAACTGGATAAACCACGGTATCAAGTTCGATGCACACTTCGCGAGATATGAAGGAATTGAGTTAGGCTTCGAGTTTAAGGGTAAGCTGATCGATACAAATGTTCTCGCGAAGCTTATTAACTCAGATAGAATGGATCACGGATTAAAAGGATTAGCGCTAGATTGGCTTGAATATGATCCAGGTCCAAACCAAGATCGAGTCAAAGCGTATCTTGATGGATGTAAGAGTAAAAATTACGGTGATGTTCCTGCTGACATTCTGGGAGAATATGGCTGTGACGACGTTATTACTAATCGACTTTTATACAAGTATATGTTGAGACGTCGATCTGATCGAACAGTAGGCGTTTGGAATACAGAAATCGCGTTGACTCCAGTTCTCTTTGACATGGAAGTTACTGGTATGCGAGTTGATCCGCAAATGCTGCAGATAAAAGAGATGATTATTCTGGATAAGATGATCAAATTAGAAGAGGAGTTACACGAGATACTTGGATTTGCTATACGCCCACATACAAATGCTGATTGTTATGAAGCTATTTGTACACATTATGGATTACCAGTTTTGGGTTATACAGATAAAGATGAACCGTCGTTCGGTAAGGACGCTTTGTCTTCGTACTTGTCACATCCAATAGTTCGTGAGTCTCCGATTATTACAGATGTAATAACCAAGATTCGACAATATCGAAAAATAAATACACTTCTTACATTTTTTGTCAGGCCGTACCAAATACATGAAGTCAACGGAGTTATGCATCCAGATTATAATCAAACAGTTCGTACTGGTCGTATGTCGTGTCGTCGTCCCAATGCTCAACAACTGTCACCAGCTGCAAAAGCTTTGATTCTACCATTTGAAGGCTGTAACTTCGTGAGTTATGATTATGCTCAAATCGAATTTCGACTCATAGTGCATTTTATTAAAGATTTTAATGCGATTGCAGCGTATGCAGACAACGTCGATACCGACTTCCATACGTGGGTTGCAGAGATGTGCGGTATACCGAGAAAACCGGCAAAGAATATCAATTTCGCTATAGCATTCGGCGGCGGCAAAAAGAAAGTCGTTACAATGCTTGCTTCAAACATGGAACTCGTTGGAGGTATTTCAACCAAAATCGATGAATTAGTCGCAGCGGGTCAAGTTGATGAGTCACAGTATCAAACGCTGTTCAAGGTTCTATGTGATAAAAAAGGCGAAAAGGTTTATAACGAGTACCATGCTTCGATGCCTTCGCTTAAGTCTACAGTGTATCGAGCTGGTCAAGCGTTGAAACTGCGTGGATACGTATTTAATCCGTATGGTAGAGAACGACGACTTCCTGAATTCGCAGCGTTCCGAGCATTCAATTCGATCATACAGTCATGTGCAGCAGACATTATGAAAGAGCGAACAGTAGCAATCGCTCCACGGTATAACAAGACAATCAGGGATCTCGGAATATCAATAAGCGCCAGCGTACACGACGAAACTCTGTTCAATGTACCGAAAGAGGTATCTACAGATATGACAGTATTACGAAATATACGAGATTCGCTCGAAGATACTACGATTAAATTCGATGTGCCGATTAGGACGTCGTGTGGTAGGAGCGATAAAAATTGGCAAATCGCCAGTGGAGATGATGGTGTAGTTTGCCTAAATTAACAATTTGTCAAAATGGCCCAATAAATATTTGAATTAGCCCACATATTTTTGATTTAGTCGTTGACATTGTGCCAAAATTATGATATAATACGCATGTAATTGAAAAACGGGGTGTTTGCTATTTAATAAATGAATAAAATGCAGCCGATACTAAGGCAGAAAAGATAAACCAGATTTAATAAATCGATGGGTTGTCTAAAAGTTGAAACTTCCGCTGGCGTACATTGAAGTACTGAGAATTGGCCGGGATGACACAAAGCTAAGAAACGTCGTATGATTGATCGAGGTCACAAGTGATTCGTTTATCTGGGTTAGTGCCCACTTATGACTTCGTTCAACCATATTACTTTAATAGGAGATTTAAATGTCAACATTAGCCGATTTTATTGTAATTGCAGATAATGAATATGCTAATAAGCTTACCATTTTGAATACATTAGAAAATGCATTCCCAGATGGTCTTAGCTCGGTATCATGTGTTACGTCCGACAATGTTTATCTACATACATCTAAAACGTATGAAGACCACAGAAGGTTACTTCACAAAATTGCTAAAGGTCTTGGAAAATACAAACTTAAGTGTTACAATTTGTTAAGCGGTCAGATGTATATGCGCTACGAATTCAACGATGCATCACTTGTTATATACTTCTATTGTAACGAGCTTGAAACTACATTACAAGCAATTGGTAAAGGTAAATGCAGAATTACAGAAACACCGAAAGTAGGAGTAGAACGAAGTGTTACGTGTGATGTATAACTAACGATTAATAACTAATCTTAAAAGGAGAGCTTAATGGACAACCAAATGCTGGAAGACAAAAATATAACAGCTGAGACAGAGACAGAAAAATCACCGGAAGCGCCAGAAGTATCAGTAAGTCGATTAAAAACCATCGTAGATCTGCTTAGCGAGATCGAGTTGCATGACTCGGTCGCTGAAAGGTTCGAACCACAGCTTAGTAAGATCACTCAACGCATGTTAAGATTACACTTCAGCGTTGAGCATGCGATGAAAACAATCGGCAAGAGAATCGAACGTTCCGAAGCGAAGACGGAACGAAAAGCGACTCGTCGTGTGAAGCTCTTAAAGATGATGGAGAAAATCAAATTGGAGCTTGAGAAAACCGACGACGAAGAATAAGTCATATATATTGTAGCGTGTGTTTTGCCTAGGCCACTTGTTTAAGAACTAAGATTCCGAGTGGTCCCGGTTAAGTACATTTTAACTTTTAATAGGAGATTAAATTATGAGACATACCGATGTAGAAAAATGCGAAGTTGATGAGTGCGAATTTCGGCCTGAGACCCTTGTTTATTCAAGAGCTCAAAATAAAGTTTTGGCATGTTGTTACAAACATGCTGATATTATTTCAAAAGAAACTAATCCAGAGATTGTAACTACATGTGTAAATTGTAACTGTATGTTACCGATCAATTAGTTATTACGTAGCATTAACTTTTAATAGGAGATTAATCGTGTTAAATATTGCTAAAGTTTCTGAGAAAGAATTCGGTAACGTCGAGTTAGTAACAATTGAAAAGATTAATGGACATTTTCAAGTTGTTGATGAAGACAGCGGTACGGTTCTTGTTACAGCTGATCGTAGTTACAAGTACATTATATCAGCGCTGATTAAACATTTTAATTGGACTGTTTGTAATGACTGTTTATACGAGTATCCCGAATTCGCTATTCTTGATGATACAGAAGCAAACCGTAAAGACGAAGATATTTCATTTAAGATTTTACTAAATGCATAGGAGATGCAATGTGCAAGACTAAAAATCCAAACGAAGTACAAGTAGTAATGGCTGGGCACGATATGTCGATTTGTAATATGGCTGGTCGTTTCATAAAAACTTGGGAAGTTAATAACAAGTTTAAGCGACAGTGGATTATAGACTGGCTTCGTATTGAAGAGCTAGAACCAAACGACGTTTCTTACATCGTGTTTCCCTGGCTGGAGGAGCTCAGATCCGAAAAATCAAAAGTAATTAATAAAACCATATCGTCTAAATATGATATTTGGGCTGAAGGTTACGCATGTACCGGAGAACGAGCTGGTGCTTCTTGTTTAGGTCATTCAAAAGGTACAAGCTTTCTTGAAGCATGTAGAAATATGGCTGAAATTAATCTTGATTTCAAAAAATATTACGATGAAAGAAATGGAGCTCCATGTCATTGGGGTTGTAGACTTTTCGATAATCAAGCTGATGCTATTAAATCGTTCGGGTGAGATCATGAAGCATATTAAAGATTGGAAAATCTTTGTAACAGCTGGTCGAGCGATTTTCACGATTCAAGATACTCGAACAGGTAAACGATTTACGTTTAAAGTATTGAGACCTCGACCAGATTATCAACGTAATATAAACGGGGATATGTACTTTGTATCAGTATTAACTGGTTCAGATAATATGAATAACTACACTTATCTAGGCCTATTTGATACTGATCCGGTTCGTGGATTAACTTTTAGAGAAACTCATCGATCAAGAATTGGTTATCCGAAAACACGAGAAGCGTTTATATGGTTTGCTCGACTCGCCGAGTTAGTTACGAGTGATGAAGAACTTGCTGCTCATATGAAGTTCTATCACGCTGGATGTTGCGGAAGATGTGGTAGAACATTAACCGTTCCGTCTTCGATCAAGTCCGGCTACGGCCCGGATTGCATAGTAGTAATGTCCGGTATACTCTATGGTACTAAGGATACGTACGAAGACAATGCTAAAGAACTTAGGAAACTATTTAAAATGGCAAGTCGACTTAAGGAATAAGTGTTATGCTTTTATTAAATGATACTAACGAATTTACAAGTTCGTTAATTAAATTACGAACAAAAGACAAAAGTCCCATTTTAGCAGAGTATGAAAATATTATTCATGCTATTGAAAATCGTGTAGTCTTTAATATAAAACAAAAGCAAAGAAACCGCAGCTGTAATGTTGAAGAAGGTTCGGTTAATTTAACTGAAGATGTACGAGATGATGCTGGAAGAAGACGTTTTTCATTAAAAGCTATTGAGGATGAACCAGTAATGATTCCTGATATAAACGGTTTCTGGACTCCAGCCAACGATAAACAGATCAGCAGTTAACAACGACTGCTAAACCTAATTTCTCTAAAAGGAGAATCATAATGAGTGAAGATCAAAGCACTGACGTAGATGGAATCGATATTCCAGAAGGAGCTGCTCAAGAAGCAGTGGACGAGCAAGAAGAACAATTCGACGCTAAACCCGTGAAGGAGAAGAAGGTAAAGGTTAAGAAACCTGCTTTTGGAAATGTAGATAATACCGATGAAACGATTTATCCGTTCTCGGAAGAAGTACCAGAAGGCTATGAATTCGGTAAGTTTGCACCGTTGAAGAAACGTGACTTCAAGGAGGAGCACATTTATACACTTCACCGTGCAGCTGATTTTGAGCATCGCGCTCTTAAGATGCGTGAAGAAGCTGAGAAGATCAAGGCGCTCGGCGGAACCAAGGCACGAAGCAAGGCGAAACGTCTCATCAAGCTTCGCGAGCAGTTTACTGCTTTGTCAGAGCAATTGAAGCTGAGCGGAATCGATGTAGATGTATTGCTTAGCGACGACTAACACTCGGTTCGATTCGTAGCTGGCTGATCTTTGCGAAATGTAAACTCTTGATGGGTTAGGATCAGCCAGCTATTTTTTTGTATAGGAGATACAACGTGACAGAAAGAACGGAAAAAAGATCTAAAATCGTAGTTCTTTTATCATCGATAGAAATGTCCGAGTTGATGATAAAGATTTGGACTGAACGGTCTCATCAGGAATATCTAGATTTAAATGTTGAAGAACAAGAAAAAATCATCATTGACGCTCAAAAACAAATATCCGAGGTTCGTAGTAACTTCGAATCAGCTGAACACGAGATAAACAGATTAAAACAGTCTATTAAATACGATAAAAAGCATTTAATACTTCTCGAAAACGCTAAGCTGATAGAGAAGTTAAAACAAATGAAAGGACTTTTAAATGAGAAAGATCATAACGATAAAGAAGCATAGAGATAAAATTACTCTTGTTAATGATGGTAAAGAACTCTGCAACATTGTAGTTTCTAATTCTTCTACGAATATACAAGCACATTTAAGTATCGAGACCGACGATCCAGATCTTATTATCACTCGTGAGGAAGTGTAGGAGGAATATGCTAGATCCAGACACTATTAGTAAATTAGATCAAGTAGTAGCAACATTTGTTGAAGTTGCGACGACTACTCATTATGCGTTATATACTAGTTATATAAACAAAGGATTCAGTGAAGAACAAGCATTTGAGCTCGTGGCTGATTATGCTATTAATCATAACAATGGATTAAAAGACATCGCTATTCTCGTAAATGATATGGACGATGCAGTTCCTACGAACGAAAGCCCTGAAGTTGACGAAGAGTTAAACGAAGAAGATTTGTAAACAAGAAACACTGATTAGGAGAATCATTATGAAAGATAAATGGGTACCAACAAAACAACCAGATAGTACTTATGATATGTGTTCTTGTGGTTTGAAAATCAGATGTAGAAACGTAGAAAAACACGAAGCTGGAATACATCACAAACGAAAAAGAAAATAGCTGATATCAATTTTTATTCGGTTAGGCTCTGTAATAAGAAACAGTATCAACATCCTTGCTCAAGCTCGGTGGGTCGTTCTCACCGAGCTTTTTTCAGTTTACCCGAAATTCTGATATTTACCTGTATATTCTAGAAACGTCTAGAATCGTTTCTAGTGTGTTTTGTCCGTATGTGTACGATTATACGTTTATCGGGATAAAGCATGCTAGAACCCATTCTAGCGGCCCTAGTGGCCAGATCGGAGGTTTGTCATGTGGCCGTTTGTAATTAAGGTGAAGTCCACCAAAAAATGGTGCAGTGCCGGTTTTAAAACGCATAAGTTCTATACTCCTGAAGATTTTACAAATGAAGAAATAGCAAGAAAAAACGTAATCGCTGTACTTGTAATACAGAGAGGTATTAAGATCTGTAAACAATGTGGTTGGAGTAGTAAAAAGTATATTAAGGAGATGAAATTATGATGCTCGTAGATTCGTCGATGTTAATGTATCGATGCTTGAAGAAAATGGACAAAATTCTAAGTAATTCAAGCGGAGTTCCAACAGGATTAGAGTATGGAACTCTACGAACGTTGGAAATGCTCGAAAAACGTTATCCAGATCATCAAATTGTTTTATGTTTAGATGATAAGTCAAATTGGCGTAAAGAGATCAATAAGGAATATAAAGCAGATCGTACTCCGCTTGATAAAGATACATACAATCGTATGGATGTCTTCATCGATTTCTTGAAATGTATATATCCAACGAGTATCAGTCCTAATCAAGAGGCAGATGATATAATGTTCGCATTGTCTCGATCTCAACCTGGATCACATTATATCTATACGAATGACAATGATTTACTACAAGCAGTTTGTGACGCTCGTAAAATCAGAGTGTTGAAATCATGGAACTCGAAACTGTTTGAATGGACCGAAGAAAAAGTTATTAAAGAATATGGAGTTCGACCAAGCAGGTTAGCGTTTTATCGAGCATTTCTCGGTGATTCATCGGATAACCTCAAAGGAGTTGAACGCATCGACAAAAAGCTATTAGCTAGTCTCATAAATTGGTGTTGTTCTCGTGGAATGAGTATTGATGAGATGTTAAAAGAAATTAGAACAGCGGACTGGGGTTCATTGAAACTAATTACTCGAGTTGTAGGATTTATAAACCAAAATAAATGGATCGATAATTACAAGTTAATGAAATTATGTGAAGATCCAAGCGTAGAAATCGTCGAACCGAGTCAAGACGACGATCAAGTCGTCAAGTGCTTGAAACAATGGGAAATAGCTTCGTTGAACCTATGTAAAAGATTTAAGGATCAATTAACCGACAGTCTTAGTGAGGAGTTCTAAATGCGTGGATATATAACAATATACAATGGAGAAAAGTTTGAAGTTCATGCAAATACAAACTATGAAGCACAGAAAAAAGCAATAGAGCACTTTAAACCTCCGAAAAGTAAAAAACACTTAATCACTGTATATCTTTGTGAAACAAACAACGAACAAGTAAATCAATCAACGCAGTTTGTATAGGAGAAAATTATGAATACAGCAACTAATTATACAGCACCAGCACCAAAAGGTTATGCATACAGAGCTCTTCACGATAAAATGCAAAGAAGTGATAAAATATATCTTTATGGGGTATGGCAGAATTTACCATTTCCGTTTGATGGTGAAATAGTACAAAGCTATATGGATGTAGTTCGTAAATTACCAGTTGAAATAACAGCGTATACAATCGTCGGTTTTGAGTTAGATAATGTTGAAATGAGAAATAATATGCCGGGTGAACCTGATGTTACAGTTAAAGGTACACTGCATCTTCAGCGAAAGGTTTAGTTATGAATAGAATGCCCGACGGACGACCAGTTGAGTATATTGGAGACGGTGTATATATGCGATTTACGGTGGATGTGTAGGCGGTATTTGGCTCCATGCTAACGATCACGAGCATCCAACTGATCGAGTGTTTCTGGAAGATTCAGTGTTAGATAATTTACTCAAGTTCAAGAAACAATGTGAGGAATAAAAAATAATACTTACAAATTAGGAGTTAGCAATGTTAGTCTTAAGTAGACAAAGAGATGAATTAATAATGATCGGCGACGACGTAGAAATCACAATTGTCGACGTACGTGGTGACACAGTTCGTTTGGGCATCACTGCCCCAAAGTGCATTCCAGTTCATCGTAGAGAGATTTATGATGCGATTCAACGAACAAAGGAGTAATTAAGATATGATAAATAGACTACAAGAACGTTTAAAACCGAAGGATTGGCAAAACGAAGAATTTCGATACAAGCAAAGAAAACTCGATGGACATCGACTTACGTTTATTAAGACAAGTACTGAGCCGAATAGATTACAAGGCTATGGTCGAACCGTGAAACCTGATTTTGAGATCTCTACGAAGTATCCAAGTGTTGTAGAATATGATTGGTGGAAAATCTGCCAACAAATGCCTGATGATTCAATGGTTGACGGAGAACTTTGGCTACCTGGAGGTACATCGAGCGATGTAGTTCATCATCTTGTTGAGAAAACGGGAGAATTGCTCTTTTCACCATTCGCTGTACCGTGGTGGAACGGATACGATAAAACTACAGCAAGTTTAGAAGCAATAGATGCATTATTAACTTGCGAACTTGGTCAAAAAATAGTTTCGTTTTATAAGTTTATACCAGAACTTGATACCCGAGAACAGATGCTCGACGATGCCGAAGCACTAGGCATTGAGGGTTGGGTTTTAAAGGAAGCTAATTACATTAATTGGTGGAAACTCAAACCGACGAAGACAATTGATGTAGTTGTTACTGGATTCAAAGACGGACAAGGAAAATTTCTCGGTGGAACAGGATCGTTGATTGGATCTTGTTTTATTTGAGGTATTTCATTCATTATTTTTTCCTCCTTGATTTATCTATAATCCCTTTAACAAAT
>SDBT01002993.1_pt1 | contig 29407 bp, 59 predicted proteins | sample 2277101 | NCBI WGS metagenome assembly SDBT01 (sample SAMN10404973, study PRJNA504765) | marine sediment metagenome | isolation source: marine sediment core GS10_PC15, 103 cmbsf | place: Arctic Ocean: Southern Knipovich Ridge | collected 2010
TTGTGACCTGATTCCTTGGTTGTCTGGTTCTGGGTTTCCTAAGATCCATGATGTGAGTAAAAGCATTGATAAGGCTGCTCGTGGTTTTCCTCATGGTGGTCCTGATCCTACCTCTCCCAATCACGGCAAGTTCAAGGGAGGGTGTTCAGAAGAAAATGAAGATGGACGTGGATTTGGTGCTGGTCCCGGTCAATTTATGAAAGAACAAGGAACAACAGTAGCCCGTGAACTTGTGGACGAAGCAAAACGCTGGCAAGGATGGGGAACTGCAATCAAACCCGCCCAAGAACCAATCACCCTAGCTCGCAAACCACTCTCAGAGAAAACAGTAGCAGCGAACGTCCTAGAACACGGAACCGGCGCTATCAACATAGATGCTAGTAGGGTTGGGAGTGAACAACGAACATACGATCTAAAATCCAGTGAGAATCTTAATAAGCTATCAAGATCAAACGGAAAAGATTCTGACGATGCTAAAGGATTGGGAGCGTATGGAATCGGAGCAAAACAAATAAGTACAGGCAAAACAACAGTCAAAGGAAGATGGCCCGCGAATGTAGTCCATGATGGTTCGGAGGAGGTGTTAGAGGGGTTTCCTGATACGGGAAAATCATCAGGTGGGCGTATTGGCAATGCAGGCGGCGGCACTGTCCAAAATATACCCACTGGCCATTTTGTTGCGGGCAATCCCGGCTTCGGTGACTCAGGTTCCGCAGCTCGATTCTTCTATTGTGCCAAAACAAGTAAGAAAGAACGAGGTGAGGACAACAACCATCCAACCGTCAAACCAATCGCCCTTATGGAATGGCTAGTCAAACTCGTAACACCGAAGGGAGGGGTTGTGCTTGATCCGTTCATGGGTTCTGGGTCCACTGGATTAGCTTGTGTTCGTAATGGGTTTAAGTTCATAGGCATAGAGAAGGATCATAAATACTTCGATATCGCGTGCAAGAGAATTGAGGCTATGGTCAATGAACAACAGAATAAAGAAAGTTTGGAATCATTTTTTACCGAGGAGCAACACATCAATGATTGATAAGAGAAGCGAAGTTGATTTTGGATTCAGTTTTGCTGACGAAGGAGATTTCAAAGACACCGAATACGAAAAGCAACTAGAGACAAAAGTACAAGAACAAGACTCTAAACTGCGAGAGGTCGATTTGACTGCCTCTGAGTATAAGAAGAGATTGTATGACTTGAACAACCTCATTATGCCGCTACTCTCTGGATTGGCCAAGGAACCGGAGAAAAAAGTTCTACTCTGGCCCCAGCGTGCGCAGAAGGCCAAGGAACTCATGAAGCGTTGTCATGAAATCGTAGACGGGAAATAATTTGCATTATATTGCTATTGCGACGGCGTTGATGCTCTCTGTCATCGCCGCAGTGTTCTCTATTTTCGGTCTCATTGCTATCTTCCCCGGCGCGATTATTGCCATCGCCATTATGGGGTCTGCCCTTGAGGTAGCCAAGGTCGTATCTGCGATTTACCTCCATCTGTATTGGCACTACCTCGGGCCATTCGTCAAATCCTACCTTATGATCTCCGTCATTTTCCTTATGCTGGTGACTTCCATAGGGGTGTTTGGGTATCTCTCTAAGGCCCACCTCGAACAAAAAGTCAAACTCCAAACTGGTATCGGACAAGAGATTGAACTGATTGACTTGCAAATAGCAAGTCAGAAGGCAAACGTGGATGATCTTGACTTGCAACTCAATGCAATCAACGTACCATTGGCAAAGATGATTGAGTTGTCGAGAAGAAGTCGTGATGCAAGGAATGCCCTTCGTGAAATGAAACGCCACACCAAATCGAAAAAGCAAATCCGAAAGGAACGCGAGGGGTACTTGACAACTCTTGCCAACCTCAATACAAAGAAGATACAACTTGAATCAAAAAGAGCAATTCAAGAAGCAGAAGTTGGACCAATAAAATACATAGCCAACTTAGTTTATGGGGATGCATCAAATGATCAATTGGAGAGGGCAGTTAGGTGGTTGATAATAATTCTCGTAGTAACGTTCGACCCTCTAGCGATTGCCCTTCTGTTGGGAGCGAATATCAGGTTCAGGGAAGTGGATCAAAACACGATTCAACGGATACTGTCGGAACCAGTCTCGAACAAGCACATAAAGATACCCAAAAGCTCGATTATGCGCTGGAGGTAGATTACAACGACGATTGGTGGAATACAACGGACGGAATTTTCGACCCCATTCAGCGCACCTCCAAACCAGAAGATAGAATCACCTACATCATCGAGCGTGCCAAGAGAGTCGTAGATGACGAGGGATATTACACAGTCTGGCATAGCTGGACAGAATCCGACAACGAAGATAACATAAACAAACTGTTCGGAATCCTGCGCGAGCAGCATCCTAACTGGAGACTCCGACGCCGTGATTATGACGGGAGAGCTGATAGATTTATAATGAGGGAATCATCATGATTGACGACAGAAAGATATGGCTACAGGGTACAGATGGAGAGTTTCACCTTCTCTACATAAAAGCCATCGGTGACGTGATAGAAAACAAATACGACAGCACAACCAAAATAATATTGATGAGTGGAAATACCATTCTTGTGGAGCAGTCATTCAAATCCGTAGTTCTACAACTAGCAAAATCGACAGAGTCACTCGATAGATTCTTCCACAAACATTTCTACAACGACATAAGTTGGCATGAATCTAACTACGAAGCCGACTACATCTGTACCCAGAAACAAACAGCCGAAGCAATAGATGCCATGTTAGAAGATAGGGATGACAATGATAACCAAAACAGAGAAGTCTGATTTCAACACGTTCTACGATGCGATTGTCGATGAGCACGTAAACACAACCATCGCAGCCGAGGGGTTGTCGTCCGCAGAATCTTCAGGAACGATTGATACCGGATGTTACATTCTGAATGCCTTGGTTTCCGGTAGTATCTACGGGGGGATGCCAAACAACAAAATCACGGCTCTCGCTGGTGACTCCGCAACAGGCAAGACGTTCATCGCACTCGGTATCGTGAGGTCGTTTCTTGATCGTGATAAGAAAGCGTTTGTGGTTTACTACGACACCGAGGCAGCAGTTACAAAAGCTGCTATGGAGGAACGCGGGATTGATACTACGCGCGTGATACTCCCAGAGATTGATACAGTCGAGAAACTACGAACCAATTGTATGAAGATGCTCGATAGGTACATAGATAAAAACATCGAAGCACCTATGCTTATTGTTTTAGATTCCCTTGGGATGCTTAGTTCAGTTTCTGAAATAGGTGATGCCCAAAAAGGGGAGGTAAAGGCGGACCCCGGACGGCGTGCTCAGATCATAAAAGGAACATTCCGTACCATAACACTGAAGCTTGGCCGCGCCGGGGTTCCGTTTTTGCTCACTAATCACACGTATGACTCACCTAATATGTACGCAGCCAAACAGATATCGGGTGGGTCTGGGCTGAAGTATGCAGCCTCATCTATCGTCATGCTCAACAAATCCAAGGACAAAGACGACAAGGAGGTTGTTGGCATCAAGATAAGGGCAACTAACGTCAAGGCACGACCGGGTTGTGGCAAGGAGAATGCAGAATGTATCATGAAACTCAACTACAAGACAGGGCTGGATAAGTATTTCGGATTGCTTGAGTTGGGGGAGAAACACAAAGTCATCAAGAGGTCGGGTGCGTACTATCAACTCCCTGATGGAACCAAGGCGTACGCGAAGGTCATTCTCGAATCCCCAAAGAAATACTTCACCGACGAACTCATGAAGCAACTCGATAAGGCTGCGGCTAAGGAATACACTTATGGCGGATAGAAAGAAGAAAAGAAAATACAAAACCGCACAATTCGAAGAGGACTATTGGGCGTTTTACAACAACAAAATATGGCGCGAAAGAGAAAAATACTGGACTGAGTTAAAAAAGAAACCTAACTTCAACAAAATCCTATTCGAGTCAGCTAAAATCTGGGATGACAGGTTAAAAGAGCAATCCAAGAAACCATTTCATTTTGTCGTGAAGCTGATGGTGGGACTCGTGTTGTTGACATTCGCTGCTGCTGTGGTAATTGAAGGTGTGTCTATGACGAGGGAAATGAATGATAGACCAACTGATACTATCACACCTATTACTGAATCCTGAGTTTGGTTCCAAGGTAGTCCCGTTTCTCAAACCTGAATATTTCCAGAACCCCCAAGACAGAAAACTCTTCAACCTCATATCTGCCTACACAACCAAGTATAGCGCCTTCCCAACCAAGGAGGCGCTATTCGTTAATCTTGGAGCCGTAACAACCCTTAACGAATCAGAATACCAACTCCTCCAGAAAAAGATAGATGACCTTTCGATAGAGGATGACACAGACTCTAATTGGCTTCTCGACAAAACCGAGGAGTTCTGTAGCGATCAAGCAATCAAGAATGCCTTGTTCAAGTCAATTCAAATCTGGGAGGGCAAGGACAAAAAGCTAGATAAAGGCTCCATCCCACAAATCCTGTCCGATGCACTCGCTGTCAGTTTCGACACCAACATAGGTCATGACTTCACCGAGGATTGGGAGCTTCGTTACGAGAAGTACCACAACAAACTAGAGCGTGTTCCGTTTGGAATACACATGCTCGACAAGGTATCAGAAGGTGGGGCGGCAAAACGAACCCTCACGATTTTCATGGGCGCGACAGGTATTGGTAAGACCATCGTACTTTGTTCCCTCGCATCCTCAAACCTGACACTCGGTAAGAACGTGCTCTACATAACCCTAGAGATGGGTGAGGTCGGGGTTCCATCTATCTCACATAGAATCGATGCAAACCTCCTCGACACCCCCACAACCGACCTTATGATTTTACCGCTCTCCACCTACAAATCCCGAATCGAGAGGATGAGGGAAAAAATCAAGGGCAAGCTCATCATCAAAGAGTACCCTATGTCAACCGCTAATGTGAACAATTTTAGGTTCCTTTTGAATGAGTTAAAGCTGAAGAGTGGTTTCGTACCGGACATCATCTACATAGATTACATAAATATATGCACATCCGTCAGAGTGAAACAAACTGAAGGGAGTTACGGGTATATCAAGGCAATCACAGAGGAGTTTGTTGGTCTTGCACAACAACAAAACGTGCCTTTGATTTCCGCTACCCAACTCAATCGTCAAGGGTCGGCAAGCTCAGAACCGACCATGACTGATGTGGCTGAGAGTTACGGTCTTACGCACCCAGCCGACATGATCATGGCCATCACTCAAAACGCTGACATGAAGGCCCTCAATCAATACCAAATCATCCAAGTCAAGAATCGATTCCGCGACGAGAACGAAAATCGTAAGTTCGTCATAGGCGTTGATAAATCCAAGATGCGACTGTATGACGTGGAACAATCAGCACAGAATTTATCGGGTGGCATGAACAAGCCCAAGCAATCGAAGTTTGGGTTCCAGAAGGAGGCATTTTCTAATTTCAAATAAGAACCGATATGTAAATCATTACGGCGCATTACGGCGCACATATCGGTCATAAGGAGGCAACATATGAAGATTGTCGTAGCCGGAAGTCGAAACATCCATGACAAAAACCTAGTCTATGATTGTATCGAGAAATCCAAGGTTACGATAACTGAATTGGTCTCCGGTTGCGCTGCGGGGGTTGACTCATTAGCAGAAGCCTATGCCTTGGATCATGATATTCAGGTCATGCCATTCTGGGCCGATTGGAAGAAACACGGCAAATCAGCAGGCCCCATACGCAACAAACAAATGGCTGAGTATGCTGATGCCGCCGTGGTTATCTGGAACGGTCAATCTAACGGGGCTCGTAACATGATAGAGAACATGAGAAGTGCTGGTAAGCCGGTCATCCTTTGGGATTGTAATGGTAAACGAAGAAACTACGAAGATAAATAAGTTATGGCTAAATTTCCTAACGGAACATTCGAGACAAAAAACGAATCTATTTGCGACGAGAAAGATTGGCTCTGGATCAAGGGGGATTTGAACGCTTGGGATGGTCCCTCTAAAAACTGGACACAATCTCACAAAGACAAATACTACAAGTACCTAAAGAAGAAGGACATAGTGGTTACTGCCGGTGCCAATCACGGCATCCATTGCAGATTTTACGCCATGACATTCAAGTACGTCTATGCCTTCGAACCCAACCCCTACTCATTCCATTGCATGTCCTCGAATTGTCCTTTTGACAACGTGATCAAGATGAATTGTGCGCTGGGCAGTAGGATTGAAATGGTGTCCCTTCAAGGAAAACCCTCCCAGACATCAGGTCTGGTCAAAACCAAGCCCGGAGGGGAAGGGTTTGTACCTTGTCTGACCATTGATATCCTCAACCTACCTGATTGTGACCTCATCCAGCTAGACGTGGAAGGAAATGAGGCCAATATTCTAAGGGGCGCACTCAAGACAATAGAGAAATATCGTCCTGTTGTCGTAGCTGAGAATGGAAAAAAGGGCGATATCAAGAATTTCATGGAGAAACTAAACTACGAATGTAAAGACCAATCCATATCCGATACCATCTGGATACCAAGATAACTGAAATTCATAAATACCTCTACAGGAATAAGAGGAACCGACGTGAAAAAGACCGTAGCAAAGCATCCGTATCTTGAAATAAATCCAATGGACGACTCTCATTTAGATGATCCAAATCCTTCTGGCAACACCCCAGCACGACATTCCATCAAACAACACGGTCCCGCAAAGCTATCAAAGCCATGGGGACTGGATGATTCTGACGTGGCCAAGGTGACGGATGACCCTCATTTGAAGGATAGAAAGGTCAAAGACGACGATTATGAGGATGATGACGACGAGAGGGATGACAAGGGCGATAGAGAGGATGATATTGATAATGAGGACGGTGAGGACAAGGACGAGAGGGCAGATAAAGAGAAGGTAGATAAGAAGAAACAACCCTTCGGCAAGGACAAGAAATCCGAGAAATCCGACCCCAAGGGCAAGAAAAAGAAGAAAAAAGTCCCCAGCTACGACGACAAAAACGACAGTTGCGGGGCTCACGGGAATGACGAGGATCAGGAAGTCAAAGAGAGCATCAAGGAGAGCATCATCCACGCCATCCTAGAAGCCCGGAGGCGTCGTCGGAATATCCAGAGATACAGACCTTCTATTGGCACTAGGGTAAAGAGAGAGGGTGGAATCTCCGTAGGTGGTCATCAACGCGGAGGAGTAAAAACCGGCAAGACCATAAAATTTAGAGCCAAAACAGCAGCGAGAAAAGCTGCCAAAATCGCTCGTAGTGTGGGTAGCGGAAGACATGGCTCTCCAGATAGCGCCCTGAACAGACAGATAAACAGTATCCCCGGTAGAATTTGGCGTGGTATCAAGAATCTCGCTGGATCAAAAATCAAGGGTAAACAATCTCAATCCGACGACGAGCAATTCCACGCTGCCGTGAAAAAAGCAGTCACGAGGAGAAGGGTGAAAATTGCTGCTGATAAGCATTTCGCAGATGAAAAAATGGCTGACCTTGAAAAACAGTATCCGGGTAGAGTGCATGATCACTCAAGCAAAACAGAGAGACCCACCAAAAAAGCTTCTTCAAAGAAGACTCATACTCATTCAGATGAGGAACTGACTGCTCGTAAACGCAAAATGGTTAAAACTGCATTCGATATAGAGAAAAAAGCAGAAGGGCGATCAAAACCTAAACCAACAGCACCTACACCCCCCAAAGATACTAGAAATGCTAGAAATGCTGGTTTCTGGAAAGACCGCAAAGTGTTCCGAGCTGGACGCGACGGAAGGATGAAGGCCGACAACAAGAAGAACCCTCCTGTAGCTCCTATAGGCGCAAACGCCACCGATTATTTCGCAGCTAGAAAAGCAATCAAAATGTCAAAACGGGAAGGTCCGCCCGCCCTACCCAATAAAGAAAAATTAAGACGGGCATCAATTAGCCGAGACAAGAACATACCGGGACTGGCTAAAGTAGCCAAATATAGAAAAACTTTAGGGGGTAGACTAATGAACAAACTAGACAAACACCTTAACTCTGGGGTGGAACAAACCGCCGAGCCCCTTCAGGAACTCATGACGCCACGCAGTCTGGCCAGAATCCAGAAGCACCACGGAGCCAACTTGAGTCTCCCCACAGCTAAGAAACTGAAATCTAAGACTCGTGATGCTGAGTCTTGGGGTAGTCGTGGTAAGGATGTCGAACCCTCTGGGGAACACGAGGCTCAATATATGCGAGCCAAGGCCCTTCGTGGTAAGATCAGGGGCGTGAAAGACGTGGAAAAGGTGATTGCAACCGGACACCGCGACCATTTACCTCTAGACTGGCATGATAAAATTGGACGATCAGCTCATAGAGCACAAACTTATCATGATCAATGGCAAAAATCGAAGGATGTTCTATCTCGCATCAAGAAATCAAAAGCTGATGCTAATGTTACTGCCGTTAACAAGCTCGCGTCTATGTCTGACGGGTTGACAAGGGTTAGAGAAAAATATCCAGGGTTGTTCAAGTAACTTATTGAAATGTATGATAAAAAAGGGCCGACATAAAAAAACCATACATACTATAGTATCATTTCGCAACGCAACATAGGGGGTAAAACCGATGGAGAGCGTAGTTATCGTCATAATCTCGGCATGTAGTTTGTTGGTCAGCGATCCAAGGTGCAAAGATTTTGAGCTGCCGCCGTTTGTTGAGCTAAACGCCATACAATGCATCATAGGGGTACAAGCTCAAGTCGCAAAGCTATGGACTCCATCACACCCTAATTGGATCATCAGAAAGATTACTTGTAAGGAGCGCCATGGATTGGATGAAGTGGCTACTGAAGCGGATATTTAAGTTTAATGAGTTTAACAAAGAAGAAGGTGTAATGCCCAAGAAGGAAGAAAAGGAAGAGAAACTTCCTCACGAATACGATAATGTCACGTTGTTCATAGGTGGGAAACCAAAGAAAGTCTCCCGTAGCTCCAAATACCTACTGGACATGATGACCCTCGACTAACAAAACATATAAATAACACTAGGAATTCAACCTGGGGAGTAGACTTATGGCACAATGGACGAAGACAGACGAGGCTGCTGGCTCGCCAATTTGGAGCGCCCAGCAATTCGGGAAAGCCCCTACAAGAGCAGAGGCCAATCTGTTATTCGGAAACACAACTGCCGATTCGTATGCTAATGCTACGATTGGCATGTACGGCGTGGCTGACACTGAAATCAATCAGCTCGTTTTTCACGTCCTTTCCGCAACCCCTTCTGATACCGGCGATGTCGATTACGTAGTTGGTGATTTCTTGCTCGTCGCTAATACCGGAACTGGAGACGGAAACACCCACGTAGAAGCCAACCTTGAAATTCTGACGGTCGAAGCCAACACGATGACCCTTAACGGTCGTGGTACTGGTGGGAGCTATGTAGCTGGTGAAATCCTCACCCTTGCTAATGGTGTTTCAACCGTAGCAATGACTGCGAATATCGACTCCACAGAAGTCAGAACAGTGGCGGTCAATGACGGCGGTACTGGATATGCCAACGCCGACACGGTTACAGTCAATCAGGATGCGGTTATGACAACTGACGCGGTATTCACTGTAACAACTGGCGCGGCTGACACAATCGTTGCCTCGTTAGTTCGGACGACGAATGGCGTGTTCACTACAAATCCAAGTTTGCTGACAGCAGCCAACGTCACCGTTATTTCGAGTTCTGGATCGGGCCTCCTCGTGGACCTCACAATGATGGTCGAGAGCCTTTCCGCAGTCGAGAATAGAGGTAGCTACACGGTTGAGCCCACGTTAACAGCAGCAACCACGACTACGACCCCTGGTGATGGCACTGGCGCGACGGCTGATGCCACGATGAGAATGTTAGGCTTGGGTGTAACCGTCGAAGGTGTCTATACAGGAGTCGTCAATTCTACTGCTAATCCAGTCACGGGTGGAACAGGAACCGGCGCAGAGATTGCCCTGACCCTATCCAACGGCGAATCTGATGGTAAGATCGCAGGTGCCCCTGGCTGGGTTGTTCGAACGGTTGGAACTGGCGGACGCGCAGGACGTATCCAAGCTGAATGCCTTGTAGCAATTGGCGACATGCAGGGCGATGACGAGGATGTGGTCTTTCCTGAGTTCCCTGACGTATCATAGGGGTAATTCATGGCTGTTTCTTCGCCAAGACAGATTGATGGATGGTCGGCTTGCACAGCCCTCACGGCTAATGACATTGTGTTGGTTCAAGGCAATAATCTGGCCAACACCTACAAGGCAACGACTACAACCCTAACTTCATACTTCGACACAAACCTAGCTGGTAAACAAACCAAATGGATACCAGCTAGGGATATGTTATCGGCTGTCACGAATGGACCAGCCGCAGGAACCTTAGAGACAACCACCAATCAAATCAACTATGAAGTTCTAGATTTCGACGACGGCGCAGATGAATACGCTCATTTCAATGTTGCCTTTCCGAAGAGTTGGAATCTCGGAACAGTTACCTTTCAGGTTTGGTGGTCCTCTACTGCGACTGATACGGATGGTGTAGCTTGGGGATTACAAGGCGTGGCAGTTTCGGATAATGTCACAGCAGATACCGCATTTGGAACCCCTGTTGTCATAACCGACAATGCTCAATTAACGGCGGGAGAGGTTTATGTGACGCCTGAAAGTACGGCTGTCACAATAAGCAACGCTCCGGCAGATGCTGATATTTGCTACTTCCGAGTTTTTCGTGATATCGATGACCCCGCTGATGTTCATGAAGAAGATGCAAGATTGATCGGTATCAAGCTGTTCTTCACAGAGGATACCTTAGTCGATATTTAATGTTGTCATTTAGGATACTATGACCGTCCCGCCAGAGGTACTAACACACTCCAATTTCCTGCTGTTTTGTGCTAAATTTTATAGCAACCCTCATTGCACCAGCTATGAGGAATTTCTTAATGATGTCCGCCGATTGAAGCACATAAAAAAGCTCCTCACACGCTACGAACGAACCGGCGAATTCAAAACCCGTCTCATCCTTAACCATATCATAATACTGAACAATTGCTTCGGAAATGAGGCAACCTGTAAGATTATGTGGCTCAAGATGGGAGGGTATCTCAAGTACATAAAGCCATTTCTGATACTCATAAATACATTACCACCTGTCATTTATGACGTGGAAATCAAGGGACCAATCTACACCGATGATGTTGAGATGGATCAACGAACAGTAGACGAATTGAGGCAAATCTAAATGAAGGAAAGCTACCACATAATCTTCGGGCCAGATGGTCGATTTAGGGCGGCTAAAGTCATAGAACACGACGGCAACTACGACTCCGAAATTTTGTCTGAGTTCGCCACTCTTATCGAAGCCGAAAATTTCCTAATTGAAGATGGGGTTCCAGCCAACTCCATAGGTGGCGGTAACATAGCCGCGACCGGAGGAGAGGAACCACCGGCCATGACCTACTCGCAGCGAAAGAAGAAGAAGAAGAGATTCATCTTCGGTCGCCTCGTACCATTCCTCAATTGTTCTACGACGGAGAAATAGAATATGTCAGAGGATGATGACAAGCGAATCACGAAACTTGAGGTTGAGACATCCACTATTCGCTCTGATGTTGCCCATGTCGCAAACACCATCCAAGACAACTCGAAGAAACTAGATAGCCTCATCTCAAGCATTTCCAAACTTGATTCCAAAACTGATGTGACGATACAAGCCCTCGAATTCATGCAAGATGATCACAAGGAACTCAGAATTGACTACAACAGTTTTCGCCACAAAGAATACGACCGCTTCAAAGCATCCATTCACGAAAAGATTTCCAACAACAAAGTTTCCATAGCTAAGGTAACAGGGGTTGCGGGCGGGGCATCAGCTATGGTATACGGATTGATTGAGGCGCTGAAAAACTGGAAGGGCTAGATCATGAAAAACGAAGTGTATGCGATACTAGATTGGAACTGCTTGTACGATCTGTGGAACTATGCTGAGAATAAGAGAGACCCAGACAATCCAAAAGTGCCTTATCATCTGTATTTCCTCTTTGATGAAAAGGTAGTTAGGATAAAACAAGAGGGAGAATTCGAGTTTCAGACAATCAACATGCGTACAAAAGATGAAAGTTTGAAAGGGCGTATAGAGGAACTTGAACACAGGATTGCACAACTTGAGACTGGAAAGGCTAGATTATGACAATTCGTAAGATACACGAGGATTCTGAAACCCTCATAATCGCAATGGACGAAGATTCTGTGTATGGGTTTGCAGAAATCCGGCCAATAGTCAAGGAACTGGTCAGATTGTTGGACTTATATGAGGATAAGTATGCTCTTATTGATGATACTCAGTTGCTCCAGCGTTTCGTCAATCTTGCCCATAAGGCCAGAACGATTATAGAATAGATTTTTTGGTATGATGTGGATTGAAGAAAAGTACATAATGCTGGTGTCGCATAAGCTCGTTCGATTCAAGAAACGAGGGCGGGTATTCAATTTCAGATGCCCGCGCTGTCTCGACTCCCAAAAATCCAAATCCAAGGCTCGCGGGTACTTCTATCCCAAGAACAACGGGTACTCCTTTAAGTGTCACAACTGCGGGGAGACTGATACCTTCCATTGGTTCCTCAGAGATTTCGATAATTCCCTATACGAGCAATACTGCTATGAACTGCTTCAGGAGGGCGGTGAGAGGTTTAGTTCGTCCACTACCCATGCTATCAAAAAAGAGCAAACCTCCGTAGAATCGGCTCTCTCGGGCATACAGCGGGTGTCTACGCTGGATCAAGAACACCAAGCTGTAAAGTACCTCAAGTCCCGTAAAATTCCAGTCGTTTTCCACGCCAAGTTGTATTATTGCAAATCATTCAAAAAGTTTGTCAACTCCCTTATCCCTGACAAACTAACCACCTTCGACGAAGCCCGACTTGTCATCCCACTCCAGACTAGGATGGGGACGTTGGTTGGATTCCAAGGGCGGGCGTTTGGCGAGACTACAATCCGGTACATAACCATCATTCTAGAGGAAAATCTAGGACGTATTTGGGGGCTGGATACGGTTGACCTGAATAGGCGATACTACGTCCTAGAGGGTCCGTTTGATGCTATGTGTCTGGATAACTCTCTTGCGGTTTGTGGTTCCGATATCGAAACCGCTATGGAGAAGATTGACGCAGACAAGAACCTAGCCGTCATTGTATACGACAAAGAACCGCGAAACAAGGAGATCATATCCAAAATGGAACAAACAATCAAAGCCGGTTGGAAACTTTGTATCTGGCCGGTTGATTTTGAATTCAAAGACGTAAACGACGGGATTCTAGGGGGGTTGCAATCTTCTGAGATTCTGCATACTATAGACTGCAACATACAAAGTGGCCTAATGGCCGAATTGGCTTTGTCTGATTGGAGACGGGTATGAGTTCCTTTAATTATGAGAAGATAATTGGTGGCTTCACAATTAAGGCCGATTCTAACTGGGTTCATATACATCAAGGAGACCTTTGGAATTCACCATACATCTCTCTTAAAGGTGAGGAGGTGTATGATATCCAGTATGCCCTTGGTGAGATTATACGGTTGGAGAAGGAACACGAGAAGCAGGAAATAAGAAGCAGTGAGAACTATTGGAGAAATAAGGAACAGCAATGAAAAACATGATCACGTTTGCACTATCTGCTCCGGCTATCAAGAAGATATCGGAGTTCGCAGCGACCAAGGAATCAGAAATCCTACGACTTAACGAAGAAATGTTTGTTGTTATGCTGGACATTGGAAGCGGGAGAGGAACCATCCAGTCTAAGGATGGAAGGTCTGCCGCGTTTAATTCAAGAAACGGGTGATGTACACATGAAACGAGAAATCATGGTCGAAATGAATGACGAGACGGTAGAGGAAATCACGAACGCAGCCCTTATAGACGGGGCCGAGGGACTCATGGAGGCAATTCGTAGTACGATGTTTCGAATGGTCAAAACCGAAAGCACCTCGAACTGGATTGATCTCATGATGGAAGTCAACGATCTCAAGGCGTACATGAATATTCTGGACTACACCACAGGGGAAGTTTGGAATTTTGACGACCATATTTCTTCTATCGACAAAACCAGCAAGAAACCCAAGAAGAGGACCAAGAAATGATAAGGTGGACGTTCCGCAGACACGACACTCTTGCTCGTCATACTGAGCCAGATCAAACACTGACAACAGAAATCGAAGAAAGTTTCGTAGAGGATTACAAAAAGAACATGGGAACGAAATTCGGTCCAGAATTGGCTATAGTGCAAGCCGCAGTTGAGAATATGGTGTTTGCGGCGGAAAGAGAAAGGAACAAAAAATGATCACTACAACCGGCAACATCAGAACAGAACAACCACAACCCAAAAAAGAAGAACCAGCACCCGTTGCATCCCCAAATTGGGAACAAACAGGGGATTTTAGATGGTATGTGGACAATCGCGTACCAACCAACACAACCTCGACGTTACAGCAAGAATGGGTTGATAGTGAAGGTAAAATTTATTGGTCAGATGTGCCCGTTGTGTTCTCGAATCCCATCCCCTTGAAGGATTTCAAATCATAAATAGGAGGTCGCCTTTGTGGGGGGAATCCTAGAGAATGGATGACGATGCTAACCTTGACGGATGGAAGAAGTTCCCAAAAACAGCACCTAAAACGGGTGTCAATATCATTATCGGGGGATTCACCGAAAAAAAACAATGGGTTGAAATAATCGCGAGCTGGGGGAAGTTTAGCGAGGGGTGGCATCCTATGTGCAAGGGCGCTATTGACACTAAGGGAAAGTGGTTGGTTTCTGGGTATATGACTATAGATAATTACGTGGGGGTTAAGTGGATTGCTTGGCATCCTAAACCAGCGCCGCCATTGTCAAGTAAATTTTGAGGGATTCTCGCACAAAATGAAGATGGATTTGTATCAGTCGTTCATTCAGAAGTCACGATACGCAAGGTACCTACAAGACAAGAAACGAAGAGAGCATTGGCCTGAAACCGTTGCTCGTTATCTCGATTTCATGGAGAGTCACCTAAAAGAGACTTGTAGCTTCGTACTGAATAACGACCTCAGAATGGAACTAGAAGATGCGATTGTCAACCTAGATGTCATGCCTTCCATGCGATGTCTCATGACCGCTGGTAAGGCCCTAGAGCGAGACAACACCTCCGGTTACAATTGTTCCTATCTCCCTATCGACGATCCTAAGAGTTTCGACGAGGCCATGCTAATCCTTATGAATGGATGTGGCGTGGGTTTCTCCGTCGAGCGCCAATTCGTGAACCAGCTCCCCGAAGTACCAGAGAAGCTTTTTGAGTCCGACACAATGATTGCTGTCCGAGATTCAAAGGAAGGGTGGGCCAAGGCACTCCGGCAACTGATTGCGTTGTTGTATTCCGGCGAAGTTCCTAAGTGGGATATGTCCAAGGTCCGACCGGCAGGAGCAAGACTAAAAATCTTCGGCGGACGATCTTCTGGCCCTGGTCCCCTTGATGACCTGTTTAAGTTTATCGTTAACATCTTTTATGGTGCTCAAGATCGCAAACTAACAAGTATCGAATGCCATGACATTATGTGCAAAATCGGTGAGGTGATTGTCTCTGGGGGGGTACGTCGTTCCGCTCTTATCTCCCTATCCAATCTCTCCGACGACAGGATGAGAAATGCAAAACATGGTGCGTGGTGGGAACAATATGTACATCGGAGTCTTTCTAACAACTCAGCAGTCTACAACGAGAAGCCCGACGTGGGTATTTTCTTAACTGAATGGCTGTCTCTTTATGAATCCAAATCCGGTGAGCGAGGTATGTTCAATCGTGAAGCCTCCATTGCGCAAGTCAAGAAAAACGAACGCCGCGACTCTGACCATTTGTTCGGCACAAATCCTTGTTGTGAAATCATACTACGTCCCAATGGCTTTTGCAATCTCTCAGAGGTGGTTGTACGCCAGAAAGATACATTATCCGCACTGAAGAAGAAGATCAGAATTGCAGCCATCATGGGAACATTCCAAAGTTCCCTTGTTCACTTCCCTTATCTCAGACGCACTTGGAAAAAGAACGCAATAGAGGAACGGCTGCTTGGTGTTTCCTTGACGGGGATATACGACAATCCGAACCTCAACGACTACAAATCAGAAAAGTTACCTGATGTTCTGGAGTCGCTGAAGAAAGTAGCAATCGACACAAACAAAGAGTACGCCAAGAAACTAGGCATAGAACAATCGACTGCCATCACTTGTGTCAAACCTTCTGGAACCGTATCCAATCTTGTTAACTCCGCATCAGGCATCCATCCTCGCCATAGCCCGTATTACATCCGGCGCGTGAGAAACGACATAAAAGACCCCTTGACTGATTTTCTTATCAAGGCGGGTGTACCAGTGGAGGAGGACGTAACGAATTCTTCTGTAGCTGTTTTTTCATTTCCCCAAAAAGCACCAGACAAAGCTCTGTTCAAATCAGACATAGATGCAATAACCCATTTGAATCTATGGCTTATCTACCAACGACATTTCTGCGAGCATAAACCATCCGTGACGATTTCAGTGAAAGAAAATGAATGGCCGACTGTTGGTGCTTGGGTTTGGGAACATTTCGACGAACTTTCCGGTGTAGCATTCCTGCCATTCGATCAAGGAATCTATCGCCAACCACCATACGAAACTTTGACAAAGGAACAATACGATGATCTAGTAAAAAAAATGCCAAAAAAACTCAATTGGGATGACCTAGTTGAAGAAGAAGATGTAACCGAAGGAGTGCAAACACTAGCTTGTGTTGCAAATTGTGAAGTATGACAACAACATTTACAGTTAACCCATCAATCCTGAAAGTTAAGAAGAGTGCTGGGGGACATACAATGGAACACCATATCCCAATCACATTCGAGCATTACGGTTATACGTTTGAAGAAATCGAAATGATGACTGAAGAAGAACAACAAAAAGTTATGGGTGAAATCTGGGCAGAAATTGAAGGTGAGAGGACATAATGAAAGAGGTACTTGACAACCTGTTTGAAAATTTTGAATTCAGTCCGCTACTAGAAGAAGTTTCCTTGAATGGCGCGCGGGAATATGTTCAAGAAGCATTGGCAACAGGTGAGATGATAGATTGTCCGTGTTGTGGACGAAACATTAAAAAATACCAATGGTCGATACTTCGTTCGATGCTTACTGCACTGAATTATCTCAACACCCATGAGCGTGTAGAAGGTAAAACCTTAGCAAAAATATCTGGTGGTGGAGTCTACGCCAAGTTGAAATACTGGGGTCTAACAGATCAAACAGAAAGCAAAAACAGAGGGTATTGGTTTATTACACCCAGAGGACGTGATTTCCTACATGGTTACATTCGCGTTCCAAAACATGCCTATGTATTCAACACACAAGTTCTGTATTTCTCAAACGATACAGTATGTATTGATGACATCAAGAAGAACTTTGATCTAGCCGAAATCATGGGGGATTGAAATGTACACTGAAAAGTACGTAGAGGATTTTGTCGAAGAGGGTTTTGAGTTTCCAGAGGGTTATCCTTTCATGTTGTATAACGTAGAGACAAAAACTGACAACAAGTTCGTGATAGCAGACACACCACAACGAGCCTTTCTGATAACAGGCGGGGGGAAACCGATGCCCGTTCGCGTCAATGAGTTGATTCAATCATGGGGACACGCCAGAACCCATAACATGTTGCAGTCCTGTGAACCTCATTGGGTGGTCAAACACAACATGGCGTTTTTCAAGAATGGACCGAGGGTAATTTGATGAACCATCCATCACACAAAACCAGATTCAGTGATGCTTCTAGTTTCGATGAAATATGCACTGAATGTGGTGCTACAGACAGAGCGGGTAGCGACAAATTAAAGAAACCATGTAAACCAGATGAGGACTACTGGACAAAAATGGACCAAGGGGGAATATAAATGGGATTCAAGATAGGACAAAAAGTGGTTTGTGTAGATGACGTGGTTAACCATCCTCATGTATCATGGGGAGAATACCCTATCCACAAAGGACAGATTTATGTCATCAGAGGGATTTGTCCTAATTTCCACCATCCCAGTCAAGGAGTAGTTAGTGGTGTAAGACTTGAGGGTATACACAGACCTCGAACTGATTGTCCATATCGTAAATCACGTTTCAGGCCATTAGTAGAAACCAAGACCTCCATAGAAATTTTTCGTCGTATGCTCGTAACAGAAGAGAAAGAATTAGAGGTGGTGTCACGATAGAACCAGATGAGGACTACTGGACTAATAATTACGGATCGTGTAAATTAGGAAAAGATTGTGTTTGTATACGACAGGGTTGGCGTGGGAAAATGTGCCCACACTGGAACCCTCTCGGAGCAAAGACAATAGATGAACTGATGAGAAGGATTGATGACTGATGGCGAAAGATTTTGAAGTCAATGTAAAAAACGACGGATCAGTTTTCTATTCGCTTGGCGTGGCGAGAAGAATAATCTGTACAACAGAAGACGTGAGAGACTTTGATTTTGACTATGACCTCTCACCACCAGAGGAAACCATCTTTCAGGAAGGTTTTCAGGAAACGTGTAAGATGATTGATGAGTGTCTTACACGAAGGACATAATTATGAAGAACGAATTGAAAGACGCTAAGGTTAAAATATCAGCACTACACAAATTCTTATTCAGTAGAGGAATATTTTTTGAGTGGATCACTGAACGAGATGAACATATCAAATCAGCTCAGAAGATGTGGGATGAAGTTGATGAATTTGATGAGCAACAAAGGAGTAAAACAAATGAAGGACGAGCACAAGACATTTCTGAACAACTTAACCGAGTGGCTAGAGGTCGATAGTCCAGCCACCGCAGCACAACACCTAAAAACTGAGTATCCCGCTCTAACCATCGAAGAGTGCAGGGTTATCACTGACCATTGGTGGGCGAGCAAACCACGGCTGTTGAACGAGGGCGATCTATTTTCAGGATGCTAATGATATGAAAACCTTTACTATGTACCGAGACAATGTACCGGATGAAACACACAACGAATTCCAGAAGAACCCACCATCCGAACCACAATTTGAAGGAGTTGTTTGGTCTGACGGGCGAGTTGCTATCAGATGGTTAACTGCAAAGGGAAGCACATCCGTTTGGGATAGTATGGAAGATATGCTTGCCATTCACGGACATCCTGAATATGGCAGCAGATTGGTTTGGAATTAAATGTACGATGAAATGAACTTGCCCACTGCTATTGTCCTACTTTTCCTTTTTTTTATGATCATGGCTATTCCGACCACGATTGTTTATGCAATTATGTACCCATCAGAGTTTGACACATGGGCAATAACAAAAGACAAACTCTGCTGGGAACAAGCAGGGAATTTCAAAATCAGTAAGTATGGTGTGAGGTGTACGAATATGAGCGGGGGGATCATTTTTAACGAAACATTCAGACCGAAGGAGGAATCCAAATGAAGGTCGAAGTTTACACCAGAGACACTTGTAAGGCTTGTACTCAGACAAAGAAAATTTTGGTGGAAAGCAACGTGCCCTTTATAGAATACCAACTTGAACGTGACCTGAAACGAGAAGAACTACTAGAGAAATTCCCCACTGCTAAAACATTGCCTGTTGTCGTTGTTGATGGGGTGCATGTAGCGGATATCAGGGCAATCATATGATAGAACAAGAACCAAAGGACATTGCTGGTGGTCTATTGTGGTGGTACGTCCATAGTGAGCGAGAACCAGATTACTACGGACTAGAGAAAGCCATCGAAACCGCCTTAAAAGAAGCTGCATTTGAAGCAGTTCAGGTATATATCGAAGATGATCAAAAAGCCGAGGGGTTATTGAAAGAGGCAATAAGGTATGCAAAAACCTGTGACAAACACTTATAGATTCGACCGAAACATGGTAGTTGCCTACCTTTACAACGAACAATGCCGCGTCACCTTCACCAAACACGACGGCAGCATGAGAACTATGGTCTGTACTTTGAAGCCTAAATACTTACCAGAACAGAGTGATTGGGAAGAACAAGCCCAAAAAGAAACCTCGAACGCCCATATCGTGGTCTGGGATTTGGAGAAGAAGAATTGGCGAAGTTTTAGGTTTGATTCCGTGCTTGAATTTTTTCCTATCTTGTGGCCATCAGGAGATTTTGATTATGACTGAGAAACGAACATGATGAAACGAAAAGAAGTCTCTAAGATGTTGGAAGAGATTACAGATTCAAATGGTCTGATGCTTGCTCCCTACGTTTTAAGCGCCGTAGAAGACTTAATCCTAGCTGCTTATGAGGATGGTTACGAAGAGGGCAATTACAAAGGTATGAAGACTGGTGTAGAATTGGCTTGTGACATATGGGAAAGAAAGAAATGAACGACGAACATCGTGAGTGGACCCCCGAAGAACAAAAAGCCAATCGCAAGAAGCTGGTTGAGGCCCTGCGATCTTGGGAATACAAGCAAGGCAGTGGTGTGCTGTACCAAGGAGGTAAGACGTTTTCTGTCCTTGGTGTCGCTTGTGATCTTGCCATCAAAGAAGGAGTCGTACCGGATTGGGAATATTCAATCGACCATAATTGTTATATCTGTGACAACGCCTCCTTTTTGTTACCCAATAAAGTTAAAAGATGGCTCGGGTTCAAAGGACGGTATGGCAGATACACAATGAACGAAAACATCATGTTTACCTTGGGCGAGGATAATGACTACGGAGTGCCTTTCGTAGAACTGGCTGAAATCATAGAGAGCGAACCAAAAGACTTGATAGGTAAAGACATTCATGACAAAAGGAGTTTTAATTGAATGAGCATAGAATGGAATGAAATTTCTGAAAAATCATTCGGTGGTACTGAAACAATGGGGCGTCGTCTTGAGCGGAGCCTAGACAAAGACCTCCTCAAAAACTTTCAGATCATTATGTCGCGGGTGCGTGATTTGGATGAGGGTCGCGTAAGGATTTTATGGTGCCATGATTTGCCGAATGATCCAGAATCCAAACACCTAGAGGATGAAGGTTGGATGAAATTCCACAAGATCGTGTTTGTTTCTCATTGGCAGAAGGAAGCTTATGTTCGTCAATTCGATATACCCTACTCCCGAGTTACGGTGATTGAGAACGCCATTGAACCTTTCGAAAATGACATCAAAAAATCAAAGCTTTTTGATATCGTTGGAAAGCCCCAAACACTCAATCTCATTTATCACACCACCCCACACCGAGGACTTGAGATTCTAGTGCCTGTAATTGAACGGCTGAGAGAGAAAGGCACCGATGATATTCACCTAGACGTGTACTCAAGCTTTGGGATTTATGGTTGGGAAAAACGAGACGAACCATACCAGCCGTTGTTCGACAAAATCAAAGAACACCCAAACATGACCTACCACGGCTATCAACCCAACGAGGTAGTACGAAAGGCGCTGGAGAAGGCACACATCTTCGCCTACCCCTCCATCTGGCCTGAAACTGCTTGTCTCTCGCTGATTGAAGCCATGTCAGCAAAATGTATGTGTGTTCACTCAAACTACGGAGCCCTACCAGAAACAGCTTCGAATTGGTCTGTTATGTATGATTATCACGAAGACCCCTCTGCACATGCTGGGACGTTCTTCACAGCGTTGCAAACCGTAATTGAAGCGATGAGAGAACCAGTAGAAGGACTAGATATCAAACTTGCTGGACAAAAGAGCTATTGTGATCTGTTCTATAACTGGGAGTTGAGAAAGTTGAAATGGGAGGCGTTACTAAAATCTCTCGTGGATGCACCCAGAAAAATGGAACAATCAGGTGGACCATACTTTAACTATAACGTGGCATAAGGAGTGAACATGTATCGAAATCGACCCCGAATAGCAACTGAACAAGATGAAGAGGAAGACTTACGCCTATGGGTGCTTGACTATATGAAAAACGATACGCTCCCAAGAGACGAATTTTTCAGGCGCGCAAATTACCTTATGAATTGGATTAAGACAGGAGAACAAAAGAATGATTCTTAGTATTGCAGAAGTTCTAGACAAGGCAGACAAGCAACCGACAAGGGAACGAAAAATTCAAGCACTGCGGGAAAACTACACGTCAGCCCTGAAGGATATTCTCGTAGGGGCGTATGATGATCGTGTCGAATGGGCCTTACCACACGGTCCAGTACCATTCAAACCCGGTCCAGATCGTGAGTCAGAGGGTATGCTAATCGCTCAGACTCGCACGCTGTATCTCTACACGAAAGGCGGCGGGGCTCCAAAGGGATTGTCCCAGATGAGGCGTGAGACTCTTTTCGTGCAACTTCTGGAGTCGTTGCATCCTGACGACGCAAAGATTGTTATTGCGATGAAGGATAAGAAACTCCCTTACAACTCCATAACTCGCGAACTGGTCAACGCTGCATTCCCAAAAATGATCTATAGCACACCAAGGGCCGAGAAGCGGGATGAATGGGAAGAAGGACCAGTTATAGAAGAACCCCCAGCAGCAGCAGTAGTAGACCCAGCAGTGGCAGCCCTAGTAGACCAGCCGCGAAAAGTTGGACGCCCGAGGAAGTACCCAGCCCCTGATCCCAATGCACCCAAGCGTCCAAGGGGTAGGCCGAGAAAAGACCCGCTTCGAGCACACTAATGGGCAAGACGTTTCGACAGCACTACTACGATGATTTTGAAACACAAAAGGACACGCTCAAACGACGGCGAGCAGTGAAACGTGCAAAGAAAATCAAACGTCGAATCAGACGTGACGAGCAAACCAACACAGAAAAGGATTGACCTGTTGCCAACTTATACCTTCAAAAATAAAAAGACAGGAGAGGAGTGGTCGGACTTCATTTCTATCTCAGAATGTGATACCTTCCTTGCAAATAATCCAGATGTTGAAGTAGTGATTTACGCAAGAGCCATTGTTTCCGGTATCGAAGGACATTATAAACCGGACGAAGCTTTCAAGGACATACTGGGTGAGATGAAAAAGGCTAATCCAGGCAGCAAAATTAACGATTGGAGATAAATATGATAAGACTCGTGACAACTGTTCTCGTCGTAACCACTGTATCAATAGCCTTTCTAGCACTGTTTATTATCGCCACGAGCATAACCATAGCGAAAGTTGACAGAACATTGATAAATACTGGGAGTCTTAGCCCCGGAGTAGTCAATGCACGTTCGGACCTACGGCAAAAACGAGAAGATCGACAAGAAGGAATTGCGAGAAGCGACGAAGTTTATGGCAGGGCTTCTGATGTCGCCCAAACTGCTTCAACATATATGGATTCATATATATCTGAGTGACAATGTAATTGTGGATGGTAGGGAATGCAGGGGGTACATAGAAGTCGGAGACGAGACCCCGCCCCGTAAGTTCAAAATTTATATCGACATAAAGCAAGGAAAACGATCACAGCTTCTCACACTCGCACATGAAATTACCCACGTGAAGCAATACGCGACGGGTGACATACGTGTTTACAACGACGATTCATTTACATGGAAGAATGAGTATCACGAAGAGAACGACGACAATTATTTCTTCCGTCCTTGGGAAGTCGAATCCCACGGATTAGAAAAGGCCCTATACGAGACATACATGGAATCAAAAAACAGATGAACCGCGCCCTAATTCAAATTCAAGACATCACCGGCAACTGGATTACGATTGGGTCCACCTTCAATCAGGACCAGTACATCTTCCGTAACCTTCAATCAGCAAACAGGATGTACAAAAGAACGGCTAGGGCAATCGACAAAAACGGCAATCTGCTGCAAATGATGTAACAACCAAAAAATTTGATTTGCTTTTTCGGTTGGACCTCCCGTACCATCACCGTACCGTCACATGGCAATGGCAGGCTACACGGTTAGGGGGATGCTGGACGGCCAAAGTGCAGGGGGAGCACTCTTCAAGGATAGAAGGGGGGTTCCATCCTCATGGCCGTCCAGCGTTACCAGAGGGACCGAGGGCGATCCTCTCTGGAATCGCAACGCCCTCTTAAACTCAAATCTTCAAAACTGCCTTGCAATCAACACGCTTATAACTTGATTTGTCAGGCGTGTCAATATACGCATATATGCGACATATGTGCATTTATGCGTTAGTACGAGGAGATTAGTAACAAGAGAAACACACCGAAACAAAATTTGATGATGGAGCACCCGTCATGTTTCCTTGGTCTTCACTTTCCAGACGTTTGAGACTTTTACGAGAACTCACCCAATCAGAATTCGCACAGCATATGGGTATCGATCAAGCAACCGTATCTAGGTGGGAATCAGGAAAACAAATCCCCGGCCTTCTTCATCAACGATGCATACGCGACGAATTACACACATTGGAACCAGTCATAGGACCAGACGCCATTGAAGCCATGCCAGTATTGATGTTTATGTACGACATAGATCGCATAGGGTTATGTATTGCTGCCTCACGTCCAATGTCTGCTATTTACAACAGACTACCAAATCAAATGCGTTATCAGATGCTCAGAGCGGAGTGGTCAGAGAGCGTGCATAACATGTGGGATACCTTTATGGAAACTGACGCTTGGAAATCCAACGAGGTAGCCTTTGGTGTTGCGACGTTACTAACTCCTGATGGGACATGGGGGGAATTCACAATGATGCCCGTTGGTAATACGCCTTTGTTATTAGCCACAGGGAAAAAGATTCCACCGCCCGGCGATCTCAGTCCAACTGAATTCAAGTTAGTCATCACGACGAAGGACGACTTAATCACTTGAATCCTTCTTCTGGATATCCACACGATTCATAATACCGCTGCCACTCAGCATCTGTATTTGAGACAATAGCACCGTCATACAAATCCGTACAGGTGGGTCCGTAATCGTCACCTATAAACCTCCTATGCCCATACCCCCACCCCCAAGGGACATAACCCCAGAACCGATCAGCCCAACCCCACCAACGATTGTACCGATGGCCACCGTAATAGTGGCGGCGATAACCATTCCAGCGCCTTCTCCAATTCCCATACCTACGGAATCCTCTATGCCTACGGAATCCTCTATGCCTACGGAATCCTCTATGCCTACGGAATCCACGATTACGGTATCCTCTAAAGCCCCTCCTAGCACCTCGCCGGAATCCTCTCCTAGCCCCGCGCCGGAATCCTCTACGAGCACCCCGTCTAAATCCACGAGCACCACGTCTGGCTCCACGCCGGTATCCTCTACCACGTCCAAATCGCCTGCCGCCGCTTCGGAACCCTCTAGCACCACCACGACGACCGCGACTAATCCCACGTCCACCACGGCGACCACCACGGAAACTTCGGCCTCCACGACCACCACGACCAGCCCTACGCCCGCCTCTACCGCGTCGCTGGACTTGTTCGATGTCAGATTGTTCTTCGATGGAGACTGGAGGAGGTGTGCTGACGGCGCGGCTCGGAGTAACCGACCCAAACCACAACAGCGTGCCAACCATAGCAATTGCGAATATATGTTTGATGGGTCTTACTCCTGTTTCAACTCCAAATATTTCCAACTACGACCCTTAGTAATCCGGTCAATTGTAATGTAGTGAACGCCATACTTTTTGGCTAGTTCGTTTTTGCTTAGACCGGCAGCATTCATCAGCCTGATAGTTATAACGTCTGAGTCGTTGAGTTTTGCCCGTCTCCTGTTTCGATCCTTCGGAATGTACCTACAGAGTAGCATCATTTCTCAATCATCTCAATCAACATTTTTTGAATCTCGGCCTCAGTCATCTTGGGGGTATTATCATCTAGCATCATGGTAAACTTCGCTGCCAGAGTCTTAAAGACCATGAAATCCATATCGGGGAGCCTACTGTAAAACTCCTCCTCGATCTCTAGTTCTACCGTAAGGGATTTTCCCTTGGGATCAACCCGAATGATTGTGTAAAGGTACATTACCACGCGCTCATTATCTGCCTGCTCTTGGCCATAGATATAGGTTTGGGTTTCGAGTAGCGTCCATTCTCATGCAAGAGGATGTAATACAAATTCCTTCCGTTTGGCCTTCTGCACATGAACTCGGTTGAGGGTTTGTTGTTTTCCACCACAACAAACTTAACCCCAGCCGTGTTGATTGTCTCAAGTTTCATGATCTCTCCCAGATGTGAAGGGAGCCGCACACAATCAATGGCGGCTCCACTTGCAACAGAAAGACAGAAAACCATAATCAGCGGAGTTGCATAGATTCCTTCGGTACTCCTGCTGCTATCTTCGCCACCATCCACGGAGGGTATCTACCGAATCCACCATACGTCTCTGATGGATTGTCGGGGTTCTGATACTTACGCCGAGGGTGGGCTTTCGTTCCAGGCTTCGGTCCTCGTCTCTTGGCCTTGATCTTTTTGCCCTTCTGAGCACCTACAACTTTGCCAAAATCTTTTGATGGACCTGTTGGACCATCGATGAGAAATTCAGACAAAGAACGACCCGCTGCAAGTTCCGTCTTCAACCAGTTAGGTCTTGCACCCTTACCAGACCATGTTTGGCTATGATCGTCTGGATTGCGATACTGTGTGGCAAAAAGTTCAGCTAGGGTGAAACCAGCCTTAGCTGCTTTCTGTTCCATCTCTGCCTTCAATGCCGCTCTGTCTTTGTGGATATTCTCTTCGATCTGAGCCTCTACTTTTTTGGCGGCGGTCCTCAACATAGTAGTTGAAACATGCCTCCAATCAATCGATGCTACTACAGCATCATCTTTCATCACTGCTGACATTTCATTTCACTCCTCAAATTACCAATTGCGTGATTAGAGCATATCTTGTTCTGTGTTGTCAAGAATTAATGTCGCGCTTTTTTACTGGGACTTTCTCAACAATCGGCATCTTTTCGTTCGGTCTCAATGATCGTGTCCCATCTATCTCAATTTTTCCATCTTTAACCATAACGTGGCAGACATTAACATCATGACGCCTACACCAAACCTGTACCCCGTCGTCCGTCCAGCCCGCCTCTAGCATCTGATAATCGCGTGGGGAAATTCCGTCATCGGCATCCGTATCAGGAACCCCATCAGCAATCTCCTTGAGGCACAGCTTGCAATGAATGTACGCCGTCATGCTATTCGCGTTGGTGCTCATCTGCTGTAACTCCTGTTAGATAGCGAGGCCGGGGGGAGATTAAGATGGGAACCCGACCTCGCCATATACACCAATGGCTTGTCAATTGTTCACTGGCATATAATCATTTAGAGCCGTTGTCAACAAACACTATCCATAGGAACTTTCAAATCCCAACGAATATCGTTCTCTTGAATCCTCAATTCAGACAGCCCATTTAGAGCTGTTGGTACGACAAAATTCAACACCGATTGTCCAAACCCCTTGTACTCTGGGGGTATGGACCCTTTGTTGCGAGGCTCTGCATAGCTGAAACTAAGGGTGTCGTTGTCCGCATTATCACTATGTCTCGACCACTTGACGGAACACTTAGCAGTCGATCCACTCAGTAGCATCCCTGGTGTGTTAGATGCCAGCTCATGCATGGCCAGACTGATTTGCTGGACGGCAGACGGTTTCAGGAACAAATCTGGACCCTCTACAGTCGTGTTCTTGTGAGCAGCGAAGGGCGAAAGCTGCGACTGTACGACTTCCCTCAAGGTCGCGCCCCTCCATGAGTTCGACAACAACAGCTCGTTGCAATTGGTGATTCCAACCAGACGCGCATTGAAGCACTTCAGGTACGACTTGATATCAGTTATGTTCCTAGCTGTTTCCTTGGAGATACCATGCACCGTGGCGATGATGTTGCGCACTCGATTCGTGAGTTCGGCTGAAACTGCCTTGGTCTGGACGGTGTGTTCCTCTACCTCTATCTTCAAGTCTTGGTTGGCGTTATATAGCTCCCGTATGACCTTCTCGTACTCTTGTGGCGTGAGAATCTGTATCAGCCTAGGTATGAGAGGGAACAACGCTATCGCTCCTATCATGGCTACAAACGCCGTCATACCCTTCACAATCCCAAGGATTAGGTGGATGGGATACCAGAGTGCGAAGAATTCACCGAGGTTGATGAGCCCGATCCAGAGAATGAACCCCGCGACGACATACCCCGTAATCTTGAATTCGGGTTGCTTCTTTTTAAGATACAGAAGGATCGCACCGGCTATGGCACAACAGGATAAGAAGATCGTCATATCCGCTACAGCGTGTAGTGGTATGGATATCGGTGAGTATGCCAGACAACTAGCTATAGTCGTTTCCATGTTTAACCTCCCTTGTCATCATAAATCGCATCTAAAATTGCATTTGTCACAGCGTTGACTCCACGAGCTGATGGCCATTCGCTAGGATTACCAGAAAGGTAATCAGTTGGACCACATTCCTTCTCTGCACCTTCAAAGATCGTCATCAGGTCTTGCATCGTCAACCCAGGCGCTTGATAGCGGCATGTCAGCTTCACACCTTCATGATAGACCTCATGATAGCCGAAATCTGGTCGTTTGCTCATGCTAAGATGCCTGTCATATCCCAATCCACATATTGCGGAGTGTACGTAAGCGTCGCTTCACCACCAAACGCCTTGGGGACGATATTTTCAAGGATAGCATACTCAGCCATTGCAGGATTGTCTTCTGATATAGAAGTTTCTTCGTGCCAATGATACTGGAGTAACGTTTTCCCGTCGCGCGTAGTCTCGTGCCAACTAATCGTGTATCGTGATCCTCGTCCTGATTGTTTAGCGCGTCTGACTGAATCCAAGCATAACTCAAACAGCGCCAGATAAAGTTGTTCCGAATGACTCGGCCCGAGTATTATATCTGGGCCGTGTAGTATAGTATCTTCCTCTATGCCGAAATGCAAAAGCTGTTCTCGTGTTACTTCTTCTACTGTCGCGGCTCCCCAATTCCTAGCAATGAAGAACTCTTGCGATCTAGTTATTTGTATTAGATGCCAGCTCATTCTATCCTTAGCACGAACATCTGTCTTTGTTATGTTCACAAGATGTTGCATAATGTGTAGGATTTTTGGAACCCTGTGTTCAAGCTCATACTCCAAGTACGCATTCTTCTGTTGCAGCCAGTTTAACCACGAACGCATTCGCTGATCTGTTTGCATCATACCATCCATCATACGCTTACGCTCGGACGGGAACACCACATTCAAGGTGGTTTGTGGAAGGGTCATGACTGTAACCACGGCGACCACCATTGCAAATCCAGCTAACCCTAACTTGGTGATGACGAGGTACGTTTCGAAGTTTGTCCATAATGCGACAAGTGCCAGACCATGGACCACGATGATTGTACCACCAAACGCAGCCAAGATATACCACATAGGAGACCAAGGCTTAGAATTTTTGTAAAGAGTGAAGATAAGCAACCCAACTATTCCGACTGTTGCTGCAATGACGAACGAATTCCAAGCCGTCAGCGACCACAGAAGGAGAGGTGTGCAGTCCATGTAATCCCCCTTTAACGCGCTTAATACGCCCCCATAAATAAGG
>SDBT01002994.1_pt1 | contig 29403 bp, 22 predicted proteins | sample 2277101 | NCBI WGS metagenome assembly SDBT01 (sample SAMN10404973, study PRJNA504765) | marine sediment metagenome | isolation source: marine sediment core GS10_PC15, 103 cmbsf | place: Arctic Ocean: Southern Knipovich Ridge | collected 2010
TCTTCCTGCCAAAGATTGGCTGGATTGGTTTTTACAAGAGCCAGTCTGTCTCCGGAAAAATTAAAAACATCACCGTATCCCGTAAAGGTGATCGGTGGTATGCTTCGATCCAGGTTGAACAGACGATTGAAAACGCAAAGCCCCCTTCAGATTCTGAAATCGGCATTGATGCGGGAATAAAATGCTTTGCGGCCTTTTCAGACGGCACCATAGTTGAAGGTGTAAACAGTTTCCGAAATCACGAAGACCGGCTGTCCAGGGAACAGAGGAAACTTTCCCGGAAAAAGAAAGGATCGAATAACTGGAAAAACCAGAAGAAAAGGATATCACGTCTTCATCATACTATCTCCAATGTGCGTTCAGATTTCCTTCACAAACTGAGCACCAGTATCAGCGAAAGCCAAGCAAGGGTGTTTGTCGAAGGATTACAGATAAGGAACATGAGTTCATCTGCCCGGGGGACCATCGAAGAACCGGGAAGGAACATCAGGGCCAAATCAGGTTTGAATAAATCCATATTGGACCAGGGATGGTACGAATTCCGGCTCCAACTGGGATACAAGCTCTCCTGGAAAGGAGGAGAACTGGTTGAGGTTGATTACCGGTATACATCACAGACCTGTTCGTGTTGTGGTAACACGGCAAAAGAGAACCGGAGATCGCAGGCTGTTTTCAAATGCATGGCCTGTGGGCATAAAGAGAATGCTGATGTAAACGCAGCGAAGAATATTTTAACCGTCGGACAGACGGGTATGGCCTGTCAAGCGAATCACATGAGCGGTCGGCAGCAGGAACCTGCAGGAACCCGCAAGGAAGTACTGCCCGTGGCTTCGTAGAAGCCAATGGAATCCATTTCCTTTAGGTGATGGAGGATGTCAATTGCTAAAGGAGATGCCAAACGCATCATGACAGTGTATCACAATTTTCCAAGAATTGATTTTGATGTGTACCTGAAAGATGTACCGGACAAAACACTCGTATTGTCCGAATTCACTTTTGCCCAGGATGTGGTTAACACAAGGCGCGGTATTCCATACGGTTTTGTGAAGGAAAAATGGCCGGAAGGGAAAAAGGGGAACGATATGGAGTTATTGCCTTCCTGGGTTCCTGGCGACGTCACGTATAAAGTTCAGGAGGAAGGCATATTACCGGTCATTCAGTGGTCTGAATATCAGTTTGTGAGCGGTTCAGGCGTGGCTCTTCTTGACCGCGGTTTGTCTGGAAGGGAGAATCATGACAATACGGCCTGCATCTTTCTAAAGCTTGCAGCAGAAAAATATATGGGGTATCCCAATGCCTGGCTAAGTGGTACAGGCACCCACCATTATCAGTATGCCATTGTTGGTTGTGATTTCTCCGATTCCGAAGATGTTATCCCTCGTATGGCCTGGGAATACAATGCACCTCCGGTATTCATGCGCACAGCAGAACCTGTGAAAGCAAAATCATACATGACTTCCTCCGATAATATTATCATTCATTCCATGCACAGGAAGGCCGATGAACTGGAAATCAGATTCGTAGAATCAATCGGGAAGAATGGAACTGCAGATTTGAAGCTGAATTTACCTGTCGGACTAGCGCGTATAACAAATTTCTTGGGAGAAGGAACAGAATATTTGAGCGGAAATGGGTCGTATTCATTACCTGTACGGCCACAACAAATTCTGACCTTAAGACTAAAGGTCGTGGATGGTGTTCAGGATACAAAACCATTAACTGACTGGACTCCCTTTATACCGGTCCACAAAAGGGAATTTTTTAAGAAATATGATGAGAACGTTAGCGGGCATCCCCCTTTTGGGGAATGATAAGGGGTTACTTGCAAGTCATCGTAAAATATGTATATTTGTGTTCATATGTGCAGTACTGAACATATGAACACAAATTATTCATAAACGAGTTACAAATGAGTCATGAAAGGATCATCTATAAGGTAGTGCGTGCCTATTATGAAGATGGTCTTACTCAGCAGGAGATTGGCAGTAAATATGGCATATCAAGAATAAAGGTTTCGAGGATGTTGAGCAGGGCTCTTGAGGATAAAATTGTCCAGATTAAAATTAATACCCCCACTGATAAGTACCATAACCTTGAACATAAGTTAGAATCCAAATACGGTATAAAGGAGGTTGTTGTTGTGGATACAGGGACAGATGAGCAGGACGAAGTATTTGCATCCGTTGGAGGGGCCGCCGCCGGTTATCTGATTGCAAATCTTCAGGGCAATGAAATCATTGGACTTACCTGGGGTCGGACCCTGCTGAACCTGGTGAATGCACTGGGCGTTGACCATTTTCCTGAACTACAGGTAGTGCAAATGCTGGGAGGCCTGGGTGAACCGGAGGCGGGCTATCACGGTGCGGATCTTACCAGGCGAATGGCGGAAAAATTATCCACGAAACCCAGATTGATCCATGCACCAGGTATTGTCCGGTCAAGAGATCTATGCCGGGAACTAATCAATGATATACAGGTAAGCAATACCCTGCAACTGGCAGCCCGGGCAGATATAGCCTTAGTAGGATTGGGGCTGTTCGGCCCAGATTCTCCAATTTGCAAGAGTGATCATATCCTTTCTGAGGAGGATAAGAATTTGCTGGTTTCCCTGAATGTTGTTGGTGATATTTCTCTTCGATTTTTCAATGATCAGGGGCATTATGTTGCCAGCGAGATCGATAAACGCATCGTAGGACTCAGCGCTGGTGAGATAGAAAAGATACCAAGGATAATAGGTGTTGCAGGGGGTGAAAACAAGTACCGGGTCATAAGGGCTGCCTTAAAGGGAAACCTGATTCATGTGCTCATTACCGACAATTTCACAGCAGAGAAACTGGAAAATGAAAACAACTAACAAGTATTCGAAATGAATTTACTACTCGGATTGGATTACGGAACCGGAGGAGCAAAAACCTCAATCATTAATGACCTGGGGGAAGAATTAAGCTACGCTTTTGAAGAATATCCCATACTGACCCCAAAGCCGGGCTGGTCAGAGCATGATCCTGTGAATTATTGGGAACTGACGTGCCGGATCATCAAAAAGGCCATTGGTTCTGCAGGGATTAATCCTTCTGATATTAAGGGAATTGCTGTTTCATCTGCCTTACCATCGCTTGTTCTGGTGGATAAGGATCACAAGCCTCTGCAGAATGCATACAACCTGATGGATAAACGGGCCACGAAGCAGGTCGAGTGGCTCCGGAATGAAATTGGGGAAGAAACAATATTTGAAATATCAAAAAACAGACTTGAGGACCATCCCGCCATTGTGAACCTTCTCTGGGAGAAGGAGAACAGGCCGGAGACCTTCGGGAAAATATTTAAAGCCTTGACTATTGACGGATTCATCAACCTGAAGTTAACCGGTAAATTTACCGGTCATTATTCGGGAGCTGCATTTTATGGGGTTGCCTATATCCTCCTGGAACGCCGGTTTGATCACCAGTTGTTATCAAAGATAGGATTGAGTTCTGAGCTCTTCCCTGAGCTTTACCGGTGTGAAACTATTATTGGAGAAGTGACCAGTGAAGCAGCAGCACAAACCGGACTGGCTCCCGGAATTCCGGTGGCAGCCGGACAGGTCGACTGCAATGCAGGATGGTCGGGTGCAGGAATGGTTGATGAGGGAGATATACAGATGAACCTGGGTACATGTGGAAATTTTGGGATCCTGACACGGGATACCAATTTTCCCGATACCATGATCAACTTTTCATACACCACCGATTCTGAAAACACCTACATCATTGTTCCCACCACCACCACGGGAGGCCAGTTAATCCGCTATATGCGTGACAATTATTATAAAGCGGAGCTCGAAGCAGAAAAGTCCGGAGGTGCGAACACTTTTGATCTTATTAATAAAGAGGCTGAGGTTGTGCCTGCAGGAAGTGAAGGCCTTGTTGTACTCCCATTCTTAATGGGGGAACGTACTCCTATCTGGGATGTGGATGCAAGGGGGGCCATCTTCGGACTTTCGCTCAACCATACACGTGGTCATGTTGTTAGGGCCATGATGGAATCCGTGGCCTATGCTCTGTATGACTCTTTCAAGATACTGCAAGATTCAGGGAAAACTATAAATGCTCCCATAGTGCTTAATGAAGGGGGAGCAAAGAGCATCGTTTGGCGACGCATCATCACAGATGTTTTTAACATACCTACCGTTCTGGTAAAGAGAAGGACAGGCGCACCTTATGGCGATGCCATTCTCGCTGGAGTGGCTACAGGTATATTTAAAGACTTTTCAGTGGCAAAAGATTGGGTTGAGTATGTTGAACCCATGGAGCCCGATAGTAGTACACACAGTCTGTATATGGAATATTTTGCTTTGTATAAAAGCATTTATGAACACATTAAAGGTGATTTTAAAACACTTGCCAAACTCAGAAACAGTTAGAAAACAGCAGAGCATGGAATTATTACGAAAACTGGAAGCAAGGTTGGTCGCCGGAAATCCTGTAAAAGCAGGGATAATCGGTTGTGGCCAGATGGGATCAGGTCTGGCGCATACCATTAATAATATCCGTGGGATGCAGGTTCAGGCCATTGCAGATATTGAACCTGGGCGGGCCAGAAAAACACTGATAGACATAGGAATACCTGCAGCCAATATCCGGATCACAGAAAAACCGGGTGAAGCAAATGATTTCTTAAATCAGGGCAAGTTTATTGTTACACCAGATGCCTTGCTGATGACCAGGCTGGATTTGATAGATGCCAATGTTGAAGCAACTGGTGTAACAGATGTTGGAGCAAGGGTAGCTTTTGACTCTATTGAGCGAAAGAAGCCAATTATTATGCTTAATGTGGAAACCGATGTTACCATTGGTGCATATCTCAATCAACTGGCCCGTAAAAACAATGCCCTCTATACAGTGGCGTCGGGAGATGAACCAGGAGTCTGTAAAATGCTCTATGAGCAGGCCGTACTTGCAGGTTTTGAAATCGTATCCATTGGCAAAGGAAAGAACAATCCCATTGATTATGATGCCACCCCGGAAAGCTGCGAAGAAGAAGCTGCTGCAAAAGATATGAATCCAAAAATATTGGCTTCTTTCCTGGACGGCACTAAAACCATGGTTGAGATGGCTGCAGTATCAAATTCCACAGGCCTGGTTGCTGACACACCCGGAATGCACGGCCCCAAAGTTGAAATAGACGAGCTGTTGCAGTACTATATTCCCGAAGCAGATGGTGGCATATTGAGTCAGGTTGGATGTGTGGACTACAGTACGGGGGCTATTGCTCCCGGTGTTTTTGTCATTGTGAGATCTTATGACAAGCGCATCCGAAAAGACATGCATTTCATCACCAAAGCCAAAGGCCCCTATTACCTTCTTTTCCGACCCTATCATCTCTGTGATCTGGAAACCCCTCAATCCATTGCTGAAGCAGTGCTTCTGAATGAGGTAACGGTTGCTGCTGAAACCATGCATTCCGAAGTGGCCACCATTGCCAAACGAAACATTCGAAAGGGAGAAAGAATCAAGGGTATTGGTAGTGCCGATATTTATGGGCGCATTTATACCTACGCCGAAGCATGTGCCTCAAAATTTATCCCTCTGGGTATTGCGGAAAATGGTACTGCCAAATCGGATATACGGAAGGGGGAGCTCGTAACCCAGCACAATTTGACACCCGATTCTTCCACTTTTATTTATGGCCTTCGTAAAGAACAGGATAAATTTCTGAATCATGACTGAAATGATGAATGCTCTTGTTGTCAGAGCTCCAATGGATTATAGCATTGAAAAGGTAGAAGTACCACAGACACCTGATGGGGGTCTCCTGCTTAATGTGCTTGCTTGTGGTCTATGTGGCTCTGATTTAAGAACTTTACGTTCCGGCCATCATAAAGTGAAACTTCCATTTACTATTGGTCATGAAGTATGTGGTGAAGTAGTTGAAATGGGCAGAAATTATAGTGGAATATGGAAACCTGAAGATAAACTGGCTGTTTCTCCCCTTGTTTTTTGCGGAGAATGCGATTTCTGTTTTAATGGAGAATTTGAATTGTGCAGCAATTACAAAGAACTGGCACAAGAATGGCCGGGTGGGTTTGCCGAATATATGGCTATTCCACGTGAAGCGGTTGAAAGGGGTACTGTTCAAAAAATACCTGACAGTATGAATCCAGCTTATGCTACCATTGTGGAACCTCTTTCTTCCTGTGTTAATGCACAGGAAAAAGGAGAAGTGACTTTGGGTGATTCCGTTGTAATCATTGGTGTTGGCCCCATTGGCACGCTGCATATTGAACTGGCCAGATTGAGAGGGGCACATCAAATTATTGTAGCTGATGTATCTGATGACAGGTTAAAATTAATTGAAGAATATAATCCTGATTACATCATTAATTCAAAAAAAGCAGATCTGGTAAAAAAGGTAAAAGAATTGACAAATGGATACGGACCGGATGTGGTAATTACTGCCAACCCGGTTCCTGCAACCTAGGTTCAGGCTGTTGAAATGGTTAATAAAGGAGGGCGGGTTTTATTATTTGGGGGCTTACCAAAAGATAATGCATCTCCTCAGGTTAACATGAACCTTGTACATTATAATGCATTGAAAATAATCGGTACAACAATTTTCGCTCCTCGTCATAACCGTATTTCAATGGAATTGCTGGCTTCCGGTAAAATATCCGGAGAAAAATATATTTCTCATACTTTTTTATTAGATGATTTTGTTAAAGGTTCAACCATGGCACTTGAAGGTAAAGTAAGAAAAGCAGTATTCACTCCTTAGAATAAGCTATCATGAAAAACTTATTTAAGAAATTTGTTCTAATTGCAATAATAATAAGTGCATTAACACTTGTTGGGGCACAGGGAAAAATTACTGATAAACAAGAAAAACCCAATATTCTTGTTTTTATGGTTGACCAACTTATTCCCATGAACACTTCAGCTTATGGAAATAATATTGTTAGAACACCAAACATAGATAAGCTTGCAGATAGGGGAGTGGTATTTACAAATACTTATTCGACCTGTCCTGTTTGTGTAGCAGCGCGTTATTCCTTGCTTACCGGCATGTACCTGGCTACACATAAAGCTTTTGACAATGGGGCCATATTAGGAACAGATATACCAACCCATAATCATTATCTAAACATTGCAGGATATGAAACAGCCCTTTCAGGAAAGGCCCATTTTATCGGCCCTGATCAATTGCACGGATTTACAAGGCGTTTTATGACCAATGTATATCCTACGGATATGAAATTTATGCCTCAAAGAGATCCTGCGAGTAATTTTCAAGATCTTCATCCCAAACCTATTGCTATTGATTATATTGGTGAAAATGTTGGTCCGTGCCAGGAAGATATGCTACTTGAATATGATGAACGGGCAGTTTTCCATGCAATACGATACCTTGCAGAAAAAAGATCAAAACCTATTGCTTCTGCGCAGGAGGAACAGCCTCAAAGAGGGGAAACCCCATTCTTTTTACAGGTATCATTAAATAACCCGCATGAACCCTTCCTTGTCTATCAAAAATACTGGGATATGTATGAGGGAGTTGATATTCCAATTCCCGAATATCCCGAAAATCTTGAAGCCTTGTATAGTTCAATGGATATAAAATTGAATGATCTGCATGGAGTTGATAAGGTTAATCTAAAAGATCCGGAAAGTTTGAAAGAAATATACAGAGCTTATTATGCCTCGGTTAGTTATATCGACGACAAGCTTGGGGAGGTTATGGATGCTTTGGATCAATTTGGACTGCGCGAAAATACCATTGTTATTTTTCTATCAGATCATGGTGATATGCTTGGACAGAAAGGAATGGTGCAGAAACGTGGATTTTATGAATACTCTTCACGCATACCTCTGATTATATCATTCCCTGAATACTTTAAATTAGGTAAAGAAAACTATGTTTGCAATGATCCGGTTTCCATTATTGATGTTGCTCCCACCATTCTCGAAATGGCAGAGATTAAAGATTACCTGCCTATGGATGGAAAATCACTAATACCACAATTACAAGGAGAAAGCCAACCTGATCGTTTTGTTTTCTCAGAGAATTATTCCGAGGGAGTACTAACCAGTTGTGTCATGGTTAGACAAGGAGACTATAAGCTCACTTATATTTATCATAAAGACAATGATCCGGAAATTCAACTATTCGATCTAAAAAACGATCCCGATGAATGGAGCAATCTTGCCGGTAATAAGAAGTATTCAAAAGTAGAGAATAACTTAAAAAACCTGATACTTTCAGATTTTGATATGGCGGAACTTGATAAAGAAGCCCAATTGAGTTTTGAAAGAAGGAAATTAATTTATGAGTCAAGGAAACAATCAAATGCCCCGAGTTGGGATTATTTACCTAAAAGGGATGTTGAAAATTTGTACTGGAGATAGTTCAATAATTATACGATTAGCATAATGCAAAAAGAGAAAAAAAAGTTCTCACTGCCTGATGTAGCCCAGATTTGCATCATCGTTCCCGACCTGGATAAAGCAGTGGAGACATACTGGGAACGATTTGGTATTGGCCCATGGCACTTTTACACATACGGAAAGCCCCTGGTAAAGAGGATGACAAGACACGGAAAACCGTACGATTACAAGATGAAGTTAGCACTATCATACATCGGGAAGATGCGCATTGAATTAATTGAACCCCTTGAAGGAGATACGGTATATAAGGAGTTTGTTGAACAGCATGGATATGGGGTACACCATCTTGGGGTGTTGACAGAGAATATGAATGATTCATTGAATGAGGCGGAGGAATGCGGCATAAAGATGACCCAGGACGGAGCGGGGTTTGGCCCCGATGATGATGGTCATTATGCCTACCTGGACACCGAGCATCTTCTGGGTACAACAATTGAACTTATTGAGCAGCCAAAACGTCGCAATCCGCCGGAAAAAATATATCCGGAAGAACAAAACTAATAGGAGCAGCCATGTCAAAACTAAAATTCAGCTACTTTCAATTAACGTTTGGGCAGGAGGAAACTTACCTGGAACCGGAAAAGACCTACAAACGGCTTAAGAAGTTTGGGTATGATGCCATAGAACTTTGCCCGCCTAAAGGCAGGTATGGTTTGGGTGTTACAATGGAAGACTATCTTAAAACCCATATGAGACTTAAAAATGAGTATGGCCTGGATGTTTCCTGTCTCAATGAATGCTGGGGCGAAATGTGGGATCCCTATTCTCCGAAGTACAAAACCCTCACTGAAAAGAATACTGCAGACCTGGCAGTCTCGGAGACAAAAATAACCATTGATTTGGCCTCTGAACTTGAGGCTCCCTTCGTAACCGTTGCTGTGGCCATCCATGATCAAATCCATTCAGGGAATGTGGTTGAGGCATCCGGGATCGCTGTTGAAGCACTAAGGCAAATGGGTGTTTATGCAAAAGCGAAGAATGTAAAGCTTGTATTTGAAGCTACAAATCACCTGGAAATGGGAAAGTTTGTCAATACCGTTGCCAATCACAAACGCCTGATCGAAAAGACCGGTTTGGACAACATAGGAATTCAGATTGACTGGTTTCATGCTAATTTTGAAGAGCTTAATCCGTATGAGGCGGTGATGGACGCAGGCAATCTATTGTGGCATTTACATTTTCGGGATTCAAACTCTTTAACACCCGGCTATGGGACTGTAGATTTTAAAGCTGTAATACGTGCTTTAAAGAAAAATAATTACCAGGGATATTGTACCATTGAAAGTGCTCCTATGGTGCCCAATGCCGATATCGCAGCTGAAGACGGGATCAATTACCTGAAGTTTTTAGAAAGGATTGTCGAGTATCAAATCAGTCCTGAATTTCCCAATGGATATGCAATACCATAACTTATTTTAACTACTAAATAACTATACTATGAAAATTACAGAAAAGAAAATGACATTCGGACTGATAGTCGGTACCAGGGGATTCTTTAACAGTGCGTTGGCTGTTGAAGGAAGAAAAGACCTGATAGCTCAAGTAGAAAAATTAGGTTATGAATATGTGATTCTGCCTAGTGATGCCACACCTACCGGTGCAATTGAGACATTGGAGGATGCCAGAAAATGTGCCCTGCTTTTCAATGACAAAAGGTATGAAATAGATGGAATTATTGTATCCCTGCCCAATTTTGGTGACGAGCTAGGCATCATCAATGCGCTGAATATTGCAAGACTTGATGTGCCGGTCCTGGTCCAGGCTTGCGATGATGACAATAGCAAAGTAAGCATTCAGGAAAGAAGAGATGCATTTTGTGGCAAATTGTCTGTATGCAATAACTTATACCAGTACAATATTCCATTTACTGACACCACATTCCATACGTGCAAAATTGAGAGTGAGGTATTTGAAAAGGATATCATCAGGTTTGCAAAGATTTGCAGGGTGACTCGTGGATTGTTCAGTGCAAGGATTGGTGCCATTGGTGCCCGGCCTGCAGCCTTCCAGACCATGCGTGCCAGTGAAAAAATTCTCCAGGCAACAGGGATCACGGTGGTACCTGTGGATATGTCGGAAATTCTGGGCAATGCCAACAGAATCGATAATGATGCCCCCGAAGTCAAACGGAAACTGGAGGAAATCCATGCCTATGGAAATATTCCACGAGGTATAGCCAGTGAAAGTATTGTTGAACAGGCAAAATTTGGTATTGCCAGTGAAACATGGATCGAGGAGAATGAAATTGATGCTGCTGCTTTTCAGTGCTGGACTTCCATCCAGGAAAACTACGGATGTGCCACTTGCCTGACCATGAGCATGCTCAGTGAAAAATTATTGCCTTCAGCTTGTGAGGTTGATATTGCCGGTACGATCTCAATGTATGCACTATCACTTGCTTCCGGTAACCCGGCTGCCCTGCTTGACTGGAATAATAATTATGGCGAAGAACGAAACAAATGCAGCGGGATTCACTGCAGTAATTATCCGAAGAGCTTTATTGCCTCTGAGATAGAAATTTCAAACCTTGATATCCTGGGTGCCAGCCTGGGAGAAGATAAGTGTTTCGGGGCTGTGAAAGGGAAAGTGGCAGCAGGACCGTTCACATATTTCAGAATGTCCACTGACGATCTGAGTGGATCAATCAAAGCATATCTTGGTGAAGGTGAATTTACCGATGATCCATATGACATGGATGGAGGCGTAGCCATTTGTGATGTGAACAATTTACAGGGATTAATGAAATATTTATGTAAAAATGGCTTTGAACATCATGTGGCCATGGGAAGAGATCATGTTGCGGATATAATAGAGGAGGCTGTTACAAACTACCTGGGTTGGGAAGTTTATCACCATGAGTAAGGCAACAACCCGTTTTAACTGTAAAGATCTGGCATCGAATAAATCGCCGATCGTGGTTGATTCCGGCAGTTCAGTGTCTTTGGTTCACCAGTCAGGGGATCCTCCGTCTGTAAACAGAATCAATGCCTCAGTAAATGGACTTGAGGTGGAACTTCTTCCATCCAAAGGATTGTCGGTCGGCCAGGTATACCTGGATGGCCGGCCTGTATTCTGGAATCCACCTATCGGGGTCTGCGATCCTGATACCCTTGATCTATATTCAGATGAAGTTGCTATAAACGGTACCCCTGCTCCAGGATTCACCTTTCTGAAGACTTTCTCAGCAGGTATCGAATTTTATGGTCTTCGTAACTGGGGCATGCCTTTTTATGAGGAACAAACAGGCTTCTTACATCCCATTCACGGGGAGACATCAAACATACCCGTTGATTATTGCGATGTTGAGATCAATCGCGCAGAAATAAGGTTGTCAACCTCATTTGTGTATAGGGATATTTCGGACAAGACCACCGGGAAATGGTATTTGCAGGGACGTGAGTTATTCGAAGTGGAGCGCCGTGTGTTTATCGGAAAAGATAATCCACAGCTACAGCTCATCGATCGCATTAAAAACATTAGTAAAGAACCGCTGAAACCCGACTGGGGCTACCACATCACCTTTCTCCCGGCTGATGGAAGCCACCTTCTGGTACCATCAGCTTCCGTTGAAAACCGTTCGGGAGATAGTGTGCCAGAAAATTTTAACAGGTGGTCACCTGCAAAAAACAATAAGGTGAGGGAGGAAACCGGTATCATTCATAAGGGTCTAACAACCATTCCATCTAAATATGGAAACCTGAGTTATTCGCTCGTAATCCACCCCGACCATACAGGGATTAAAGTCAGCTTCCCTGCATCTCCCTATTTTCAGACCTGGTTTTGCAATGGTGGCGCTTATACCGATGAGTTTACAAAAGTTTCCGACGGAAAACCAATATTCACCAGGAACTGGGATGGCATGGGTATAGAGTTTGGCTCCAGCGCCCTTGATCATAATGGGAACACTGATCCGTCCGTCCCTGAACAGCTACCTTTAGACCCGGGTTCCTCCATTGAAATTCCCATACTGTTAGACTTTGTTAACGAAATCGAATTACAGCAACTATCTGAAGATATCCGTAAAAACAACCTGAATCGTGTCTTTGTTCCTCAATATGAATAAATTTACAGCCAATGTGCTATTATTAGTGCTCATTCCCTTTTCCTTTCCCAGGGCACAGGATATAAGTAAATCAGATAAAGACTTTTTCCTTTATAGTATTGGAAACAGCCATACCTGGGATTTTCGTCCATCTGCGGATTTCTTACAAATTGCAAAAGCACTCCATATTGATATAAGTAATGGATGGCATATTAACTGTGGACAAAACCTTGAGACCATATGGAATGATCCGGAGCAAACTTGTGTGGAACTGACCGAATATGGTGCTTATCAGGATGCCATTGAAAATCATAACTGGGATGCAATAACCATTCAAACTTTCGTTGGTGGCACAGGAAAAGCAGAGAAAAAAGCAGTGAATGAGTTTTTGGGTTTTATAGCCAGCAGTATTAACAAGGATTGTGATGTTTTTATATATTGTACATGGCCCCAAAATACAGCAGCACAACTTAGCGATTTTGATTATGCTGAAGTATGGCATGGCGATTTTCAGGAAAATGACACCCTGGAAATATTATCGGACAAGTATTTCAGTTATTTAGAAAATTCACTTGAAAATAATTCTGATAGGGTTAAATTTATACCCCTTGGCAAGGTGTTGTATCGTTTTGACCAGAAAGCAAAATCAGGAGAAGTCCCGGGATTTTCCGGGTCCGGGGAATTATATCGGGACGCCTGGCACTTAAATAATGTCGGGCGGTATATTGCGGGACTGACTGTTTTTTCGCAGGTATTCCGGATTGACCCTGTTGGTATTCCTGATTTTGAATCTTATTACACATCTGATAAATTGCCCAGTGACAGAGAACTGACATCAAAGCAAAAAGAATTATTAAGAAAAATTATATCAGAAGTTCTAAACTTCTGACCTTAATTATTATTATTTCAGGGAACAGTATGTATAAGTTTATCATGAGAGTTACATTAGCCGGGTTTATTCTGACTATTATCTTTTTTAATTCCTGTAATGAAAGAAAAGAGGTAAAAGTTGATAGTCCCAATGGATTATATGAATTTACCTGTTATCTGAATGAAGAAGCGAATGAGATCTATTATTCATTAGGCTTTCGGGGTCAGGAAATCATACGTCCTTCTCTTCTTGGATTTGTATTTTCAATAGAGGGAGAAGATCATGATGATATCATTTTTAAGGATGTAGTCAGGAACAATATGGATTCATCGTGGCGGCCTGTTTACGGTGAAAAGAGCGAGTACCCGGAGGTATATTCAGAAATAGTTATAGACATACAGGAAGGTGAGAAAAAATACAAGCTGCATGTCCGGGCCTACAATGAAGGGGTAGCTTTTCGATATGAATTTCCGGATGATAATATGCATATCATTGAAGAAAAAACTGAATTTGCATTTCCCGCTAAAACCATTTTATGGGCTTCGGAAAGGGCGCAGAGCGAGATCTTTAAAATCCCTGTATCCAGGGTCGAAAAACCCATTGACAGGCCTTTGTTGTTGCAATTGCCAGATTCACTTTTTGTCGCCATTGGTGAAGGGGGACTGGTTGACTTTGCTCGTATGAAATTTACCAGGTCGGGGGATGCGCCAACCACGCTCCGGGCAAAACTGGATGGTGAAGTTAAATTTCACTCCTCGTTCAAAACGCCCTGGAGGTTCATTATGGCAGCCGAAAAACCCGGACAAATCCTTGAGAATAATTATTTATTGCTCAATCTCAACGAATCCAACCGGATTGAAGACACATCTTGGATAAAGCCTGGTAAAGTCATTCGGGAAATTACACTTACCACAAGGGGGGGGAAAGCCTGTGTGGATTTTGCTGCGAAACATAAGCTCCAGTTTGTGGAGTTTGATGCGGGTTGGTACGGCCATGAATATGATGAGGGCTCTGATGCTACGACAGTCGCGGTCGATCCCAAACGATCGAAAGGGCCACTTGATTTACATGAGGTGATTTCCTATGCAGAAAGCAAGGGCATAGGTATCATTCTTTATGTTAACAGGCGGGCTCTGGAGAAGCAACTGGATGATGTTCTTCCCTTATTCAGGTCATGGGGGATAAAAGGTGTTAAATACGGATTTGTAAATGTCGGGCCACAGGAATGGACCGGCTGGTTGCATGATGCTGTGCGAAAGGCCGCTGATTATCAATTGATGGTTGATATTCATGACGAATACCGTCCGACAGGCTACTCCAGGACATATCCAAACTTAATGACTCAGGAAGGCATCAGGGGTGATGAAGAATCACCTGATAATGCAATGGTACTAAAAACTGTTTTCACAAGAATGATCGCCGGAGCCGGAGACCATACAAATTGCTATTTCGACACACGGGTGGATGACAAAATGGGATCCCATGCTTCGCAACTTGCCAAGCTTGTCTGTATTTACAGTCCCTGGCAATTTCTCTACTGGTATGATAGGCCCCAGGGTTCTGATACAAGGGGAAGTGGCGGAGTAAGAAGCCGGAATCAAATAATTGAAGTGCCGGAATTGACATTTATTGATGAAATCCCAACAGTCTGGGACGATACCAGGGTGATTGACGGTTACCCGGGAGAATTTGCTGTAATAGCAAGGCGCAGTGGCAATCGCTGGTTTATTGGCGCGCTAAATGGATCCCGGACCAGGGACTTTGAAATTCCACTGGATTTTTTAACTCCGGGCATAAAATATGAAGCTACATTATATTATGATAATCCGGATGCCGGGACAATTACCAGGGTTGGTATTGAACGACAAATAATTAGCAGCAATGCTCATGTAAACCGAAGGATAAAGGCAGGCAATGGCCTGGCCATAATCATAGAAAGAATTGATTGAAAATCATATTCAGGCATTATCGAATTAATAAATGCAAAAATTTTAACGCAGTACTATGAAAAAATTCATGCTCTGGTTTTTACTGATACTTTTTAGCTGTTTCACTAAACCGGCAATGGCCCAGGCCGTTTCAGATCAATTAAAGACCATTCCTCAGAACCAGTTAAAACTGGACGGATTCGTCGGGGATAAGACGGATCTTATCATCAAAAACAGGGTCAAATCACAGGATTATGACTACCTGGTCGAACCATTCCGGCATAAAAATGAAACCCGTTTGTGGCAGTCTGAATTCTGGGGGAAATGGATGCTTGGGGCTGTGGCTTCCTGGGAATATACACATGACGCGGAATTGATGGCGATTCTTGACCAGGCAGTCATCAATTTACTGGAAACTCAATTGCCTGACGGATATATTGGCAATTATCCTCCTGAAAATCAGTTGATTCAATGGGACATCTGGGGCAGGAAATATACGCTGCTCGGATTACTTCGCTATCATGATATTTCAGGAAATAAAAAGGCGCTTAAAGCTGCCCGGAATTTAGCAGATCATTTGATGACCCAGCTAGGACCCGGGAAAACAAATATTATCGAAACGGGTAATTATCATGGGATGGCCAGTAGTTCAATTTTAGAACCAATCATGCTACTTTATAATAAAACGCAAAAAGAACAATACCTGGAATTTGCAAAATATATTGTTCATCAATGGGAAACTCCTGATGGCCCCCAACTGATCAGCAAAGCCGTTGAAGGAGTCAATGTTGCCAACAGATTTCCTCCACCCGAAAGCTGGTTTTCACCGGAAAACGGCCAGAAGGCTTATGAAATGATGTCCTGTTATGACGGCCTGCTGGAGCTGTACCGGGTAACCGGAGATCCGGATTACTTAAAGGCGGTGGAAATGACTGTTGAGAACATTCTGGAAGAGGAAATAAATGTAGCTGGATCCGGTACTTCTTTTGAATGCTGGTATCACGGAAAGGGAAAGCAGACCATACCCACTTTCCACACCATGGAAACCTGTGTGATGACGACATGGCTAAAACTCAACTATAGCCTGCTGCGCCTTACCGGGAAATCCGGGTATGCCGATAATATTGAACTGACCTATTACAATGCATTATTGGCATCCACAAAATATGATGGTTCGGAAATTACCATGTACAGTCCCCTGTCAGGACATCGCGGTCCAGGCGCCAGACAGTGCAATATGGACATTAACTGTTGTTCAGCCAATGGGCCCAGGGGGTATTTGATGATGCCGCGCTTTGCTGTAATGACCTCCTCTGATGAAATATATGTAAACATGTATTGCGAATCAAAGGCAACAGCAACACTTCCGAAGAACACCATAGTGCTTCTGGAACAACGCACCGAATATCCGGTACATGACCGGGTGCTTATTAACATTGACCCGGAAAAAGCGGAGACTTTTACAATTTCATTGAGAATACCATATTGGAGCAATCAAACATCCATCCGGGTTAATGGTGAAAATATTGATGAGATAAATCCTGGTACATATAGGAAGATAACACGTAAGTGGAACAAGGGCGACAAGATTGAATTGCAACTGGATTTAAGGGGACGCCTGGTCCGGCAGGACAGCCACCTTGCTATTATAAGGGGGCCAATCGCCCTTGCACGGGATTCGCGCTTTGGCGATGGTTTTGTCGATGAAGCGGCAATAATTCAAAATAATGACGGTTATGTGGACCTGAAAATTTCTGAAGAAAAACCGGAAGAAGTATGGATGGCTTTTACGGCATCGGTGAAACTGGGTACCGGGATAGAGGCTACCTCAAACCCTCCGGTTCAAATCCATTTTTGTGATTTCTGTTCGGCCGGCAACGTATGGGACAAATCAACACGATACAGGGTATGGCTCCCTGAACCACTGGATGTAACGAATAACACCATACTGGACTAAAAGGCATGAATTCAGTATTGAAGGAAAATCACAACAGACCTCCGTCCGGTACAAAAAGAATAGTTTCCATAGATGCATTAAGGGGTTTTACCATGGTGTTTATCATCGGTGGCGGTGGATTTGTAAGCAGTTTTTATAAGGTATGGCCGAATTCCTTTACTGAGGCTCTGGCTAAAAACATGGAGCATGCCGGATGGGAAGGATTTTATTTTATGGATTTGATCTTCCCGCTTTTTTTGTTCCTGGTGGGTATACTATTACCGTTCGTCATTCTTGGCCGTGTTGAAAAAGGTACAAGTCCCGGGAAATTATACCGGCATATCACCAAACGTACCCTGGTACTTATTTTTCTCGGACTGGTAAATTATGGCCTTTTGCATTTTGATTGGGCCACTATGCGATGGTCGAGTGTACTGGGCCGGATCGGGATATGTTATTTTTTTGCATCTCTACTGGTTATCCATACAAACTGGAGAATCCAGGCCACAGTGGTTCTTGCAATCCTGGTTGGGTATTGGGCTGCAGTTATGTTTATTCCCGTTCCGGGTTACGGTCCGGGTGTACTTACACCGGAAGGTTGCCTGACAACATGGCTGGACCAGAAACTCATTCCGGGTACACTGGGACTGGGATTGTACGATCGACAGGGAGTACTTTCCACATTTACCGCACTCGCAACTACTTTAATTGGTGTACTGGCAGGGCATTGGTTGCGCTCGGATAGAACAACGAATCAAAAGACCCTGGGATTCATCATTGCCGGATTGGCAACTCTGGCAGCAGGATGGATCTGGGGACAGTTTTTCTTTATCAGCAGAAATGTATGGACAAGTTCATTTGTTCTTTATTCGGCCGGGTGGTGCTTCCTGCTGCTGGCTCTTTTTTACTGGATCATCGATGTAAGAGGTTATAAAAAGTGGACATTTTTTCTGGTCGTGATCGGGATGAATGCCATCACTATCTGGGTGGGCCAACGGCTGATAGATTTTGAATTTACCGCGAACGCGCTTTTCCTTGGTTTTTCCAAATACCTTGGAATAGTAGCACCAGTTTTTCTTACATTTAGTATTTTAATGATAAAATGGCTGTTTCTCTGGTTCTTATACCGGCGGAAAATATTTCTAAAGGCATGATATTTTTCGGGGAACACTTGTATGGTAATTTATTTTTTTCAAGTCTATTTGAAAACAAGTAAATAATTGAAAATTATTCAAGCACAGTTGAAAATTATATTTACATACAGCTTAAAAGAATGGGATATAAAGTATCAGTAGGGATATTAAATAATCATCACAATTAAATTTTTAAACAGATGGAAAAAAAATGTGAAAAACCAGATCCCGGTATCCACCGCCGTGATTTTATTAAAACTACTGCGATTGGGGGATTAACTCTTGCAATGGCTCCAAATTTAGCCTTTGGACAAAAAAGTATAAACAGCAATGTACAGCTGGGATTTATTGGAGTAGGAGGCAGAGGGAGATCCCATCTCCGCAATATCCTCAGAAGAGATGATATCCATGTTACGGCTATCTGTGATATCGATCCGGCTGCCATCGAGAAAACCCTGGGTATGATTTCCGAGGCCGGATATGAAAAACCGGCAGTATATGATGAAAACAACAATTCCTTCCAGGATCTTTTATTACGGGATGATATAGACGGTGTAATTATTGCAACGCCCTGGCTATGGCATACACCCATGACAGTGGCAGCGATGAAAGCCGGGAAATATGCCGGTGTTGAAGTTTCTGCTGCTACAACCCTGGCTGAATGCTGGGATCTGGTAGATACCTATGAAGAAACCAGGGTACCAACCATGATCCTGGAAAATGTATGTTACCGGCGAGACGTTATGGCTGTTCTTAATATGGTACGGCAGGATGTTTTCGGTGAATTGCTCCATGCCAGATGCGGTTACCGGCATAACCTCTATGGGGCAAAGTTTAACCCGGGGGTCAGCTTTGGTGAAGGCGCAAGTGGTGAAGCCCGTTGGAGGACCCAGCATTCATTATACCGCAATGCAGATCTTTATCCCACCCATGGTGTCGGTCCGATTGCCACCATGCTAAACATTAACAGAGGGAATAATTTTCTTACCCTCACTTCCCATGCAACTAAATCGAGGGGATTGCATAATTTTATTGTGAACCATCCGGAGGGAGGTCCGGATCATCCGAATGCGAAACTCAGATGGGCTCTGGGAGATATTGTGACATCAACCATCAATACCGCAAACGGGGAAACCATCATTGTCACCCATGATACAAATTCCCCCAAACCTTATTCCCTGGATTTTCAAGTACAGGGAGTAAAGGGGCTGACTGAATTCGATGCAAATAAGAAAAGAATTTATGTGGAAGGGATAAGCGAACATCACCAGTGGGATGAAATGGATGAATGGCTGGCGAAATATGACCATCCATTATGGAAAAAATATGGCGAATATGCCGAAGGCTCCGGCCACAGGGGCATGGTCTTTTTCGTAGATCATGCTTTTGTTGAAACGGTTAAAAGAAAAGCACTTCCACCTCTGGATGTTTATGATGCAGCAGCATGGAGCGCGATAACACCGCTTTCTGAAAGGTCCATCGCAGAAGGGAATGCACCACAGTATTTTCCGGATTTTACCCGCGGTAATTGGATCAAGAGAAAACCTGTCTTTGCATTATCAGACGAATATTAGCCGTCTTTTTAAGTTGGAAAAGTATCTCGTCATATCAAATGGTACTATTATTACACCTGAGCATGAGATTAAGGATGCTGTTATCGTTGTTCGGGATTCGAAAATTGTGGAAGTTGGTAAGCGGGGTTCAGTAGAGGAACCTTCAAAGGCCATTCGGATTGATGCAGGCGGACTTTTCATTACTCCGGGCATGATAGATATTCATGTGAATGGCGCCATGGGTGCGGATGTTACAAAGATCAGGCCGGACACATTTTCTGTTATGGGTAATTTCTTTGCACAGCATGGTGTTACCTCCTATTTAGCGACAGCTATCACGAGTAAAGAAAATGTGTTTATAGAGGTATTAGAACATGTCCGTGGACTTTTCAAGAACGGGCAAAAAATTGGAGCCAGGTTGCTGGGAGTGCACATGGAAGGCCCATTTCTCAGCCCGGTGCAAAGCGGAGCTCATCCCAGGTCACTGTTGTCTCTGCCAAAACCAGATAATTATCTGCCCTTCCTCGAATATGAGGACGTACTCAAAGTAATGACGCTGGCCCCGGAACTGGATGGGGCTGTGAAACTCGTAAAGGATCTGAAAAAGAGGGGAATTGTTGCTTCTGCCGGACACACGGACGGGATCTGCTCTGAGATGATACCGGCAATTGATGCCGGGATAAGCCTGGCCACACACATTTACTGTAATATGTCCAATTTCAGAAGGGATAAATTGAAAAGGGTGGCAGGTGCTGCAGAAACTTTATTGTATGATGACAGAGTTGCTGCTGAACTAATTGCAGATGGCTGGCATTTAGGACCAGTATTAATGAAACTGGCTGTCAGGATAAAGGGCGTAGAAAAAGTATGCTTTGTGACAGATGCGATGCCGGCCACCGGACTGCCCCCGGGTAAATATCAAATTGGTGAAGTTGAAGCCATTGTAGAAGACGGGATTGCACGCCTGCCCGATAATACTGCCTATGCAGGTAGTGTTACCACTATGGATGTATGTGTAAGGAATGGAATTAAGCAGATGGATCTGTCAATAAAAGATGCTTTACGGATGGCTACTCTAACACCGGCCGAAATAATTGGTGTGAATGATCGCATAGGAAGCCTTGAAAAAGGTAAAGATGCCGATATTTTAATTATAGATGAAGATGTAAATATTCATGAAACCATAATACAGGGGGAAATAGAGTACACACGGTAACATACTTCAACACAGGAATATGATTGGAAAAAAGAAAGGTTCTGCATCTTATGCATGGACAGTTGTTGGAATTCTATGGGTTGTCTCACTATTAAATTACCTTGACAGATTATTGATTGCATCGATGCGCGATCCCATTAAAGAGAGTATCCCTATGAGTGATGCTCAGTTCGGGTTGCTTACATCAGTATTCCTATTGGTATATGGTATCCTGAGTCCTTTCGGAGGCTATTTTGCCGACCGCTACAGTCGAAAGATGGTCATTGTAATAAGCCTTCTGGTCTGGTCCGGTGTAACACTCTGGACCGGTTCTGTAAATTCATTCGCAGAGATGCTTACAGCCCGTGCAATAATGGGTGTCAGCGAAGCCTGTTATATCCCTGCTGCCGTAGCACTTATAATAGATTATCATAAGGGGCCCACGAGGTCACTTGCATCAGGTATACTTATGAGCGGGCTGTATGCCGGAATGGCATTGGGTGGGGCCGGTGGATATATCGCAGAAATATGGGGGTGGCGCTTTGGATTTCACTTATTCGGCAGTATTGGTGTTGTTTACGCATTCTTTTTGTTTTTTATGTTAAAGGATGCTCCAAAAGAACAACCTGGAAACGGCCAATTGAAGGATGCAACAGCTAAAAGGAATGACAACCAAAAGATGCCTGTTTTAGCTTTACTCAGGAATCTGTTCGGTTCTTTTTCCTACAGGATTATTTTAATATATGGCAGCCTGCTGGGAATGACATTCTGGGTAATTTATGCCTGGTTGCCCACTTATTTTAAGGAAGGATTTAACCTTTCACTTGGAGAAGCCGGTATATCTGCCACTGCATTTATCCAGGTAGCCTCTTTTATTGGAGTGATCACAGGAGGCATTATCGCCGATCGCTGGTCAAGGAAGAATCCTAAAGGCAGGGTGTACATCATGGCCATCGGCTTTATTCTTGGAGGTCCGTTTCTTTTTCTGATGTCCTCAACCATGGCCTTTGGAATAGCCATAGCAAGTATTGTAATATTCGGCCTGGCCAAAGGATTTCACGATGCGAATTTCATGCCGGTTATTTGCCAGGTCGTGGATCAGCGTTACCGGGCAACCGGATATGGAATTATGAGCTTCTTTAGTGTGATTGCCGGAGCCATTATGATCTATGCGGGTGGTGCATTGAAAGATGCCGGAATATCTCTGTCTGTCGTTTTCCAGATATCTGCAGCAGGCGTTCTGTTATCCGGTCTGATTTTGCTGTTAATTCGCCCGAAAGCTGAATCGTAAGAATACATATCCGGTATTTTCCGATCACTTTAAGGGCGATACCAGATATTTCCCAATGTCTGTCCAGTGCTCCCTCATTAGACGTCTTTTCTCATTCACCTGATTTAAAAAGTCAGGGCCCAGCAGAAAGGTATCTTCATGTTTTGAATCTCCCGCCCTGGCAACATATTGGAGTCCCCCGTTTTCCAATAACCGGATTAATTCCAAAGTATTATCGTATTCATCCCGCAGTATATTGTTCCATGGGATATAATCCGGATCCCCGGTCTGCGTGCCTTTCTTAGGTAAAATAACCTGATCCTCCCGGAAAACACCTTTATGCCGGTCACGGATCAGCTGTGCATGGTAGAAATTGTTAATGGAGCGCATAAGGCTCACATACATTTGTAAACTGAGGGCAATATTTTGAAACCAGTCATATGCTGGTACATCTCCCAGTTTAACCAATGTATTTGCAGCCCAATTTAAATCCTGCAGCCCTTCCATAAATGCAGCATCCTGCCATTCACGGGTGCCGGTCAGTCTTCCACCATGGCTGTCGATATAGTCGTTTCTTGCTTCATTTTCATTGATATTGAAAACATGAGGTAGAAAATATGCTTCTTCTTCAGCCGTCAGAAGTTCAGGATTAATTAGTAATGGCCTGTTTAAATAGCGAAAAGAAACTCTTAGAAAAAGTGGAGTTCTGAAGTATTGTGGAGCAATGGCTTTTATTTTTTTCAATCCAGCATTCATTTTATAAAATGCTTCAAAGACATCCTCTTTGTTTTGATCTCCTCCCCAGGATGAACTTATCCTGGTAAGAGCATTAAATTGTTGGGCAAGATTTCCTGTCGGAACATCAAAACCAGATATAAAAACATCGATAAATCGAGATACTGCTTCCGGGGAATCATCAGACCTGCCATAATATTGATCCGTAAACCTCAATAAGATCGCTTTAGTCTGCGGCCTCTTGAATTCCTCAACCCGCCTCAGCACTTCCAGAGGATCGACCAATCCCTTGAAAGGATACTGCCTGTTGATCTGGGTTCCTGTAATCACGAGGGAAGGATCCTCATCATTTAAATAAGTATTTTCTGGTAAAGTGGCAAGAACTGTTTCATTCTCATGGTTCCAGAAGTTGGCGTTACCGAATCTGAGTACAATGTCTCCGCCAGCTTCAATAGCCGCCTGATGGATATTCTCGCTTAAGACCTTCACCCTTTGAGCTGTGGTTATATTCCGGCAATGGTCCGGTCCATTCGGACCATTATATTGGGCCGCCGCCCAACAGAGTCCGGCCCCGGAATCATTATATCCGGTAACGATTGTAGCGAGATCAGGTACATTTTTTTTCATCTCGGTGATCATCCACCGGATATAATTGCGTGTTTCGGGCAGGTCGGTACACCAGGTGAACTCTTCTTTTTTACTCCGGCGGGGATGGTCTACTCTCGGCCCGCGCAGTTCCGGGTGCTCTCTGAAAAAAGGCTCCGGTAAAAAATGAGTACTCTTGGCGTAAACCAATGGAATAAGTCCGAACTCCCTGGCGATTTCGGCTTTTGCCATCATCAGATCGCGGTTAGCCCTTACCCAATCCAATGGAAGATGTTTAGCAATATCCGGATGCGGAAAAAATTTCCAGGGTGTGGAAATATAACAGGCATATTCATGCCAGGGACTGCCTCCTTCAGGAATTTCATACCAGCTTTTATCAGCCAGGGCACTGATCTCGATCTGTACCTGTCCGAAAGGCTTTAAACGAGCGGCCTGCTCTGCAAATACGGTAAATGTTTCAAGGTTACGGCTCTGGTTGCGAACCATAATAATCTTTTCCGTTTGCTGCGCAGCTGCATCTATTCCGGAAGCAATTAAAAAAACCAGCAGGAAGAAAAAATGTATATAACTTTTCATATAGTATCAGGATTATTTTTTTAACCATCTGTCGAACCACTCAAATGCATCCTGCTGCATCCTGGCATCAAGCTTATGGGGACCAGGATAAAAATGGCCTGCGTAATTTTCGCTGGCCCCGGCCTTAGAATACAGTTCCTTTAAGATCTGGTCTGCCCGGGTCATTCCCTGCAGGGTATAAAGATCATCATCGGAATTGTTAAGTGTCATGGTTGGTAAAGGAACACGTACTCCGAGGATCTCGGGAAAATCCATATACCCGGGCAACAACGGGGTGTAGGTCATCCAGGTATGGGTATACGACTTGTTCAAAAGAAAGTCATCCCATGTTGACATAAATCCTGCACATACCGCACACTTGATACGGGGGTCAACACCACCCAGGTACACGGTCCGCAGTCCCCCGCCCGAAAGTCCCCCGCATCCGATCCGGCCAGGATCCACATCCTGCCTGTTACTCAGCACATCCAGGGCACTCATATCTTCAGCCAAAAACACTCCGGGCCAGGTTGTACCCCCGCAGAATAAGGATTTTGACAATATATCTTCATGTGCACTGGCCCAGGTATTATATGCTTCAATATTTGCCGGATTTTCCGGATCAGCATCAGACTTTCCATCTACATTACACGGTCCCCATTCAATTCCTGCCACATCCTGGTACATTATCCTGCGGCTGCCAAAAGCGAATGCATCATGGACCAGCACTACATACCCCCGTTTGGCTATTTCATTTGCCCAGGCCAGTCCGTCATATCCGTGTTCCTGGTGAGCTATTACAAAGTCAGGAGGGTTATCAGAAATGCGAGTGATTTTCCGTTTCCCCAAATATTTATTACCGCTGTGGTCATGGAGTCCCAGAATAGCCGGCAATGGTCCTTTAGCCCCTTGCGGCTTTAACAATATGGCTTCCGTGGGTCGTCCGTAAGGTAACTGCCAGCTGATTTCCTCTATATCAAGGCCATCATAGACATACTTTTTATTTATTGAAACATCCCGAACAGTTCCCGCTTCCGGTGGAGCCACTAATTCCAGCAATTTCTTTCCAGCAATTTCTCTCCACTCTTCCAGGTCAGTCCATCTACTGTGTCTGAATGATAAGGGTGCAGGGTCATCGATTAACGAGGCTGCCCATGGACCGTACCGGCCTATAATGCTTTGTTGATTTTCTGTAAACTCCATATGCATTGTTTTGTTAAATACAGCTAATGAAACGGGAAGAAAAGGAAGACTTCCTACTGTAGCTGCAGATTTAATAAATTTCCTTCGTGAACTGGTTTTATTCGTTGGCATTGTTAAATTTACATAATATCCACCAACTTTGAAATATCACTATATTTGGATTGGACAAACCTGATTTTATCTTATGAATGAACAAGAAGGAGCATTATTTGCCTATGTAAAAAGAGCTGGTTTCATCCTTGTTTTCTCAGCCACCTTATCTTTTGCATTTTCCGGAAAGTTAATGTCACAACATGAGATCAGAACTGTGATTGACCTCAATGGTGAGTGGGATTTTGAACAGACCATCAAAGCATTTCCACCAGGTAAGTTTACACGGATATGCCCGGTACCGGGTTTGATCCACCTGGCTGAACCGAAAATTGAAGACTATGATAAGTTCTTTAAAAAACCGGATAACGTAGAATTAAAAGTCACCCACAATTTATATGACATCAATTATACTCCTAGATACAGCTGGTACAGGAAAAAACTGCCAATCCCTTCAGACCTGGCAGGTAAAGAAGCTGTCATCACCATTAAGAAGAGTCAATATGTTACTGATGTATATATAAACGGGTGGCATGGTGGTGGATCAATGGCTTGTTATACACCGATTGATCTGAATGTAACATCCGCAGTAAAATTTGGTGAACAAAATGAAATTTTAATCAGGGTTGGAGACAGAATGTGGCTTCCAGGTGAAGCGGCAGGAAGTACTGACAAAGAGAAAGAACATTACCTCCCCGGGATATGGGATGATGTGTTTCTGACTTTCACCGGAAAAATAAGGACAAACAGAGTATTATTGCTCCCCTCGCTGGAGAAAAATCTGCTTACAGCAAAAGTCTATCTGCAAAATTTCCATCCTGCACAAATAAATTATGGAGATCCTATGGAAGATACCGTAGCGATTTACATAGATGTTATGGAAAAAGAAAGTGGTAAAATAGTTGGGAGTGAGGTAAAAACAGCCACAAGCACAAGGGATAATATAACGGAATTGATATTGGATATACCAATGCCGGATCCGCACCCATGGAGTCCGGATGATCCATTTCTATATACAGCAGAAATTAAGGTTCTTGAGAAAGACAAGTTTTCTGATTCAGGAAGGTATCATTTTGGTATGCGAGATTTCGAACGCAGGGGAAAATATTTTTATCTGAATGGTAAAAAGACCTTCCTGCGGGGAACCAACATCACCCTGCACCGCTTCTTTGAAGATCCGGACTGTGGAGACCTTGCATGGGACAGGGAGTGGGTAAAGAAACTGCTGATTGATTATTCGAAAGAGCTTAACTGGAATGCTATGAGAATATGTGTGGGTATTGTGCCGGATTTTTGGTATGACATTGCTGACGAATATGGTCTCATGTTTCAAAACGAATGGCTTTACTGGCAGGATCATGGCTGGAATGAACAAATAAGGAAAGAGTATTCTGACTGGGTAAAAAGTGATGGAAGTCATCCGAGTATAGTGATATGGGATGCCCTTAATGAGAATTGGAATGAATTTATTGGCAATGAACTGATTCCCGAGCTGATGGAACTGGACCCGACAAGGATATGGGATGCAGGGTATATGACAGCTTCTGATATGGGCCTGGATGAAATGGATGAACCACATCCATATGATGGCCCCATGCCCTGGAAAAATATAGAAGCGTTCTTAAATGATCCATATCCGCTTGGGAACCTCGATTACAGGAATGAGGCAAATATAAGATCCCTGGAGTCAAGCGCCGCGCAGCTTGTCAATGAATATGGCTGGGTCTGGCTCTGGCGTGATGGCCGCCCGTCAAAACTCACCATTGATTTTTATAAATATTACCTGGGAGAACATTTAACCGCGGAGAGCAACCGCCGGTTCCAGGCCTACTGGCTGCAGTTAGAAACCGAATGGTTGAGAAGCATCCGGGAACATGCGGGTGTACTGGCTTTTACCCATCTGACGAATAATTATGGATATACCGGAGATTGGTTCATTGATCATATTAAAGATCTTAAGCCTTCGCCTGTTTTGAAATGGTTTAAACATGCCTTCTCGCCGGCTGCTGTTTTTATCAATCTTACCGATGAACGATATATTAAATTCACAGAAACTCACAAGCCTGGATCAAACCTTATTTTTTCACTTGTTGGAATAAATGACTTTGAACAGGCAATAAATGGTCATGTGCATCTGGCACTCTATGATGAAAACGGGGTTGAAATACCATATGACAAGCACAAGGTTGAATTATCACCAACAATACGTACCATCATACCGGTTTCAATTAAACTGCCCGAAAAGGCAGGAGGATATTTATTGGTTGCCACTTATGTACCCGGCAATAACCCCGAAAAAAAATCAATAAGCAGGAGATACATTAAAATTGGCAGTTTGGATAGTTACAATTTTTGGGATATTAATTTATGATAAACAGAAATCTATCACGGCGCAATTTTGTAATGAAATCGGCCAGTATAATTCTGTTTTTTAATATATAAATCCAAACAACCAAAGTGGGATTTTATTATCATATCCATATTCAATATCATCGGCTGCTATAAAAGCATTTTCTACACCTGCAATTTGTTTCCCTGTTTTGTTTTTACCACCAATTTCGAATAAATATTTGTTGTCAACCAAAAAATCACCTTTGTCGGGATAGGTAACCTGATGGTTTTGCAATAACTGATTTAGAAAGAAGGTTTCTCGTATGCTTCCAATATTTGGTAGTTCGTAACTAATTGCATAAGCAAAGTTGGTATTTTCCAAATAGAGCTTATCTGGTTTTTGCAGAACACTAATACCAAAAGTATCTTTATGAAGAGTATTAAATACATTAGCATCATTTAAGTGATTTATATACTCAAGAACGGTTTTTCGAGTAGTGTTAATTTTGTTCGACAACGCAGATATATTAGGTTTAAAAGGCACCGATTGACTAATAATGTATAACATTTGCTGGATTTTGCGAACAATAGAAATATCGGTATTACGTAATAATGGTAATTCTATTTCGATAATCATATTTAAAATCTCCTGTAAACGGATATAATACAGGCTTTTACCTTGCTTGAAGAAAGGGAAATATCCAGTTCTTAAATACGTGTCAAAATATTTAAGTGGTTTTATTTCTTTACTAATATTTAAGGCTATTTCTGTATGATTATCTAATAAATCTGAAAATTTAATTTCATTAAAATCAGTATTCAATTCTAAATTTATAAACTCGCGAAACGACAATCCCTGCATATTAAAAATTAAGGCACGCCTACTTAAATCACTTCTGGAACTTAGTATTTCTAACAAAGACGAACCTGTAAAAACAATTTTTAATTTCTTAAAATAATCGTAGATATTTTTTATTTCAACTGACCAATTCTTATACTTATGCACTTCATCTATAAATAAATGCTCTCCACCAACAGATAAAAAATCTTCGGCTAAATCAATAAGTTTGTTCTCAGTAAAATACAAATCGTCCAATGATATGTATAGTGCTTCATCCGATAAAGCATAGTTTTGCTTAATATATTGCAAAAGCATAGTGGTTTTACCTACTCCTCGCGAACCTTTAATCCCCAGCAATCTTTGCTCCCATGGTAATTTATAAATTAAATAACGTTGAAAAGATAAATCGGTGTCTTCTATCAGTCCAATATGCCGTTTTCTTAATTTTTTCATTACTTAAAATGTTTCTTCTGAGAAACAAATATACGTTTTATTGTTTATCATGGTGAACTATTTTACAAAATAAATGTTTTTTGCAAGAAACACAATATGTCATTTAATATCTTTTATAATTAACTAAAGTTTCGCAGTTAAATAAAATGTTGAAAACCAACAAAATAAGTTAATAAAAAGCAGCACGATTGTTAGGTTAACATACTGGTTTTGAGTATATTAACTGTTTATCCAAAAACAA
>SDBT01002995.1_pt1 | contig 29397 bp, 19 predicted proteins | sample 2277101 | NCBI WGS metagenome assembly SDBT01 (sample SAMN10404973, study PRJNA504765) | marine sediment metagenome | isolation source: marine sediment core GS10_PC15, 103 cmbsf | place: Arctic Ocean: Southern Knipovich Ridge | collected 2010
AACTGACTATCAAAAAGGCATATGGTTTTAAAAACGAAAAATACCTGCAATATGCCTTATATCATACGCTTGGTAAATTATCAGAACCAAAAATGACCCATAGATTTAACTGTTGAACCATAATTATCAATTGTCAATTGATAATGAAATAGACTATTTAACTGTTAGTTAAAATTATGATCTTAGAAACAAGAGCATATGCGCGAGCCGGTCTTTTGGGGAATCCATCCGACGGCTATTTTGGAAAGACAATTTCAATTAGTGTGCGAAATTTTGGGGCTCACATCTCAATGTTCCAGACACCGGAATTGAACATTGAGCCGCAGTTGCAGGATTTGCATCAATATAAAAACATCAGCGAGCTGGTTGATTCAATAAATCTGAGCGGCTATTACGGCGGAACCCGTCTGATCAGAGCGACTATAAAAATGTTTTGGGATTATTGTCAACAACAGAATATTCGTCTGGAAAGTAATAACTTTACGATCCGTTATCATTCCAGTATCCCGCGACAGGTGGGCCTTGCCGGCTCCAGTGCGATTATTACAGCCTGTATACGATCGCTCATGAAGTTTTACGAGGTAGAGATACCAAAAGAAATTTTACCTTCTCTCATATTATCGGTGGAAAAAGACGAGTTGGGAATAAATGCCGGTTTGCAGGACAGGGTCATTCAGGTATATGAAGGCTGTGTTTATATGGATTTTAACCAGTCGTTAATTGAAAAACACAACCATGGACATTATGAACCTCTGGCTTTATCCGGGCTACCCAATTTATATATCGCCTACAGGCTGGATATGAGCAAGGTCTCCGGCACGGTTCTAAATGATGTACGCATAAGGTACGAAAAAAAGGACCCACAGGTAATCGAAACACTTAACAAAATTGCTGAATGCGCGGAGAAGGGAAAAAAGGCGCTGGAAGATGGAGATTCGGATACTTTATACGATCTGATGAATTTGAATTTTGATCTGCGTAGCCAGATCATGAATATTAGGGAAGTGGATAAGGCCATGGTGGAGACTGCGCGCAAGTGTGGCGCTTCTGCTAAATTCGCCGGATCGGGCGGATCGATCATTGGCATCTACAAAGGTGATGAAATGTTGAACCGGTTAAAGGTAGAATTACAGAAATTAAAGGCTCGTGTGATTAATCCTTATATTTAACCGCCGAGATGTCTAGTATATTTATCCACGAATTACACGAATAAAATATATTTACTAACCTGAATAATTCACCACGAAGCGCACGAAGTACACGAAGATTAATAAAAACAACGAATTAAGAATAAGTTTAAATAGAATTTTGTGGTCGAGATTTTGTAATATAATTTTGTCTAACTTAAATACAAATAACTTCGTGTTCTTCGCGTCCTTCGTGGTTTATGCTATTGTAGCCAAAAACTTTGTTATTTTAGAAAAACTTTGATGTCATCCTGGAAGGATCTTCCAATGTGCAGATTCGATTTCGACAAGCAGGAAGATTCCTATGGAATGACAGAGGAGAAATTTCCATTTGTTTGTAGCCAAAGGCAGCGTTATGAATAGATCAGGCTAATATATTTCAATTAAATATTTTAAAATAATTTGTGAAATTCGTAATAATTGGTGTAATTCGTGGATATATTTTCTTTGCGGTTAAAAAAACTATAATGGAGAGCAAATAAATGGTTAAAAAGGCTGTGATACCGGCCGCAGGGCTTGGGACTGCATTTCTTCCGGCAACAAAAGCGCAATCAAAGGAAATGCTGCCCATCATTGTTACCCCGACAATCCAGTATGTGGTTGAGGAGGCCATTGATTCAGGAATTGAAGATATCCTGATCATCATTGGTAAGGAAAAAAGGGCCATAGAAGATCATTTTGATCGTAATCCTCATCTGGAATCCGTGCTTAAAGATAAAGATCTCTCCGATAAATATCATCATATTCGTCGCATTGGAGATATGGCGAATATACATTACATTCGCCAGAAAGAAACCAATGGGTTAGGTGATGCCATAAGATATGCGAAACAACATGTGGGAGAAGAGCCTTTCGCCTTGTTATTAGGTGATACCATTATCAATTCTGTCATCCCTGTTACACAGCAATTGATAGATATATATGAACAATACCGCCATACAATTATTGCCGTAGAATTGGTGCCTGATGAAAAAGTATCAAGTTTTGGCATTATTGGTGGGAAACAGGTGAGTGATGTATTGTGGTCGTTAAATGAGCTTATTGAAAAACCGGCCATGGAGAAAATACCCTCAAATCTGGCCATTGCCGGACGATATATCCTCACGCCTGAGATATTTAAGTCCCTTGAAGATACCTTACCGGATAAAAATAATGATATCCAGCTTACCGATGCCTTACAATTATTATTAAAAAAAGAAGATATCTATGCCTATAAAATTGAGGGAAAGCGTTACGATTTAGGGACAGTCATTGATTATCTGAAAACAATTGTGGACTTCTCTTTAAAAGACAAAGATGTATCCGAAGAATTCATGGCCTATCTGAAAGAAGTGGTCAGCAGCCAAGGAGAAAACCATGTTAAATGATGATCGATTTTTTTCACCGGATCCTCAGGTTAAAAATATTGCCAGAGACTTGTACGAAAAAATTAAAGACTATCCCATTTTAAGCCCCCATGGTCATGTGGAAGCAGAATTATTTGCCAATAATCAACCTTTCCCGGATCCTGCCCAATTAATTATCGTTCCTGACCATTATGTATTCCGTATGCTCTACTCTCAAGGTATCGATATGCAAGAAATGGGCGTTCCCACTATAGATGGTACACCGACAGAAGCAGATAGCCGTAAAATCTGGAAGAAATTCGCCGAACATTTTTATTTATTTGCCGGAACGCCAACCGGTCTCTGGCTTAATCATGAATTAAAGGAAGTTTTTGACGTCCAGGTTAAATTGTCAGCTGAAACGGCAATGGAGGTATATGACAGAATTCTGGAGAAACTGAACTTACCTGAATTTTTGCCACGTGCTCTTTTTAAAAAATTTAATATTGAAGTTCTTTCTACAACGAATGGTGCCACAGATGATCTGAATGATCATAAAAAAATTAAAGACTCGGGATGGGGTGGCCGGATTATTCCCTGTTTTCGCCCGGATGATGTAACCAATCTAAACATGGAAAACTGGACGGAGAATATCAAAACACTTGCACAAATTACAGAAATTAATATTCATGACTATAACTCCTTTATCAAAGCAATAGAACAACAGCGAATTAATTTCAAGAAGATGGGTGCCACTTCAACAGATCATGGTGTTGATGATGCTTATACCCATAAACTGAGCCGGCAGGAAGCCGATACTATCTTTCAACGAGCCCTTAAAGGAGAATCAGACGAAACCGATGCGAAGAAATTTACTGCCCATATGCTAATGGAGCTGGCACGAATGAGTTTGGAAGATGGGCTGGTAATGCAAATTCATCCTGGATCATACAGAAATCATAATCATCTGGTATTTGACCGTTTTGGTCGTGATAAGGGAGCGGATATTCCCGTAAGAATGGAATTCACCAGAAATTTATATGAACTTCTGAATAAGTATGGTAATCATCCTGACTTTACCCTGGTGGTATTTACGCTTGATGAGTCAACATATTCCCGGGAATTAGCGCCCTTAGCCGGTCATTACCCGGCCATGCGTCTTGGGCCATCCTGGTGGTTTTTTGACAGTATACAGGGGATGATATACCAGCGCCAGAAGACTTTCGAAATTGCAAATGTATATAATTTTGTTGGTTTTATAGATGATACCCGTGCTTATCCCTCAATACCTGCCCGTCATGATCTTTCCCGGCGTGTTGACAGTGATTACCTGGCCAATCTGGTAGCCCGGCATATCCTCGACATGGAAGATGCCGAAAGAATGGCGAAGGCTCTGGCGTACGATTTGTCTAAAAAGGCGTATAAGTTGTAGGTAATTAGGAATTGGGAATTTTAGACGGAGGTGCAAAATGCATAAATTCTCTTTCGCTTTACTGATGCTTTCTATATCGATCATTTTATGCAACGGATCTGACAATAAATCCTATCAAACTATTGGGAGGATCGATCGGCTTGATCCGGAAATTAATAATCTTATCCCTGAAGATGCAGTAATTGAGATCCTTGCCGATGGCTTTGAATGGAGTGAAGGACCTGTTTGGGATAAAGATGCTCAGTTTCTGCTTTTTAATGATATTCCAACAAATACCTTATATAAATGGGATGAAGATAAAGGTTTATCTGTTTATTTAAGACCTGCTGGTTATTCAATAGATGGTAATGATCAGCTGATTCAATTTGGTTGCAACGGATTATTTATCAATCCGGTCAATAATCAACTGGTTCTGTGTGAGCACGGCAACCGTTGTCTTAGTCAATTGAATAAAGAGAAGTGGATCAAAACCACCATTGTGGACAATTATAAGGGCAAAAGATTCAATAGCCCTAATGATGTGGTGATAAGCTCAACGGGACAAATATATTTTACTGATCCTCCCTATGGACTAAAACGTGTGGATGGCAGTCTGGAAAACAATCCTTTAAAAGAACTGGATTTTAGTGGCGTTTTTCATTTCAGTCCTGATGGTCAGCTGACCCTCGTCACAAAAGAGCTGGACCGTCCAAACGGTATCGAGCTTTCTCCGGATGAAAGAACGTTGTATGTGGCTAATTCGGGAAAAAATGCCATCTGGATGGCTTTTGATGTTGCGGTGGACGGAACAACTTCGAATGAACGATTGTTTTTCGATGCGACTGATATAAAAAAAGCAGGAAGGAAAGGTGGCTGTGACGGTATGGCTGTCGATGCCGGTGGTAATGTCTGGGCAACCGGTCCAGGCGGCGTCCTGATCATTACGCCAAAGGGCGAACATCTGGGGACGATCGAAACAGGTGAGCGTATCTCAAACTGCTGTTTTGGTGGAAAAAATGGTGATTATCTGTACATGACCTCAGATATGTATCTTTGCCGTATAAAGGTCAATGTTAAGGGGAGTGGACGTTGATCACGATAGGCTAAGCAGGGTGTACTCGGCCCGGCTTTCAAGGAATGAAATATAATCCAGGGAATGGATGAGGAGTAAATTGATTTCAGGCGAAAAATCGAAACAAAAAATAAATATCTATAAAATCAGTTATGTTTTAATTCTAATCACGGTGTTTCTCCCGCTGCAAATTTTCCCGCAAACCAGCATTCAATCAGTTTATGTTAATACGGCACCAACGATTGATGGACATATCGGTGAATCTGAGTGGTTGAAGGCGGCTGTTGTTGATAGTTTTACCCAACGGGAGCCCAATACCGGTGACCCGGTCTCTGAACAAACAATATTTTACATCTGTTATGATGCGGATAACCTCTATATTGCTGCCAGGTGTTATGATGATCCCGGTTTGATTGCAGCGCAGCAGTTAGAAAGAGACGCCAACCTGTCTAATGATGATAAGATTGTCATTATATTGGATACTTTTCTGGATCGCAGGAGTGCTTACTGGTTCCAGGTCAATGCCCTCGGTTGTATTGGTGATGCAACGTTGAGTCAGAACGGTGCTGCTTTGAATAAAGAATGGGATGGTCTCTGGGTGGGAAAGTCAGGTATACATGAGACGGGTTGGGATGTAGAGATGAAAATCCCCTTCAAGTCTCTGGCATTTAATCCTGATAATGATAGCTGGGGTCTTAAATTAGAGCGGGAGATTCAGAGAAAAAGTGAAAAGTCCTATTGGCCTGTCGCAAATGTTAATAGTTATAAATTCCAGGTATCTGACGCCGGGCTGCTTGTTGGGTTGAGGGGAATAACTCAGGGAATCGGCCTTGATATACGGCCCTATGGCCTGGCTGGAATCGATCAGAAAAAGACTGAAAAGAATAAATTCAATGCCGACGTCGGGTTGGATGTTTTTTACCAGATAACGCCGGCCATAAAAAGCGCGCTGACCATTAATACAGATTTTGCCCAAACAGAGGTAGACGATAAACAGATTAATTTAACCCGCTTTCCTTTGTTCTTTCCGGAAAAACGAGATTTTTTCCTCGATGGTGCCAGCTATTTTCAATTTGGCAGGGAAGGGGACCGGAGCAACGAGTACGCTAAACGTTTGATCGTTTTTTTCTCCAGACAATTGGGCCTTGATAATGACAGAAATCCGATTCCGATTCTCGGTGGTTTAAAAGTGACCGGACAGGAGGGGAACTGGAATATTGGCGTGATGGATGTCATGGATGAAAGGGAAGACGGATTCCGGAATTTTGCAGTTGCTCGCGTCTCCCGAAATTTTGGATCGCAATCAATGATTGGTATGATTGGTACCCTGGGTAATGCCAACTCAGAAATTCAAAACTATGTGCTTGGTATGGACCTCAAACTGGCTACCTCTACATTAGGAGGAAATAAAAATTTATCATTCCTTCTCTTTGGATTAAAATCACAAACAGAGAATATTTCCGATAAAGACTATTCGTTTGGCGCGGAGATTAATTATCCCAATGACTTTTTGTCTTTTCGGGCTGGTTATAACCAGATTGAAAGGAATTTTAACACGGGGATTGGTTTTGTACCCAGAAAAGGTATCATAAATTCATATGTTGAAGGGGGGATAAGTCCACGGCCACAAAAATGGGGAATTTTACAATTCCATTTTCTTACCTCTCTTGACTACATTACCAACATGAGGAATTATTTGCTTACGCGGGAAATCCGTTTTCAACCGATGGGGATACGTTTCAATTCGGGAGATGATGTGAAAATGCAGGTTAGTAGTCATTATGAATTTCTTAGCGAAAATGATACGATTTCTTCCATTCCTCTGGCAAGCGGTATTTATGAATTCTGGCAATACAGTACTCACTTTTCCACTGCCCGCAGAAGAGATTTATGGATAGAACTTTCATATAACTGGGGTGATTTTTATAACGGCAAACGACGGACCACAGCAATTCAGAGTGGTTACAAAGTCATGGTGTCTCTTTTTATTGGTTTTGATTTGGAATATACTGAAGGTACGTTGAGTCAGGTAGATTTTACCAGGGAGGTGTACCGTCTAAAGGCAAATATCTTATTCAGCCCGGAGGTTACCCTTAACAATTTTTTTCAGTATGACAATTATTCAAAACAGATGGGTTGGCAATCACGATTTCGCTGGATTTTATCGCCGGGAAATGAACTAAATCTGGTCTGGAATTCAATCTCACAGGATCCGTTCGAAAGATTTACGATCACGGAAAGCGCCGCCCGGATAAAATTCCAGTACAATTACAGATTTTAATTCTGATTTCTAATTGACAGGATAACAGAATATACCGGATTTGTCCTTGGATACTGGATGCTGGATAAAAGATATGGGATATGAGATGAGATTCCAGATACCTGATGTGTGATGTAAGATAGGAGATTAGTGATTTGAGTATCGAGCATCTAGTATCCAGTATCGAACATCAATCCCCTTCATCCTGTTATCCTGTCTAAATAAAATACGCGCGGTTTGTTGTACACAAATTTATAAAGAGAAGAAAAATTGACAGATACACAATTAACAGAGATATTTTCTCGTGTACATCGCGAGGATCTTTTGCGCAAACGCAGAAAGATAGAAGCGGTGTTTCATCCCTACCGCAGTCCGCGTCATACCGTTGAATGGACACCCTGGCGTATTAGGGTAAAGGTGAGCAATCATTTTATTGCAGCACCTATGGCGATTTTGGAGCATCTGGCCATAATTCTTCTATCAAAAGTATATAAACTGAAGGTGGATGGGGAGGTGCGCAGGGCCTACCGGATTTATATATCCAGTCTGGAAGATAAACTACCAAAAAGAAGAACACATGGTCTTAGCGGGTATTCTGCCCGGGGGAAGAATTATGATTTAAATTTTCTTTTTGATGAAGTAAACAAAGAATACTTTAACCTTTCGATCAAACGACCTGTGATAGGCTGGAGCAAAAAAAACAGCTTTACCCGTCTTGGATTTTATGATGCAACCCGGAACCTAATCGTAATCAGCCGTATTTTTGATGAGGCCCGTGTACCGGAAAAACTGGTTCGTTACCTACTTTATCACGAAATACTTCATATTCATTTTCCCACAATCGAAAAAAACGGCAGGAAAATTATTCACTCCAAAGAATTCAAAAGAGCAGAGCACCGGTTTCCTCAGTTTGATGAAATTCAGAAATGGATAAAGAAAAATGTAAGGAGGCTGGGGTAATTGAAAAAAGACTTGACAAGTATCCAGTATCCAGTACCCTATTTGGTTTTTATCCAGCGATATAATTCTGCAAAAGTTGGTTTCTTGCCATAAGATAGTATGCCGATCCGGTAAATCTTCGCTACAACCCAGATGCTGAATATAGTGGTCAGCAAGAGCAGCAGGATCGAACCCCAGATTTCAAGCGAGGTCGGTGTGGCCGTATTAATCCTGGCAAACATCAGGATCGGAGAGAAAAAGGGAATAATTGACAAAATTATCGAGACATTACTCTGGGGATTTTTGACGATAAATGTCATCATAATCAGAGGAATGATCAGAAGTATCACAACGGGGGATGAGGCCTGTTGTGCTTCCTGATCCGAATTAGAAATAGCCCCGAATGCTGCATAAATGGTGGCGTACAAAAAGTACCCTAACAAAAAAAATAGGATAAAATAGAAAAATATAAGCGGATCAAAAGAAATCATATCCAGCGGTATCCCTCCCATGGTGCCACCGTAAAGCATGAGTAGCAGACTAAGCGTGGACCATATGATATACTGGCTAAGTCCCACACTACCGAGACCAATAATCTTGCCAACCATGAGTTGAAAAGAGTTTGCAGAAGAAAGCAATACTTCAATGATTCTTGAATTTTTTTCTTCTAACACACCGCGCATAATGCCCGTACCATATATTAAGATTGTTACATAGAGAATCATGACGAAAGCGAGAGTTACAAAATATTCCTCCAGGAATCCTGATTCTTTATCCTCCTCTCCCTCCTTAACTTTTACCGTGGCCAGTTCAATCCTCCGTGTAAGTTGTTTAATTAATTTTACGTCCAATCCGCTTTTGGTAATCCTATGATCCGATACGATATCATTCACGGTACTTCTCAACCGCCGGTTAAGATTGAAATTTGAGACATTCCGGGCATAATATTCGATTCTGGCTGAATCCATAACAGCAGCGGGAATATATAACAGACCATCCAACAATTCTTTTTTTATCTTCTCTTTGGATCTCAATATCAGGTCTTCATCAGTCGTTTGATCCGGGGTAATATTACTGAATATAAATTTGGCTGTTCCTGAATCATTTTCGGGGGCCATGCGCCGGTTTAACTCCTCGAATACAATTTCTGACTGGTCAATTATATCAATCGTGTAGGTTTCGTCGGTATCAACACCGCTTAGGACAACAGGCAGGAATACGGCCCCAAGCAACAATACCGGGGTTAATATCGTACTGATAATAAATCCTTTTTTGAAGACACTCTCTTTATATTCCCTGAATATAATTGTCAGCATTTTAGACATCTTGTTCCCTCCGCACGGTCTCAATAAATATCTCTTTAAGGCTCGAGGTAGCGCACTCAAAGCGCCGGATTTTTAATTTTTCAACCAATACTTTTAATAATTGGTTAGGATCCGCGTCTTTTTTTAGAATAACTTCAACATAATTACCATAGTTGTCTGATTTTTCAATCAATGCTTGAGATTTTAGGAATTCACCATCACCATCATATTCAATCTGTATCGCATTTCGACTATACTGTTTTTTTACGTCAGCAAGATCGCCATCGAGTACTTTCCGACCATTATTTATAAGCAGAATGTCATCACAAAGTTTTTCCGCTGATTCCATTTGATGGGTTGAGAACATGATGGCTTTTTTTTCTTCCCGGAATTCCATCATGATATCTTTTATCACCTGAGTGTTGATGGGATCAAGGCCGGAAAATGGTTCGTCCAGTATGATCAGATCCGGATTGTGCATAATGGTAGCGATAAATTGTATTTTCTGTTGCATACCTTTTGAAAGTTCTTCAATCTTTTTATCTCGCCACCCGGACAGATCCAACTTTTCTAGCCATTTATCGCATGCTTCCAGGGCTTCCCTTTGTGTCATATTGTGCAATTTTCCCAGAAAGACCAGCATGTCGATGACTTTCATCTTTACATACAGGCCCCTCTCTTCAGGAAGATAACCGATCCTGTCTTTTAATGATTCATTCATCTTTTGTCCGAAAAGTAAAATTTCGCCACTATCCGGTAAAAGAATATTCATGATCATTCGTATCGTGGTTGTTTTTCCGGCCCCGTTTGGTCCCAATATCCCATACATACGTCCCGGTTCGACGACAAAACTGATGTCGTCAACTGCCCTGAAAGAGCCATAGGACTTGGAGATATGGTTTACCTCTAATACTGCCATAGTTTCCTCTTCTTAAAAATTATAACATCATAATGAATAAGATTATAATATACAGGTCAAATTATCAAGAAAAATATGAATCTGACATCCAGAATCACACAAATGTGCTAAATTATGGGATGGGATTGATTGAAATTGTATTTTTGGTTAATTTTAAAAAAAAATAATGAAAGTTATTATGCATCGTCGAAATTTTATCACTTTTATCACTTCATCAATCTCCACATTTTTTCTGAATCCACGTGCGCTTTTTAGTAAAAGCCGTAAACCTGGTCTGTTTTTTGACGAATCTGCACAGTTAGCTGGCAGAATCACAGTTCGGTCAAATTCACTGCGGGTGAATGAGCCCCTGCAACTTATTGCACGCTGGGGCTATATGTTCATCTCCCTGGAAGACCTGGCTCATGCCCTGCATCTGGGTGTTTATACCAACGAACAGAAGAAAAAAAGTGTACTCTATATAGAAAAAGACCTGGTGACCTTTGCGGCAGATAATACCTTTATCAAATTTAATTCTCAGATGCTGCAGATACCCCTGGAATGCTTATGGTATGATAATGCAGTTTGGATACCCCTTAAGTACGCCATCACTATTTTAGATAAATACACGCCATATTCCTGGATTTATAATGCTACACAAAAGGAATTAAGAATTGAAGAAACCGATGTGAATATTATCGGTGTACGGATTTCCGCCAGGGAAAATGGGACCCTGATCGATGTCTTTGCAACGAAACGGTTCAAGGAAAAAGAGGTTATATTGGATATCCGGAACCGATGGCTGCACATCGATATCTATGGTGCGAAGATCGATCCGGCCAGTATTGCCGCCAATCAGCCTGCCGGTATTATTTCACGTATTCAGGCTTTTCAGATGGCGGAAACAGTTTCGCTATCCTTTAAACTTAAAAAAGAAGTTCTCTCTAAAGAACTGGTTTTCGACCCGACGGGCAACGATTTTCATGTTAATCTAAGAACTAAAGAAGTCATTGCCGAAAATCGTGAGCGGGAGAAACTCAAGGAGGAACTGGAGGAGCGTAAAAAATTATGGCGGATAGATACCATTGTTCTGGATGCCGGGCATGGTGGCAAGGATCCCGGGGCAATCGGTTACAGCAAGGCCAAAGAGAAGGACCTGGTATTACCTATGACACTTACTCTGGGCAAGATGATACAAAAAGAACTCCCAGGCGTGCGTGTGGTTTACACCCGTAAAAAAGATGTATTTATTCCTCTTTGGCAAAGAACCAAGATTGCCAATGATGTCGGAGCTCAATTATTCATCAGTCTACATTGTAACAGCAACAAAAGCCGTCGTCCCTCAGGATTTGAAACCTATTTTGTCAGTGCCGATAAAAATTCCAAAGCTACAGAAGTTGTCCTTAAAGAAAATTCGGCCATCGAGTATGAGGCAAGCCATGATCTCAAACGATATGAAGGCGTAAATTTTATTTTAGCTACCATGTTACAAAGTGATAATCTCAGACGCAGTCAGTTTCTTGCCTCGGAAGTGCAACAGTCGTTAAAATCTAAATTAAGCAAAATCGGTATGAGCAGCCGGGGTGTAAAACAAGGACCTTTCTGGGTACTTGTTGGCGCAACGATGCCGAATATTCTTGTGGAAGCAGGCTATATTTCAAATTCCCATGAAGAAAAACTACTGAAACAGAAAACCACCCAGAAAAAAATTGCAGAAGGTATCTTAAACGGTATTAAGAAATACAAAATAGAAGTTGAAAAGGCGATTTAATAGTAAGGCTAAGGGTAAAAGGCTTTTTTAACGCAAAGACGCAAAGGAGGCGCAAAGAACGCAGAGAAAAATAATAAATAATACATCCCGATAATACGTAGATATCCTATTGTCAAATCGGGATTAAATTATCTATGATTTAAGAATATAGAAAATATATGGACCAGTTTACTGCTTTCTGCCTTCTGCTTTTTTTAGAATAATTCGTGAAATTCATATAAATTTGTGAAAATTCATGGAAGAAATTTTTTAAAAAAATATTGAAAAAAGCGTTGCGGCTCTGCGTGAGAAAACAGTTTAGTAATACTCAGATATTCAAATTGAAGGTAGCAATAAATTGAGCGGACCTATAGGCATATTTGACTCAGGGATTGGCGGATTAACGGTCGTTAAGGAGTTAACCAAATTAATGCCTGAAGAAGACCTGGTTTATTTTGGTGATACGGCCCGCGTACCCTATGGTACGCGCTCAGTGAAATTGATCAGGCGGTATTCACTGGAAGATGCAGCATTTCTCAGACAGTTTGGGGTCAAGACCCTTATCGTTGCCTGTAATACGGCCTCAGCCGTGGCAGTAGATCTCCTGCAAACCACCCTGGATATTCCGGTTACCGGGGTTATCGGTCCTGGCGTTACCGCGGCATTAAATGAGTCTAAAAATAGTAAAATTGGTGTTATCGGGACTACAGCCACCATAAATAGCCAGGCCTATAATAAAAAAATAGAGGAGTTGAGTCCTGAAACGGTTGTTTACGGACAGCCTTGTCCAATTCTGGTGCCCCTTGTTGAAGAGGGCTGGATAAATGAAGAAATTACGAAGCTGACGGTTAGAAAATATTTAGAACCCCTGTTGTTAAGGAATATTGATACGATCATTCTGGGTTGTACACATTTCCCGGTCATCAGAGACCTGATTCAGGAAGAGGCGGGGCCGGGCATAACCTTAATTGATTCTGGGCAGGAGGCTGCCAAAATTGTCCAAACCATGGTCAGCGGGAGCGAAAAGAGATCCGGGAGTAGGGAGAAGGGGCGTTTTAGATGCTTTGTCAGCGATATCCCGGATAAGTTTGATGAGGTAGGTGCCCGGTTTCTTGGAAAGCCCTTGGTCAATGCAGAAAGGGTTGATTTTGATGCCTTTTTAATGGATCTGGGAGAAAAAATTTATCAACCCTTGAACTTATAACGCCGAACGGTGTAAAATAAGATCATAATAAATCGGCAGGTCAGGAATACTATGAAACAATGCACAGTATTTATCGGTATTTTTATGCTTTTTCTGGGAAGCATTCATGCGGCAGACGGGACGGCAGGATTTGAATTCTTACGGACAGAATACAGTTCACGTGCTGCCGGAGTTGGTCGCTCCTTTGTGGCGATGCGTGGTGATGTGAATGGCCTCTACCATAACCCATCGTCCCTGGCCTTTACAGAAGAACGCCAGTTTGCGGTCAATTATATAGACTATCTGATTGATTTTGGGGGAGGATTTGCCGCCTATACCCAACGGATCAGTGGATACGGTCAGATAACAGGTTCTGTCATCTGGATGAATTATGGCGATTTTGATGAGACAGATGATTTTGCCCAAATGACCGGAAGAACTTATGGTGCCTACGATTTAGCTTTCGCGCTCTCCTATGCGGATGAACTTGAAAAATATTTTTCATATGGAGTGACCTTAAAATATGTGCATTCTAAAATTGACCTTTATACGGCCTCTGCTCTGGCCATGGATTTTGGTTTGATGTACGCCGCTCCTTTTGGGAAAGACCTGTATTTTGGCCTTTCTCTCTTGAACGTGGGTAAGGCCTTTGATGCTTATATTGATTCAAAAGAATCGTTACCGCTTAGTCTGCGTTTTGGTGTTTCCAAAAAACTCGAACACCTGCCTCTGGAATTAAGTTTTAACTTAAATGATCTGAACACGAGTGAAGAAAATGTATGGGACCGTCTGACCAAATTTTCCGTCGGCGGTGAATTTACCCTCTCCCAAATGCTAAGATTGCGTATCGGCTATGAAAATGAACTGCACAGTGATTTGAATACAGGTAAGGACGATGGATTTGCCGGAGTTTCACTGGGATTTGGACTGAATTGGAAGGGCTATCGGTTTGATTATGCCTTTTCCTCCATGGGAGCTTTGGGATCAGTCAATCGCTTTGGAATTTACGGTACCTTATGATAGTGTCGAGCAATCTGTACCCATATTGTACTTTCTACGTTACACTTTAGTTTGTATTTCTCACTCAGTGACGCAGCGCAACTCCTATTTTTTCCACGAATTACACTAATTTTAACGAATTTCACGAATTATTTTATTTCTCTTCTTAAACATGCGTCTACGCTCTTCACTCTTCTCCTATCACTCCTCCCAAGAACGCTCCACGCTCAACGGTTAACTCTCCACGATTATAATCTGGTATGCTTTTTGCACAAGTGATTGTTGATATGATAAAATTATATTTTGGGTATTTTTTTTAATTTCTGGTAAATTAGTTTGATCAGGTTAAATCTCTGTACAAAAATCCGGCAATTTTAATAGGTGGGTTTGCGATGTTTATTGATTATGCAAAAATAGAAGTTAAAGCAGCACCGGGTGGAAGCGGATGTGTCAGCTTCCGCCGGGAAAAACATGTTCCCCGTGGTGGTCCCGATGGCGGTGATGGGGGTAAAGGTGGCGATATCAAGGTCAGATCGGAGAGGAATATACATACCTTACTCGATTTTCGTTATAAAAAACTCTATAAATCGAAACGAGGTGTGCATGGGAAGGGATCCGATAAACATGGTAAGGGTGCGGAGGATCTGTATATTAAACTTCCGGTGGGGACGGTGGTTAAAGATGCTGAATCCGGCGAGGTCCTCTGTGATTTACTGGAAGATGGTCAGGAATTTGTGGTGGCCAGGGGAGGAAGAGGAGGAAGAGGAAATGCCCGTTTTTCGACGTCGACAAACAGAGCGCCCCGTGATTGGGAAGTCGGCCAACCTGGTGAAGAGAAATTACTTGAGTTGGAGTTAAAACTCTTCGCTGATATAGGGCTTGTCGGATTACCAAATGCCGGAAAATCTACGTTACTTTCGGTGATTTCTGCCGCTAAGCCCAAAATTGCCGATTATCCCTTCACCACATTGCAGCCAAATCTGGGAATCGTCAGGTATAAGGACTTTCAGAGTTTTGTTGTTGCCGATATTCCCGGTTTGATTGAAGGTGCCCATGAAGGCAAAGGTCTGGGTCATAGATTCCTGCGGCATATTGAACGTACACGTGCCCTCGCTTTTTTAATTGATATCACCGATGAAGATCCGGAAGGGACTTTTAATACTCTGTATCGGGAAATAGAGGCCTATAGCAAATTGATGATCTATAAACCATATGTTGTTGTCTTTACTAAAACCGATATAAGTGATGTCGGGACGGAACTACCTGTTTTTAAAAAGGCAAGAGAAGTTTTCAGCATCTCTGCAGTCAGTGGTGAAAATATTGATTTACTAAAGGATTCATTCTTTAGATTATACCAGGAGGTTGAACAGGAATAATCGAATTGCGTAAATTTAATCTTGAACCTCTTTTAAGATTATATGCGGTTCCGGGGATTGGCCCGGCAAGGATCCGCAGTTTAATCGCCAGTTTTGGCTCAGCAGAGGCAGCCTTGCGCGCCCCGGTTCAAAAATTGGTAAAGATCCCCGGTATTGAACAGCAAATGGCAGTAAGAATTAAAGAACTATCAAATTCAAAGTCTGTCTCAGATAAACTCAATTATATTGAAAAGAATCATATCCGGGTCATGACCTGCTGGGATGAGAATTTTCCAAAGCGGTTAAAAACCATCTACGATCCCCCGGTCATCTTCTTTTATAAAGGTGATTTGTCCATCCTTGATTCCCCAACTATTGGTATCGTCGGCACGAGAAATCCTTCTTCCTACGGGAAAATGATTACGGAAAAATTATGTTATGATCTGTCAACATATGATTTTACGGTAATTAGTGGTATGGCGCGTGGGATTGATACGATCGCACATCAGACAGTACTTAACCATCACGGTAAGACGGCAGCGATCATGGGGAGTGGCATTGACATTATTTACCCGCCGGAAAATAAAAAGCTGGCGGCGAAAATATCTGAAGAGGGTCTGTTGATAAGTGAGTATATGATAGGCGCCATTCCCGACCCGGGTAATTTTCCCCGCAGGAACAGGATTATCAGCGGTCTCAGCCTGGGGATACTGGTGACTGAGGCGGGGATGAAGAGCGGTGCGTTAATTACGGCCTATCAGGCGCTTGATCAGAACAGGGAGGTATTTGCCGTTCCGGGACCGATTAATTCAAGAAAGAGTATGGGCGCTAACCAGATTATAAAACAGGGGGCCATCCTGGTACAGGAAACCTCCCATATTATCGATGAATTAAAAAACCTGATGGTCGATAGTGAGAAGCCGGATCCGAAACCCCAACCTGAATTGCCCGGATTTGAAGGCCAGTTATATCAGTTGCTCTCCGATCAGCCGCTGCATATAGACTATCTGGCCCAGAAGAGCCGGCGAAGCACAGCAGAAATACTCTCCACTTTATTGACGCTGGAATTGATGGGGGTGGTTAGACAGCTATCGGGGAAAATGTTTATAAAAGCTCCCTTATAAAGGCATCCTGAAATTAATGCTGACATTTTTAATTTCCGGGAAGCTCTCCGATACGATTATTTTGAGTTTTTGATGATACTTTTCTCTCCATTCATCTGAAACCGGTTTATGAGTTTCGATGGCCATAACAAGTGTTGACTGTAAATCATCACCAATCAGACGGAGGTTATAAAAACTGAGAAGATTATTATCATTTTCAATAAATCTCTCCATTAAGGTCTTGATCTCATCACGATTTTTAATGACCGGCAGAACAGGATCCAGGTGTACGGTTGTTTGAATTTGCATATCCTCATGAATTTTTGCCTCCACTCTTTCGGCAATCGTATGTGCTTCGGAAAGTGTTAAATAGTCCGGAATTTCCAGGTGGAAGGAAATGACTTTTCGAGGACCGTATTCATGGCAGACCATATCATGGATCGCAAATACAGGCTCGATCCTTTTTACTAACTTTTCCACATTATTAAATAACTCCTGTGATGCTCTTGTACCTAAAAGTTGAAAACCAGTTTTTTTAATAATATTAATTCCCACATAAATTATAAAAACACCGATGATAATTCCGCCAATACCGTCTGCTATGGGGATTCCTGTTTGTGCGGCTACGATAGCGATGATAGCCAACAAAGAAGAGATAGCATCGGTTCGATGGTGCCAGGAATCTGCTTCCAGGGCCAGGGACTGGATTTTATCACCATAATAGGTAGAGATCCGGCCCAGCATTTCCTTTATAATGATGGTTAGAATAAGAATGATAATTGCGGTATAATTTACCTGAACTTCAGAAGGGCTGGAGATCCGGTCAATACCTGATTTGATCAATTCAAATCCTGTTACGCCGATAAGAACGGCCATGACCAGAGCACCAATCTGCTCAATCCGTCCATGTCCGAATGGATGTTCGGCATCGGAAGGTTTTTGCCCCCAGTAAAAACTGATGATCAGGATAAAAGAAGTTACCATATCAGAAAGGGAGTGAATGGCATCGGCAAGGAGAGACAGACTGCCGATGATGATGGCGATGACCAGTTTAATCGAACCCAAAATCAGATTAATAACTATACTGATCCAGCCCTGCAATATCCCGTAGCGGGCACGAACATCCGTCCTGCTGGTTGCCTGGTAATCGGCAATGAATAATCTTGCCAGGTATTCGGAAATTGATCGAATCAAACTTAAAATCCCGGGTTTTTATAATATTGCGAAATTTGTCTGATAGAGAAATATAAAATTCCGGCTGAGATTACAATAATCAGCGGTGATACATGATCTCCCCATAAATACCAGGCCATTGAATCTTCCAGGTCCAGATTTATCACCAGCAAGGAGAGAAAATTGTTGGTTGCATGAACGATCATTGACGGAAAGACAGAATTTGTCCGCCAGGCCAGAAAACCAAGGATAACACCGGTAATAAAGATTTGTACGGCCCAGTAAGGATTGATGTGGATTATGGTCCATGAAATACTGCTGAGTATTACGGCCCGGGTAACATCGCCTTTCTTTTCCAGCGAAACCTGTAAAAATCCCCGGAACAGAATCTCTTCAGAAATAGCAGCAATAATAACCACACCGAGTATGAGCAGAATCCATTCGGAGGCGGTTTCGGCGCGTAAGGATTCAAGATACTGGAGAAATATTTCAGGTGTAGGTAAAAATATTTGTATGATCCGGTCCAGTTCATCGGTTAATACAGCTAAACTAAAGCCTATGGGGACAGCAAGCGCAAGAATTTCCGTACGAGGAATATTAAGCCTGAAGATGACTTTTGCATTGTATTGCCGGATCCTGACATATACGATGGGAACAGCCAGGAAAAGGAGCCCGCCTAGGATAAATAAAATCGAAGCATTCCCTTCCAGAACTGATTCAGTCTGAAGAAACAAGGCCATAACCGTAATAATTAAGGACATGGCAAATATAAATCCGAATGTAATCAATATGGTGACGAGTGCTTCAATCGGTTCCGGATATTCTTTTTTTTTGGTTTCCACGTATAATTATCCTGTTTAAATATTATGATTTACAAATGTGTGGTTTAATTTTTTTTTAATCCATTACTTGTATTCCGTGCACCTCCGTGTATTTCCGTGGTAAGAATTTGTATTTACACTACCTCTCAATTGCGTCATTACATTTTGAAACTCGTTTTGATACTACTGAGTACTCAAAATACCAACGCTATTTCAAATCGGAAGCGTGATGTAGAATAATCCCGGCAGCGACGGAAAGATTCAGGGATTCAACCTGCCCAATACGTTGAATACACAATAGTAAATCGGCAGCCTGTATAATCTCCCGGGATAATCCTGTTGCTTCCTGTCCGAAAAAGATAATACTTTTTGATTCCATTTTCCACTGATCCAGGGGCTGTCCGCCGCTACCGGTTGTAACGACAAACTGATATTTTCGATTTTTAAAAAACTGTTTAAACCAGTTAAATTTGATGTCTTCGAATAAATCGATACTAAAAACCGCCCCGGCACTGGCGCGGACAGACTTGGCATTAAGCGGGTCCACACACCCCGGGCTCAAAACGATGGCGTTAAAACCAAACCAGGCGGTCGTTCTGATGATCGTACCCAGGTTGCCCGGATCGGAGATCCTGTCCAGATACAAGATCAACGCATCATTCCGCGCCGATAAATCCGGGCGGGTTAGTAATTTCTTTTTAACGGTAAATAGTATGCCAGAAGGGGTAATTTCCTGGGAGAGAGATTTTAAAACACTGTTCTCAACCCTGAAAACAGGTGTGGAGAGATTTGCCGCCTCTGCAATAATAAAGTGTTCCTGCTGCGTACCCTCCAGGTTTTCGCCAATGATTATTTCCCGGATAATGATATCGGGTGTCTGTATGGCTGCATCGAAGAGACGAAAGCCTTCACAAATAAAGGTATCTTCAGATCGTCTGAATTTCTTCTGTTTGAGTTTGCGTATGTATTTTTGTTTGTTGATGGATAAGTTTGGGATCATTGTAAAGTAAAAGGTTAAAGGTAAAAGGCCAAAGGTTAAAGGTCCTTTTATCCTTGGCCTTTTTCCTTTTCAATATCTCTGTTCTCAGTGGCTTACCAAAACTAACTTATTCGTTGATCTTTTCTTGCAAGAAGGTGATAATCTTATCAAAACTTATTTCCGTCTGGCTACCCTCGCTCATATCTTTAACCGTAAAACATCTCTTTTCTAATTCATTTTCACCCAGAAGAAGAACAAGTTTTGCCTTTTGCCGATTAGCATCGCGCATTTGTGCTTTAACACTGCGGTTTTGATAATCGCGATCTGCCCGGATGCCTGATACCCGTAATTTCTGCAACCAGTTCATCCCCTGCAGGGAAACTTTCTCACCGAGCAGGCAAAGATAGACATCCAGGGATCTGTCCTCTTCTTTTATTAATGATTGTGCTTCCATGACCATCAGGAGACGTTCAATCCCGGAGGCAAATCCTACAGCAGGTGTATGGGCGCCACCAAATTGTTCGGCCAGAAGATCATAGCGCCCACCACCACAGATGGCATCCTGGGAACCCAGGTTTTTACTGGTTATTTCAAAGACCGTATCCGTATAGTAATCCAGCCCGCGAACGAGATAGGGCTCAATTTCATAAGTAGTATTATTATCCTTCAGCAAGGTCTTCACCATCTCAAAGTTCTCTAAACTTGCCGGACTGAGGTAGTCCAGAAGAATGGGGGCATTCTGATTTAGTTCCCGGCAAGTTTTGTTTTTGCAATCCAGGATTCTCAGGGGATTGGATTCATACCTGCTGTTACAATTTTTACAATATTTGTCGAGCAAAGGTTTAAAATACTTTTTCAGTGATATTTTATATTTTTCTCTGCTCTCAGGATCACCGACGCTATTGATCTTCAGGTTTAAATCACTGAGGCCCAGCGTTTGATAGACAAACATGGCAAGGATAATGATCTCAGTGTCCAGATGTGCGGAATTGATCCCGATCGCTTCAGCACCGAATTGATGGAATTGACGCAGCCGGCCTGCCTGTGGATTCTCCTGGCGGAACAGGGGAGATAGATAGTAGAGTTTGTTAACGGCGGACTGATTTACGAGATTGTTTTCCAGGCAGGCACGCATCACCGGTGCGGTCATTTCGGGTTTAAGGGTCAAACTTTTTTTGCCCTTATCCTGAAAGGTATACATCTCTTTGGAAACGATATCGGTTAGCTGTCCGATGCCCCGGGCAAATACTTCCGTTTGTTCGAATACCGGTGTACGGATCTCACGGTAGTTATAAATATCCATACATTGCCGGATGGTTTGCTCCACATGCTGCCAGATGGCTGTCTTGTCCGGCAGGATATCCTGCGTGCCTTTAATTCGTCTATAATTCATCGCGGTTATAGCCTGTATTTCTTATCATCGTGAAAATTTCTGTGATATATTCCTGAATCAGGATTTGGCAAATTTAATCATTTTATCATTTCATACAAATAGCAATTGATATACTGGGCAAAATGAAATTCCTCCTTTGGAACAGTAAAAGGCTGCGGTTTGAATTAATCATGTTAGAAAATTGATAGTTTTTCGACAAAATAGTCGTATCTTATAATATCCTACCACAAGGCCTTTTTATTTTATCTTTTCTCACATAAAATGTAAAAGAAAGGATAGTAATATGATCTACGATGTAATCATTATTGGCGCCGGATTAGGCGGTTTGACTGCCGGTGCAAAATTGTCTAAAGAAGGCAAAAAAGTTCTGCTCATTGAGCAACACAACATTCCCGGCGGATGCGCTACTACTTTCAAACGCAATGATTTTAAAATCGAAGTTGGTCTTCACATGATCGATGGACTGGACGACGGTGATCCAAAACTAAAAATGTTTAAAGAACTTAGTGTCTTAGATAATTTGGAGTTTAAACGCATCCCTGAATTTTACCGGTTCGTAAAGCCGGGAGTTGATATGAGTATTCCGGATAGTTACGAACAAGCTATTGAGGTTCTTACGGAACGTTATCCGGCAGAAAAAAAAGGGATCCTTAAGTTTTTTAAGGTAATCCTCGCCTTGCGCAAAGAGATTTTTAGAGTACCGCGCCAAAAATGGCGTATGTTGCTCTCAATGCCCATATTCCCCTTCCTGGCACCTAATTTGATGGTCCGTGAGAATACAACAGTGGGACAGTTTCTGGATACTTTATTCAATGATGATGACCTTAAATTAGTGCTGTTGGGCACGCTCGGTTACTATCATGATGATCCATACAATTTGTCACTCTTATATTTTTCCGTCGGGCAGGGGAGCTTCTTTAGTGGCGGAGGATATTTCATTAAGGGCGGATCGCAAATGCTCTCGGATTACCTGGCCTCAGTGATTGAGGATCACGATGGAAAAGTCGTCTATGGGCATATAGTCAACGAGATAATCATTGAAAATGGAGCCGCAACCGGAGTAAAGTATAGTGAAAAATCCGCAACTAAAGGTGAACAGCAAAATGCCTCCGGGAAATATATAGTTGCTAATGCAGCGCTGCCTAATGTGATTGGAGAGCTTCTTAAAGACACACAGGCAAAAACTAAATTGTCTAACACTATCGGGAATCCAGAAATCGCTCCGTCCATACTTTCAGTCTACCTTGGTTTTAAGAAACCGCCGAAAGATCTAGGCAACCGCTACTATTCTACCATATTTTTTGACGGGGGGATAGCAAGTCAGAAGGAATTAGCGAAATATCACCACATTGATTTATCAAAACGGATATTTATCTTTGTTGACTACAGCCAGATCGATTCCGGTTTGGCGCCGGAGGGTAAAAGTGTTGGCGTGTTTTCCGCGATGGATTATATCTCTGATTGGGATACCTTGCCAAAAGAACGTTATAAAGAACGGAAAGAAGAGGCGGCACAAATCCTGATAGGCAGGCTGGACAAGCTCATACCCGGTATTAAAGATGAAATAGAGTATTACGAAGTAGGCACGCCCACAACAATCAGACGGTACACGCTTAACCCTAAAGGCACCGCCTACGGTTATGCCCAAATTCCGCGTCAGGCCGGCAGGAAACGTGCGAAGATTAAATCGCCGATACGAAATTTATTTTTTGCTTCAGCCTGGACCGAACCCGGCCATGGTTTCACCGGGGCCATTTTAAGCGGCTATTGGTGTGCGGAGGAAATCCTTCGAAGTTGGAAAAGTTAATTCCTTTGTCGAAAGATATAAAAACAGTTTATCTATGATGTTTCAGGGTATAAATTTTTAATGTGAATAAAATAACTAAATAAGTTGATTTTAAAGATAATAAATATTATTCTTTTGCTAAGATAAATAAAGTGTATTCAATATTTTTATATCCCCGGGCGGGGAATTTATTCTATCGCCTTTGCTATTCTCAAGATGATTCTGAAGAATCAAGAATTGGATCGGTAAAAGGGATTTTATCAAGTTGATTGTCTCTGTAGTACACTAAAATTACTCCCAAAATCTCCTTCCGGGCAATCGGGTGTAAAGTAAAATGGCAAAGACAAATCTAAAATCCGTACAGCCTGAAAGACCGACCGATCCCAATGATTATCTTATCAGGTCCATAATCGGTCAGTTTAACCTCGTAACTACTCGCCCTGATCAGGTAAAAAAAGACTGTCAAAAACTGCGTCTGCTGTTTAGAAAACCACTACCAGATTCGACTATTGCCGATTTAGAACCACTTTTTCCCTTGCTGCAAAAACGCTCCGGCCCTATAGCCGAACATCTTTATACTTTCCTGGAAGAAACGGCAGGAGCAAGCCATGATCCATTCCCTTTCATAAAAGCGATGCTTTGCGCCCGAGATAAAAGCCTGGCTCTGCGCGCACTCAAATACGCCGATCGGTTAGCTGAAAAGGGAACTCTAAAAGTAACCCTTGCCTTTATCCAATTCCTGGCCGGGCGAATGAACATGGAAAGAACACCCTTTACCGAAACAGAAGCGATTCTTGATATCCAATCGCTTATCAAGCGTTATAATCCGGGAGAGGGATTCCACTATACAGACCCGTTCCTGGCGCTGTATCTGGAAGAAGATAATATGGAACTGCGCTGTCTGGCTGCCCGACTATTAGACAGTTCTGGAAATGCCGTTCCACCTTATGTGGCGGAAACTATCCTGGATAAAAAATATTATGCTTTTTTTGCTCCATATCTTGGATACACCCGCGCCACCCATGCGGATCTGCTCTGTTTACAGCCTGTGCCGGATATATTATCGTCTTTACTTAACGATTTTATCCGTGCTGAAAAAATAATTGGTAAGAAACTTTTATATGATGTTACCGCAAAGCTCGGTTGGAACCGCCTTAATCTGGGATTAGAAGTACATTCCTTAACCGGCATTGCCATAGATGGTTCCCCTCCCTTTATGGTGTCTGAAGCAGAGACGTCATTATTGGATAAGTGCCGCGGTGCCAGGCGGACTGCCGAAAAATATCTTATTGTTACCTGCGGTGGTCAGGCTTCTGAAGAACATGGATGGAAAGCCGAGAATGATCCCATCACCCGTTTTCGATCTTACAATTTAAATCATGCCGCCTTGCTTAGCGATTTTCTTGATGTTGGTCCCCTTAGCGTAAAAAAAGTCCGGGATATGATCGGTCGGATGGATCAAATTGTGGAAGATTATGTGGCTTTATTCAAGCCTTTTAGCGACGAATGTGCCATTCTACCTGGGCTATACCGGGAAATGAGAAATAAAATTTTTACTGAGTTGGATGAAGACACGGATCAACCACAGCTTTCAGCGGATTTAACGCGGCTCGTGCAGTCCTTTGAAGATGCCCATTCTCTGGGCGAAGTGCGCACCCTGCACGGTCTGAAAAGATATTTGCATCAGCAGGGCCTCAGCCTGGGCTTCCAACTGGTCGAAGGAGGTCGATCGCCGAACCGCACTGTGGATATACTTATTGCGACTAAGGATGGTATTCAATTTGTCCTCAACAAAATTCGTTATGCCGATTTCGAACCGGCACTGCAGGATAAATCTTTCGCTTCGCAGATCCCTTTTTCCGTTGAGCTGCTCATAGACGGCTTTGCCCGGCAGATGCTGCAAGGCCAGGAGCAATTTCCCCATGTTGATATTTTTTGCTATGGCAATGAAGTGCACTATTATTTTGGATTCCGTAACCATCCTGTTTTTTTGCGCATCGATTATGCCCCGCCTTTACGCGGAGGTATGATTGATCTGGAATATTTCGGCGTCAGCAATTACGAACTGGATCAACATCCTAATATTTCTCTGGACGCTATCCGAACATTTTTTGAGCGCATGGAATTTGACATCTTGATTGAAGGAACGCGCATTCATGCCCGCTATGATAAGGAACGCGCCCTGAACCTGGGAGACCTGTGCAGGAAAGCGCGCCATATCTTCCGCATGACTCCCTATTTTATGGATCTGGACTGGACAGTTGGCTCTCTGGCTCTCGAAAGCGAAGCGCGCCGGAAAGTAGCTGAAGCCTGGACGGACTTTTTTATGCGTTGGGGATTCCTTCCGCTGAAAACCATTCTGACTAAAAACCGCAGCGGCATCCTAACCGGATTTGAGAATGAACCGACCGGGCGACGGGAAACGGTCTGGTCCGGCAAGGGCGATTATGAAGATATCTATACAGGTCTTCCACCGGCCGGATTTTATGAAGAATTCATAAAAATAATCCACAAACAGGGTCTTGAAATTACCCTCCCAGCTATAAAGGAAGGTGACAAACATCCCGGACAGTTAGAGATTGAAAAAGGGGCGCTTAATCCACTCCGGCAGTCCGTTATGCGCGGCGAACTAATTCAAACAACCGAAGGATTCAAACCTCAGTCTTCCGATCTTTTTGTTCGTGTACATGAAGCCGGGCTGTTTGCCGAACTATTAGCTGCCGGATCAGACAAAATAGCCGCAGCGATTGGGATGGCATGTCTGGTGCAACCGCTTGAACGAAGTATAACTTTCAATACAACCGGAAGCATTAACGGTTGTATTGTGCAGAGCGCCGTTCTGGCTTTGCGCGGTGAAGAAATATGTTTTTACGTGTTGCGGGGAGGGGACGGCATGATCCGTCTTTCTTTTTTTATTTGCGACCAGGTTGTATATAAACGACGCAAAAATAAATCTAAACCCTGGATTTCAAATGCCGGTTATGAAGCATCCAAACTTGCGGCGTTGCTGCGCGCCAACAATTATGTTGATACCCTGCCCGAACCAATCGGCGCTGACGACGAAGCGGAAGCCGCTCAATTTCTCGACGAAATAAAACAGAGTACTCTGCCTTTGGAAAAAGCTCCTTTGCGCGGCGAGCGTATTGTGACAGGATTGAAAGCCTCACCGGGTCGTGCCGTCGGCAAAGCTCTTTTCGGAACGGAAGGACATAATCCGCAGGACTTCCCGGGATCAATACTGGTAGCCGCATCTATAAAGCCCGAAGATACGACTTTTCTTTATTACGCGGACGGAATTATATCTACGGGCGGCGGTATCCTGAGTCATGCCGGACTCATTGCCATGCAGTTTCGCAAACCGGCGCTCATTATTTCGGGTAAGTGGCGGACGGACTCCGATGGCCAGAGCGTTCTGATTTACAAATCGCTCGAATACCTTATAAAACAGAAAAAAATCAGCGGTTTTAACGTGTATATCCGAACCGATGTTCACGAAAAAGAATTCGAACTGCGGGAAGGTGATCTGCTCATTTTAGACACCCTGGCTGGAAATATGAAGGTGCTTGGTCAGGAAAGAGACGTCCTGGCTCTTCATGAAGGATTTCGGTTATACAGTGGTGCGAACAAGATGCTTGCTGCTGTCAAAAAAGAAAGAGAAATTCTTAATCTGCGCGGTAAGCGGCTCCGCGCCCGGCATCAGTTGGAAAATATCCTGCGCCGCTGCTCCGATCCCGTAACAGCAAGATACGCCATATTTGAAATCTTATTAAATGAGTCTGCCGCCAGAACAGGAATGCTCCACATGGATAAGGGTATTCTTTTGACGGTTCTTCTTAACAATCCGTTATTAGCAACTGATGCGCGGGATTATCTGATGCTGATCATGGCTGAATTAAAAAGCAGTTTTAGGGAAGCCGTTCACAAAACCGAAAACGATATTCCTTCTTCCGATTCTGCATACGAAGTTCTTTCTTTAAGGCTGGATACTATTCAGCATAAGCGGGCGGTCGAAAGCGCAGCAGCAGCTCTGGTTATATGTGATATAAAAATACGCGCAGATGAAGATTCCGGAGAAGGGAATATCGAAGCGCTGGCAACAGGCCGTCTCTCTGTTTTAAGAAAAGAACTGGTCAAAAAAATCAAACGTCTTTCAGATAAAAAGGATGATGATTCTCATGTGCGCCACTTATTGCGCCAACTGGAGCGCATAGACACGATTCTTTCCATAGATCGAAAAAGCAGTTCTGCAATTAACAAACTGCAAAAACAATTGGCTGAATGGGATGATGAAAGGAGAAAAATTCTTGCAGGTCGCTCTGTTATAGACCACAGCGACGGCGGTTTTGAACTATTCAACTTTATCGGTTGGAAAGCGGCCAATCTTGCTGAAATAGAGCGTCTCGCCGGAAAAGAGTTTGTTCCGCCCTGGTTTGCGGTAACGGATAAAGCCTTTAGGGAAGCGCTGGATACGCCTGTGACTGAGAAGGAAGCGGGAACGGGTCACCGGATTGCTCAGGGGCCTTCTCTTCGTGAAGCCATATATACCGTTCTGCATCGGGATGATTTGGATAACCAGCAGAAGTCTCTGCAAATCAGTAGTCTTTGGGAACGTATACAGCTTCCGGAGGAGCTGCGCCGTGCAGTTATTAAAGCCTATCAGGAGATTACCCGCGCTGCGTCCCTGAAAGAAAAGACTAATCAGGATTCCGACCCGGTCTATGTAGCCATTCGTTCCTCCTCGCAAGAAGAAGATACCGAAGCGGCGGCCCGCGCTGGTGAATTTGAGACCTATTTATATATCCATGGTGAAAATCAGCTACTCTATTATCTAAAACGAACCTGGAGCGGATTATGGACCGAACGGGCTATCCATAACCGGGCCGTTTCAGGCGGAGATGCCACCCAGACCGGCGGCGGCGTGATTGTGCAGCGCATGGTGAATTCCCGGGTGTCCGGCGTTTTGCAGACGGTTAATATCCCCAGGGGTAATCTCAGAGAAATGGTTATTAACGCCGGGCTGGGTCTCGGAGAAGGTGTGGTTTCCGGAACGGTCGCTGCAGATCAGGTTACCGTATCAAAAGAAACCGACCCTGAAAAAGAACCGCTTCGTTTCAGCTATATTACCAGTGATAAAACCGAACAAATTGTATTTAACCGGCACGCCGGATTCGGCACCGTTCGTTCGCAAACCCTTTATCATCAGCGGTTGCGGCCGGCGCTGGAATATGTAGAGCTATGTCAGTTGGTCAGAATTGCCACTTCCCTGGAAAAGGCGTATGGCTATCCGCTGGATATTGAATTCGGTATTGAAGGCAATCGTTTATGGCTATTGCAGGCACGACCGGTCGCTTCATTCTCATCTGTACTTAATGAAACAATCGAGCACTTTCCATTAAGAATGAATGGCTGTTTGGATATGGGTATACTCTTTTAAAAAATTAAAATATATTTAGATATACAGAAATCTGATTATACTAACAAGCGGGGTTAATCATGATCGGGCAGGAAGATTCACTCAAATACCATAAAAGTCCCAAACCGGGTAAAATCGAAGTTAAGGCTACAAAAGCCTGTCTTACGCCTATAGAAATGCGTCTGGCCTATCTACCGGGGGCATCATATCCTTCCCGGGAAATTATGAAGAAAGAAACAGAGGTATTCCAATATACAGCAAAAGGAAACCTGGTCGGCGTAATTACTAACGGTACGGCAATCCCCGGCCTCGGAGATATCGGGCCGGCGGCGGCAAAGCCTATGCAGGAGGGAATGGCTGTGCTGTTTAAGCGACTGGCCGACATCGACGTTTTTGACATTGAGCTGAACACGACCGATCCCGAACGTTTTATCGAAACCGTAATTATGCTGGAGCCTACTTTTGGTGGAATCAATTTGAAAGATATTAAAGCGCCGGAGGGTCTGTATATTTACGACCGTCTTCGTGAAAGTCTTAAAATCCCTGTATTTCATGAGAATCTTTACAGCACGGCTGTAGTTGCTGTTGCAGCTCTGTTAAACGCACTGGATCTTGTTGAAAAGCAGCTTAATGAAATCCGTATGGTTATTTGCGGGGCCGGAACGGTTGGTATAGGATGCGCGCGGCTGTTTAAACGCCTGGGCGTCAATCCTGAAAATATCCTGATTTATGACGTAAATGGTTTGCTGCATCCGCAACGAACCGACCTGTATGATTATCAGCTGCCCTTTGCCAGGGAATCAAAAGCCCGCAATTTGGCCCAGGGTATGAAAGACGCCGACGTTTTTATCGGTGCTTCGGCAGGAGGTGGTCTAAACCTGGAAATGATCCGCTCCATGAACCGTTACCCGATCGTTTTTGCCCTGGCCACTCCTGATCCCGAAATTGGTTACGAAGAAGCTAAAGGCAGCCGTCAGGATGTAATCGTAGCCACCGGTCTGGATCAATATCCCAATGCAGTTATGGACATTCTGAGTTTTCCTTAT
>SDBT01002996.1_pt1 | contig 29394 bp, 46 predicted proteins | sample 2277101 | NCBI WGS metagenome assembly SDBT01 (sample SAMN10404973, study PRJNA504765) | marine sediment metagenome | isolation source: marine sediment core GS10_PC15, 103 cmbsf | place: Arctic Ocean: Southern Knipovich Ridge | collected 2010
ACATGTTTTTGTTACATCCATTGCTGAGTGCCAAATTTTCGCTGGAAAGATTACAAATCGTCCCGGAATATATTGAACAGTCTGAATAAGTTGACGGTCATTGTCGTAAAATGCAGTTGCTCCGTTCCAATTATAATTCCAGGGTGATGTTGCATAGTACAATACTGTCCATTCACCATCATCTCTATGTATCGATCCGCCTGTTCCATACGTATATCCGTTTGCATATGACCGTTGTAGATCTAGATTTAATTGCAACCCTTGTACTGCAAGTTGTTTAAATACATCCCATAAACTTGCGACAGGCCCCCATTTTGAAACAAAATCAGCCCACCCAAGTTCCGTCATAGGTTTGTTTTTACTACCAACAAACTTAACATTCCAAAATCTATACTCAGGGTTTGTTTTTGTACTGTGCCAGCCAAATTTCCAAATGTTTTGATTAATCACCCCTTTGAATATATCATCGACAAACGGACGGTCAACTAGGTAATCAAAAATTGTGCAAGTTTGATTATCCACTTCAAATTGTTTAATTGAAATTTGCATTATATTCTATCATCTTATCTATTGTTTTAATTTGTAAGTAATCAATGTATGGGATAAAATTGACGGGGAGTCGCCCTATTTCTACTCGATTTGCTGAAATCAGTGTGAATAGTTCCATTTTTTCCATATCATTATATTCACTGTCTAATATAGCCTCAATCCGATTTGAAGACAATTTACAAAAATTATAGACAATTTGTTCAGCTCTGATACCGATTAGATTACGAATTATTTGCCGGTCTGAAAAACTAGTAGTTTGTTTTGTAAAGAACGCCGTTCCGTAAATACTATGAAACATTCCTGCAAAACACCAATGTGTGGGGCATTGCCACGAAATTAACACTTGACATGTTCCAGTCAAATGTAAACCAAGTGTTCTTCCACTATGTCGTGTATCGAACGCTCCTTGATCTTTTAAAAATTGAAGGCAGGCGCCTGTGTCGATGTTCTCCACTCGTTTACTAATTCCTCGCGTTTATTCAGTATTAGTTTCAGATCATCAAATGCAAGTGGTGCGTAGTTAGTCCACTCAACACAGACATTTAAGAAACGTGGATCTTTCAGCTGATTGTTGTGCAGGTGTCCGTGAATATTGAACTTAAACCGATCAATACACTCACCATGAACAGGAATGTGTGAGAACATGCCGAAATCGTTGTTGACGACATATGAACGGATGTCGGCAAAATACGGCAGGTAATCTTTCAGCTTGAAGATGTCGTGATTGCCCTTGACCAGCACTTTGCGACCGTTCAGCAGGCCGAGTATTTTGAGGCAGCGTCGATTAATAACAACGTCGCCGAGATGATACACGGTGTCTTTCGGGTTGACGACAGCGTTCCAGTTATTAACCATCGTCTGGTCGTGAACGTCGATGTCATCAAAAGGGCGCCCGGGCGAACCATCATCATTCACCCACAGCACAGCACCCTTGTGTCCAAAGTGAGTGTCACTTATTACAAATCTATTGCTCATTAGTTTAATTCCCTGTTCAAACGTCGATACGAATGCCACATGCCTTAACAACCATCACAACGTTTTTGTCGGGGTTGACCGGCTTGAAACTTTTTACGCATTCTGATATCAGCATGCCGCGTGGTTCAACTGAAAACTGAACCACCGCACATTCTCCACTCAACATGTAACATGCTGCAATGGTGATCATGTATGTCAATCCGAAATCCATGACGATCTCCTTGTTTAAACCGTAATTACATTATCACTGATTTCCTTTAAAAGGACAACACAAAATTAGCCAAACATAACCACCCACGGTTCTCTGGGTATGTTTTACAGCAGAAATTTCCCGAAGCGATCGAGTAGGGTCAAAGCCCGTTTATCCGCAGCATTCGTTGCAACATACCGTCAGTCACAACTACAAGCTAATCAATGCATTTTTTTCCATTCGTATTTTGGCGCGCCGATGGCAGGATAACGATTTTCGAACAACCATTGTTCCTCGAAACATTTTCGACAAGATCGTTTGCCCCCCATATGTTCCCAATCATGTTGACACCCAAAAAGATGTTTTAACCATTTTAACATGGAGATCGAACTGTTACTGGCGCATCCCAATCACCAAGGAATGTCATCCATTCAGAATCAGCAATTACGAGTGGAAACTTCCGACGAATCTTTACCAAATCGAAGTAATTAGGTGTATATACACGAGTTTTTGGTTTCCATATTCCAATTGGTTTTGAATCGCCTTTTTTGGCATTACATCGACTACACGCCGCGACAACATTATTCCAAACAGTTGTACCGCCAAGTGATTGGGCTAAAACATGATCGACAGTCAATCCACTGATAGATAATGGCCGCTCACAATATGCACAAATCCCATGATCTCGATAAAATAATGATTCACGTCGTAATCGAACAACCTCTTTAATTTTTTGGTGGCCGTTACGAGCAACAACACTTGGCCAATTAATTGACACATGTTGCGTTTTGATCGGTCGATTATAATCAAATACAACATGACACGTGCCGTTAAAAACACGAGTAATTGCATCTTCCGCTGGAATTGTATGCAGCGGAAAAATACTGATTGGCATATAATTATTATTTAATACGAGAGTTCTAATTCCTAACATCTTCTTACCCTTCTACATCTTTGTCCTTTCCTATTATTTTGGCCATATGACGCAATCGAAGTCTTCACGGCCACGGAACGGGTCGTCCATTGTAATATTAGTGCAGTGGCCGATCCGTAGTAAACACTGGCCGTCGACATTAACCCATAATTTTTTATCGTCCGACACAATGACTTCAACACCCTCTGCATCTAGTATATCAACCAGATTTGGATTGCACCCTGCCATATTCTTTGTCATTATATAAACCTTTCCGCAGTTATTTATATTATATACGATGTTTTATTATTGATCAACGCCGTAAATTTCATCATCAAGTTCCGCCGCTGGCGTAAATCCAGCCGCCACGCGCTCCCGAATTTCTTGGAAGCTGTGGTTACGGATCAGTTTACCGTTCAGATAAACGTCTTTTAGTTGGTTGTCTCCTTTTTGAACCCTTTCAGCAGCAATCGTTATTAATCGATCAGGTCCAACACCATTGACTTTAACCAACGCGAGTCGACCCTTTTTCGAAGCTTTACTGACATCACCGACAGGATTCTTATACACCTCTCTCCAAAAACCACCGATTTTTAGCGCGCTACATTTCATCGCGAACTGTTGTGTATCTCGATCGATTTGTTGTAATAATGCACCACCCATTCCAAAATTGAGATTTGATAAACTGAGCATATGACTATGCATATTTTTGCAAATTTTGGTGATTGATTCTAGGTTGATTCCATCGCCCTGAATTACGCGAATTGCGTCGGGAAGAACCTTGAATCCTTTACTGTTTTCCGTGTAGCCAAACTTGTCCATAAGTATTTCGATAACCTCGATTGGAACAACTAATGGATCACCAGAATCAGGGCGTACAACTAAAGTTGCTCCAGAATCCAAAACCTTTTGTTTCAGTTTACTACCCCATAGTTCGGTGCATGCACGATAGATATCGTACGAATCACTGACACACGCAACTATTGTTCCAGGTTTCGCGAATTGATCGAGCATGTTGTCAAATGCTTTCCATTCTTTATCCAAGCCACCCCATGAAGTAATCGTGCTGTGTTCTGAAGCAGGGATACTAAAACCAGGCATACTAATATTGTAATATCTAATTGCTTGAATGGCGCCCGAAATTGTATCGGTGCCCATAAAATTAACTAAATGAGCTGCACCACCAATACCAGCACTTTCAAATGAACTAACACCCCTCGCTCCAAAATCATGTAATTTAAATTCGATTTCAGAGTCAGGATCATCCGCTGTTTTTTGTAGTGCATTATAAATTACGCGCTTGATCATCATTGAATTTGTTGCAACTGTGGTAGGATACCAAATTGCTCGAAGCAACGCAGTTTCTATATATGAAGTCAGCCATGGAACGTTGCGGTCAGTATTAACAACCTGCACTAATACGTTACGAATTGGAACGATGGTTCCTTCATCGACTGCCTGAATTTTTAAAGGGAGAAATCCATCGTGCTGGTTGACTATGTACATCCATCCGCCTCGATTGAAAGGTTCCCCATGAGCCGTAAAGAAACGTTCTGCCTCGTCGACCATTTCGACCGTGATCGGTTTCAATAGATATTTCTTGATGAACATTTGCAGTCCAAAGAATAGCGTCTCGTTCCATTTGCCACCTCGTGATTCGATATAGCTGCTCTGGAACTCACTACCGGGCGGCATCTGCAGCCAGTGTGATGCCTTGTAACTGTCAGTGTCGAGAATTGGATTAAAGTCTAACATTTTGCAAATCTCCTTTGCGGTTTAATACAGCTCGGTCTATCCTCGCCAATTTATTAAGATGTTTTTCAAGAATGCGTGGCCCAAAACATCCAATCATCAACACAAAAATGAACCAAAGCGATGTTATAATTGTCCAAAACATTTCTTACACCTTTGCTGTTTTATAATTTAGTAATTTAGTAATTTAACATTTTAGAAATTATATGGCTGTGATCTTCGAGCATTTTCGTAGGATCAATGTTGCCGACAGGAACCCACATCGCCTTATCTGCATCGTCCCCACCCTTAACTTTAGGCAAATTCGATTCATCTTTTAACCTAAAGAAAGTAACGTGGGTGATTGTGCGACCTCGCGCTGACCGATGCGGATCATCAAATACTTCTTTTGCAACCACACTACCCTTTAACACGGGGATAGGAACCCGTAACTTTGTTTCTTCTCTGAGTTCGCGTAAAGTGGCATCAATAATTCTTTCATTTTGATTTAAAAAACCTCCCGGTAAAGCTAATAAGTTTCGACCAGGTGCAGCACGTCTGCGAACGAGCAGCACATGACCACTTTGAATAACGACCGCATCAACCGTTGTAAAGATCGGCGGATAAGGGCTGTTTTCCCACTGCTTTTTATATTTTGCAACGTATCGATGCTCATTAACAGCTTGATGATATGACTCGCTTTTATAAAATCTCGCAAGAAATTGTTCAGTTGCAACCGGAATATTATTATATTCCAGGTGTTCGAAACCAAGCTCGAAATAATCGTATCGAATATCAGTTGAGTTGATTAGTTTAGTTTGGTCAACGTGTTCACTGTCCCATTGAGGGAACATTTTCAGATAGAAGCTCGTGAAATCTTTTTGGTGGCCAATCAACCCAATCTTAAAATCCTTTAACCCATGTAATGTTACACCAGGAGCATTACCTTCTAGTGCGTTACTGACCTTTTTTTGTACTTGAATTTGCCAAAGATCGTTGTTGAATGGCATGTCATTCAACGGCTCAATAATTAATCGATTACATCCACCTGCAGACATTAGATAATGATTGAAAATCATTGCCCTACGTTCTTCGAATGTAAATGGATTGCGGTAAGACCGAGCAACATTGGAAGAGCCGATAAGAACTATTACCTTATCACTCAATTCCAGAGCGCGGTCGATCACTGCTTTATGTCCGTTATGGAAAGGTTGGAATCGGCCGATAAAGACCAAATAGTCATATTTACGTTTCTGCATAATAGGCTCCCTATTACTATTCAAGCTGTACTGTCTATCAGTATGCTATTAATATATATAATTTTCGTTAACTAATCAACAGTTAATTTATGCAATTACTGGTCCTGCACGTGGACTCAACAACATGCCACGTATTAAACTATTTCCAACATATGCAGCAGCTCCACCAGTTAGTTCCCATGCGCCAATAGATGGATTCGTTGTGTCTCTTGTTGTACCAATAATATCTTCCAGTGTTTCATTTGCGCCATCACCATTGTTTTGAGCGCCATCTAGCTCACTGCTTGCATTAATTGTCCAATCAACACCAGTACCGTCTCGCGCTTCTATAAATGGGTCATTATTACCATATGTCTGTGACGTTAACCCTCCATAATTTGTTGGCATAGATGCCAAATCTGTTGAGTTACCTGCAGACCCAGATACCAGATCACTATTACCATCCTCCCATGAATTAAATCCATAAATCGCGCAATTATGTAATCTTAAACCATCAGTTGTACTATATGTGTGCACACAGGATTCTGTATGTGTTACATCTATTGGACACATTAAAGTACAATTGAAAAAACCAAACCCCGTACCAGAACTTCCAGTGTTATTATTCCATAATACTGTAGTATCTGCCACCGCTTCCAATACGCAGTCTTCTACTAATAAGCCACCATAATTTTGTATGTAAATACAACTTGCAGTAGCTGAAGTTGTCAGCAGCCAGCATTTTCGAATAGTGAACTCATTTGTACCACCCGCAGTGTTAATTCCAGAACCACTTGTATAATTCCCAATATTTTTGATGAAACAATCACGAATAATAGTTTTGCCTTGTATGTCAATGCCACGTATAATCGCTCCGTCTGTGCGGTTCCATACAAGTCCTGTACCTGTTGTTATATAATGTGAAAGCGCTCCATGTTCATCTGCAGCACCTGCAGAATTTGGGTCGCCTTCGAGGATTGGAACAAATCCTTTATTAATAGATATTCCGCTAACAACTTGACTATCGTGGTTTCCTTCACGCATTTGTCCAACTTCATCATCATCTAAACCACCAGTATCCTGTGTTTGAACATATACAACCCATGCATCAATATCTGAATAATCTGGTGATGTTCCACCTATTGTTTTTGTTACCGCCATTTATTTTAACCTATTACTAATGGATCTGGATTGCTTTGTGGGTATTGTTTGATTGCTCCATCAAATGTAGGTTTCGAAGTTAATGTATAAATTGGCCCCTGAACCATATTGTGTATATCTTGTCTGATTTGTACTGTCCAATTTGAAAAGTCAATTCTTCGTATACGGACCCTCTGTTTTAACCTTGGCCCGTTTGGTTTAATTAATGCGGAAATATCTTCTTGTGCTGCAAGCGCACGAGCTGCACCAATCGCAAGTGGAGGAATTCGTATAATGCGAAAAGGACCACCCGCTAGTTGTTCTGTTCCCCAACCAGAAAAATTATCGGGATGGGCACATATAATATCGCCGCGATGGAACCGGCGGAATTCAAAAAAATCATCGGGATCGGCTGTTCGGTCGGGCGTCCATTTAACACAAATTTCTGCCATTAACAGTACGCCTTTCCCCATCCAGTATATTCTTCAACGAAATCACCAGTAGCATTTCTATGTGCATACATGCAGAAGAATTTTACAGGCCCTTCTAAACAGACGCCTTGATGTTTGACACCTTTTTTAATAAGAATCAGTGGCTCGTCTTCTGGTCCCATTATTGTTGTTATCTTTTTTCCATTTGGGAGAACACAAGAAACTTCAACGCGTCCTTGCGGACACCATGTTACATGATCAAAATTATGTTCATGCCATTCAAATAATTGTCCAGGGTTTTGTAAATTCATTTGACGAAAGAAAATATTTGTTCCAGCGAATGCTCTTTCAACAGTTTTTTTAACCATAACAAATCCCTCTGACATATTGTAGTTGTTGATCTATGTTATCTAGTTTCTTATTCACACTATGTCTTTGTCGGGAATGTAAAGAAGAGCCATTAGCTTTATATGGTTTACACATAAGGCACCCGGCTCTTCGATTTTTTGGACGTTTACGTTTATGGTTCATGTTCCAGGTTTGATCCCTTTCATTATTCGACCATTTTTTGTACAATACTATCAAAATGTTTTAAATGTTGTTCACCATGCTTTTTGACGAATTTTTTTCGTAATACGTCATGTGCAATGTTTGTGTTGTCAATATGATGACCGATCCATTTTTGAAATTTTGCTTGTTGTTTATCGTGGGCCATTTCAGCAATATGTTGTTCAAAACTTTGCATAAATTGAAAATCCTTATATTAGTTGTACCTGCACCATATTTATAACATTCGCCAAGTGAATGTAGATATGGAGCGGGCGATGGGATTCGAACCCACGACTTCAACCTTGGCAAGGTTGCGCTCTACCCCTGAGCTACGCCCGCATAATTTTGGTGCTTCTACGAGGATTCAAACCCCGAATTATAGAGTACAAAACTATCGTGTTATCATTGACACTATAGAAGCAAACTGTTGTGATCTTTGATCGCATCAATTATCATTTGCATTTGTTCTGGATGATCTCTTAACAACAATGATATATTTAGAATTGTTATTGGAGTTGATCCATCAGTACAGTTGTTAAGAGCGTTTCGAACTGGACGAGGTAGCCCATCGAACGCACACATTGAGAAGTATCGCTGAACAGCAGTTAATTGTTGTTCGGTTAATGGTTGGTCTGGGGGAGTACCTTTTAAAAAGTCTTCTATTTCTTCATTCATGTTATTTCACGATACCCCTCACCTGATAACAAATGAAAGCGTGGGTTGCTGTCTTTGAATGGACAGTTGTTTACATTACAAGCCTTTACGGCAATTGGAAATAAATCAACAACATGACCAGTCTCGTCAGATAGGGTCGACATATCAGTTTTGCATGATGGACAATTTAGCATGTTATATTTATATTTATATTTATTGAACACTCCATATTAATCCAAGATTTCCCAATGCATAAGCAAATACCATTATTGCCTGCGGCCAATGTTGTCCATCCCATGACCAAACTAAAGCTTGGCCGATATAAAGAACAATTGTAGCCCAAATAAGAAGAGTATTCATTTGATATTCCAAATTGGAGCCCCGTGCCGGATTCGAGCCGACGTTTCCACGTTACGAAGGTGGCGTTCTTCCATTTAAACTAACGAGGCAACTTATTGTTAAATAACAGTGTGCTGGTGGATGATTCCAACTGTATGGAGGTGTGTAGCATTGTGGTCATCGACGCCATACCGCTCTCAAGACCGCCTTACCTTTCCCTTACCAGAACATCTTTTCGAACAAATGCTCATATCCGGGTGACACTGTTAACTTGGTAGGCACGGTGGGGGTCGAACCCACACTGTACAGATTTTAAGTCTGTTGACTCTGCCATTTGGCCCACGCGCCCAAATTACTCCACGAACGGGTGATCCTTTCGATATTTCTCTGCTGCGGCTACTGCCTCTGGTTGAACATTGCCAAAACCGTTGCCATGATTCCAAATCACATACACTGTCTCTTCATACTTGGCGCGTTTCTTCGTGCTCCAGGGACCGATGCGGTTTCCTTCATCCTCCCAGAAGTACCAACCAGAGCCTGCATACCCATCAAGGGAAGCATTTTCTCCCTTATTAGCACGGTTCGCATAATGAACGGATTCGATCGCCATGTGACTTTCCTCGGTTGCATTCTCAGTATGTATATTATCACCGATCAATGAAATTAAATCAACTGATCCTTTCGATATTTTTCTGCTGCGGCCTTACTAGCCGCCATGATTTCAGGTGTTCCGCCATGATCTCGAATCATGTAATATTTAGCGCGGTTTTCAGTTAGAAAAGGACCGCACCGCCAGGCACCACCATTAATCCAAAAATACCATCCAGGTCCATTCCAACCGTCCAGATCGGCATGTTCACCAGGTTCGTCAGCGTAATGAACGGATTCGATCACCATGTAACTTTCCTCAGTTGCATCAAGTGCCAGCGCTCGCTCGCGTTCCGACAGGCACGGCTTGTCGTCAGCTTCTCGGTCCGATTGATACTGTGCTGCCCGATCCGGGTCTAGGCCGGCGTCGTCGTTTGAAACATAAGTGGTTTTATTCATTTTAAATGTTCCTCGAGTTGGTGCACCTGGAAGGAATCGGACCCTCGCTTCAACCTTCGCAGGGTTGCACTCTATCCACTGAGCTACAGGTGCATGAATGTTGGAGATCCCAGCAGGATTTGAACCCGCGACCGGTTACTTCGAAGGCAACTGCTCTGTCCGAACTGAGCTATGGGACCAATAATTTATTGATTTTGATACAATGCGAACCACTATAGATTCGAACCTCTGGAGTAATATTAGAATAGGGACGGTCGCTTGTTATTATGTTAGCGACAACTGATTTGGGTGTCGTCTTTACGACTTTGCACGTTACAAATTGAGGATAACGTCCAAGCTGTCCGTAGAATAGTGTATCACCAACTTCAATAGTTTGGCCAATCGCGTCATTCATCGTCCGGCACCGGAATGTATTGTTTCGTTACGACTTCAACCTCATGTACTTCGACACATGGAACAGGATCTGGCTGACCAGGAAATTGGTCCTCAACTTCCTGGTATTCTGTCGAGCCATGCTCATAACATGTTCGATAAAATTTTCCGTCGACCGGAAACACTATTTCGTGCAACGTCGTCCATCTGCGTTGATCAACGATTTCATCTGTGACAGCGTCGTAGATTGCTTCATCAAGAAAATCTTTTGAAAATTCACGTGTCGGCATAATCACTCCTCTAGAAAGTTGGCAACCCCACCCAGAGTCAAACTGGGTCTTAGAGATTCAAAGTCTCTCGTGCGCGTCGGTACACTACGGGGCATTAAACTATTTTAAATAGGATTGTGTTGATCAGTCATCTGATTTTCCTTGTAAATTTTGTCAACATGAGGCCATCGATTTATCCGATTGATCATATAAATGATATTATCGCCTTTATACAGCCGGTCACGAACAGTGTGGGATGACAAGTTAGATGTACAGTTCGCCAAAGCATTTCTAATCTTTTTCGGCAACTTGTCAAAAACAGCCATTTCTTCATGTAAATCAGCTGAATATCCGTTGATATGATTGCCACTATTGTGCATGTTAAAACCTATTCAACACTGAAATTACGGTTCGATTTTTTGATTTCCCACCAACAACGAATTGCTGAAATCCCGTTGCTAACGGGCGATCCCAACCATTCTTCCGCGCTTGCGTCAATGATGGGAACTTACCAGCAACCACCATTAGTGGACCAAGCGTTTCACATTCAAACGTTTGAAAGTTGTCACTACCCAACGGCCCGAAGAATAAATCTCGATCACTGTTAGGAAGATTTTTGTGGATGAAATTAAGGTCGACCATTTCAGTAACGATTTCGGTTTTGGAAAATTGGCTCGTATGGTATATCTCGATCCTCCCACCCATTTAACATTCTGTACAAAAGTTTAGTATCGGGATCGTTTCGTGACTTTTTGTTTAATGAAACAGACTCGCCATAACACTGTAAATTGGATGAAACAAATCCAGCGCCAATAACAGAATCCCCTTTGATGCATAAATTGTGGGCAACAGTCATATGTGTCATTGTAGCATCAAAGATAATGATTGTATCAAACATCCCATTATCCCAAGCAATATATTTCGCTTCGTTCATAACAATCTCCTATTTCAATGTAACCATTATCACACATACAAATAATTAAATCAACTCTTAGAAATTTCCCAACGAACGCAGAGTTTTTGCGAATTTTGAGTACGAACAAGACGTCGCAATGTTTTATCCATTATTTTTCTACAACGAAAAGCGTGTTCCTTATTTTTACCATACATCGTAACAAATACCAAAGCTGCACCAAGTTCACCTTTTTCCGGTATATGAATATCTGCATCTGGAATCATCTTGGCAAATATTCGCAACAAATCAGATTTGTTGTATGATAGGCTCCTTGACGAAAAACGGTATGGAAGCTGCATTTGCAGTTTGTACATAACGATACCTCATAATAACTATCATAGATATTATATGGTTTATGTAATTAAGGCAATAAGGAATTTGGTAGCTCCGTCGGGAATCAAACCCGACCTAAACGCGTATGAGACGTTCGTCTGAATCCTTCAGCAGAGCCATATTATAATATCACGCCAAGTGCGAAACCTAGCACAAACAGAAACACTAAAAACATGTAGACACCAACAACGTCTTTTTTGACTCGGTGTCCAAAAATATTATAAAATTCTGATGTATAATGTTTCATATAAATTGGTGGAGGATAAGAGAATCGAACTCTTGACCTTCTGATTGCAAAACAGATGCTCTCCCGCTGAGCTAATCCCCCAATTTCTATTATGTAAGTGCGACAATAAGAGCGACAACTACTATAACAGCAAATGCTGCAATTGTTTTATATATATCACGTTTATTTTCCATGTTTTGTCTCCTTATTTGTTATATGGAACAACTCGCATATCACTTTTTGCCTTTGGATCTTCTGATACTCTTCGATTATCTGCAAACATATTTGCCTGTGATTGATTTTCGAATAGGATCGGTTTTCCACCCTGAATAATATACATCCACCCATACTGCGGATCTTTAATTTGAATTGCAAACATATTATACCTCTTTTATTTACTAATATTTAGCTTAGAATCATCGAGAAGTTCAGAATCTAATTCAGTTATGCGTCTTAAATGGTCAGAGTGAGTGGAATCTAATTCAGAATCTAATTCAGTATTTTCCGGCCCCAATAAATTTTTGTACCGTTCCGCAATTTCGGCAATCTCGAAGATGTCTTCATTATATGATTTGTGGTGATGTCCAACTCGCTCACTAACTTTCCAAATTGAATATCCACGAACGTGTTTCGCCAACACCAACTCTTTCTGCAGCGACTCTAACATTTCTCCTGGAGACGGTCCAATAGGTTTTTTAAGCGGGCCATCCTCACGTTTACCGGTCGGTTGTGTCGCATCGAACTTTTGTACGAAATCGACGACCTTCCACTTCTCAGTAAAGTCTCTGTACGTGACGTTGATTATAATTCTCATAATATGCTCCTTTAAATGGCGGAAGGCGGGCGCACTCGAAGCCCAGACTCGTTAAAGCCCCATCTGTATTCAAAGCAGAGTTGATCCCTGACCAATTCACCTTCCATTATTGATCTAACGCTTGTGTCAGCATTTCAATGCTGATTGCGTATTTGTGTTCTAATCTTTCTCGTCTACATGGTTTTAGATTAACCAAATTTTTTGGATCACTATTCGTTAAGTTGTCAGCAAGTTTGACCTGTATTGCATTTTTGTCACCACTATCAATAATTTGTTGAATATACTCGTGGTAGGAAACATCGTGTCGCGACGTTAACATTTGTACCGCAGTTACAATTTTCCGCGAATAACCAAGTTCTATTAAAGAGCGATCACTATGGTGTGTATCTTCAATTACATCATGCAATAGAGCGATGATTTTGGCATCATTGCTGGCATCTTCCGGAAGATTGAACATTACTTGGACAGGATGCAGCCAATATGGCATATTGCCATATTTCTGACCCTTATGAGCTTCCTTGATGAATTCGATTGTATTTTCTACATTTCGCATATTGTATTATCACCGCTTTGCGTTAATTTGTCAATATATTAATTCATTCTGCAGCGCCCGATTTCAAGTCGGATCGCACTTCCAAACAGTGATCGATGGAGACTAACCCAAGGATATGTAAGTCCAAAGTAGTCAACTTTACAGAAATTTGGTGCTCGGGACAGGATTTGAACCTGCAACAAAATGCTTTAGAGACATCTGCTCTACCGTTGAGCTACACGAGCATGATAAGTTGGCGCGGATGAAGGGACTCAAACCCTCGATCTTCTGTTAGACAGACAGCTGCATTAGTCGCTATGCTACACCCGCATGTTAGTTATATTTTGACCTAATAATATGGCTATCGTGGCCATCAAAAATGATTGTTTTCATATTAAAACACCTTAACAAGATTGGAGGAACCGACAGGATTTAAACCCGCATAATCGAGATTTGCAGTCTCGCGCCTAATCGTTCGAGCCACGGCTCCATCTTTTAATTATATTAAAAATATAGAATAAAGGCAACAATGTTTTGGTAGTCTTGGACGGAGTCGAACCACAGCTCCATAATTTAGATGTCTGAGAGCGAACCTCAGCACCTGTTTCCAGGTCCACCTTGAATCTCTAACTCGCAGATTTCTCTACAAATGGATCTAACGCTTGTGGCTTATTTTGGTAGTCTCGGACGGAGTCGAACCGACGGCTTCCACGATGTCGACGTGGCACTCTGACCGCTGAGTTACGAGACTTCAACTAATTTAGGATCTTCCGCTACCATGTACCAGTCAGGTACAATATTTGCAGTATTATCAGCGTTGAAATTCTGTTGAAATTTTTCAGCCTTTTCGTGTGAATCAAAATCTTCATAGCCAGCATCACGCCGGCCCCATCCACGTTCATGTTCGGTCAATCGGACACGATATTTTGCATTGATCGGCATACTTACCTCCATTCTAAATTGGTGCCCACAGAAAGAATCGAACTCTCGACGCACAGTACTTCACACTGCCGCTCTACCATTGAGCTACACGGGCATTAACTTTTTCTTTTTTGTTGGCATCTTCCGGAAACTCCATTTGTCGAATCCGTGTTTTGCCACTCTTATTTGATCTGAAATCTGTACCATTTTTGGAGAATGTCCGCCAAGAACTCCACTTATGAACATATTAAGTTCCTGAAATGCCTGAGTCGATTTAATGACTCGGAAGAATTCAAAATCTTTTAATATAGGATTAAGAACGATGCAGCCGTTCTCAGCTGTTTTGACAATTACAGGAACACCTATTTTGTGATGCATCTCTATCAACTGATCATTTTCTTGTCCGTTGTTTTTAAATTCATTCACAACTATTTTTCGTTGTTTTGTGAACGATGACCAAACACTTGGACTTGACGGCGCCCGCCAATTATACTTATCATTTTTGCTTCCATATCGGAACATTGCTTTATCCAGTTGTTTAATATTCCAGCAATAGATATTTAATGGGCGCTCTTCTTCAACTCGATAAAGACGAACTCCGTTGTATTTCTTTGCACAAAATGACATGACTACCGTGTCAATCAATAATGAATTGATTTGTGAATTTAGCCGCCCTCGAGGCATGATTGAACCGAGCGGTGCACAAGTATTCCGATCTTCACGAGTTAGGTCCAGATATGTGAACGCCTGTGTTTCACGAACGTAATGGCACTGTTCATCAATACCATATGCTCGCGCTGTGTCGTAATAATCTTTGAATTTGGAATGAATTTTCAAAACAGATTCCTTATTGAATTGGAGCTTCTGGACGGAATCGAACCGACATTTTCAGGGTGGAAACCTGATGCTCTTCCTTTAAACTACAAAAGCATTTCTATTTTAAATTTCATCAAAACAAACGGAAACTCTTTGTTTTGATGAAATAAAGATTGGTGAATCTTCTAGGAATCGAACCTAGTCAATGCCTGCATGTAAAACAGGAGCCGTCCCACCTGGCCCAAGATCCTTTTCTAATTTGGCGCAGGTAGAAGGATTCAAACCCTCAAGGTAGTTAATTACCACTGTTTTGGAGACAGCTTGACTCATCGATGTCTGTACCTACATGTTAAACTACTGTTGTTTTATTATAATATTTATCGTGAACAATTACTTGCCCAGCAACTACCCAAATATAGCTATCATGACCAGTCGCGTCTGTATTTTTTGATTGCGGTTGCCCAAATCTTTCGATCAACGCAGCAAGGTTTAACTGTTCTACTTCATTAACTGGTAGGGTGACCTTTTCAATAACCGGTGATAAATCTTCCTCAGCTGAAACATCTTCGACAAATACTGATGGAATTAATATCTCTGTTTCGTCTGATCCTACATACCAGGCATCAAATTTATCCTGACCTGGATCGACTCTCACTTCTGGCGCAGTATTTGCAGCTTTTCTTCGGCCTCGTTTTCGTGGTGAATTCGCCATTTATCTATCCTTTATCTTATCATAAAGTATTTATGATTTTGGCGTCTATGGAAGTTTAACCACCCTCCGACGTATTCTACTTCTACAATAAAGTAAAACTGCTCTTTATGGATTCTGAGCTACATAGACATAAATTGGAGCTGCGGGAAGACTTAAAATCTTACAACCACCGACCAGCACGTGATTATGGGTGGACTACCGCAGCATAAACTAGGCGGTTTTTTGTAAGACCGCAAACTTATCTCCCCTACCACCTGTTTTGGACTAAGTAAACAGGAAACTTAGACGGCGTTTCCGCATCTCCAGCCAATTTTGAAGGAATTGGCAAACCTAATCTGGTGGCGGTATTTTTTTGGCCCACGGCTCAGAAATTCGCCTTAAAACTTTATTTCGATAGCATCCTGAGATTACAGATGTCACATCAGTACCTTGAGCATTATCCAATCCCTTGCGAGGAGAGGTTCTCTCGTTATCCACTACCCCTCCGTAAGGATCTGGGTAGTCTACCGACGATGTCGCCTTTGTTAAGGTCTGGCATTTGACCTATCACGTGTTGGTATTCAACATTAATTCACCCGTCAGCCTTGCGAGCTGCTAGTCCCAGCTAAGGGATTACGATTTGCAAAACATCAATCAGATCGGCCTTGCGAGCTCTTCTGAACTTGATTCCCCAAAAGGGTCAAGTATTAGACAACTTTCACAACACGTCAGAGCAGACTTTGCATTTTGTGTAAAAGTGATGGAGTCGAACCACCTACTTCTCGTTCATATACGAGATGCTCTACCACAAGCAACTTTAAGAAACCTACCACGGTGCGCTGCTCCAATTGCTTTGAATCTTGTTAGATTCAAAATACAACACGCCGTCTGTGCCTTGCCTTGCGAGCTAATACACCGTACTTTCGGACAACGTCTTCCTAGAAAACTACGGAATCCATTTTCCTTATTACTGCAGGGTGCTCTTGGCTGCGAAACCTCGAACTGCTATCCCACTACACGTTAGTTATAGGTGCTGAACCGCTTACATATCAGGTGCTGTGCGTTACTACAACTTCCTCCCCACCGATTGGCCAGGAGTTTTTATATCCTTTCGGACCTGAAACGATTGTTACACTTACATCCCTCAACGGAATGCCTGTCACCAGGAAACTCGTGCTTGTATAGATCGACCTTGTGTGAAGGCGCAAGTTTATAGGAAACCTTGCTTTGGGTGCATTGCTGCACTTATCGTTAAAAAGACGCTATACCGCCTAAACTTTATTATACTATACTATACTTACATACCGGGATATTCTGTCCCGCTTCGATTGCTAGTTTTACATTTTCAGACTAGCTCAACTGAATCGGCTCACTTGAAATTCTATTATGTAAAGTGTAGTGCACAGAAAGTTCTGTACTCGCTACAAGTATTTCTGCTTGTGCTCACACCGTCTAACATGAGACTCCAACGTAGCGATAGATGATAGTTAGCTACGCTCTAGGTACACATACAAGGGACGAAAAGCTTTTGGGCCTGAAAAATGTATTCATTCTATCACTACAAATACAATCCCGATAGAAGCCCATACACAATATGAACACTTTACATAAAAGAATGCAGAGTAGGTGAAATGATTACGTAATAAAATTGATCACCCTACTCTGCTACGTTACCCTAAATTGCAGTATCTGATTCTACCGGTCTTAACGGGTCACCAGTTTCTACCCCTACTCTATTTAATTCTGGCGTCGGCGCGAAACTTTGCTACCTAGCCGAGTGGGTAACGTTTGTATCATCTGGTTACGGATCCAGTCTCTCCACTACTCCGGTCCGTTGTGAATCTCGGAGGAAGATCGATTTCTGATTTTGTAAGTTTACTATATCATTGTAATTTAGTAAACAGTAAATATGCGCCCGACGCGCGAATTATTGCAACCCGAGAACATCTGTGGATTCGAACCATTTCTCCACCGTCAAGGGTGACGCTCTATCCATTAAGCTAGAATGTTAACCGCTGCAGCAGGTCGGTTGCTCAACATCACCACCATCTGCAGTTTAGTGGTTCTGCGTAGAATTAAGAAAGGCGACGAGTTTAAGCGATTTGCCTAGGTGGATGTCGCAGAGTCATAAAGACGGCCTGTCCCTCGTCATGTCAAAACTCTCGCCTTATTCTTAGAAATCGTCGAAAAAATGTTTCTTTATTACGGAGAACGCGCTTTGCGTTTCTTCATAAGAACGTTTTTGCTTTGGTGGAAACAACGGCCTCATGGCACAATCATCATTCCCAGGGGCTCGGCAATCACCAGTTAGCTTTCCATCTGTAAAAATACATTCGTACGGACATTCTGGTATTTTACTTTTATCCATGTTGTATATCCTTTCAAATTGCAGGTTGGGCGTTACTCCAACTAGCCGACTTACTGACCGATCATCAAGAGGCTTTCGCTTTGTGGCGGGATTTCCTCGGCAGGTATCTCCTATGTGTCTACTTTCCACACCTCTGCAAACTTTTGTTGTATATCTCCTAAAAAAGCGCTGTAAAGAAGGGCCCGTAAACTGCCGTCTACACAATGCAAGGTTTGTTCCACCTGTCTGGGCTGTCATTCGCTTGTCCCAGCATCCGCCGCATCGCTTCTCTACACTTTATATGGAGCGCCGCCGTTATCTAAAACAGCCATTACAATTTGGTGGCCCTACCGGGAGTTGAACCCGGTTCTCCAGCTTGAGAGGCTAGTGTTCTACACCAACGTAAACTATAGGGCCGTTGCTGCATGCCGAAACATGCAGGAGGCACACCATAAATGATGCGCGCTGTGTTTGGAGCGACGGGGGCTGTGGCCCTTTGACCTACCCCGCAGATAGGGTCGACCTCACAAGGGCCGATTACGTCACATCGCATAAACTTGGTCGCGCAGAGGAGAGTCGAACTCCCGTTAACCTGATTGAAAATCAGGGATCCTATTCCAATTAGACGACTGCGCGGTGAAACTAATATTAAACTATGGGTTACCAGACCCAGACGTATGACCAACGCCATCTCCAGCTAATGCTGGTGTTTTATTTTGGCAAAAACATAAACCGAACTGGTATTCGGGCGCCATGGTCGATAGCAGCAAATGAAAACTATTAAGCTACACCTGGCAGGGTAGGAGGCGACCAACTCCATCGACACCCGGCGATCCCGAGCCGCTTTTTTTTTGCTTAGGCGTAGGGCTGCCACCCATACCTTTGCAAGGTCCTAGTATATTTGTGAGACCCATACGTATATGCGTCTCAGATGTCGGAGATCTCGGATTCGAACCGAGGGTCTCGTGGTCCCAAACCACGCGGATTGCCAGACTTTCCCAAACTCCGTTTTCGTAAATGCGGGCGGATTTCCCCATACGGTCACCGCAACTTTCTTTCGTGGTATGGTAACGTCATGCAAAAGACACAAATGTGTCACAGTCAATGATATTTACACCACTTCTTCAGCTTTATCATATCACAGCTCACCCGGCATGAGCGGGGTGTACGAACCCTTGCTCGTACACGACCTTGGTTGTCCTTCGAAGAATCGAACTCCGCACATCTCACTTATCGGGTGAGCGTTCTACCACTGAACTAAAGGACATTAATTAAAATTTTGTAATCTGTTAATCATTGATTCCTGTGTTTCACCACGTAAAAGTTCTCGACTAACTGAAAATGGAGAAACATTAAGTGAACAATTTGCAACGGCTATTCGTACAGCTGTTGGAAGGCGATCAAAATAACGCATTTCTTTTTTTGTTGATAATTCGATCATGATATCACTATCTGGTCCTGTATTATTCATAATAACAATCTTTCATTTTGGTGCCTAGCGTCGGAATTGAACCGCACTCCTACTTCGGTAACGTTACCTCCGAAGCAACATATCCCATGTTGACTAAGCATTATTGAACGTTGTCGGAGTTTAGTTGTGAGAATTGGTCTCTCACCAATACAGGGTCGCAGTGATCAAAGCGCGAGTCGCTGCAGTCTTAGCTGTCTCACAATAAATTTGGGGTGGGTGGTGGGAATTGAACCCGACACCTCGTGTTTCACAGACACGCATGCAGAAACCACTACACTACACTCACCATATTGGCCGAAAATTTATTAATGTGCAAGCAGCCAGGGTAACACAACAAATGTAAACAAAAATAGACCAAGAATAAATCCGAAGACTCTGCCTAGGTAGAGCTTTCTGTAATCTGTAATTATAAATTTTGGATACCAGTCATGAGCCTTTCCAAGATTTGTCATCCAAGACATGTTTTGTTCCTTTCATTTTATTGAATCTCAGGACAGGGTTCTCTCCTGCATCTTGGCCAGCTGTTGCCGGATTTTGTAGTTTAAACTACCTGATTTTATGGAGAGTGTCCTTGACCACTAGACGACAAAGGGTGATTAACACCTAAGGCAGGTTTCGAAACCTGCGTTTCCCCCACTAACTTGGTTCCGCAGGGTGGGCTCCAACCACCATCTTCTATTCCCTCCCGGAAACGTCGCTCTAGATTGAGCTACCGCGGCATGAATTTGGTGCTGAGGGCTAGGAATGACCTACCAATTTGCTCTTATTTTAGCCACCAAGCATATTTCAGCCACGAGGCATGTAAAAAGCACGTTTTTTTTAAACTACTCAGCATGAATTTGGTGCCTTGGTAAGGAGTTTAACCTCACATTAACCCATTCGGCTCAGCCGAATATCATTAACACCCGCCCGGTCAAGACATAAATTGGTGCGCGAGGAGGGATTCGAACCCTCAGAACTCTTCGGCCTAAACGAAGCGACTTTGCCGTTTGCCCACACGCGCATGAATTGGTGTTAAGGACAGGACTTTAACCTGCGGCCTCTCCCCTATTCAGGGAGCGCTCTTTCTCTGAGCTACCTCAACATAATTAGTCACGGAATTTATCCCACCAGGTCCTACCTGGCCAGTGTCGATCCTGTACCACCGTGCTGTGGATCGTGGAAGTGTCATGACGGTAGCTCCCACAGTTTTTGTTTTAACTGCAACTAGTAGCTCTACTACCGCCTATCAAGCTACGGAAACTATATTTTGCACTTTGCTCTAGGCCAGGGAGTCGGACCCCGCTCGACATCGGGTAACAACCGAGCGGCACACCCCGTGCCTTGCCTAGAACAAAATGCAAAACTAAATTGGTTCCCTGACAGGATTTGATACCTGCATCTCCCTTAACAGGGCGTTTGCACATTAAAACTACAGAGACATAATTGGAAGACCGGCGGGAGTCGAACCCCGCTCAACAGTGTTAACAGCCACCCCGTGCCTAGAACAAAATGCAAAACTAATAAAAATTTCCGCCCAGCAGGTCATTGAGTTCCCCCAATGTTACAGAAAAACCGGAGCCACTCTGTAAGGATAGACCGTCTGATCTCAGGATTGTAATCCTGGTGTTTTTCCTCATTGAAGGGTCCACACGGACTGAAAAGGTTGGTTGTTGTACTGGTGGACCGGGTGGGAATTGAACCCACGTCCTTCAGATTAAAAGTCTGCTGCGTCGCCAACGTTCGCTACCGGTCCATTTGGCAAATTGACGTATACACAAACTATATGAAAGATAATTTGGAGCTAAGGACAGATACTGATCTATCATCTCGCCCCCCAAAAGGGGCGTGTTCTCACTTTGAACTACTTAGCATAATTTGGTGCGCCGGGAAGGATTCGAACCTACTCACCCAAAGGAACAGTTTTACAGACTGCCGCTACTCTCCAACTTAGCCGCCGGGGCATTATAATAAAAGAGTACTGACAGTAATTTCTAGAAGCCGCGTATTTCTACACTGTCACTTCTGATGTTTTCCTAGCCATCGGCTGTCCTGTTTCAGTACTAAGGTATTTTTGAGATAATGTATATGAAGGCGTGACCTCGCCGCTTAACGGTAACGACCCGCGTGCGTTGATACATTATCTCAAATTGGTAGCGGAGACGTGATTCGAACACGCGACCTCCAGGATATGAACCTAGCGAGCTGACCACTGCTCTACCCCGCAAAAAAATCGGAATGGACTCGAGGCGATAACATCGCCCATTCTGAAGCGCCGAAGTATCGACTACGTCAAATATGCGAGTGATTCCGAACTGGTCGCAGCGGTCGGGTTTGCACCGACAATCCTCTGGTATGAACCAGAGTAGGACAGAATTAAATTCCGAGTCCTCACCGCAATCTTTGATCTACTCAATTACCGCGTTACCTAGGAACCACCCTAGGCACTACAGTGACTTTTCAATCATGGTGCCTGACACTCATGTGGTTAACAATCATGCTAGAAAACCAAAATTATAGGCAAAGTTTTTTCGTGGTTACACCTGCCACTCCACTATGTTGAGAGCCTTGCTGGGCGTCACTCCAGATCTTATGGTACACGCTTTCCCGTATTGGGCATCTATTTAATATTCTAATACCTCAACGCTCTCGAATATATGCATTTGATGTTCTGGATTCGAACCAGACTCTCGGCGCGATCACGCCGGATGTTATCCGCTACACCATCATCACAATATACGTATCGGATTCGAACCGCGTCTCTTTCCAATTTGGAAAAGCGTGTTGCCATTACACCAAACGTAGCACCCAGTCGCTTTGCGTCCAGGTGGTTGCTATTTCGTTAAATTATTAAATATCCACTGAACGGTCATTTTCCTATTATTTCCCATTCAGTCTGCACAATGGTCATTTAAATTATATTATCCATTAGTTCAACAGATCTGTGAGTCATAACTCAGTGGATACCTAATAATTTCAAAATTTAGAATTATAGCATCGGGATGCACTGGAATCGAACCAGTTTATCAAACGACTGCTGCCAGCATCGTCGTAACAACTACTGAAGCGCCATCGATGTGTTACCATTACACTACCACCTCTGTGATGCTATAATTCTAAATTTCGTTGCTAACAGCAGCCCCCTTATTCCCGCTCTGTTTGCTTCTCTGCATCTCAATCTATCCGAATTACTTTACATTGGATCAAATCCATACAGCTTGCCTTTACATTCACTTGGCGGTTTTTACTTCCTGCACCAGACAGGTTTCATCCTCGGCCACGTCCGTTCGAACTTTTTATATAGCGATGTTCACACCCACGTTGCGCAAAACCGCTTAACTGATAAAAAACCTTCGGAGCTTTTCTTAGCTCAACGAAGGCGAGTCACAAATATGTTCCCTACCTTCTATTCTGATGTACCACCATTCAGTAGTACAAAACTGTAAAATGTCCGACTTTTTCTAATTATAATCGGTTTCCAGTAATTAGTCAACAACTATTTTCCTTTAATCTGGCGCCAGCAGAACCGTCTCCGGCCCCACCAGCATGTATTTCCTTATTGTTCATGTATTATATATGATCTTTTTTTAATTATCAACAGTTATTTTTACTGTTTTAAAAATATTTATCCTTTGACACAAACGACCTGTTTAAGTGTATGAACAATTTTGACAAGGTCAGATTGTGCAGCCATTACAGCATCAATATCTTTATATGCTGCCGGAGTCTCGTCGAGAACGCCGGCATCTTTACGACATTCAACACCCTCAGTCGCGGCTGCATGATCTTTTAATGTAAACCTCTTTTTCGCGGCCGTTCTGCTCATAATTCGACCAGCACCATGTGAGCAACTATGAAAACTATCTTCATTGCCCAAACCACTTACAATGAATGATTTTGCTCCCATACTGCCTGGAATAATTCCTAGGTCACCTTTTCGTGCTCGAACAGCACCTTTTCGAGTTATCCAAACATTTCGACCAAAATGGTTTTCTTTTTCAATATAATTATGGTGGCAATTAACAGCAACTTGTTCAGATGAAATATCATCACGACCTAATGATTTTGCAACCGCAGTTAAAACTTGCCGCATCATTAGGTCACGATTCGTTCTAGCATATTCTTGAGCCCACTGAACAGCATTTACGTAATCGTCAAAAATTTCTGAACCTTCGACAACATATGCAAGATTTTTATCAGGAAGATTAATGAATAATCTTTCCATATCACGTTTGGCCTCAGCAATGAAGAATTGACCAATTCTATTACCAACACCACGTGATCCAGAATGTAACATAATCCATACATCATCGTTTTCATCAAGACAAACTTCGATGAAATGATTTCCACCACCCAATGTTCCTAATTGACGTGCGGGAGTCTTCTTTGTTGATACAGCCTTATATTTATGTTGTAAAATATCATATCGATTTTTAAATCCACCATACCATACAGTCTCCGCTATTTTTGGTACATCGTCACCAAAATCATGGAAACCAACTGGAACAGCTTGCTCAATTTCATCACGGACCGGTGCCAAATTATCAGGAAGATCGTTTGCTGTTAATGATGTTTTTACTGCGCACATTCCGCAGCCAATATCAACACCAACAGCGGCAGGAATTATAGCTGTTACAGTCGGAATTACAGATCCAACTGTTGCACCCATTCCCCAATGGACATCGGGCATAAGAGCAATATGTTTGTAAATAAATGGTAATGATGCACAATTACGAGCCTGCTCAATAGCTTGGTTTTCAACATACACACCCTTGGTCCATGCGTAAATCGCATTGTTAGGGCTACTAATAAAATTATAATTTTGTTTGGCCATTATCTAATAATTCCAATTAAAATGGATTTGGTACCGCCGAAGGGATTCGAACCCTCACACTTTTTGGGTACTGCCGTTTGAAGACAGCGTGTCTGCCAATTCCACCACAGCGGCTCCGTCAATCTATTTATGCAGCCTGAGCTCCGCCAGGTTATCAGCAACGATAGAATTTCTATCGCAAAATACATATGCGCATGTAATAACTGGAAGAGTGTGAACAACATCACCATCTCGAACCGGATATGTTGAATCAAGTACTTTATTATATGCAACAAAGGCTGGCTCTAGCTCGAGGCCGCCGATCCGCTCAAATCCTTCAAAAATTGTGTTGATCGTAAATTCATCATAAACATCGAGGACAATTGTCGTGCCGAATCCGCGACCTGGCTGGCATGGTATATCAGATGGTGACTTGTTTTCACAACCTTTCCACTGTTGCCAAAGATCGTATCCAGTGCGCTCGAAATCGCCTGGCTTATATGAACTGCCGAGCGCCTCCATTGTATCCTGGCATAAATTTGCTGCGTGTGCAGCTTGTGCCATTGCCTTACCAGGATTTAAACTTTTCATGTCCGTTCGCATTAAAATATACAGACACGGTTCGGGAACTGACAGGTCATTATCCATAATATTTTAGATCCTTTGCAAGTTTCTCTCCAGCCTCGTTGAATCCGAGTGCTGTTAATTCTTTTGGTGAAGGTTGTCGTCCAATTGGTGGAACATAACCAAGAGTCTCGACCGCCCGAACAATATAATTGTCCCAGTTCAACATAGTGTTCTTTTTACCCATCAATATTGGAATGCTTTGCATTGTCTGTTAACCTTCTATTAAATTATGACGAAAAACACTATTGCAAGTATAATTATGCCACACGCACAACAACCACCAACAAACAACAATGCCATATCTTGTGCGTATTTTTCTGTTGCTGTCATTTGTTTTTTCATAATATAAACCTCAAAATTGGTACTCCCGGAAGGATTCGAACCCTCGCTCATCGGGTAGAAACCGACTGCTCTTATCCACTGAGCTACGGGAGCATGTACTAATTGGTAGTCCCACTAGGAATCGAACCTAGAACGCTCTCTAATCTGGAGACTATGCCGCTTATAAGACGGGTGTTTTACCGTTAAACTATAGGACTGTAAATCATTGTACTATTTATACACCTTTACCGGATATTTGTCAACAATTTATTCGAGCTCAATTTTACCGACTAGAGCTAGATTTAGACGAACAAAACGCCGGCCAGCATCTTGGAACCAGACGCTGATCAAGCCATGTTCTGTTAACATCTCCTCTAGCTCTTCTTTTGTGCCATTATCGATGATCCACTCTTCTTGATCACCGCTACTAAAACGAACATGTAATTTCGACATATTATATCCTCGCCCACCACGAATATGTTAATGTTTCTGGAAAAAATATTCTCGTTTCTTGCACCTTTAACAAACCAAACCATTTTGACCTCGTTCTAAATTCTTTAACGGGTGTGGGATGGTTTTCCTTTCCAGTACATTTGATATGTGAATTATCATATCGCCCAAATAATGCCATTATTTCATCATCATTTATAATACCAACGATCTCAACACATTTTGGGCAATAAATTGGGATCGACATGTGTCACCTCACCATATTAATAATTGTGCCAATTGCAAAACAAATTGAACCTGCTAAATAAAACCAATTAGCGTCCATATCACTCATTATCCTGTTTATACATCATTTTTGTCGTTTCATACCCGGGGCTGCCAGCTGCTTGATTTTCCATAGACAACCGGCCGCACCCTTTGTTGAAGGTTCAGCATCACTGACCCAAGCAAAAACATCATCGACTAAAGCGCTTAGACCTTTAATTTCAACGCTGGCCTTAACCAGCATTCTGTTTTTCTGGGCAACATCATCACTATCAAAAGCTTCACGAAGATCTGTTAGCATGTTCCATTCTCCACATTTACCACCAATGTTTGATCAAAACGTGCTCGCCTTCATCATCTTCGATCGGCGGCGGCTCGTCGGCGCCGTTCTCAACTAGCCATTTATCCAATAGTAATATTTGATCATGTGTCTCTTTATTATACCAGTCATCATTAGGGTCAAATACTTCTGACTGAATGTAGTAGTCAACATAACAATCATTTCCAACATCATCATTTATGTTAAAAAATGCATCATGGACATCCTTTGGCATGTCAGTGCAGTCAAAAACCTTGATAGTGGTATAGTTTTTAGCCATCATACTTAGTTCCCATTCCATTCTGTGCCAACTTGCGATGCATATAATGTAAATCCACGGCTGTTGGCTATGTATTCACTGACTGCGTAATGGGCAACACTTCCAGCATCTGCAAATATTATACCATGGTTTCCAAACCACGCACTAGCCCGTTCGGCGATTTCCTCGCCTTCCTCTTTGGTTGCAATACGCACTATTTGTGCCATCACTCATAATCCCTCAATGTGATACCGACCGGAAATCTTGGAACATCATTGGTTGATGTCATACCTTGATACTGGACTGTTAGCATCTTACCTTGCCAAAGACTGTGATTTTCAAAATATGCCTTTAGCATATCGTGGTCGCCCTTCATCTTTGCCTGGAACTCAGTTCCATCATCAGTCTTGCAGATGAATGATCCAACCTTACCAGCAAGGACGCCACGTCCTTCATTGATTCCGATGATCAGGAACTCACCATCATCGAACGTCTTGACCTTCTGCAAATCGTAGCTGCGCTTGCCTTTGTATAAACTGTCGCTGTTTCGCAACATCAGACCCTCGTAGCCGGCGCCGATATGAAGTGACATTTGATATGACACGTCGGCTTTCTGAACATCAAATGTGTCGACTAGAATAATTGAGTTCGTTTGGGTTACGTGGTTTTTCAGCCAATAGTTCCGCATTTCGAATGTTACATGATCTTCGACTGTATCGTAGATATGATATTGCACCTGCGCACTGAGCTCGGATGGTTCATCCTTACGAACCGCAGATACGATTTTATCGAAACGATCCTTAAATTCGTGATTGTACAATTCACCATCGAGCACCATATATTCGCCGAAATAATTGGTTTCCAAATCAGCGACGATATGTGGCAGTGAATGAATCTGTTTACGAGTTCGTGTCCACAACGTGCACACACCACCATCGATCACGGCGATGCAACGAATTCCATCGAGTTTCGGTTGACCAAAACAAGGAAACTTGATCTTATGACCATGATCTGCGAACTTGTGGGCGAGCATCGGATTGACTCCACCCTTAATGATCTTATCGATCTTTCCAGCAACTGCATCATCGTACGATTCCACGTAGCCCTTTTTCTTCTGTTTGAGCCACTTGGATTCTGCTTCCTTGCACGCCTGTTCAAGCGCTGTCGTCGCATTCGCCTTGCCGGGATTTTTGCCTTCTTTAATATTGTCAAACGTTGTTTGAGGCTTATCGGTACCAACTTGTCCATGAGTGGTTTCGATAACAGCATTACTCGGATATGGTTCACGAACCATAATATTCCATTGCTGGATCGCACCTGTTGAAGTTTTCTTGTACAGAGTCGGAAACGTTTTCATATTTGAGCCCTCCGGGGCTTATTCTCTCAGTACGTTAATTATAGAACTGATAGATTATCAATAAGCTTTGAAAGATTATTATTCCAATAATCGCACTCCACCAGCCTTTCCAAAATGGTGACATATTCATCACAAAGTATCCTTTTCAGCATGTTAATTATCATTGATTAGCGGAATTAAATCAACATCAAATTACGATCAATTTCGTCTGTATGTTTAATAATTGCATCGTAAAATTCTTGTGCTTCGTTTGTATCTTCAAATGGTCCAGCACCGTCAATATACCACCCACTTTCATGTGTGTATGGACAGGATCGATCGTCACAATTTTGATGGCATTCAGCATATACAAATATTGGCTCAATCATGATCGTCACCCTCCTTGGCGGAATATTGACATAATAGGTATTCTTTTCAACATGTTACTTATCATCGATTGCTGTATAAAAGGCAACAACAAAAACAACTAAATTACCTGTTGCTTTTATTAATACAATCGATGATAATATACATACTGAGAGAAAGTATCAAACAAAGGAATTTTATCATGAAAGCCGAAGTTTTTTACGTCCGCCTGACCAACGAGCAGCGTGACGAGATTAATGATCCGAATTCTGGAGGTTGGAGTTCAGAAATCGGCAAGCGTTATCTCGCTGCCAAAGATGGCAACGTCGACGACAACATGATGTTCGAGCATGCAGCGACTGTTGATTTTCGTTTCAACGAGGAGGTTTGGATGCATCTGCAAAATCATGCGGCGCCATGGTCCGAAAATTCCGAAATCGAAGTTCACACCAATTTTCCTCGGTCGATGGATGTTGGCGACTACGTTGTCTGGGACAGTGGTGAAGCATACCGTGTTGCGGATCGTGGTTTTGACAAGATTGAAAGGCCAACGGAATGAGAACAATATTTTTTATTATTATGCTGTACGTCATGGCTCTGGTAGGCGTTGCATATTTTGGTTATCAACTCGCCGCTCAGATTACTGTTGAAGATATTGGTAACACGATCGGGCGCGGCGTCAAAGCGTTCGACGCCGCTGTTCAAAATGATTAATAAATATTCTGTTGCTGAATTTAGGTATGTGATCGATAATGCATTAAATCAGTGCATTATCGATCACATATTTCCGTATGGTGCGACAATGGTTAAAGCACTGAACAATCAAACTGTCCGATGCTGGAAGTATCGGGCGTTAATCCTTTTACAGGAGTTGAAAATATAATGTTCTCATTTGATCTTGTAAGTGATCTACATGTCGAGATGAACGGCGGAATGCAGTCGTTCGATGGAATCGAGCAATTGCAGTATTATCCATGGCAGTTGGAAAAGAAATCCGACATCCTCGTCGTCGCCGGTGATTCATCAAACGGTCATAAAAAGACAAAAAAGATTATTGTTGAGGCGGCACAGTTTTATGATCGCGTGCTATTTGTTGATGGCAATCGCGAGCATTATGACCAATGGAGTGTTCCATCCGCTGAGGATTACGTTATGAC
>SDBT01002997.1_pt1 | contig 29387 bp, 19 predicted proteins | sample 2277101 | NCBI WGS metagenome assembly SDBT01 (sample SAMN10404973, study PRJNA504765) | marine sediment metagenome | isolation source: marine sediment core GS10_PC15, 103 cmbsf | place: Arctic Ocean: Southern Knipovich Ridge | collected 2010
GCCAGTGGACTCAACCGCTTCATGGTGGGCATCGCCCCAGACAAAACTTCCGCGGTGATTGGCACGGGCCATCCGGCCGGCGGCAAAGCTGTAGTATCCCTGGGCAGTGTTGCTACGACCTCCCGGTATAGTGGAGTAGAAGCCGCTGGCAGTGTTGTTCTCCCCACCAGCTACAGTGGCGTGGGTGGCATCTTCTTTGGTACCGGTGTTATTACCAGCCTGGTTGCTTTCGCCGCCGCCAATTGTGCCGTAATCGTCGGTTACCCTGTTGGAAGTGCCACCGCTTATAGTAGAGCCTTTGCTAGATGCACTATGATTGAATCCTCCTCCCACAGTAGACCAACGTCCAGAGGCTGAGTTGAGGGAGCCGCCACCTACGAATGAGACGTTACCACTCGCCCCGTTCCACGTTCCACCCCCTACAGTGGATAAACTGCCGCTAGCTCTGTTGCCAGGTGCCCACTCTCCAGGAATACTATATCCACCGCCGGCAATAGTGGAGCCTTTGCCAGTTGCCTGGTTGTCATATCCGCCACCTACAGTAGCGAATACTGCGTCCTGAGTATCACCGTTGGCATCACCCGCCCGGTTGTTCCCACCACCGCCTACTGTGCAGTAGTCATCGGTTGCGGTGTTGTTAGTATTATACACATCGGAGAGATTGCTCGGGCCGCCGCCGCTCACAGTGGCATAAGCCGCAGTGGCCTGGTTGACACGTCCTCCGCCCACGGTGGCATGCTCGCCAGTGGCTTCGTTGTAACGTCCTCCGCCCACGGTGGCATGCTCGCCAGTGGCTTTGTTGGTCAATCCTCCGCCCACGGTGGCATAAACGTCAGTGGCGTCGTTGCTCAATCCCCCACCCACGGTGGCATAATTGCCAGTGGCTTCGTTGCCAGCTCCTCCGCCCACGGTGGCAGCATATTCAGTGGCTTCGTTGTTAACACCCCCGCCCACGGTGGCGTACTGTGCGTTGGTAGTGTTGGCATCTCCGTTTCCCGCCTGGTTGTCTATACCTCCACCCACGACGCCGTATCCATCAGTAACCCTGTTTAGATTATTGAGGCTGCCACCGCCTGCTATAGTAGCGCCATATATGCCAGACGTGATCCAGTTACCATTAAAGCCACTGATAATATTGGGGCTGGTAACATGTGGCTCCAGACGCAAAGCTCGCAGGGAGTTTACCCAGAGTTCCAGCGGCGTGTTATCTGTAGTGCCCAGGAAGTTGGTGGGTGGGCTGGTCCCGGCGTTGCCAGTGAGTCTCCAGCCACTGAGGCTATAGGGAGAAGATGTCAACTGTATACGAGGTGTAAGTTCTGCCCCGCCGCCGACCTTTATCCCAAGCCAGTATTGTTTATCAAAGGCGATATTCAGGGCGTCGTTACTGCCCAGGATTACGTTGAATATACCGTTGACAGTGGCAACTGCTCCATGTGTCTCCGTCCACAGCGCAGAGCCGCCGGCGCTAACGTCGTAGATATTGAAGGTGAGGCTGTAATTGCCGTCAGCTACAGCATTTCCGCTGCCGTCTGTTAGCCTTCCCTGATAGCTCATAGTTTCAGGAATCGCTGACCAACTCACCTGCGCCGCTAATATGGAAACCAGCAAAACTAGAAAGAACAATTGTTTCATCATCCTTCTCCTTTTTCATCGTCAAGAAAATTATAAATCCAGTGTGTGAGACATTGTGCTTAACGGGGCAGGCAAGATGCCTGCGCTCCCAGGGTTTCGCGAAGCTTTGTTCTTGGGGAATTGATGGAATTTATAGATAAAAAGTCAGACGACACAATCCAGTTATATCACCAGACAGTATACCTCTCTCCTTCTGGGTGGTCAACACAAGATTTCTATAGATTTTGGGGAACTATGGTGAGGTTGGCGCTGTGAGTATAACTATATCAACTCTGCGGTTCTGCCTGCGTCCCGCTTCGTTTATATTGGAGGCTATGGGTCGTGATTCGCCATAGCCTATGGAGGAGAGTCTATCCAGAGGAATGAGTTCGTTACCTACCATATATTTCAGGAAGTTTGCCGCGCGATTGGTAGATATTTTCAGGTTGGATTCATCAGAACCGATGCTATCGGTGTGGCCTTCTACTATGACTCTATAATCGGGGTATTTTTTGAGAAGTTCGGCCAGGGCTTTCAGTCTGGCTTTTGCTTCGTTCCTTATCTGGCTGCCGCCCTGGGCAAACAGGTTGCCGCCCATGCTGATGACGATCCCACCGCTCGTTTTTCGGACTGTGGATTCGGGAATTTGCCCCGCCTCTTCCATAATACTGTTTTCTATTGCCTCCAGCTTTCTCCTGTCCGCGGTCTTTACTTCTACCATAGCCAGTGCCGCAGTTGAGTAAGCAATACTCTCCTGAGCCAGAGAAAACGCACTGTCAAAATCCTCATCCTTCAAAGCCTGATCTGCCTTTTCAATAGTTGCCTTCGCTTTTGTGTAGGCATCTTCCGCCAGTTCCATCACTTCGGCAGTATTTGCCTTTGCTATAGCCCGCTTTGCCTTTGCAATGGCATCAAGTGCGTTAGCACGAGCATCTTCCTGTGCCTCTTTTGTTCGGGTTTCACTTTCTCTGGCTTCAACTACCGCCCGAGCGCTGGAAGCGAACACACGCGCCTGCTCCGCCATCAATGCTGCGCGCTCATATTCCCTATCCTGTAGAGCCACTCTGGCTTCTTTCAGTGTCTCCAGCGCCTCTTTGTACATTTCCTCGGCGTACTGGATTGACAGATCCTCTTCAGCTTCCTCCACCGCCAACTCAGCTTTTGTGATGGCCGCCACTGCTCTGTCCCTGACTCGCAGGGATTCCTCCGCTTCCACTTCCAGCTTCGCTTTTGCCTGTATGCTAGCGGTTGAGGCATATTTGGTCGCCTCTTCAGCAGCTTCTACAGCCGTCTGAAAATCATCGTCAGCCAGAGCGGACTTCGCCGTTTGAAGCGATAAACCGGCTTTAGTATACTCTCCTTCCGCATACTCGGATGCCTTCACTTCGTCAGCCATACTCATTTCCAATTCTGCCTTCGCTATGGCTAGTTCTGTCTTCGCCCTTTGTATTTCTTTCTCCGCCTGTGCTTTTGCTGCTCTGGAATCGTTCTCTGCCGTAGCTGCCTTATTTTCAGCGATACTCTTTCTAGCCTCCGAACCGGCAACCCGATCCACCATAGTTGTCCAGTCGGTTTTCAGCTTGTTCTCTTTAGCTACTACTGCCCGACGGTTCGCCTTTGCTTCCCGCGTCATGGCAACAGCAATACTTACCTCCGTATCCGCTCGGAAGGCCAGATTAGCGGCGTCCGCACTTTTCTCTTTCGAGAGAAGTTCCTCCGCTTCCTTCAGAAAGCTCTCAGCTTGCGCCAATTCATCAGGTGCGTATTCTGAAGATCCCTCGCTGCGCGCCAGGGCGACGGACTCGCCCGCTTCCAGGACGAAACCTGCCGCCGTGTTCATATCCACATCCGGCGATGGAACACCAACACAGCTACTGATAAGTATTGAAATCGCCAGAAGGCAAATGGCTGTAGCCAGCGTCCTTCCATTTACTGCAACCATACAATCCCCTATGTGATCTGTTACACCACCAGAGATATTTATTGGGGCAGATTTAATCGCGCAGATGGAATCTTCTCCCAAAGCACATTAAATCTGCCCTTATTTCGTTACGAGTCACCCATTACGCGTTACTCATTATTTACCGATCTCGCAGCCAACTCGCTTTCTGCTGATTGTCTCTCTTCGCTGACGCGATTAGCTTCTGCCAGGGCTTTTTCGAGATCAGCCTCCAACTTCGCCGCTTCAGTTTCTGCCTTTGACTGTCTGGCAAGAGCTTCCGCAAGACGCGCTTTGGCATGAGCTTTCCCTATAATCGCTCGCGCCCCTTTGTCTTTATTCTTCAGGGCTATCTCTGCCCTGGTAAGCAAATCCCCTGCTTCCTCAAATTCGGGTTTTGCATATTCCGCGGCCCCGGCTTCCTGCGCACTGGATAACCGGGAATTGGCAGCGGTGAACAGGACATCAATAGACTGACCTGTACCGCTGCATCCCACCATAACAAGAAACGCAGAGCATAATAGGGCACAGAGCATATAACGGGCTGGAATAGAAAACGTTTTAGAGTCATAGGTTGCCATTCTTTATCACCCTCAACTCGTCTACGTCATTATGATGGTCTGGAATTACTATCAGTGTCCGACGTTCCTGCCGCAGCTTCCTTGTAGTAAGGGAAGCCGTCTCCATCCTCATCAAATTCATACTGACGAACCTTGAGTTCGGCCTGCTTGAAATACTTACCTTCCGGGTAAGTATCACGGTACGCTTCATACGTATCATACGCCTCGGCATACTGCCTCAGAGATTCATAGCATATAGCCATATTGTAAGTAGCCTCTTCACGCCTGAAATACGTTGGATGATATTTGATGAACCCTTTATAGGCATCTACAGCTTCGAAGTAACGGGCCTGATCCAGGTGATACATCTCCGCTATACCATACCTGGCCTCGGCAGCCTGATTAAGCATAAGTGGCAGTCGATCTATAAGCATCTGATAGGCTTCCAAAGACTTGGGATGATTCTTCAGGTACCTCCACTTCTTTGCAATCGCGAGGAACGATTGCGCCACCTGATCCTGCTTAACACTGTAAATCTCATACCCACTGACCTCCCTGTTCTTGGGTATCTTCCTCTTCTGGGAACGCTTTATAAAATCTCTATGCTCCCTTATTTCTATGAGGGTTTTATTGATATCGCGGAGCAAATCATCAACCTCGCCAACCCGGTATTTTAGATTGGGATAGTTTTCTATGTTGACTTTCTTAAATTCCGGCCATCCTTTATCATAGTCATACATCCTGTAGAAGTAGATGTATCCTATGTTGATCTGGGCTTGAGCAGCTTTTGCGTCTCCGGGGAATTCCTCTATCAACTGCCGATAGGTAACCACAGCGGTTTCATAATCGTCCAGCTTGTTTTCATAAACCGAACCAAGTTCCAGCAATGCGTCCGCTGCCAGTTCAGTTCCCGGGTTATTGTCGTGGAGAATTTTTGTCCGCTGTATATCCCTTCGTCCTTCCCTTATCAGCGAAATCTTGTTTCTAGCCTCCGTACCCAAATAGCTCGTAAGTGGCTCACTATCCACCACCACCTGGAACTGCGCCATTGCTTCGTCCCACTTGAATTGAAACTTATAGCACTCGCCAACGTAGTATCGGGCGCGATTGCCGTATTTGCCGCCTCCTGCGGCTATTTGCTCGAAGATAATTATGGCTTCATCAAGCTCCCTTGCCTCAAATTTCTTCACCCCTGACTCAAAATCAAGTCCCGTTTTAGTTGCGCAGCCCATCATTGCAGCAGCAATAACGAACAGCACCAGACATATACCAACGACAGACCTCCGCCTCATTGCAGGTCCTCCTTTGTATTACGGGGATTACTTACAGCCTGTCCGAAGACCACCGGTTGAGTGGACATAATCCGTATCGAAGTCGAATTTTCGGATAGGCCTCCAAACATCCCCTTTTCAAAGTAGCATTAAAACATGGAACAACCAATTCACAGTCTGTAGTAACTCACCGTATAGGATAGGTGATCCGTACCCTACACGTATCAACTTGAAACACTTGTTTTGCTCAATTCACCAGCCTCGAACTGATGAATCCCAAAGGCTATATCTAGCCATCTTCTCTGGTCAGCTCAAAGTCAATGGATATTTCACCCCACTGAGTTTTTCGCTGAACGTTCTCAGGCAACTCCTCGAAGCGTAACTGCAAAACATATTCCTTTGCTATTGCATCCAGTCTGGGATTGCCTGACTTTTTGCTGATCTCAACTTTAGAAACGCTGCCTGCCGGGTCCACCCAGAACTTCAGGGTAGCAGATCCGCCTTCTGTGCCCTTATATGTTCCCGGCTGCTTTGGCCAGAAAACCACCTTACGACCTGCTATTTGACCAGAGATCTCTCCTGCAAAATCGGGTTTCGCAACTTCATCTGAGGGACCCACCCGATCATCAGGAGAGAGTATATCATTCTGAACATACCTGGGTTCTCTGGCGACTGTTGTTTCAGAGCTATCTTTTACCCGCTCAGATGGTCCTATATCCAGTGATGGCTTTTTCGAACTATCCAGAGCTGACTCCAGGTCCAGAACTGGTGTCGTACCATCATACCGCTGTCCCCGTTCTCTGGGCGTAGGAGGTCTCAAGACCATATCTTCGCCCGGGCTTATAGTCTCTGTAAACGTTCTGGGCATTTGAGGCACTGAATCCTCTATCTCAGTTCCCGGATCAGTCGCAGTTAAATCCTGTATCTGTATCTTCGGCAGCGCTGGTGGTTTCTCCACCGCTGTTCTTTCCTGAGGGATTATCTCTGCCAGCGGCGGATCCTCCTGCTCTATTGTCTCTATACTCACAATCATAGCATCGTCCGCCGATTCCGCTTTATCCACCGGTTCTCCATAGATCAATATGGCAAAAACAGCAATCACAATTACGTGTTCTGCAACGGAGAAAAGGAAAAATGACGCCAGTTCCTTTCTGGACAGATACCAGATGCCCCCTATACCTGCGACGGTGCTGAGTGCCGCCCAGCCAATATTGACACTGAATCCCCAGAGGTTTATAACACCGGCGATATTTATGCCAACAATGGCAGGAGCAACATACAAAGCCAGAGTAGTAGCCCATTCTTTGAGAGTGAAGTATCCAACCCCGCTGGTTACCCAGAGGGCTCCCACGACCAGCATCATCAACCCAAAGATGATAGATCCTACAGCGATGGGCGGGGCAATCAGTTGCCCTTCCGCGCTTGGGAGCGCACCGGAGATGACGGATGTTATACCAAGCACCACGTTCAACAGACCGATCAGACCTATTACCAGAGCTGTAACTATGACTGCGATGGACAATTTTCCGTTCATTCGCTACACCTCATATCCAGACTCTATCTGATGATTTGATTCAAAATCAATCGAATCATCACCCTGTTCTGCTTCCTGTGTCACCAGTTGTGACCTACCTGTTGTGAAAAATCTGACCAGCGAGAAGGAGTGCCGTGCCATTTCATCTACCATGCTCTTGACTTTAGCCGTGAAATATGCATATCCCACCATAGCGGGCAGAGCCACCACCAGGCCTGCTGCTGTAGTAAGCAGTGCCGCAGAGATGCCGTGAACCACCTCCAGCGCGGCATCTGGCTTGTCGGACCTATATACATTGCCAATGGATATGTACATCCCCGACACTGTTCCCAGAAGTCCTATGATGAGAGCGACTCCACCCAGAAATGCCAGGGCCTGCACATATTTCTGCAAGCGGGATTCCTCAAGCCGTGCTGTGATGTTGAGAACAACCCACAGGTCATCTTTGGTCAGATTGCGATGATTTATACCTACTTTTAGAACTCTTGTCAAGGGACCGGGACGTGACTCACATAGAGATAGAGCCATTTCCGGATTGCCCTTCTCCAGAACTCGATAGATCCTTGCGATGAAGCGGCGGGGCATCAGCTTTTTCCTGCGAAGGTTAAAAAGCCTTTCCAGAATAATCGCATGAGCAAAGAGAGAGCAAAAGAGCAGAGGTATCAGCAAAGGCCCGCCTCCACCCATTTGTCTAATCCCACCTATGATAACTTCAAAGATGTGTGGCATTTCCGAATATCATCCAGTATCCAGCATCCAGTATCCAGCATCCAGTATCCAGTATCCAGTATCCAGTATCCAGTATCCAGCATCCAGTATCCAGCATCCAGTATCCAGCATCCAGTATCCAGCATCCAGCATCTAGAACCTCAGCGTCAGTCCGAAATCTACCATTCGCCGGGGCAGCCCATATTTCCTCCAAATCTGGTAGTCATCCCGACCAGCGTAGAACGCGGCTGCCATAAAAACAGAAGCGTGTTCACCAAATGTCTTCGTTATCCGGGGTTCCCACAAGGAGTACTGGGACAAAGTCTCATCGTTTCTTCCCACGTACCTGATTCCACAGAATTTGCCGGACAAAGATGCCTCCAGACCAAATGGTGCGGAATATGTTACACTCAAAATACCTCTATCCATCGGACGGTAAGGTATATGTTTTCCCTGATCATGAGATTCATGGATATATTCAAGACTATGTTTTACCCGACCACCCATCAGCGACGATTTCCATCCACAACTGAAACCCAATATGCGGACGCTGTCGTCTTGTAGCTCTGGCATCCATTCGCCCCAGGAAACAGGTGTCCACAATAGAACTTCATCGTCGGCTTCCCCATCAAACACGATTAGATCTTTGATTTCTTTACCAAAACCTCCAGCAATAACAGTAAAGTTGCGAGTCAGTTTGTATTGTAGAGAAGCATTCAGATGCCATGCTCTTTCGATATTCAGTTCAGGATTGAATCTCACATAATCTCTGTCAATATAGAGTTCCCTGAGATTCTGTCTTCGTGTATATCCCTCTGCACCCACTTGTAGAATGGTTTTCGACCCGAGTTGGGAGGTCAGAAGCACAAAGGGATTCGGATATATATTAGATTCCCAACCTGCATCTTCAGCACCCGCATCTGCCCCCTCTGGTGGATATTTGCGGGTATCAAACATCATTTCCATACCCATTCCCAGAACGAAGCGCCATATTCGGATGTAATTATCCTCCAGATGCAGCCTTACAATAGCTTCCCTGAATTCCTCAGTATCTTTCTCCCCGATAAGGTATTCCACTCCGAAACCCATATCTATCGGATTAAGGCGCGGCCAGAGAATCTTGACGCCGAAGTCAGTCTTCACATTCAGTGCATCCCCGGTCTCGGAAGGAAGTGGCCCTTCCATCCTCAACTTTGATACACCAATGCCCAGAGAAGATTGGGCACTGTCGGATAGCTTCTGTCCCCAAGCCATAGACAGGTCAGCCAAAGATCTGTCATTCGTAGGGAATTCGCTGCCATCTATATCCAGATACCCCAGGTCTTTGGCATCATACTGCACATCCATCTTCAGACTGGAGTTTTTACTCTGATATCCAAATGCTCCCTTAAATCTGTCGATGGTAGATTTGCCCAGCCCATCTGACTCATCTGGCTCATCGCTGACCAATTTTGCGGTGCGATCTCTTCCGGGCATCCATCTTCCCAGGTCCAGCAAGAATCCAGCTCTATCAAAGCCTTTTACTGCAAGTACCTGATACGCCAACATAGTCGGAGCGCCATAACTGGCAGTCAGCGAAAGTAGCAGATCTTCCTCCACCTTGGCTGGTGTGTCCCGAAGCTTTTCAGGAACCGATGTAGAAGGAAGATACCAAGGGCGCTCTTTAGAACTTAAAGGCGCATAGATTACAGGATCAGGCTTTGTAAAACTCCGGAATCTTTCTCTGGGTATATTCAACTGTGTAGTATCTATTATTTCAATCTTCACCGGTGGAAGATCAGTTATTTTATCTTTTTCCCCATCGTCCTCCTGTGCATACAAAATTGAAGCGAAGAATATACAAGACGCTAAGAATAAGACCAAAGATACAAGATGGCGAACACAGAATAGAAAACGCAAGTTCCCTGAGTCTTGCATCTTGAGTCTTAAATCCTGCATCTTACTCGTCACCCGCATCACCACCCGGGGCGTGAACCGCCTCTATTCGCTCCAAACGTTTGCGGGCATATTCTATAGATGAATCCCATTCCCTTTTTTTCTGCTTGTAATACTCACCACCAGGATCAGCGTAGTCCTTTAGAATCTTACGATACCAAAGAGCCGCATCGTTCCATCGCCCTAGCTTCTCATAGCTATCCCCTGCTTTGGCAAGAGCCACGATACCCAGGTCGGGATCAAAATACACCAGCGAAACCCTCAAGAACGCTTCCGCGGCCTTCTCATACTGCCCCATCTCATACAGGCTCTCAGCCTTGTATGCTTGTGCCTTGATCTCTATACTTTTCTTATACTGCTGAGGATTATTCAGTATTTTACCGTATGTATTGACCGCTTCGCTATACCTCCCAAGCTGGTGAAGGGCATGTCCCAGCCACAACTGGGCAACCTGGGCATCCGCGCTCTTGGAATACTTGTTCAGCAGTTCCTCGTAGGCTTCTGCTGCTTTCTGCCAGTTCAATAATTCTTCGCTGTTCTGTCCAATAGAGTATAAAGCTCTTGGAGCCTCTACACCCTCAGGATATTCTTCCAGTACCCGCTCATAAGCGGCTATCGCCTTCCGAAGGTTGCGGTCGGGATTGTCCTGTGCATACCAGCACTGGCCGATTTCAAAGGCCGCTTTGGAAGCAGATGCGCTCTTTGGATAATTGCTTACAACCTTCTCAAAAGCGCCCATCGCCTGCGAATATGATCCCAGTTGTTTATAGCTCACCCCGATATTGTATTGAGCGCGGGATGCCGATGGACTCCCGGGATAAGTGTTTATAACAGCCTGATATTCTCCTATAGCCTGAGCATAGTTCCTCTTGCCAAAACTATAGTTACCCAATTCCAATTGAACGCTGGGGCAGTAATCGCTCTGAGGATAAGCTCTCAAAAGCGTCCTGTATGCAGCTATGGCTTCTCTGCTTTTTCCCTGCTGTTCATAAGCCTGCGCTATGGAATACTGAGCGTCGTCCGCCAATTCATCCGCAGGATAGTTATTGATAAGCTCCTGATATTCCTTAATAGCTGTCGTGTAATCAGAGAGATTGTAATAGCTGTCAGCGATCTTGAACTGTGCTCTGGGGCGAAGTTTGCTATTCTTAAACTTACTGGTAATTTGCTTGTAATGATTGACAGCTTCATCATAGCTCTTCATTCCAAAGTAAGATTCGCCTATAAGGAAGACCGCCTGATCCATCAGTTGAGTATCTTTGTGCTGATCCATCAATGCTTTCGCTATCTGTATGGCAGATTGGTACTCCTTTATCTTATACTTGCACCAGGCAACTCTGTATTGAGCATCATCCGCCAGTTCGCTCCGTGGATATAGAGACATCACTAACCGAAAAGCTTCAATGGCTGACGCATAGTTTTTCAGGTTGATAAAAGCATAGCCGGTGTTATACTGAGCTTTGTCCTTTATGAGGCTGCTTTTGTAATTGGTTATTAGCTTCTGCCATGCTTTTATGGCTTCGTTGTATGCGTTCCGCTTGGATGCTTCGCTCTTACTGGAGCCGGCTTCATCAAAATAAGTCAACCCAATACCGTACTGACTTTGATCGTTCCATTCGCCGTCCGGATTATCTTCTATAAGCTTCTGATATTCAGCTCGCGCCTCTGCATAGCGTTTCTGTGAATATAAAGATTCAGCCACGTAAAACTGAGTTTTATATACAAAGCGGCTTTCCGGAAAATCCTCACGCAGCTTTTGTGCTGCTACTATAGCTTCCTCGTAATCATCCAACTCGAAAAGAGATACGATCTTCCAGTATAGAGTTGCGTCAGATTGCGCGCTGATCAGGTTCGTGTCCGGATATTCTGCCAGAAATCGGTCGGCGGCTTTTACGGCTCTGCTGTAATCCTCCATTTCAAAGTATGAAGTCGCTATGCGATATAATGCTTGCGGTCTGAATTTCGTATTTGGGAACTTACTTAACAGTACGTTGAACGCATCCACAGATTCCTGAAATTGCTGCAATTCCAGATATGATAACCCCTGCCAGTATACAGCTTTATCGCCATATTCTGATTTCGCATCAACTCTGGAAAACTCCAGCAGAGCCGAATTATAATCCTGTTGCTGGAAACGGCATTGCCCCATGTGGAATCTGGAAGCGTCTACCCATTCCGTATCTTTATAATTATTAAGTACCAGCCTGAATTCTTTATAAGCCTTAGCGTATTCTTTCTCCATGAGAAACGCATAGGCTATACTGTATTGGGCATCGTCAGCGACTTTGCTGGTGGGATATAATTCTATGACTATTTCGTATTCGTATTTCGCCTCGGTATATTTTCCCTGTGCATACAGTACCTCTGCTATACCATACTGCGCCTCTGCTGCTCCATCTTTGAAATCGGGATAGTCATGCAGAAATTTGTCGAAGCTCCGCCGGGCATCATCCAGCATCTCCAACTCCACGTAAGCCTGGCCCTGCTTGAGGAGCGCGTCGGCGGCAACCTTCTTCGAGTCGCTGTAATTATCCAATACTCGTTGGTAGGATAACACTGCGCCTTGCCAGTTTTCTTGAGCAAAGAGACATTCGCCTGCAAGATATGCCGAATCGGGAGACCGCTTACTTGCTGGGAACTTATCCACTACCATACTGAAGGCTTCGAAGGCAGGTTGATATTTTTTCAGGTTATATAACGCCCATGCCCGAGAATAAAGCGCAGCTTCCAGATCCTTTGCCTCCGAATGGCCTTTAATCAATTGGGCATAGTATGAGATGGCCTCCTCATACCTGGCAAGGTTGTAAAGGGATTCACCAGTTCGATAGAGAATAAGAGATTCTATATCAGGGTCCTCGATCTTCTGAAGCACGTCTTTATACGCTTTTATAGCTTCCTCGTATCTTCCCTGATGATACCATGAGTCCGCTATCCCGCGCAGAGCATCCATCCGAAGTTCGCTGGCGGGATAATCATTTAGAAGCCGCTTATATTCCTCAATGGCTCTGGTATATTCATTCAGATAATATGAGCAATATCCCAGGAATAATCTCGCGTCATCGGCTTTATCACCTTTGGCATAATCCTGCAGGAATTTCTCAAACTGCTCCCGCGCCATTTTATACGCTCGCTCCTGGAAGAGATTGTATGCAAACGCATAGTCTCTGGCTTCGTCCCCCACGCATTCCAGGACAATGCAGAGAGCCATCAACGCAGTGAAAACAGCGACGTAGGAGTATTTTCCATTCATAGCAAAAATCACCTCATAAACAGGTCTTATTCGCGCCAGCTTATTTACAGTGCTATTATAACACTCACTGGGGCGGTTTTCAAGCACTTTTTCTTCAATTCACGGTGCCGTGCATCCAATCTAGCAGGATGATTGAAGGAATGGGTTTGTAAGTCGTTCCTCGCCGATAGTGCTTGTGGGCCCATGTCCGGGGTAGATAATCAGGTCATCATCCAGCATCATCACTTTTCGGAGTGAATCCACCAACTCCCCGTATGAGCTTCCGGGAAAATCGTATCTACCTATTCCGCCTGCAAAGAGCAAATCCCCCGTGATTATGTAACTATCGCCCAGCAAACATATACTACCCGGGCTATGACCCGGCGTATGTATCACCTTCAGGCGCAGCGTACCTGCCTCAAGAACATCACCGTCTGCCAAAAGTCTGTCCGGCGCTGGAGAGGAAACAGGTCTACCCATAAAGAACGACAGGTTTTTCTGAGGGTTTACCAGCATATCAGCATCAGCCGAGTGTATGCACAGCGGCGCCGATGTTTTCTTCTTCAGGTCTGAGTTGGCGGCAATGTGATCTATGTGAGCATGGCTGTTCACGATAAGCTTGAGTTGGAGTTGATGTTCACCGATAACGCTGAGGATCTGCGCACCGTCGTCACCGGGATCGAGCACAATAGCCGCCCGAGTTTCTTCACATTCAAGGATATAGCAGTTCGCTTGCATTGGCCCAACAGCGAGTGTTCTTATTATCATTTTCCATTCCTGTCAGAGCTTGGGTGAAAAGATCAATGAGTCTCGCTCAAAGATGCGATTCAAAATAGTGGTTAGCGGCGCTGGAACCCGGCGCAATATGGCTGATAGACTGTGGGGGCAGGTTTTATCTGACAATACGGTGTCTGCAAAACCATCAATCTCCGGATAAGCAGTAGTCAGTATCTCAAACAGGAAACCTCAAACCTACCCTTAGCTTCCACTCCACGAGGGTGGGTTTTGGGCGCTGAACGTGACGACCGTCAAAAGCGTCGTAATGATAAATAGTATAGACGTTCAGAAAAAGAAATTGAAAATATAGTTGCCAAAAACATAGGGATGCCGTTATCCTATAGAGAAAGAAACATCTAACAAACAAACCTATAGGAGGCATCCCATGACCATTAAGATACGATATGGCCGTAAGAAAGTCAAGGAACTTATGTCGCTACTCCAGCGTGCATATGAATGTGGTGATATTCGTGGAGTGAAGCAGATCTCTGCCATACTTCGCATCCATGAAAAGCAACCAGTTAAAGCTGTGGCAGAGGTATTTGGTGTTACTGTCCAGACAGTATATAACTGGATAAAGGCTTTCCTTCTGGAAGGCTGCGCCAGTTTTCAACTGAAGCGTTCTCCTGGACGCAAACCCAAACTCAGCAAATCCCAGAAGCGTGAACTGAAGAAATGCTTGCTGTTGTCTCCCACAGAGCATGGTTATGACTGTGGATGCTGGACTAGGTGGTTTCCAAGGAGGTAACGGCACTTGATAAGAAAGCAGTTTCGCAAATGCAGACTGTCTGGTTATATTCCCAAAGGAACAGACTTTCGTTGCGAAGGATGGAAATGTGCGAATCCAACTTCTTCCCTGGGCCGCCCTATAAAACTGTGGATTTTCATCAGCGATTGACAGCTTTCTTTAACCATCTCGCTCCACACGGACAATCTTGAGTTTATTGGAAATTCGCTCTCCATAGTAGAGATAGACGCGGACGGCCTTACTCGTTTTCCCATCGCGTTCGATATTTAACTTGTAATAGAAGAACCGATGCGCATCATCAGCGCCTTTCCCATTAACGATGCCACCCATTGATGAAAAGATTTCAGTTGATATAGGAATGTCCGTTTTCGCTGTGATCACGTCAGAATCGAGTAGTTTATTGCTCTCACAGTGATACAGTTCATGGCGATACTTTGCAGGTTGCCATAGCCCTCCTGAGACACCCAGATCGGTGAAGTGCAGATTGACACTTCCACCTTCCTCTTTCAGCACAAAGCGATCCAGGGGACTGACCTTGCTGTACCAATATCTGCCGATCTTCTCGCGCCTTTTGATAAGAGTATCAGCAATATACTTCTCAACTTCCGGGTCGCTGTATTGCCCTTGCTTGACCATAGCTCGGATGTTATCAGGGGTGAACGACATGACAATTTTGGCTCCCCAATATGCATCCTGATTGGTCATTTCCATAAACGCCGGGTTGGAATAGCTCTGTTTCCATTTGCCGGGGCGGAATGTCTCTGCCTCGAAGAAACCGACTGCGGGATGATCCATGGTCGTAGATTCATCCCAGGGCTTTCCCAGAAGCCCAAGCGTAAGAAGGGATTTGACCAGCCACGGCATATCAAATGAATATTCATGTCCTGTTGCGGCACTATGGGAACGAGTGCTCCAGCTTCCCAGGGTTGCTCCAAAATCCATCAGATAGTGCTTCACATAGCTTCTCCCGTCTTCTGTGATATACATATCCAGTGTATTGGGGCCTTTGATGTCCACATGGTTGACAAGAGACGCGATTACTTTTAGGCCGCGTAGTTCCCGACGGTAACGGTGAGAATAGATGTCGTTGGGATCGTCCTTTCTACGGCCTCTATACGAGAAGGGACCGACGGGCTTCCCTTCAAGAAATCTGCTTGCCAATGCCCGAATAGTTCCATCGGGGCGATGTGAGACACGGGCGAAGATCTCCTGAAGATCCGCTTCGTTCATGTGGCGTTTTTTCCCCTTTCTATCCGTTACCTTAGCTCCTTCACCAATCACAAGATTTTTGGGATCGAAGTAAACGATGTAGTTTTCGGGAGTGTTGTAGCCCGCAGCATAGAGGAAAAGCGTGCTGATGGCTTCGGCTGCCGTTGCCATTTCGGGATAATCCAATGGATCAAACTTGATAACATAGGTATCACCCTTTTGATCATCAATGTTGAATCCCGGCGTAATGCCCTGCGTTTTGCTTTTTGTAATAGTCCATACTCCATTCACGTCCGGTCCCGCTCCCTTCCTGGTACCCACCACCAATTCCTCTTGTGTCATGCGCTTGTAAGCATGTCGGTTCGTATACCAGGACGAATTTGGCACTTCACCCAGGACGTTGGTGTTCTGTGCCTTATTGGGGCCAAGATAACGCGGTAAGTCCAGGAAACGATCTACAGGGTAGATAAAAGACCGATGGACATAGTCCCAGGCGTAATATGGAGCTCGCTCGTCCGGTTCAGGGATATGATATCGATCGTCATCGACCCAGGCTACGTCCTTGTTGCTTAATTGGTATGACGCTCCACAGCCGATTATGCCAAATATTGTGGCGATCACAAGTATCCGGATGCAGAACGGGATAAAATACCGCAATAGATCTCTTGGTTGTTCGTTCATAGTTCCCTCTCCTACCTGGTGAATCAGATAACTGTTTTTTCAGAATATAGGCTCGAACTTGAGCACAAGATTGATTTCTTCACTCCAGGAAATCCCTGCTCTGAAGAGAAAACCGTCTACTGTTCGGGCACGTATACCGACACCATAAGAGACCTTGTAATCCTTGAATGTATCTTCCTTCAGGTCGTTGAAAACCCGACCCACATCCGTGAAAACTACTGCATCAATTGCCCCGAATTGATCCCGTAACGCCTCCCAGATGGGATAGCGGTATTCCACATTCAGTAAAATCAGGTCTTTGTCACGAAATCGCCCGGTACTATATCCTCTGAGAGTAGTTGGCCCGCCGAGGGTCGTTCTCTCAAAGAACGGTGTCGTCTTGCCCTTAGAGAGCCTCGTATTCATTTCACACAGCAGGCGAATCGCAAGGATGCGACCACGACGGAAAAGTGTCAGATAATGGCTTAATTCCAGGTTGAATCGGGTAAATCCGTATTCGTCTCTGTCGGTCTGAGCATCGTCTCCGTCAGTCTGATTAAATATAGTCGTGGAGAACTCAGCCAAACTGCCCTTAGAGGGATAGAAGTCATTGTCCCTCGTATCGAGAGCGATGGAGCCGCCCACGCCAAACAACGCCGCATCCTCAAGATCGAGAGTATTTTCTGAATCAAATTCTACGTCAAGAGTCGATTTTGAGGTTCCCTCGCCATCCTTGATGACGTGATCTGTGTAATCCACAAGAAGCTGTGTTCTGAACCATTTGGTCAATACAACTTTGACCGTCAACTCGCCTCCTAGTTCCTCATGCCGAAAATTCGACTCCTGGTCGCTGTCATTACCAATACCAAAGAATTCTTCGTTGGTATTAACACGATAGCCACCCCGCATGTCCAGGGACACCGGGCCAATCAACTCAGGGATATTGTAGCGCACATAATGATCTTGATAGCCATTGGTAGTATAGGAAGCCTGCAATGACAGTTTGTTTCCTTTTTTCAGAAACCTCTTGTTGAAAAACTTCAATTCCCCGCCCAGGCCAGCACGTGTCCCCCAACTTGCAGTTGGGTAAAAAGCAACAAGCTCGTCATCGCTTGTCAACACAGCCCTCGTGCGCGGAATCAAGGCTTTATCGTCAATGAAAATCGCAGTATACTTAAATGCTCTGCCAGTAAGAAAAAAAGGCAGCTTAATTAGCATAGTTGGTACATCAATAATTTGCTGAACAAGACTTTTTCCAGGCATCCGCTGCCTTCTCAGTCGTAAGCCCTCTTCATCCGAAGTCTGGGCAAAGGACAGCGAAGCCACAAGTACGCAGCAAATTAGCACACAAATTAACAGTTTTAATCTTAATCTGTGAAGCACGTTACACCTCCCTCTCGAATGTGTCTCTAAGTGGTTTAATCGGTAAATCTATGCTGTTATTCGTAGGGGCACAATGCTTGTGCCCGGGCACGCGCAGCGTGCCCCTACGGGTATTTTGGCAATACGAATTTACCGATTAAACCACTAAGCTTTACTCCTTATTATTCTATTAGAAAACAGATTTTTGCTTAAACATAACGCTCAATTGCTCTGAGCTTTTAGCTATCTCCAACCGGAAAATGAAGTTTTCTTCTGAACTGAACCGTAAACCAAAGCCGCCGCATACTTCCACGTCCTCAAACGTAAACTCGTTGAAAATATCGCCGAAAACGCGTCCTGCGTCCATGAATATCCGACCGTCCATCTGATGGGTTTCTGTAGGACTGGGATGCCGCCATACAGGGAAGCGGTACTCCAGTGTTGCCAATGCTAAGTCCTTGTCAGAAAAGCGACCGGTGCTATAACCACGCAGACTTTCTCCGCCCCCCAATTGACTCCGCAAAAAGAAAGGCACCTCATATCCGTCACCCATAGACGAATTCATTTCCACCCGTACTCGTGCAGCGAGCGACCGTCCCAAAAAGAGATGGAGATACCGAGAAACCTGCAATTCATAATGGATGAGGCGAAACTTCTTATCTGCCAATTCATGATACATAGCGACGGCAAATTCTTCTCGTCCACCAGAATGAGGCCGTCCTTCAGGCGTTGCGTTGTCGTGAGCTAGAGAAAACTGCGGCACGAGGAAAGATAGAGTCTCACCAAAAGCGGGTCTATCAGTTTCATCAAACGCCTTCTCAACGGATGGATAGGCTTTATCTTTACCAGAATCACTATCTGCCCAGAGATACCCTAGATTTCCACCCACGTGAATTGTCGGGATCAGATTGATGCCAAAATCAAGTTTCGTATGGACTGTTCGGAGAGAGAAATTGCTTCGTTCATCTTCTTCACGATCAAAGCCAATGCCGTAGAAATCTCTATCCGGATCATATTCATACTGAACCAGAAGATTTGTATAAAGCCTATCACTTGCCCATCTGGATTTCTCCAGCGAAAACCCCACTTCGTGCTGTGACGTGGCCGACAAATCGCCGTTGATCTCCAAATCCATTCCCGGGCTGAGAAAATCATCGTAGAAAAATACCAGACCCCCGCCGAACCCTGAACTCGGCGAAAGGGATGGCATTGGATATATCCCGATGGTCTCCGCCTCATTAAAGAAAATTTCCTTATATCTGGGGATAATCTGGGTTTCATCAATGACGATGATTATACCTTTGCTGGTGTAGCGGAGTACCTGTATGGGCAGCTTCAACGCGAATGTTATGGGCCACAGCGCCGTTCGATAAGCTGAACGCTTTGGCGGCGTGCGTTCGGTTCCTATCTGATCCTGATTCCCTCCTCGCAGTCGGCGACCCGACATATGCGTTTGCCCCAAACACGGAATGCTGAGTTGAATTAGCAGAACAAGCAGAAAACTCCCAAATAAAATGACCGGCCATCGCTTTTGCACTGCTCTCACCTACCCTTCCCTTTCAATTCCGATGAGTTTGAGGTCACCCGCCGGTGAGTAATAAATGTATGCACGCACACTCTTACTCCATTTCGGGCGGTTTGCCCGCTTAGTTAGAATATCAATGGAGAACACGCGATTACGTGGATCGTCCGACTGCTCGGACTGTGTAATGGCGTCATTTATTTTGTCAATAATATTCGGTGTGAACGTGATCTCGGTTGAGTCGATTTCCGCGTAATCCGTTAAGGCTTTTATTCCCTTTCCGCGATGTTCGATTTTCCATTTGTATTTTGCATCTTCCGCTTTTTCCAGACGTCCGACAACTGCCATATCATCAAAACGCAGAACATGCTTATCGGAAAAGGCGAACCTATCTAACGGATTAACCCTATTGTACCAATAACGCCCTGTTTTATCGCGACGCTGCGCTAATATTTGAGTCATGTATTCCTCTGCGCGTGGATCTGAGAACTCCGCTTCCTTAACAATAGCCCGAATGTGCTCATCGGTAAAGGACATCACAATCTTAGCGCCCCAATATCCATCTAAGTTCGTAGCGTTTATAAGTGCCGGGTTTGGGTTGGATGGCTTCCATTTCCCCGGATTGTAGCTATCCACTGTCAGGGTGCCAATCCCTTTTATGTCCGGGGGTACCGTTCTCTCCCAGGGATGGACGTACAGACCTAAAGTAAAGATATTCAGAAAAATATCCTTGAAATCAACAAGGGTATACAAATTCCCTTTGAGTGGCTTATCAGGCCCTCTGGCCCCAACGCCCAGCGTGCTTCCGAAGTCGATTAAGTGATGTTTGACGTAGCTTCTGTCATCTTCGGTTACATAAACATCCAACGAATTAGGCCCTTTCATATCATTATGACTCACGAATGCACTAATGGCGACCAATCCACGCAACTCCCGTCTATCCTGGTGTGGAATGATGTCATTTGGGTCATCTGAGCGTGTTCCCTTGTATGAAAAAGGACCTATCGTCTCGCCGCTGAGCAACTTACTGGTATATGCGCGGATTTGACCATCTGGCTCCCGCACAGGATATTGCAGAATCTCTTCCAGATCCGCCTCCTTCATGAGTCGCTTCCTACCCCTTTTGTCGACAAATTTGGCATCGGCGCCTATTTTGAGAATCTTCGGATTAAAATACGCGATTGAGTCCTCTGGAACATTATATCCTGCCGCATGGAAGATTCTGGCAACAATAATATCAGCGGCGGAGTTCGTCTCAGGGCCTATCGGTGGGTCAAACTTAACGATGTATGCATCACCCAGAGCATCTTTGATAAAGAATCCGGGCGTTGCGCCCTGAGTTTTGCCTCGAGTGATAATCCATTGCCCATCCTGACTCGGGCCTGACCCGGTATTAGGGCCTTGGGCTACCTCCTCCGGCGTCATTGGATACATGCCGATTCGATTGGTGAACCAACTGGATTCAGGCACCTCTCCGAGAGAGTTTACGTTCTTTGCCTCTCCCGGACTAAGCAAGCCAAATAGGTTTCCGATGCTATTCAGCGGAGGATAGAAAATCGTGTGATCGACCTTATTCCATATATAATTCGGGTCACTTTCCTCTGGAATCTGATCCAGGTGAGCGTTATCAGGGTCAAACGTAATTGGTTCAGCAATATGGTATTCGGTAGTATGGCTGCAACCAGTGAATGCCCATACTAAGGCAAGTACCAGACATAATCTGACAACCTTCCCGCTCTCCTTCCTAAAGGGAACAGTATCTTGCCTGAAAATCCTCATAGCTTCCCCCTTTCCTGTTAATTTCTGAACTTAACTCTTCGGGTAATGAGCCGCACGATGGAATCGACCAAGCACGGCTTCAGCAATATTCGTCAGATGGTCTCCTATCTTCTCAAAGTTGTTGATCAAGTCCAGAAAAATAAGCCCTGCATACACATTGCACCGCCCCTGTTCCAGGCGCTGCATGTGTTCCTGCTGGAATTTATCAATAACATCATCCATATTGGCTTCCTGCTGGATCACCCACTCCGCTATCTCACTGTCATCTGTCTGGAGCGCCTGTATCGTTTTCTCGATCATTTCGTCAATTTGGGTGTGCAGTTGACGAATGGAATCAAGCGCTTCCTCACTGAAGGGAATCTTTCGCTGCAACTTGCGTTCTGCCAGTTCCACAAGATTCTCAGCATGGTCACCGATGCGCTCCACGTCATTGACCGAATGAAGCAGCATGGGAATCATCTCTGATTCTGCCACGCCGAGCTGCCGCTGAGATAACTCTGTCACGTATTCCGTAACCGCCAACTGCAGGAGATCAACCGCTTCCTCCTGATGAGCGACCTCCGCCAAACGCGCTGTATTTCCCTCAAATAGGCCTGCCATTGCATCCTTGATCATCTGGCGGGTGGTCTCCAGCATACCGGCGATCTCCTTAATGGTCTGATTAATTGCGACGGAAGGCACGCGCAGCAGTCCATCGTCTATATATTTTGGCCCCGTCGCGTAAACACGATCTTCACCGGGAACAATCAACGTGATCAGCTTTGCGTATAGCGCAGTAAACGGCAGAAAGATAAGTGTGTTGATAACGTTAAACAGCGTGTGCGCATTTGCTATCTGCCGGGCGATATCCGTTGTCGTATAGGTTATCACTCGAAGATAGAAAGGCAAAAGCGCTAACACAATCAGCGCTCCAATTATGTTGAACATGAGATGCGCAACCGCGGCACGTTTGGCAGACCTGCCTGCGCCAAGACTCGCAAGAAGCGCGGTTATCGTCGTACCAATATTATCGCCCAAAATCAGTGGGATAGCGCCATTCAAGCTAATCAATCTCACCGAAGCCAGCGCAAGCACCAGACCAACGGTTGCGCTGCTGCTCTGGACAATAAAAGTGATGATCATCCCCGCCAAAATACCCAACACCACATTTTCGCTGTAGCGAACGAATGATTGGCGTACCGCTTCATTCTCTACAAGCGGTTTGGTCATATCAGTCATCATTTTGAGTCCGACAAACAGAATGCCAAACCCCAGAAGAAAGAGTCCGAAATACTTGTAAACATCTTTCTTTCCGAAAAACTGGATCGCAAATCCGACTGCCAGCATTGGCAGCGCGTAATGCGTTATCTTGAACGCCAGCAATTGTGCTGTCACCGTAGTGCCAATATTAGCGCCAAAAATAACACCAATAGCCTGTGTGAGTGTCATCAAACCGGCATTGACGAAACCTATGACCATCACCGTTGTTGCGCTTGAACTCTGAATGATGGCAGTTACCCCTGCGCCGATCAATGTGCCTGTCCAGGGTGATGTAGTCAATAAGGCCAGGATACGCCGCAGCCGCTCGCCAGCGATCTTCTGCAAGCCTGTTCCCATCAATCCGATACCGTAAAGGAACAGAGCCAAGCCGCCCACAATACTAAAGATGAACTGCATATATTATTTTAGCCTCCTTGATTTATGAGGATTTCCCTGAATTTTCCGTAACCGTCTTCGCTTCATAAAGGCAGATCAACATAGACATGGATGATCTATATTTCAATTGTGAGACAATGGAACGCCTATTCGTTACCATTGGCGGTCAATATCTTGTTTTCCCGCCCGATCAGTACCGCGAGAATAATCCAGACAACCACCAGAAATAGGTTCACCAGGGCGAAATGCTTGGTCGCGAAAGCAAGCCTGAAGCCCACAAAAACCAATACAGCCGACAGCACATCCCCGGCGCGGACAAAAAACGTATCAGTAGCCTGCTTGGCTTTATATTTTTGCTCGCGGGTCAGGGGCAGGAAGAGAACCTGTCGAACCGTGTTTTGCAGAGAGTAATCAGTGGAATTCTCAGCAGTCTTGACCCATCGGACTATGCCAAGGATGGGATAGAACAAAAGAAAAGAATACCCACCCAGGGCAATTACCGGCAGGACGAGCAGCGCAATTCTCACTCCCAGGTATTTAAGAATACGCGATACCAGGAAAAGCTGGATGCCCAGACTCAGTAGATTTACTACGGAGAAGAAGCCGCCATAGAACTTCCCAACATATTTGTTCTTGTAGTCACTTTCCCAATTTTCCCTGAACTTGTCTTCTTTAAATCCCTCTTCGGAGAGGTTTCCTACAGAGTTCTCAGCTAACGCTTTTCTATAATCTTTATCAAAGTCCTTATCCACAGTACCAGCCGCTAGCGCCTCTTCGTATTTCTTGTCTAAGAGTTCCTGTGTGGCGGGAGTGCCTATCTCTTGATCCGCTGCACTGAACACCGTTCGGCGGAGGATGAACTCGCCAGTGGTGTTCACCCAGTTAAGGAATAGCATAAGCAAAGCAATCAGGAGGATATATTTGTTCCCAAAAACCAGCCGATAGGCCCCGCTCTTGCCTATAGGTTCTTCTGCTTCGCTAACACGGTCTGCGGTGACTTCCTTTACCTTATGTCGTTCGCGAGAGTCGATAATTCTCGTGATTAGAAGACTAAGGACAAGCAATCCTGCAGCCACAAGAAGGAGTTGATAGACGCCAAATGGCTCGATCAGACGACGAGCAACCAGGCCGCCGAGTACAGCGCCCAACGAAGCGCCAAAAGCAACGATAGCAAAGAGACGTTTTCCTGCTTCTGGTGTATAGAGGTCATTGGCAAATGACCAGAACTGAGCAATTACCATCAGATTGAAAATACCCACCCAGAGAAAGAAAGCTATTCCCAGATAGGGTACGCTGAATTGAGCGAGGATATAAAATCCCACCAGACACGCGACAAAGAATAACGTCACGATACTGATAAGACGGCGTCGTGAGAAGCGACTGGCCAACGCTGCGTAGAGCGGTACTGCTCCAAGGAGTAGGACAGCCTGTCCTGCAGACGAATAACTCGCCGCCTCAGCGCCACCGCTGGCGCTGATGAGTGGTTCACGAACAGTCTTGATGATGTAGTATAAGAGCAGCAAGATGAAGACATTCAGAGCCAGAAGCAGCACTGTAATGCCTTCACCGCCCCGGACATTGGCGAAGAGTCCCAGGAAACGCTCAAGCGAGTTTCTGGAATCTCTGGAATCATTGGAATCAAGAGCACCCATAAATCCCTCCTTATATTTTGGAATCGACGAATAATGGTAGATTTGTAACCGCTAGTGTATTAAATAACCATTGAGCAGATAGGAACTCAGACCGCCAAATGTTGCATTAGTTGAACTGACAATAAAATGCTATGGACAATTCGCAGAATTATTGATACACTATTATAATATATATCCCGACTATTGTAAAACTAAAAAAGAGGCCTTTTCCTCATGTGTTCATAAATTTACGAAATTTCAGGAAGGGGGTTCCTATGCTTGATAATGTGGATCTCTCCAAATCACTCGATAAGCAAACGTATAAGGAATGTATGCCGAAATTGCGGGAGGAACTCTGGCAGCTCCAAAGACAGGCGTTTGAGGCGGACTTGCCTGTTGTGGTGGTTTTTGAGGGGTGGGACGCTGCTGGTAAGGGAGACAGCATAAATTTCCTCTCCGGGTGGCTGGACCCACGCGGCCTGAAAGTCCATTCTGTCTCTGCTCCACTTGAAGAGGAGCTTTTTCGTCCCTTCCTCTGGCGTTTCTGGATCAAGCTGCCGGAAGCTGGGCGAATAGCGATCTTCGACCGATCATGGTATGGGCGTGTTCTGGTAGAGCGGATAGATAAGCTGTGCGCCAAAAAGGAATGGAAGCAGGCTTATGAAGAAATCAATCAATTTGAGCGGCAATTAACCGATGACGGCATGGTGATCGTAAAATTCTGGCTTCATATCTCCAGGAAAGAACAGAAAAAACGCTTCAGGAAATGTGAGAAAGATCCGCTACTTCGCTGGAAAGTCGTTAAGGAAGACTGGAAACACCATGAGCAGTATAAGATTTACCTGAAGGCGGTTGAGCAGATGCTGGAGCGTACAAGCACCAGTAACGCTCCCTGGACGGTTGTTGAATCCACTAACAGGCGATACCAGCGGGTGAGGATCTACCAGACTCTCTGTGGGGCTATCCAGGAGGGGCTTGCACGAAAGGAAAAACTCAAACTGGCAGAAGCGAATAAGCCAACGCCACAAACTATAGAGGTACCTGAACTTCAAAAGATTCCTACAGTTTTGGAAACAGTAGATCTCGATAAGTCAATTGAGGAAAAGGAGTATGATAAAGAACTGCCCAAATATCAGGTTCGGTTGAGGGAATTACAGTTTGAGTGCTATCGCCATCGACTACCGGTGGTCATTGTTTATGAAGGCTGGGATGCAGGAGGCAAAGGCGGAAATATCCGTCGGCTTACTAATCATATGGAACCGCGCGGTTATTCTGTTATACCGATTGCTGCACCGACAGGAGAGGAAAACCAGCATCAGTACCTCTGGCGATTCTGGAGGCATCTTCCCAAGGCGGGGCATCTGGCAATCTTCGACCGATCCTGGTATGGACGCATTATGGTAGAGCGTGTTGAGGGTTTCTGTACGGAGGCGGAATGGCGGCGCGCTTTTCAGGAGATTCGCGAGTTTGAGCAGCAACTTGCGAGCTTTGGCGCCGTTATCATCAAATTCTGGCTGCATATCAGCTCCGAGGAACAGCTAAAGCGCTTCGAGGACCGTAAGAATAATGATTACAAGCGATATAAGTTGACAGATGAAGATTTGCGCAACCGGGAAAAATGGGATGCCTATCGCGAGGCAGTTGTAGATATGCTCAGATATACAAGTACAACCTATGCCCCCTGGACGATTGTGGAAGGTAACTGCAAGCTATGGGCGCGTATCAAAACAATCCAAACCACGTGTAATGCTATTGAACAGGGACTGAAGCGCAAACAAGGGCGCAAGCATATTACTTGATAACTGTGTTATCCGATTAAGGAGCGAAGGCTCAGAAAGAGAGTTTGCCATGTTACAGCCTGGCACCTATAAGGGCAAGCTAATCATCGTCGAAGGGATTGACGGCAGTGGGAAATCCACGCAGATCGATCTGCTATATAAGTGGTTGAGATCCCTGGGCAAGTCAGTCTACTTCAGCGAATGGAATTCCTCCAAACTGGTCAAAAGCACCACCAGTGCCGGGAAAAAAGGTCGTATATTGACCCCCACCACTTTTAGTTTGATACATGCTACCGATTTTGCCGACCGATGGGAGAACCACATCCTCCCTTTGCTTAAGGCAGGGGTAATTGTGTTGATGGATCGCTATGCTTTCACTGCTTTTGGTCGCGATGTGGCGCGCGGAGTAGACCCGAAGTGGGTGCGGAATTTATATTCCTTTGCGCCACAGCCGGACATTGCTTTCTATTTTCGTGTGCCGCTGGATGTTTCCGTTGACCGTATTCTGTCAGCGAGAGCGAAGATCAAGTATTATGAAGCCGGAAGGGATTTAGGCCTCTCAGATGACAAAGTAGTCAGCTTCCGGCTTTTCCAGCAGCGCATCTCCAGCGAGTATGAGAAGATGATCGATGAGTTCAGATTCACCGTGATCGACGGCTCCCTTCCTATCTATGCACAGCAGCAGCAAGTACGCAATATCACCCAGGAGATGCTCAAGGAATGGCAGGGACTACCTGCTATTCATGTGGCTCAGAGAGGAGGAAAGCTATGAGAGAGGCTGTTTTTTATGGCGCTGGATTCCCCTATGCCCCTACCGGTGAACTACCCGGTAGGTTGATTGTCCTGGAAGGCACCGATGGCGTAGGACGTTCGACCCAGATCCAGATGCTGAGGCAGTGGATTCAGGAAGATGGATTTGGTGTTCTGGATACTGAATTAGCGCGTTCCAAGCTGACCAAATCAGGCCTGGATAAGGCAAAAGCGGGCAATACATTGGGGCGTTTAACCATGAGCCTGTTCTATGCCACCGACTTCGCGGATCGCCTGGAGAACCAGATAATTCCTGCGCTGAAGGGCGGGTTTTATGTGCTTTCGGACCGCTATTTTTACTCCACCATCGCGCGTAATGTAGTGCGTGGTGCAGATCCGGTTTGGTCGCGTGAAGTATATGGTTTTGCACTCAAACCGGACATAATATTCTACTTGAAAGCGGACATTACCTCTTTGCTAACCCGCGTGGTGGACAGGGGCTTCGATTACTGGGAATCAGGTATGGATATTGGGATCTCTGATAATCGCTACGATAGCTTCTGCATTTACCAAACTCGTCTTATCGAGCAATTTGATCAAATGGCGGAGGAATTTGGCTTCATTACTATTGATGCCAACCGTTCAGAGCAGGAAGTCTTTGAAGATATAAAGGAACACGTTCACGTATTGATTGGTAGAACCTAGAGCACTGACGACTTAGCTCTCATTAGTACCACAAGCTTCCAGCTTGTGGTACTAATGCCCATGATGCTTTCTAGTGCTTCCATTGATTAAATAGAGGAACACCGATGGTAGACGAACCGAATGATAGCTACTGTCTTTTCGGCGCGAAGACACTTCTGAAGCGACTTCAGGACGTAGTCAAAGAGATCGACGGCGTGCGAAAATCCGAGGACATCGAGTGCATTCACGATATGCGTGTAGCAACACGGCGAATGCGCAGCGCGCTCGCGCTGTTCGAGAGGTGTTTTCCCGGCAGAAGCTCGAAGAAATGGAACAAGGAGATGCGCAGAGTTACCCGCGCCCTGGGTATAGCACGCGATGCGGATGTCCAGATGGATTCTCTTCAGGAATTCCTGGATAGTCTGGCAGAATCACGCTACCGCGCCGGTGTCCGGCGTCTCTTGCTGCGTCTACAGCAGCGGCGCGATGGAGCACAGGATAAAATTATAAAAGCAATGGATCGGCTGGAGTTAAGCGGCGTGCTGGATGGAATGGGCAAAACGCTGCGGCAGATCCGCGTCCATGCACGGATGAGGCATGTGGATGAAAACTCCCCTTACGTCTATCAGCAGGCCTATCTGGCGATAGCAATGCGGTTGGAAAATATGTTAGCCTATGAGATCTACGTGAATCAGCCGGAGCGGCTGGAGGAACTACATGCCATGCGGATAGCTGCCAAGCGTCTGCGTTACACGATGGAGGTTTTTGCTCCGCTGTATCAGGATGAACTGAAGCAGCAGTTGAAAACAGCGCGCAACGTGCAGACCATGTTAGGGGACATCCATGACTGCGATGTCTGGGTAGAGTATTTGCCACAATTCCTGGATGAGGAAAAGGTACGCACTATGGAATATTATGGACACACCAGACCGCTCAGTCGTCTGAAAATAGGTATTCTTTACCTACAACAGGAAAGACAGGATCACCGGATGGAACTCTATCGAGAATTCGTTAAGCTCTGGCAGCAATTGCAGACTCAGAACGTCTGGGACAATTTGCTGGAACATATCTCGCAGCCGATTCCTAATACACTGACAACTTAGTTTAGTAGCTGTAAAAGAATAGCTTCCCACTCACGAGATAACGCTATTCATCAAGGGTGGGTAAACATTTTCTGATTTCATCAGAAAATGTTTACCCACCCCAACAAAAAAAGGGAAGTTATACTTTTACAGGTACTTAGCTCTTCATAATATCACATGCTGCCAAAAGCGTTTACAGCACTACGTCGGAACAAGCTGGTAGCTTGTGGTACTTGAGCCTGCTCCACCAATAGCTTCGGGTATTGCTGATGATGAAACACCACTATACCATAATCTTCTGTTCGTCTCGCTTTTCTTCCCAAGCCTTTGCTTCACGCTCTAGAATCTTCATACCACCAATACGGCGAACTAACTCGCTCCTGCATTTGATTTGAGCGAGAGTGCAATTCATAATTGAGGCAAAGGATATTTGTAGAGGTGGGTTTAATCTTTCTTGACAGATTCTCTAACTATAGACATTCAGAAAAAGAATTTTAATGTCACGCAGCATCAGGAAACTTCAGGTCATCAAAGGCTTCCCGATAGCCACCCATGAGTGACAATACTTCCTCTGGATGGTGAACCAGATGCTCCAGTGCTCTTTCCACTGTGATGGTGAGCAACTGGAATTCTGGGAAATAGCGATTGTGAGTGGACTTGTCTGCTGCCGCCCTCAGACAAGCGCGTCTGGTTTCCAGCAATCGCTTCAGTGCATCTCGAAGATTCTTAAGGATTGTGGATTATATAACTTTCTCATTTAGCCAAACACTAAGGCACGAAGTCACGAAGGGGAAAATAGTTTTCAGTTATCAGTTTTCGGTTATCAGTTTTCAGCAAGTCTGAAAAGAGATTTCTGCATCTTGTCCGGGAGGGCGAAGCTCCATACGCATTAAGCTAAGCGAAAAAGTGTTCTAATAACTGAATAATGTGTCTCTTGTCATTCCAGCGTAGGCTGGAATCCAGTGGCAGGATGGGCATTTCCT